>Ga0247773_1000151_pt1 | contig 33879 bp, 22 predicted proteins | sample UWRJL092311B6_FD_179934 | JGI IMG/M metagenome (GOLD analysis project Ga0247773, IMG submission 179934) | Plant litter microbial communities from Arlington Agricultural Research Station in Wisconsin, United States - UWRJ-L092-311B-6 | ecosystem: Environmental > Terrestrial > Plant litter >... | reverse complement strand
TCACTGCCGGTGAAGCGCACCGAGCGCAGCGCCTGGCCGCCCGGCAACCACACCCCGGCATAGTCACCGATGCTGACCTGCACCCTGGCCGGCTGCTGATTCCGGGCTACCTGCCCGGAGACCGTGCTGCCGATCCGGCGGTAGTCGGAGGAGGTGCCACCGACGTTGTAGACGATGCCGTCGTATGCGTCCAGGGTGGCCAGTCGCAGGCGCCCGTCGGTCGGCAGGCCGGTCACGGTGAGCAGCACGTCGTCGCGGTGGTCGCGCTCCAGATCGCGGTATGTGGTGAGCGGGCTGGGGTAATCCTGCAGGTCCAGTGGTGGAACGACATGGTCGCGCAGGACGAGCCGGTTCGTGCCATGGGCGATGTGCGGACCGGTGAACCCGGCGGCGGCGGCCACCGCGGCCAGCATCACGGCAGCAGCGATGACACGACCGCCCAGCCCGCGGGCGCTGCCCGGCAGCTGCAGCAACTCAGCACTCTCGGCGTCGCGATCCCGGTGCTGACGCCAGGCACCCCACCCGAGGGCGATGAGTGCGAATGCCATGCCGATCCACCCGGCGTACGGCGCATCGGACAGCCCCCAGAGGATACCTGCCACCAGCAACACCGTCAGCGGCAACAGGGACCACAGCTGCCGGCGGGTGCGCAGCACGATGCTCGTGGCCAGCACCGCGCACAACAGGCCGGCAATCAAAGGTACGACCGCCGGGCCGGTGAACTCGTTGGCCGGCGTGGTCACCGTCAACAGGTCCCGCCAGGCCTGGACGGGGAGGACGACCAGTCGTTGGACCGTGTCTAGCGTGGGGATCAGTCCACGGGTCGTCTCGCGCAGGGCCAGCGGCCCACCGAACACGATGTAACACAGCAGCGTGAGACCACTGGTCGCTACGGCCGACAGTTGCCACGCCGCGCATGCCATCGCAAGGGCAACGCCCAACGCCGCTCCCCCACCTGCGGCCACATAGCCCGGCGTGCCGTCGAAGACCGGGCCGAAGCCGACCGTCCCCAGCCCGAGCAGCACGACGACGACGGCGACGTCGGCCAGGCGCGCCGGAGTCAGCACGGAGCGGTCCAAGCGAAACATTCAGACCTCTCGGATCGCTCGCGGTAGCTGGCCGAGCTGCGCGATGTCGAGCACGGTCAGGTCCCCAGCGCTGGCCCGCCTAGGCTGCGCCCCACAACGCAGCGCGAAGCTCGCGATGTCGATCGGGATGTGCGCCCGGGCCGCCCGCAGCTCCAGCACGTCCGTCGCGGAGCCCGTCACGATCGCGATGACCGAGGCGTTCGGCACCCTGCTCACGGCACCCGCTGTCAGCGCTGCCAGGCCGAGGGCACCGGCCTGGGTTTCGACGCCGGAGAGTTGATCGAGCACCAGCGGAATCGCGTGGGGCCGCAGTTCTCGGCCCTGGGTGTGGACGCTGAGCTTGCGGTCCTCGCGCAACGCCATCGCGGCAAGCGAACCGGCACAGGACACCGCGAGTTCGAATTCCTCGTCATTCGCGTAGTGCTCGGCCCGTAGCGACAGCAGCACCAGCAGGTGGGCCCGGCGGGTTTCCTCGAACTGTCGTACGACGAGCCTGCCCAGACGGGCGGTGGTGCGCCAATGGACCGCCCGGCGATCGTCACCGCGCTGGTAGTCGCGCAGCGCGTGGAACGAGACGTCGGAGGAGGACAGCTGCTGAGTGGTGATGCCCTCGATGTCGCGCAGGAAGCCACTACTGCCCGAACGGAGCAGGATCGTGTCCGGATGCACGTACAGCTCTTCGATCTCCGACCAGCTCTCGACCCGGCGCATCAACATCAAGGGGTCGCTGCGCACTGATCGCACCGGACCGACGCGGACGACGCCGCGGCGTCGGGTCGGCACCCGAAACTTCTGCTCGTAGTGCTCGTCGCGACCCAGCGTGGGCAAGCCGAAGGTAGCCCGACCCTTGCCGACCGGCACTTCGAAGGTGGTGCGGAACCGCCGACCCGATGTCGTATTGCGGATGACGATCGAACCGAACACCTCCTCCCCGACCTTTACCCGCTGGCTGTCGAGTGTGACCTGGGCCTGGTAGGACTGCCTGCCGAGACAGGTGACAACGGCGATCGCGAACGCGACGAGACAGGCCAGTCCCACCACTCGCAACTCGGCCCAGCCCAGGGCGATCCCGACGGCCAGCGTGAGCACGCCCGCGACGACGGCAACCCTGCCGAGGGACGTCACGGGGGACAACGTGGCCGACACGAGCCCGCGTGCCGGCCGGGTTCGCTCAGCCACCCGGGCTGTGCCGTCATGCCGTGCGACAGCCAGCCGGTCGTAATGTGTCCGCCAGGCTGCTACCGGGGCTGCTCCGGTGCCGCGCCGCCGAGCCGGTCGGACGTGCGTGCCTCCGGTCGCCGGAGTCGTGGGAGGTGCCGCGGTACTCGTCATCCGGCACCGCGGGCCATCGGCGCTGATGTCGTGCTCAGCACCCGGGCGAGCACCTTGTCCGCGGTTTCGCCGGAGAACTCCGACTCGGGCGACATCACGATCCGGTGGGTCCACACCGGGCCGGCCAGTTCCTTGACGTCGTCGGCGAGGACATAGGTGCGGCTGTGCGCGGCCGCCCATACCCGGGCTGCCTGGACCATGGCGATCGAGCCACGCGTCGACACGCCGAGGGCTGTGTGCTTGTCCTCGCGGGTCGCCTCCGACAGCCGCTGCACGTAGTCGAGTACGGCGTCCTCGATATAGGTCGTGCTGGCCAACTCCGACATCTCGATAACGGCATCGGAGGAGATGATCGCGTGCAGCCCCGCGGCGCGGTCCGGGTGCGCGGCGCCGGCCAGAATCTGCACCGCTGCCGCTCGATCGGGAAAGCCGAGCGACGTCTTCATCATGAACCGATCGAGCTGCGCCTCGGGCAGCCGGTAGGTGCCGGCCTGCTCCACCGGATTCTGCGTTGCGATGACCATGAACGGCCGCTCGGCCGCGTGCCGCTCACCGTCGATGGTGACGTAGCCCTCTCCCATGACCTCCAGCAGGGCGGACTGGGTCTTGGGCGAAGCACGGTTGATCTCGTCGGCCAGCACGATCGAGGCGAAGACCGGGCCGCGGTGAAAGTTCCACTTCCGGCTCTCCTGGTCGTACATGTTCGTTCCGGTGATGTCGGAGGGCAGGAGGTCCGGGGTGAACTGGATCCGCTTGTGGGAGCCCCGAACGGTGGCGGCAATGGCCCGCGCCAGGGCGGTCTTGCCGGTGCCCGGCGCGTCCTCGAGCAGTAGGTGCCCGCCGGTGAGCAGACAGGTCAGGGACAGCCGGATCACGTGGGTCTTGCCCAGCAGTCCCTGCCCGATGTTGTCGGTCAGCTGGGCAAAGGTCTCTGCGAACCAGGCCGCATCCTCGTTGCTGATAGGGAGGGTCACGAACTCATCACTCTCTCTTGGCTCATAGCTGCGTGCAGGTGAAATCGCCGGTGTCCCGCCCGTCGGAGAACCGATCGCCCGAGGTGTCGAAGAGCGGGCCTGGTGAACCGTTGTGGAAGGGCGTGTGGTTGCCGTTGCCGTCGACCGTCACGGTGTTGGTCCAACTGGAAGCGCCGACCCCCTGCGCGAAACAGCGCACCTGGGAATTGGGATTCCAGGCCGTCAGAGTGAGATCGACCAACCTGCAGGTGTTGTTGATGTACGAGCATGAGCCGGCTCCCTCGTGGGATACGTCGTAGTGATGGTCGCCCCAGGTCGAGGCTGCCGCCCAGCCCGACCACTGACTCCAGACCCCCGTCGTGTCCTGTGCCCGAGCACGGATCTGCTTGGTCTGGTTGCGACCGTTGCCCTGATCGGTGCTGCCGGAGATCCCGACGCCCTGCACACCCCCGTCGGTCGTCTCGATCTGGACGGCCTGAACGCTGCGACCATTGCCCGAGCCAGCGGCGTTCCAGCGCAGGGTGACGTTGTTCACGTTGCCCTGCGCCGACACCGAGGGCTCGTTGGGCGGGCCATATGCATTGACGCCGGAAACCGTCGATGCCGGGCCATCGGAAACCTCGCCGTGCACGTTGCTACTGGCGTAGACGGCGACGCTCACCGAGGTGCCGTTCGGAAACGCGGCGGCGTTCGTCACGTCGCCACCGCCGACAGGCAGGGTCCCGCTCTGCGTACCGGCCGTCCAGGTATAGCTCATCTCACTCGGGTCAGCCCCGTTGCCGTCCGCCGCCGTGAAGGTGATGCGTACCTGGTTGTTCGACCCGGTCGGCGTCGCCGCGAGATTGCCGACGGAGCCCGGCTTCTGGAAGGCCCGCACCGGATCGCTCGGCTCGGACCACGCCGCTGCCGGTCCTGCCTTGTTGGTGGCGAGTACCGCGAACTGCTTGTCCTGCGTCGAACTCGAGAATTGTTGGGTGACCTGGGTCCCGGTGCCCTGGTAGATGATTGTCCTGGTGCTGACCTCCCGGACCTGATAGGTCAGATTGTCGTCACCGTTGGCATTCGGCGCCGTCCACTTGACCGTGATGGAGGCGGGCAGCGTACTAGCCGGATCCTTCGTCACGGTCGGTTTTCCGACCTGTTCGGGCACGCCGGCCGGCACGACGCTGTCCGAGAGCTCCGACCAGTCCGAGGGCTCCTCGGCGCCGGAGTGTGCTTCGACGCTGAATTGGTATGACGATCCGTTGTCCAAACCCGTCCAGTCGTACGACAGCCCGGTGATGTTGCTGCGCTCGGTCGCGCCACCGATCGAACCGCTGCCACTGATCCGGAGCGAGTAGGAGGTGACCGGAGACCCGTCGGTGTGCGGCGCCACCCAGCTGAGATGGACCTGCTTGTCGCCGAACGTCACACTCGGCGGTTGCGGTTGATCCGGCTTGACGTCGGGTCGAACCGCGTTTGAGGGCTCGGATCGGTCGGAGTCACCCACCTCGTTCTGCTCGACGACGGTGAAGGTGTAGGTGGCGTTGTTAGTGAGGTTGTCGATCGTGCAGCTGGTCACCTGACCGGGACACGGCTGCGAGCCGGCTGAACCACCCTGCTTGGCGGTCCAGAACACCACGAAGCCCTTGACGTCAGCCCCGTTGGCCGCGCCCTGGATCCAGGTCACCGTCGCCGTCTGGGACAGATGAGTTTCCGCCGTGACAGCCCTCGGCCTGTCCGGCCTGTCGCGCACCGTCATGCGGATCACGCCGTCGGCGTAACGCGATTTGTCGTTGGTGGCGTCGGCCAACGTGTAGCTGACACTCAACTGGCCGTGGAACCCGACGGCAGGGGTGATGGTGAGCAGGGTGCCGTCGGCCGTCACCGTGCCGCCGCCGGTGTCCAACCTGGGCCGGCCGACGAGGGTCACCGGCTTTCCTTCGGCTGCGAACGGGTTGTCGATGACCTGCTTGGTGACATCGACCGCCCGGGGCTGACCGGAGTTGGCGTCGGTGATGTCGAGGTCCTGAACCGTCATGACCGGACGGGTCGACGCCAACACCCGAATCGGCACCTGCCCGGTGACCGGCGGAGTACGTCCGTCGGTGACGGTTACCGTGACATGCGCGGCGCTGCCGGGCGGTGTGGTCGGCGGGGCCGAGACTGACAGCACGCTACCGCTCAGCGATACCGATACCCCGGAAGGCTTGGATCCAAGGGAGAACTGCAACTTGTCGCCGGTGTCCGGGTCGGTGACCATCTCGCGCAGGTCAGCCTTGGTCGCCGCTTCACCAGCCGCGGCCGTCACCTCGGACGGGCGGAACACCGGTGGCGAGCCCTGGGCCGCCGTCACCTCGACCTGCAGCGACAGGGTGCTCCGCAAGCCTTCGGGATCGTCCGGACTGCCCCCGTCGGTCACTTGGAAGCTGATGAAGGTCATGCCCGAGAAGGACGGCGTCGACGTGAAGGCCAAGGTGTACTTGTCCCTGACAAGGCTCCGACCATCGGTACCCGGTCCGGAATGGACGTCCTTCTCATAGGTGAGCTGGGCCTGGTGGCCCGGGCGTACGACGACGTAGTTCGCCAGCGGGATCAGGACCAGTTCGCCGGCCTTGGCCTTGATCGGGCCCACACCGGGCTTGAGCGTGGGCGGTCCGTCCGAGCGTCCCGGGACGATGACCACCGCGCTGGCGGTCAACCCGTCCGGGTCGGTCGTGGTGTAGACGACCACCCGGCGATCGGCGGTAACCGGGATTGTCAGTTCGTTGTCATGCACCACCACTCCGGACTCGGTACTCGTCACCCGCAGAGCACCGATGGCACCGTCGGGGTCCTCGTCGTTGGCGAGCGCGTCGACGACCACCTCGGACCTGCCGAACACCGCGCTCGGATCGACCACGTCGTCGCGAGCGATCGGCGGTTGCAGCGGGGCGTTCTGGCTCACGGTGACGGACAGGACACCGGTCGAGATGCCTCCCCTTCCGTCGGTGATGCGGTAGTAGTACCGCAGGGTGCCCGGCGCCGCAGGCGTCGTCAGGCTCACACGTCCGCCGACGACCTTCGCCGCCACGGTGGTCTGACTGTCCGTCGGCACGATCGAATTGCCCACGACGGTGAGCGGGTCGCCGTCAGGGTCGATGTCGTTGCTCGTGACCGCAACAGCGAGCTGGCGGCCAGTGCGTGCCGACACCGTGTCCGGCAGCGCGACCGGGGCCTGGTTCACCGGCGCCGGCGGCGCGATGCCGACATCGACGCTCGCGGTCGCCTCCGCTCCGAACCGGTCCGCGACACGGTAGGTGAAGTGATCGGTGCCCGAAGCCGAGGCAGGTGCCTGGTAGACGAGCTGGCCCTTCTCCACCCGCGCCGTACCTCGAGTCGGAGCGGCATCGACGCCGATCAGGGCAACCAGGTCCCCATCCGGATCGATCCCATCAAGGGGCACTTCGACCGAGACGGAGCTGCCGGCCAGCACCCGGGCCGTCAGCGGTTGTGGGACCGGGGGAGCGTTCTTGCCGTCGAGCGCTCGGACGGTGAGGACGACGTCGGCGGAGGCGAAGTTGCCGTGGTCGTCGTGCACGGTGTACACCAAGCGCATCCGGCCCGCCTGCGAACCAGCCTTGAGTCGAACGGTGTTCTCGGAAACGAAGGCGGTGCCGAGCGAAGGCCCCACAGTGCGCAGCTTCGGGTCGACCTTCAGCGGAAGGTCAGCCGCGGAGGTGTCGTTGTCCAGGACCGGGACCGTCACGATGTCGCCGGCGCGCACGGTGGCGGCATCGTCCAGCGCGACCGGCGGCACCGCCGTCGATACCGGAGGCAGCGGCACCACGGTGACCTGTCCTTCGGCCGTCGCGGCACCGTTGGAGATCGTGTACTTGAACGAGGCCGGGGCAGTGAGGCCGGACGGCGCGGTGATGCGCAGTGACTCGTGCTGGACGACGGCGACGACGAGCCCGCTGTCCTCGGCCACGGACACCGACAGGACGACCAAGACACCGCCGTTGGGGTCGGAGTCGTTGAGCAGCGGGTGCACGGTGACCGAATCGTGCACCGGCAGCAGGGCGACATCATTGTCCGCCACCGGCGCCTTGCTCTTGGGTGGATCGATGACGTCGACGCGTACCCAGCTGTCGGCGGAGTGCGGGCCGTTGGAGATGGCGTAGTCGACGTACTGGGTTCCGGTCTGCATCGAGGTGAAGGTGAACTTGCCGGTCCTGAAGTCAGGAGTGATGCGAGTCGACCCGTCCTTCGGTGCGGCGACCTTCGTCAGTCGCAGCTCCGCACCGGTCGGATCGCTGTCGTTGGCCAGGGGCGCAACGATGATCGATCGCCCTCGCAGCACCTGGGCGTGATCGGGGTTTGCGATCGGGACGATGGCGGTGTTGGACGGCTTGACGTCGAGCTCCAGCGTGGCGGTGCCGTCCGCGCGGCCGTCGGAGACCACGAGTGTGATCTCCTTCCTGCCGATCGGCGCCGTGCCGAGGTCCCGGATCGTCAACAGCCCGTCCGGACGGGTGTGGACGTCAATACCCTTGGGAGCGGCGGCCGACTTGAGGAACACCGCGTCCCCGTCCGGATCAATCCAGTTGGACAACGCGTTGAAGGCGATCTGCTTGCCGGACTCGACCGTCAGGACGTCGCTCCGGCGTTGCACCGGCGCGGCATTGCGCAGCCAGTCGTGCACCGTGATCCGCACGCTCGCCTGATCGCTCAGGCCACGACCGTCGTCGACCTGGTAGCTGAAGGAGTCACTGCCACGCTTGTCCCGGCCGACGGTGATCTGCAGCGCCTCGCCGCCCCGGACCCGCGCGATCTGGCCAAGGGGCGGCGATGCCACCGGGGTGGCGATGAGTACGTCGCCGTCCTGGTCCGTGTCGTTGACGAGCACCGGCAATGTCGTCGATTGACCGGGCCGAACCCCGAACTCGTCGTTGACCGCGTCCGGCCGATGGTTCTTGCCCGAGTGGTCCGGCGGCTTGACGACGTCTCGCTCGCCCTGACGCGGCGTCGCGGTGAGGTCCTTCTGCTCCAGCTGGGCGGAGATGTCGTCCCAGTTGTCGACGAGTTGCATGTTCTGGTTTACGAGGAAGACGTTTCCGTTACCGGTGTCATTGAGCACGATCAGGTCGCGGTTGACGCGGAACTGGAGCGCGGAGGCCGACGTTAGCTTGTCCACCGACCTGGTCTGGTCGTCGGCGTCCTCGGCGCAGTTGCGCCGATAGGCACCCGTTCCGCCCCACGCCGCGTAGATGCAGCCGTTCAGCACCGCGGGCCGGGCCGGTGTTCCGGCGGCGCCGCCCGCCACCTGCTCGCTGTCCGGGTGCCTGCCACCTAGTGGCACTGTGATGAGCGAGGAGGTACCCGCCACGATCGCCGCATCAGCGGCCGGGCCGGGGAGCTGGAGCACGGGATCGCTGACATCGGTGAGAGGCGTCGAGGCGCGTGTGCTCTGAAGGGTGCGGGTGGTCCGGTCGAGCACGACGATGGCGTCCCCGACCGTCGAGAGCTGATCGTCATCCGTGGAGTTATAACCGGAGATCCGGCCACCGCCCGCGACGTTCCAGCGCGTGCCCGAGCGGGTGATGGTGCGTACCGAGCCGTCCGGCGCCACGATGTGGGCGCGGCCGTCGATGCCGACGACCAGGCGAGCGTTCTGGGCATCTTTCAGGATCGGCGGCAGGTCGGGTGTGAACCCGCCGACCTCGGCATCGGTAACCACCCAGACCCGGCCGCCATGGCTGTCCAGGACGGCCGAGGTGCCACCGCCCTGGTCGACGGAATAGCCGTTCGGCACCGCGATCGTGTTACCCAGCGCCAGCGAGGACGGACTGATCGTTTGGAGCGCTGAGCCCGACGCGTCGTGCAATTGGATGTCGTTGCCGTGCTGGCTGACGTCGAAGGCCGCGGACGGCGAGCGTAGGCCACCGTCGAGCGTGTGCGACGGGTAGTTGAGGTGTGCGACGAGCCGCTCGCCGACATTGGTGACCCACACACCACCGTCGTTGAGCTGTACATCGGCGATCGGAACGCCGCGGTGCCGGACCGCGAGCACACCGAGGACGAGCACGCCGACTATCAGCATCACGTGCGCGGCGCGCGCACGTGCCAATGCGACTAGGGACATGCCGCAACGACTCCCGGCGCGCAGGCACGTCGGCCGGTTGGCCCCCCGAAAGCGATCCCGCCGCTATGCACAGCTCCCCCGACCCAAGCGATCGCGATCGCTGAGTGCTGCCGATGACCGCCCGTGGTGGAGGCGATACCGCTCTGATGATTCATGACACTATAGATAACGACAGGGCATCTGGGGCATGAATACCCAAATTCGGCGTGCGTGAGGTTCGGTCATGCTCAAGCCTTGACGGACAGGTGGGCGTCGCAGTCCATCCGGCAGCGGCTCACGACGTCGAATCAGTGATCATCTCCGGCTGCGAAAACGGCTGCCAGCACGTCGTGCAGGCTGGCGTCGGCCAGCACCAATATCTCGTCGCCGGCCCGCAGCCTGCTCTCGCCACGCACCGGCAGCAACCGGTCCGCGCGCACCACCAGGCTGATCCAGGCGTCCTCGGGCAGGCCGTTCAACTCCGCTATCCGCTGCCCGTCGGCGGGGGCACCGGTGGCCACCGTGAACCGGTGCACCCCTTCGGGTTCGTTGCGCAACCGCACCCCGATCGCCCACGGCTCGGGCGACACCTCGCGCATCGGCAGCCGCAGCAGCCGGGCGACCGTGGGCACCAGGCTGCCCTGCAGCAGCACCGACAGCAGTACCACCACGACCACGATCCCGTACAACCGCTCGGCCTGCTCGACCCGCGCGGCCAGCACCAAGGTGCCCAGCAGGATCGGTACCGCCCCCTTGAGCCCCGCGAACAACACGAAGCCGCGCTCGGGAATGCTCAACCGCGCCGGGGCCAGGCAGAGCCCCACCAGCACCGGCCGGATCAGTATTGCCAGTGCCGCGAAGGTGATCAGCCCCGGCACCAGCACGTTCACCCGGGTCAGCACGGCCAGGTCCAGCGCCAGGCCCAGCACCACGAACGCCACGATCTCGCCGAGGCTGGCCAACGCGGAGTGGAACCGCTCGATCTCGCGCTTGTACGGCGCCCGCTCGTCGCCGAGCAGGATGCCGGCCACGAACACCGCGAGGAAGCCGGAGCCGTGCGCCAGGGTGGCGGCCCCGAACAGGATCAGGGCACTGAAGGCGGTCCGCAGCGGGTACAAGCCCTCGCCGGGCAACGGCACCGCCCTCATGAACCACAGCAGCGCCCGGCCGCCGACGATCCCGACCACCGCGCCGACGCCCATCTGCAGCGCGAACTCACCGGCAACCCGGCCGAAGGCGCCCGCGCTGACCCCGCCCGCGGCGATCAGACCGGCCATCAGCGCGATGCCGACCGGGTCGTTGGCCCCGGACTCGCCCTCGAGGATGGTGCCGGCGCGACCGGTGACCTCGCGCCGGCCCAGCACCGAGAACACCACCGCCGGGTCGGTGGGGGAGATCGCGGTGGCCACCAGCAACGACTGGAACCAACTCAGCCCGAAGGCCCAGTGCACGAACGCGCCGGCCGCCGCCGTGGTGAGAAAGGTGCCCAGCACGCCGACGGTGACGATCGGGGCGGCCGAGGTACGGAACTTCTGCCGCCCCAGGTTCAGGCCGCCGTCGAACAGGATGCAGATCAGCGCCAGGGTGACCAGCCGCTCCACGAACCGCTCCGGCGGATGCTGCAGGCCCGGGACCGCCTGCACTGCCAGCGCGGCAGCCACCAGCACCAGCAACGGCGCCGGAACCCGGATCCGCTCGGTCAGCCGGTTGGACAGCAGGGCCAGCAGGCCGGCGGCGGCCACCAGCAGCACCAGGCGCGCGAAGGGAAAGGTGTCGGACACGGCGCTCCGCGGGTTCGGCGGGGATTCGAGCAGGACGGTCGGGCAGGGCGGAGCTACTGCCGACCAGACTTCCCGGCGCACCGGGTAGCAGCCTAGTGGCTCGCCCGTGCCTCGGCGCCCGTCCGGCGGGTTCGTGGTGTCTGCATAAATGTCTGCGAAGGGGTGTCCAGGGCGCTCATGAGCGGTACACAATTACGCCCCGACGCCAGCAGGCAGCGCGAGCAGGGAGCATCCGTGAGCGAACAACGACTGGGCGTGGCCCAAGGCACCGCGATCTACGTCGGCGCCATCCTGGGCGCCGGCCTGCTCGCGCTGCCGGCCCTGGCCGCCGAGGTGGCCGGGCCCGCCTCGGTGCTGGCCTGGGCGTTGCTGCTGTTGCTGTGTGTGCCGGTGGCCGCCACCTTCGCCGCCCTGGGGTCGCGCTATCCCGATGCCGGGGGCATCGCGACCTTCGTCTACCGGGCCTTCGGCCGGCGGATCTCGGCGGTGGTGGGCTACTGGTTCTACTTCGCCTGGCCGGTCGGCGGCCCGGCGACCGCCTACGTCGGCGGCCTCTACATCGCCGACGCCCTCGGCGGTGGCCAGCGCACCGCCCTGGTCTCCACCGCCCTGCTGCTGGCCGCCGCCTTCGCCACCAACGCCTTCGGGCTGCGAGTGTCGGCCCGCATCCAGCTGGTCCTGGTCGGCTTGCTGGCGATCCTGCTGCTGGTTGCCTGCGTGGCGGCGCTGCGCAGCGCGAACTCGGACAACCTGACCCCGTTCGCCCCGCACGGCTACCCCGCGGTCGGCCGGGCGGCCAGCCTGCTGTTCTTCTCCTTCGCCGGCTGGGAGGCGGTCACCCACCTGTCGGGCGAGTTCGGCAACCCACAGCGCGACCTGCGCCGGGTGACCGCCCTGACCCTGGTTACCATCGGGGTCCTCTACGTCGGGCTGGCGCTGACCTGCGTGCTGGTGCTCGGCCCCCGGCTGCCCGACACGGCGGTGCCGCTGAGCGAGCTGCTCACGCTCAGCTTCGGCGACGCCGCCTCGGCGGTGACGGCCACCCTGGCTGCCGTGCTCACCTTCGGCGCGCTGAACTCCTACCTGGCCGGCACGTCCCGGCTGGGTGCCGCGCTGGGCCGGGACGGCGCGCTGCCGGCCTGGCTGGCCAAGGGCAGCGCCGCCGGGGAGAACCCCCGCCGCAGCCTGGTCGTGATCGCGGCCTGCGCCACGGCCGTGACGCTGGTGGCCGGCGCGGTCGGCGCGGACCTCAAGGACATCATCCTCGCGACCTCGGCGATGCTGCTGGCCGTGACGGTGGCGGGGCTGGCCGCCGGGGTGAGGCTGTTCCCCGCCCGCCGGCCGATCTGGTGGGGCGCGATCTTCGCCGCCGTGGCGATGGGCGTGGTGTTGCTGTTCTCCGGCTGGTTCCTCGCCCTGCCGCTGGGCCTGGCACTGGCTGCCACGCTCTACACCCGGTCCAGCGGGTCCCGGCGACGGGCCGCTCCGGCGTCACCCGAGGCCGCCGCCGGCGAGGCGGCTCCGGTGAAGGGGGCGACGGATTGGCCGGAACCCGTTCCGGCGGTCGGAACCACCAATCCCGAACTCGACTGAGCCGCGCGCCCGCCACCTCCCGGCGGGGATTACCATGCCCTGACGCGGGCGAACGATTCGCACACCCCTTTGCTCAGTGCCCCGCTCGTGTTGGTGCCCGTGTCGTGCTCGTGTTGTCAAGTGGAGGCCCCGGATGAAGTTTCGACTACAGCGGCAGGAGTTCGCCGAAGCCGTCGCCTGGACCGCCCGCAGCATCCCGACCCGGCTGCCGGTGCCGGTGCTGGCCGGCCTGCTGCTCCAGGCCCGGGACGGCCAACTCCAGCTGTCCGGCTTCGACTACGAGGTCTCGACGCGCTGCGACCTGGACATCCAGCTGTTCGAAGAGGGCTCGGCGGTGGTCGCCGGGCGGCTGCTGGCCGAGATCACCAAGGCGCTGCCGGCCAAGCCGGTGGACGTCGAACTGGTCGGCGACAGCGTCGAGCTGACCTGCGGCGGTGCCCAGTTCACGCTGCCCACCCTGCCGCTGGAGGACTACCCGCGGCTGCCTCCGATGCCCGAGCTGGCCGGCACCATCAAGGCCGCCGAGTTCGCCACCGCGGTCAACCGGGTTTCCATCGCCGCCGGCCGGGACGAGACGCTGCCGATGCTGACCGGCGTGCAGGTCGAGATGGCCGGCGACCGGATCACCATGTCGGCCACCGACCGCTACCGGCTGGCGATGACCGAGCTGGCCTGGCAGCCCGAACGTCCCGACGTCGAGCTGAGCGCGCTGATCCCGGCCAAGGCACTGTCGGACACCGCCCGGGCGCTGGGAGCCGGCGGTGGCGACGTGCAGCTGCACCTGGACCCGGCGGCCGGCGACCAGGCGCTGGTCGGACTCGGCTCGCAGTCCCGCCAGACCACCTCGCGGATCATGTCCGGCCCGTACCCGAACGTCCGGGCGATCTTCCCGACCAGCCACAACAGCCGGCTGACGATGGCCACCAAGGACCTGACCGACGTGGTGCACCGGATCGCACTGGTCACCGACCGGGGCAACCCGCTGCGGCTGCAGGTCAATCCGGACGAGCTGGTGATCGAGGCCGGTGGCCAGGGCTCGGCCCGGGCCCGCGAGGCGATCGAGGCCCAGCTCGAGGGTGAGAGCCTAAAGATCGCGATCAACCCGCAGTTCATGCTGGACGGCCTGGGCGCGGTCGGCTCGCCGAATGTGGTGCTGTCCTTCGTCTCGACCCACAAGCCGGTGCTGATGTTGCCGGCCGACGAGAACGGCGAGGTCCTGCCGGGCTTCCGCTACGTCGTGATGTCGGTGCGGATGCCCGAGGGCTGATCGGCTCAGCCGGTCAGACCCGGACCCACCGGGTCCGGCGCCGGGCCGGGAGTCGGGCCGGGGCTGGGCGGTCCTGGTTCGGTCGGGTTCGGAACCGGTGACGGAATCGGCGGCGTGGGTGCCGGACCCGGGCCGGGACCCGGCTCGGTCGGGGTCGGCTCCGGCGCGATCGGCGGCACCGTGGGACCGGGATCGATCGGCGGCACGGTCGGGCTGGGTGCGATGGGGTCGGTCACTGCTGGGCCTCCTGCGCTGCGTCCTGCACGGTGTCAGCGGGTGCTGAACCCGCCGCTTCCTGCTCGGTCCGGGCACCCCGGGTGCTGAGCCGGCCGTCGGTGTTCTCCAGGTGGGCCCGGACGAACCACTGGTACTGCTCCAGCAGCCGGGCCTGGCCGATCAGCAGGTCCTGGCTGACCGGATCGGCTTCCTCGCTGTCCCGAATGGCCTTGCGATGGCTCTCGATGACACCGGCGTAGACCAGGTCCAGGGCCGCCAGGTGCTCCAGGGCGGTCGCGCGGCCGAGCGAGTAGTCGTCCCAGCCGCGGGCGGCGACCAGCGCACCGGGCGTGCCCGCGGGCGAGCCGCCGAGGGTGGCGATCCGTTCCGCCGTCTCGTCCACCATCAGCCGCACCGCGTCGACCTGCGGGTCGAGCATGGTGTGCACCGCGATGAAGTGGGTGCCGACCACGTTCCAGTGGATGTGCTTGAGGGTCAGCGCCAGGTCGTTCAACGCGTGCAACCGGTCCTGCAACAGGGCCACCAGGGTGTCGGCGTCGGCTTGCGCGATACCGGGAATCGTGTAGCCGGTCTGCTGGCGGTCAGCGGGATCGGTCGGCATGAGCGGCAGTCACCCTTCGAGTTGTCCCACCCGATCGCAGTCGGCACGTCGGGCACGAGGTCACTCGGCTACCGGTTTGAGCCGTCGTCCCGACCGTACCCACCCCGACCTGATTGCGAAAGGCGACCGAATGCCGTCCGGGTTCTTCCAAGTTGTGCAAGTCGGCCGCCCGGGGCACTCGAACGCGACCCCGGCCGTTGAACCGGATGTGCGGCGCCGGGCCGCGACCTACGTCCATCCCCCCGCGACGCGCACCGGTCCGGTGCCGCACCCTGGTCGGCAGGCGCGACGACGGTCGCGCTCGGTCGGGGCGGTCACCGGGAGCCCTCGGACCCCAGCTCGGGTGTGACTACTATCCATTTGTACCGGTTCAGCTGGGGGCGTCATGTCGCAGGGTGCGGGCGGGGCCGGGCTCTCGCCCTGCTACAGCCTGCTGGGCTCCCCCCGATTGACCGCCGGTGACGGCCGCCCGATCGAGATCACCCCGGGACGCCAGCAGGCGGTGGCGAGCCTGTTGCTGCTCGAGGCCAACCGGGTGGTCAGCACCGACAAGCTGGTCGACGCGCTGTGGGAGGACGACCCGCCCAGCACCGCCCGCACCCAGGTCCAGATCTGCGTGTCCCGGTTGCGGCACACCTTCGGCCTGATCGGGCGCTCCCACGCGATCGTCACCCGGGCGCCGGGCTACCTGGTTCTCGTCGAGCCCGGCGAACTCGACGTGGACGCCTTCGACGCCCTGCTCAAGCAGGCCGACGCCGCGGCGCAGTCCGGCGACCTCGACCACGCCCTGACCCTGCTGGACCGCGCCCAGGCGCTGTGGCGCGGCCCGGCCCTGGACGGGGTGCGCTGTGCTGCCGCCGAGTTGCGCGCCGCCCACCTCGACGAGCGCCGCCAGGCATCGACCGAGTTCCGGATGGAACTGGAGCTGCGTCGCGGACGGCATGCCACGCTGATCGCCGATCTCAGCCGGATGGTCGCCGAACACCCGCTGCGGGAACGGCTTCGCGGTCAGCTGATGCTCGCCCTGCACCGCTGCGGCCGGCGAGCCGAAGCGCTGCAGGTCTATCGCGAGGGCCGGCAGTTGATGGTGGACAACCTCGGCCTGGAACCAGGACCGGAGCTGCGCGCCCTGGAGGCCGCCATCCTCGCCGGCCACCCGGACGGCGAAAGCCCGGGCGGCGAGTCCGCACCGGCCGCCGGCCCGAGCCCGACCGTGCCCCGGCAACTGCCCTCCAGCATCTCCGACTTCACCGGACGGCTGGACCTGATCGACCAGATGGAGAGCTGGCTGATCGACGAACCGGGCAGCACCGTCGTCATCACCCTCACCGGCAAGCCCGGGGTGGGCAAGAGCAGCCTGGCGCTGCAGGTCGCTCACGAGCTGGCCGCCCAGTACTTCCCGGACGGCCAGCTGTTCGGTGACCTGCGCGGCACCTCGCCGCAGCCGGCCACCGCCTCCGAGATCCTGCGCCGGTTCCTGGTCGCGCTGGGGATCGAACCCAACGCCATTCCGGAGCCGTTGGACGAGCGCGCCGAGCTCTACCGCCAGGTGCTGGCGACCAAGCGGGTCTGCATCGTGCTCGACGATGCCGCCAACGAGGCCCAGATCACGCCCCTGATCCCCGGCGCCGGCCGGAGCGCGCTGATCGTCACGGGCAGGACCCGCCTTACCGGGTTACCGGGCGGCCGCTTCCTGGAGGTCGACGTGCTGCCCCGCGACGAGGCCCTCACCATGCTGTCGCGGGTCATCGGGCGACAGCGCGTCGATGCCGAACCCGAGGCGGCCGCCGCACTCATCGAGCTGGTGGGAGCCCTTCCGCTGGCGCTGCGGATCGTCGCGGCCCGGCTCAAGGGACGCCGGCACTGGAGCCTGGCCTGGATGCGCGAGCGGCTGACCGACGAGAGCCGGCTGCTGGACGAGCTGGCGCACGGCGACCTGATGGTGCGGGCGAGCATCAGTCTCAGTTACGACGCGCTGCCGGAGCGACCCGGCGAGTTACTGACCCTGCTCGGGGCACTCGACCGGCTGGCCTTTCCGACCTGGGTGGCGGCAGCCCTGCTGGACTCCGACATGGACACCGCGTCGGTGCTGCTCGAGGTGCTCGTCGACGCGCAGATGATCGAGGTCGTCGGCATGGACCCGACCGGTGGCCCGAGGTTCCAGGTGCACGACCTGATCCTGGCCGTCGCCCGGGAGCGACTCGGCGCCCCGGTCCCGGCCGGTCACCGCCGGGCTGCCGTGGCGCGGGTGGCGGGCGGATGGCTGGCCGCCGCCGAGGCTGCCCACCAGGCCGCCTACGGCGGCGACTTCACCGTGCTGCACGGCGGTGCCGCCCGATGGCCGGTTCCGGCTTCCTGCCTGGCCCTGGTGACCGCGCCCGATCCGCTGCGCTGGATGGAGTACGAGTACGAGAACTTCCTCAGCGCGATCGCGCTGAGCGCCCAGCACGGCCTGACCGAGTTGTGCTGGGATCTCGCCGTCACCCTGGTGACGCTGTTCGAGGCCAGGTGCCTCTTCGAGGGCTGGGAGCGGACCCACCGCCAGGCGATCAGGGCGCTGCAGCTGGCGGGGTCGACGGCCAACCAGCGGGGCCTTGCCGCGCTGTTCTGCTCGATGGGCTCGTTGCACCTGGCTCGCAACGAGCACTCGGCGGCCGAGAACTCACTCGCCTCGGCCCTGGCCGGCTTCGAGGCCACCGCCGATGTGCTGGGCCAGGCCATGACGCTGCGCAACCTGGCGCTGGTGGAGCGGGCGCAGCATGCGCCCGAGCGGGCCCTTGCCCGCCTGCACAGCGCGCTGCGCGGCTTCCGGCAGGTCAACGACGAGATCGGCGACGTCCACTGCCTGGGGTTGATCGCCCAGGTGGAACTGGAGAACGGAGACGCCCCGGCCGCCCGGGAGCACCTCACCGACGCCCTCGAGCGGTGCCGGCGGGTGGGCAACGTGCGGGTCGAGACCCAGCTGCGCTATCGGCTGGCCCAGGTGCTGGTGCTGGAGGGGCGGCCGGACGAGGCGGCCGACGCCCTCGAGGAGTTGCTGCTGGCCGTCCGCGCGCACGGGGACGAGATCGGTGAGACCTACGTCCTGCGGCTGCTCGACGACGTGGTTCGCAGTACCGGTCAGCCGGGCGTGACCGGCCGGCCGCTGGATGCCCTGGCCGCACCGCCGGCGGCCGGTGCGTTCGAGCGCATCATCGCCGCGGCGCGCACCGGTGCCGACCACCAGGACTGAGCCTTCTCGGCCGGTCAGCCCCACGGAGTGTCGTTGGGCAGGTTCGTGCTGACCGTGAGCGGCGTGCCGGTGGTCGTCGCTGCCTGGGCCTGCGCCGCGCCGACGGTCGCACCTCCGGTAGCGAGTAGCAGGATCGTGACGGCCTGAAGAACCAGTTTGCACATCGGAATCTCCTTTCCTGGATGGATGTTGCGCCGTGTCGACGTCAACGGATCCGACGCTAGGAGCGGCCACCATCACGGCCTTATCGCGGCGCGAGCACCGGATCGGCCCGGTGCCTTAACCCCGTGATAGCCCGGCGATAGCGCCGCTTCCCACTCTTGGCCGGTGCCGCGGATCACTGCGGCCAGCCCGCCCCGGAAGGACGCCCGCCGTGACCGACCTCGACGCTCTGCCCACCGCTGCCCGTGCTGAGCACTGCCTGGACATCCTGGTGACGAGCGTCGCCTCCGACTCCCACACCTGGAACCTGATCTACCTGCAGCTGCTGCTGCAGGAGCAGGGGCACCGGGTGCGCAACCTGGGGTCCTGCGTTCCGGCGGCCATGCTGTTGACGGAGTGCCTGCGGCAGCAGCCGGACCTGGTGGTGATCAGCAGCGTCAACGGGCACGGCCACCTCGACGGCATGGCAGCCGTACGCACGCTGCGCGAGCAGCCCCGGTTGGCCGCGATGCTGGTCGTGATCGGTGGCCAACTAGGCATCGCCGGCCCGGGTGGCCAGCGGCGCCGCCACGAGCTGACCGCTGCCGGCTTCGACGCGGTCTTCGAAGGTGCCGCCGGCCTGCCCGCGTTTCGCAGGTACCTGTCCGGCCTGCGGATCGAGCAGGGCCACCGTGCGCGGGCCGGGTCGTGACCGGGCAGCCCCGGGCCGGCTCCTTCGGCCGCTTCGTCAACGACGCCCACCGTGCCGGCGAACTGGTCGTCCAGCCGCGGATGGGAATGGCCGACCCGGCCCGGATGCGGGCCGGGCTGGCCGCCACCCGAGCGGCGGCGGCGACCACGGTCGGGACGATCACGCTGGACAGCTACACCCGGGTGGCGGACTGGCCGGCCGCGGCTGCCGCGCTGCGCCACGGCAGCGCCCTCAACGGCTACCCGATCGTGACGCACGACCGCGCGACCACCCGCGCCGTGCTGGCGGGCATCGCTGACGACGCCACCTTCCCGGTCCAGGTCAGGCACGGCTCGGCCCGGCCGGAGGCCATCGTCGAGGCCCTGGTCGCCGCCGGGCTGAGCGCGACCGAGGGCGGCCCGGTCTCCTACTGCCTGCCCTACGGCCGGGTGCCGCTGCACGAGGCGGTGGACAGCTGGAAGCGGTCCTGCGCGATCCTCGCCGCCGTGGCCGACACCGGCGTCGAGCCACACCTGGAAACCTTCGGCGGCTGCCTGATGGGCCAGCTCTGCCCGCCGGGCATGCTGGTGGCGGTCGCGATCCTGGAGGGCCTGTTCTTCGTTCAGCACGGCCTGCGCAGCGTGTCGCTGAGCTATGCGCAGCAGGCCAACCACCGCCAGGACGTCGAGGCCGTGCATGCCCTGCGCCGGCTGGCCGGCGAGCTGTTGCCCGGCGTCGACACCCACGTCGTCGTCTACGCCTACATGGGGGTCTATCCGCGGACGGTGCTGGGTGCCGAGCGGCTGCTGGTGCGGGCCGCCCGGCTGGCCGCCGGCACCGGCGCCGCCCGGCTGATCGTCAAGACCGCCGCCGAGGCCCACCGGATCCCGACCGTCGCCGAGAACGTCAGCGCGCTGGAACTGGCAGCGGCCACCGCCCGGGCCACCGGACCGGAAGCCGACGCCGACAGCGGTTCGGAGGTCTACGACGAGGCCCGGGCGCTGGTGGAGGCGGTACTCGAACTCGACGCCGACCTCGGCCGGGCGCTGTTGAAGGCGTTCCGCGGCGGCTACCTCGACGTTCCGTTCTGCCTGCATCCCGACAACGCCGGACGCTCGCGCAGCCGGCTGGCCCCCGACGGCCGGCTGAGCTGGTCCCGGGTCGGGTCGATGCCCCTCCCCCCGCCGCGGGCACATCCCGAACCCCGGGAGTTGAACGCGGCCGAACTGCTCCGCTGCCTCAGCCACGTCGAGCGTTCCTGCGACGACGCCGCCCTCGAGGAATCCCTCGCCATCCGCTGAACCGCCCACCCCCCGAAAGGACCACTGATGACCCTGACCCCCGTGCGGGAGGCAGCGCCGGCCGGCCTGCCCGGCTCGCCCGCCGAGCACCTGTCCTCCCCCCGCACCCGCGACGTGCTGGTGGTGCAGAACCACCTGCTCGCCGCCGCCCGGCACTACCTGACCTCGCAGGGCTTCACCGAGGTGCGGCTGCCGGTCATCGGCCCGGTGACCGATCCCGGAGCCCGTGGTGCCAAGCAGATCGACATCGACTACTACGGCCACCGCTACAAGCTCATGACCAGCGCCATCCTGTATAAGCAGGCGGCCCTGACCGCGTTCGACAAGATCTTCTGCATCGCGCCGAACGTGCGCCTGGAGCCGCTGGAAACCACCTCCACCAGCAGGCACCTGGCCGAGTTCCATCAGATCGACGTCGAGATGGCCGGCGCCTCCCGCCAGGTGATCATGGGCGTGGTCGAGGGCCTGGTGCGGTATGTCATCGGGCAGGTGGTGATCGAGGCAGCCGCCGAACTGGGCCGGCTCGGCCGCGAGGTAGCCGCGTTCGACGACCTGCTCAGCGGCCCGTTCGGCCAGCGCAGCCACACCGACGCGGTGGCCGAGCTCCGGGCGGGCGGCCACGACCAGAACCCCGACGCCGAGATCGACTGGGCCGGCGAGGCCAAGCTCTCGGCCACCAGCAGCAGGCCGTTCTTCCTCGTCGACTATCCCAAGGGATCGCGCGGGTTCTACGACCTGGAGTGCGCCGAGCGGCCGGGAACGCTGCGCAACTTCGACCTGATCGCGCCCGAGGGCTACGGCGAGCTGTGCAGTGGCAGCGAGCGGGAGAACGACTACGCCCGGATCGTCTCGCGGATGCGCGAGACCGGCGAGAACCCGGCGAAGTACGGCTGGTACCTGTCGATGGTGCGGGCCGGCATCCCCCGCAGCGCCGGCTTCGGGATCGGCCTGGAGCGCTTCACCCGCTACGTCGCCGGGCTGGACTCGGCCTGGCAGGCCAGCATGTTTCCGAAGGTGCCGGGAGTGCTGGCGCCATGACCACCCTGAGCGCGGTCGGCTTCCCCGACTCCGAGGTGCGCCGGCGGGCCCGCGAGGGCAGGGCGGCGGCGTTCCCGCGGGTCGAGCAGTACGGTTCCACCCTGTACGGCGCGACCCCGGCCGCGGCCGGCGGCACCGACCTGCTCGACGCGCTGCGGCTCGTCCCGCCGGTCTTCGTGCCGCGCCGGCTGGAGAAGCTGATCGAGCTGGCCCGCGAGCCGGTCTATCGCGACGTGGACCTCCGGACCGGCATCGGTGGCTTCCGTTCGCGGCTGCCGCTGTACCTGTCGGCCTTCGGCTCCACCCAGGTGGCCGCCAAGAACCTGGGGATCGCGGTCAGCGTCCAGGCCGGTCGTGCCGGAATACCCATGGTCATCGGGGAGAACGTCGTTCCGGTGAACGGCTACGGTCGCTCCCAGCCTGCCGACAGCGCCCTGCTGGGCCGGATCCGGGCCTACGCCGAGGCGGTGCCGCCGGGCTTCGGCGGGGTCGTCATCCAGCAGAGCACCGAGGACGCCGACGCCGAGGTGTGGAACCTGGTCTACAGCGACCCCTACGTCCAGGACCTGCTGGAGAGCGGGCGGCTGGCCTTCGAGCTCAAGGTGGGCCAGGGTGCCAAGCCCGGCCTGGGCGGCCTGACCATCGTCGACCGCCGGACGGCCGACCGGCTCAGCGAGGCCTACGAGATCGACGACCAGTGTGGCTTCGGCGCTATGGCCCTGCGGTGCAGCAGCCCCGGAACCTTCACCGACGAGATCCTGCGCCAGCAGATCCGGCTGATGCGCAACAACTACCCGCGGGCCCGGGTGTGGGTGAAGCTGCCACCCGCCCGCGACGTGCGCGAAGCTGCGCTGGTCGCCTGGCAGGCAGGCGCCGACGCGGTCACCGTCGACGGCGCCGAAGGCGGTACCGGCTGGGCGCCGCTGTGCTTCCTGCAGGAGGTGGGCCTGCCGCTGGGCGAGTGCCTGAGCCGGATCGGACCGACCACCCACTGCCTGCTCGCCTCGGGCCGGATGTGGGAGGGCAGCCGCGTCGCCAAGGCGCTGGCACTGGGTGCGCGGGCGGTCGGGCTCGGCCGGGCCGCGCTGCTGGCGGTCGACGAGGATCCGGTGGACGGTTTCCTCCGGCTGACCGAATGCCTTGCCGGCGAACTGCAGATGCTGACCAGCGCGCTCGGCAAGTACCACACCGACCACCTAGGACTCGAGGACCTGTGGCACCCGGACCTACCGATGACCGCGCAGCCGGTCCTGACGAACGCCGAGCTCCGATGACCCAGGTCGGGGTCCGGCCGGCCGACGCGACCCCGCAACCCACCCCGCTGGTGCGCCGGCACGACTTCAGGCTGTTCTGGTCCGGCCAGGCGGCCAGCCGGGTGGGCAGCGGCATCACAGCCGTCGCCGTGCCCCTGGTGGCCGTCGAGGTACTGGATGCCGGGCCCGCGACCATGGGACTGCTGGCCGCGGCGGCCTGGTTGCCCTGGCTGGTGATCGGCCTGCCGGCCGGAGCCTGGGTGGACCGGCTGCGGCACCGCCCGGTGATGCTCACCTGCGACCTGGCCTGCCTGGCCGCCCTGCTGGCGGTACCGCTGCTGGCCTGGCGGGGCGTGTTGTCGATCTGGCTGCTGGTCGCGGTCGTGCTGGTGCTCGGCGCCGCGTCGGTGTTCTTCAGCACCGCCTACCAGGCCTACCTGCCGTTCCTGTTGCCGCCGGCCGACATCGCGGAGGGCAACACCAAGTTGCAGGGCACCGACCAGGTCGCCAACATGGCGGGCCCCCCGCTGGGAGGCCTCATCGCCCAGGCGTTCGGGGCGTTGACCGGCCTGGTGGCCGATGCGCTCAGCTTCGCGACCTCGGCCCTGTGCCTGATCCGGATCCGGGCCCAGGAACCGGCCAGGGCCCCGAGGACGAATTCGGCCAGCCTGCGCACCGAGGTCGGCCAGGGGTTGCGGCTGGTCATCGGCGATCCGTACCTTCGGGTGCTCGCGCTGGCCGCGTCGGCGGACAACCTGCTGCTCAACGGCTACATGGCCCTGCTCGTGCTGTTCCTGGTCCGCGACGTCGGCGTGCCGGCCGGCGCGGTCGGCCTGCTGCTGACCGCCGACGCGGTGGGCGGCCTGCTCGGCGCCTACCTCGCGCGCCGGATGGCCACGCGCTTCGGCACCGCCCGGGCAGCCCTGGGCACCGCCCTGGTGATGACACCGTTCGGACTGCTCGTCCCGCTCACCACCAGCGGGCCCGGCCTGGCGTTCTTCGTCGTCGGCCTGCTCGTCCCGGCGGCCGGCATGGTGGTCGGCAACATCCTGGTGAACACCTTCCGGCAGCAGTACTGCCCGCCGGCGTTGCTCGGCCGGATGTACACCAGTTCCCGCTTCATCCAGTACGGCGTCATGCCGCTGGGCGCCGGCCTGGGCGGCTTCCTCGGCGGCTGGCTGGGAATCCGGCCGGCGCTCTGGGTGCTGTTCGCCGCGGCCGCGGCCGCGAAGGGGCTGCGGCTGCTCGGACCGGTACGCCGCAACCGGAACTTCCCGACCGAGTACCCCGGGGCCGACCGGGCGATCTGACCGACCCGGGCCCAGCCACCGCATTTCCCGAACAGCCTTTCTTTCCAAGGAGATCGACATGCGCAATCCGTTCGAAGCCGCCGACGGCAGCTACCTGGCGCTGGTGAACGCCAGCGGTCAATGGTCGCTGTGGCCGGCCCAGATTCCCGTTCCGGCAGGTTGGGACGTCTCGTTCGGGCCGGCCCCGCGGGCCGCCTGCCTGACCCATGTCGAGTCCTGCTGGGTCGACCTGCGCCCGGTCCCGGCGACCGGCTTCCGAGCCGAGAAGAGGTAACGGCATGACCATTCCCCTGTCCGACGCCCAGAAGCGGCTGTGGTTCACCAGCCAGCTGGAAGGCAGCTCGGCCTACAACATCCCGGTGGTGCTCCGCCTGACCGGCCGGCTCGACCGAGCGGCGCTGGTCCAGGCCACGGCCGATGTGGTGGCCCGTCACGACGTGCTGCGCACCGTCTACCCGCTGTTGGACGACGAGCCGCACCAACTCATCCTGGCCGCGTCGCAACTGCCGGCGCTGACCGTGCTGGAGGACTGCGATCCGGCCGGCGCCGAGCAGCTGGTCGCCGCCCACACCCGGTACGCCTTCGACCTCGGCAGCGAGCCACCGCTGCGCTGCTGGCTGGTCCGCACCGGGGCCGAGGAACACCTGTTCGTCCTGGTACTGCACCACATCGCCACCGACGGCTGGTCGATCGGGCCGCTGCTGGCCGATCTCGGCACCGCCTACCGTGCCCGGCTGAGCGGTGAGCCGGCGCGCTGGCCGGAGCTGGCGGCCGACTACACCGACTACGCCCTCTGGCACCGGGAACTGCTCGGTGACGCCGGGGACGACGACAGTCTGACAGCACGCCAGACGGAATACTGGCGGGCGGCGCTGGCCGGCCTGCCGGAGGAGATCGCGCTGCCCCGCGACCGGCAGCGGCCCGCGGAGCCCAGCCACCGGGGCGGCCTGGTCGTCCGGCACCTGGACCCGCAGTTGCACGCGGCGCTGCTGGCCCTGGCCCGCCGCAACGACGTCACCCTCTTCATGCTCCTCCAAGCAGCCTTCGCCATCCTGCTCAGCCGACTCGGAGCCGGCGACGACATCCCCCTCGGCACCCCCGTCGCCGGCCGCACCGACGAAGCCCTCGACAACCTCATCGGCTTCTTCGTCAACACCCTCGTCCTGCGCACCGACCTCACCGACAACCCCACCTTCACCCAACTACTCCACCGCACCCGCGAAACCGACCTCCACGCCTTCGCCCACCAAGACCTCCCCTTCGAACGCCTCGTCGAAGCCCTCAACCCACCCCGCTCCACCACCCGCCACCCCCTCTTCCAAACCATGATCGTGCTGCAGAACCACGGTCGGGAGGACATGCGACTGCATGATCTGCAGGTCGCGGTCGAGCAGTTCCCCACCCGCCGCGCCAAGTGCGACCTGATGCTGGCCGCCGGCGAACTGCACGACGACGACGACGGCAGCCCGGCCGGCATCTCCGGCGCCCTCGAGTACGCCGTCGACCTGTTCGACCACGCCACCGTCGAAGAGTTCGCCCGGCGCCTCGAGCGGGTGCTGCGAGCGGTGGTCGACCGTCCGGATGCGCCGATCGCGGACCTCGACGTCCTGAGCGCGGCCGAGCGACGGCTCATCCTGGCCGACTGGAACGACACCTCGGTCGCCGTGCCGGCGGACACGCTGGCCTCGCTGTGCTCGCGGCAGGCCGGCCTGACGCCGACGGCGATCGCGCTGATCGCCGACGGCCCGGCCGGTCGGGTGCAGCTGAGCTACGCGCAGTTCGACTCCGCGGTCGAGCGGCTGGCCCGCGCGCTGTGCCGCGGCGGCGTCGGCCCGGGCCGCACCGTGGCGGTGTCGATGCCGCGCTCGGCCGAGCTGGTGGTGGCGCTGCATGCGGTGCTGCGGGCGGGGGCGGCGTACCTGCCGCTGGATCCCGACTACCCGGCCGCCCGGGTCGAGTACATGCTGGCCGACGCCGCTCCGGCGGTGGTGCTCACCCCGCGGCTGTACGCGCGGTTGCTGGCCGGCGACGAGCTCGACCAGCCGGCCCTGCCCGTCGCCCGGCCCGGCGACCCGGCCTACGTCATCTACACCTCCGGCTCGACCGGGCGGCCCAAGGGCGTCGTGATCCGGCACGAGGCCATCGTCAACCGGCTGCTGTGGATGCAGTCCGAATACGGCCTGGAACCGGGCGAGCGGGTGTTGCAGAAGACCCCCTCCAGCTTCGACGTCTCGGTCTGGGAGTTCTTCTGGCCGCTGGCGGTGGGTGCCACCCTGGTGGTCGCCCGGCCGGGTGGTCACCAGGAGCCCTGGTACCTGCTCGAACTCATCGAGCGCGAGCGGGTGAGCACCGTGCACTTCGTGCCGTCGATGCTGGACGCTTTCCTGGCCGACCCGGCAGCAGCCGGAGCGAGCACGCTGCGCCGGGTGCTCTGCAGCGGTGAGGCGCTGACGACGGCGTCGGCCGAACGGTTCAGCCAGACCCTGGATGCCGAGTTGCACAACCTCTATGGCCCGACCGAGGCGGCTGTCGACGTCACCAGCCACCGGTTCACCCCCGCTGCCGCAACGATCACCGTGCCGATCGGCCGACCGGTCTGGAACACCCGGGTCTATGTGCTCGACGAGCGCCTGCAACCGGTGCCGCCGGGCGTCGACGGCGAGCTCTACCTGGCGGGCATCCAGCTGGCCGAGGGCTACCTCAACCAGGCCGGCCTCACCAGCGAGCGCTTCGTGGCCAACCCGTTCGGGCCGCCCGGCAGCCGGATGTACCGCACCGGTGACGTGGTCCGCTGGTGTGGCGAGGGAGTCCTGCGCTACCACGGGCGAAGCGACGACCAGGTCAAGATCCGGGGCCTGCGCATCGAACTCGGCGAGATCGAGCAGCTGGTGAACACCCATCCCGCCGTCCTGCGCAGTGCCGTCGTCGCGCAGGAGCACCAGCCCGGCGACGGCCGGCTGATCGCCTACGTGGTCGCCGATGGCCCCGTCGAACCGGACGCGATCCGCCAGCACGTGGCCGCCGCGCTGCCGGCGTTCATGGTGCCGGCCCAGGTGATCCTGCTCGACGAGGTGCCCCTGACCCCGAGCGGGAAGCTGGATCGCGGGGCGCTGCCGGCACCGCTGGCCCCGGCAGTCCGGTGCCGGCCCCCGGCGAGCGAGGCGGAGCGGCGGATGTGCGCGCTGTTCGCCGAGGTTCTCGGCGTGCCGGCGGTCGGTCCCGACGACGGCTTCTTCGACCTGGGCGGCCACTCGCTGCTGGCCATCCGGCTGGTCAGCCTGCTACGCGGCGAACTCGGGGTGGAACTCGACATCCGGACCTTGTTCGAGTCGGGAACACCGGCCGGCCTGGTGCAGCGGCTGTGCCAGGACGAGCGTGGCGATCCGCTGGCGGTGCTGCTGCCGCTGCGTACCTCCGGCACCGGTGCGCCGCTGTTCTGCGTGCATCCGGCCGCCGGCATCGGCTGGGTCTACGCCGGGCTGCTGCAGCACCTTCCCGACCGGCCGGTGTACGCCCTGCAGTCCCGCGGGCTGTCCGAACCCGGGCACCAGGCCGGTGACATGTCGCGGATGGTCAAGGACTACCTGGCCGAACTACGGCTGGTCGCCCCCACCGGCCCGTACCACCTGCTCGGCTGGTCCGTCGGCGCCAACATCGCCCACGCGCTGGCCTGCCAGCTGCAGAGCGAGGGCGAGACGGTGGCGCTGCTGGCGCTGCTGGACGGCTATCCCGCCACCGCGGCCGACCCCCGGCCCGAGCGCGGGGATCCCCAGCTGCTGGAGGCACTGCTGGCATCCCTGGGGATCCCCGCCCCCGGCGGGTCGGTGGGCACGCCGGCGGAGTTCGAGCAGGCGCTCGGTGCGCGGGACAGCCTGGTGGCGGCGCTGGATCCCGCCGCGCTCCGTGCGATGCCGGACGTCTTCGCCGACAACATCGCGATCCGCCTCGAGCACCGCCCGGCGACCTTCACCGGGAACGCGGTGTTCTTCCGAGCGGCTCGCGAGTTGCGCGACCAGGACCCGGTGCGGGCCTGGCAGCCGTACGTGGCCGGGGCGATCGCGGTCCACGACATCGACTGCTCGCACGGTGACCTGGCGTCCCCGGCAGCCCTGCGCGGCGTCGCCGAGGTCCTGGCCGCGGCCGACCCGCCGTCCCTTTCCCGCCCTGAATCGCCGACGTTGGAGGTTTCCCGATGACCAGCACGACTGCCAGCACCACGACGCACGACCCCACCCACCAGGCGCGGACGTTCTACGACTGCGTCGACCGCGGCGACGTGCCGGCGATCGCCGCGCTGTTCGCCCGGCACGCCAGCTACCACCGGCCCGGTTACGAGCCGTTCCTCGGCCCGGAGGGAATGACCAGGTTCTACGGCGCGGAACGCAGGATCCGGGACGGCCGGCACCAGCTCGACCTCATCGTGGCCGACGGGGGCCGGGTGGCGGTGCGTGGCTCGTTCCACGGCACGCTGCACGGCGGTGACCCGATCGAGCTGCGCTTCGCCGACTTCTTCGAGCTCGACCCGGACGGGCTCTTCACCCGCCGCGACACCTTCTTCTTCTCCCCGTTGGCCTGAGCCCTACTTCCGACCTGGACCTTCCCGCCGGCCCGCGCCGGCACACCCCCTCCAACAGATTGGACTCGTCATGATCGACATCGTTGAGAACCTGGTCCCCCAGCAGCGGCCCTACACCGACCCCGGACACGGTGACGCCTTCACCGATCACATGTTCACCATGAGCTGGAACCAGGATCAGGGCTGGCACGCCCGGCAGTTGGTCCCGCTGAGCACCCTCCAGATGCACCCCGGAATGCTCGGGTTGCACTACGGGCAGGTGATCTTCGAGGGCATGAAGGCCTTCCGGCAGGTCGACGGGTCGATGGCGATCTTCCGCCCGGAGCAGAACGCGCGTCGGTTCCAGGCCTCGGCGCGGCGGCTGGCGATGCCGGAGCTGTCCGAGGACGATTTCCTGGCCGCCGTCGACCAGCTGGTGGCGGCCGACCAGGTGGCGTTGTCGGACAATCCGGAGCACAGCCTGTACCTGCGACCGCTGATGTACGGCAGCGAGGCCAACCTGATGCTCCGGCCGTCGCGCGAGTACGAGTTCCTGCTGCTCGCCTTCGTGGCCGGTGGGTTCTTCGGTGACACCAGCCGGGCGGTGTCGGTCTTCATCAGCCGCGAGCACACCCGCGCCATGCCCGGCGGAACCGGCAACGTCAAGTGCGCGGCCAACTACGGCCCCTCCTTCCTCGCGCAGCGGCTGGCCCAGGACGCCGGCTGCGACCAGGTGGTCTGGCTGGACGCGATGGAGCACCGCTGGGTCGAGGAGATGGGTGGCATGAACCTGTTCTTCGTCCGCGGCAGCGGTGCGGACGCCCAGGTCGTGACCCCGGGCCTGACCGGCACCCTGCTTCCCGGAGTCACCCGCGCGTCCCTGCTGGATCTGGCGGCGCGCCGGGGTTACCGGATCGCCGAGGAGCGCATCTCGGTCGAGCAGTGGCGGCAGGAATGCGAGTCGGGGCTGATCACCGAGGTGTTCGCCTGTGGGACCGCGGCGGTCGTCACGCCGGTCGGCCGGGTCGTCGACCGCGACGGGGACTGGCTGATCGGCACCGGGTCGGCGGGCCCGGTGGCCACCGAACTGCGCGGGGCGCTCACCGACCTGCAGCGGGGCCGGGCCCGCGATCCCTACCACTGGATGCGTCGGGTCGGCTGATCCGGCGCCCGCGTCAGGGACGGGAGCCGCGCTCGACCTCGTCCACCAGCTCGGCGCAGGCATCGGCGACCACCTCGGGGTGGCGGCGCATGAACCAGTGGCCGCCGCTGACCGACCGGATGCGCAGGTCGCTGGCATAGGGCGCCGGAGCCTCGGTCTGCATCGGCTGCCCGACGAACGGATCACCGGTCGGCGCCAGCACCTGGACCGGGATGTCGGTGCGGGCCGGGCCACCGGCGGACCGGGGTGGCCGGCGGTTGGCCCGGTAGAGCTGCAGGCCGTTGATCTTGTCGGCCAGCGCGCCGGGGTCCTTGGACGGCCGCCGGCCCAGCAGCCGGTCCAGCAGCCCGCTGCGCCAGCCGAACTCCGGCAGCCCCGGAACCTGGAACAGCAGCAGGTAGTAGGAGTGCCCCAGCTGCCGGAGCAGGGTGGCCAGGTCGCGCGGGGACGGCCGCAGCTTGCCGCGCAACCAGCGGGCGGCCTGCTCCAGTCCGGGCCCGGAGATCGAGGTGTAGCTGGCGATCCGGCCACGCAGCCGGTCGCTGGTCACGAACTGCCAGCCCTGGATGGACCCCCAGTCGTGGGCCAGCAGGTGCACCGGACGATCCGGGCTGAGCGCTGCCAGCACCGAGTCGAAGTCGGCTTCGAGCTGGTCCAGCCGGTAGCCGGCCCGGTCGGCCGGCGCCTGGGAGCGGCCGGCGCCGCGCACGTCGTAGCTGACCACGCAGTAGCGCTCCCGCAGCAGCTCGACCACCCCGTCCCACACCGAGGCGTTGTCGGGGTAGCCGTGGATCGCCACGATGGTGGGCGCGTTCGGGTCGCCGGCGCGGTACACCGCCAGCTCCAGGCCGTCGGTGGTGCGCACCATGCTGTGCGGGGTCATGGGAGGGTCCACCCTTCTCGCGGGATCAGCCGTGCCGCCGGAGCGGCTGTGGCGCCCGCGCAACCCGTCCTGGGCGGGGGTGGTTCACGGGGTGGTTACGGCCATTCGGCGTGCAGCATCGTAGCCACCTCCCTGTCAGCTGTGGTTCAGCTGGTGAGCACGGTGAACGAGGCAAGGCCACCGCGCGTGAAACGATCTCGAGCACCATCTCAAGCGCTCAGCACTCACAATCCTATCGAGGGAAATCGTCGTCGCTCTGGGCGGATTTGCATATTGTGGGACGTGCCAAGGCGGGCCGACAAATCCCGGCGGTTGCTGACGGTGACGGCATCGTGACGGTAACGGAGCAATTTGTGGGGCATACTCGCAGCCACTGATCCGCGTTAGATATTGCCTACCTCACCACCGGCGCCCCTACCTCCACCTTCCGACCGCTCCAGCCGCCACCCCCGTCGCCTCGCACCACGTTCGGAGCTCGATCGACGCCATGACTGCCCACAGCCTCGATCCGGTCGACGGGCTGACGCGCGGACGGCTGCGGGCGATTCGCGGCTGGCGGCTGTGGTCGGTGCCGAGGAAGGCACTGGTCCTGATCCTGTGCGTCGAGACGGTCACGGTGCTCGCCACCGGCCTGAGCGTGGCCACCAGTTACCGGCAGTGCCTGACCGAGGCAGCCACCGCCCGGTTGGCGGTGCTGTTGCTGCTGGCCATCGCCTACTCCGAGATCACCTACCGGATGCAGCGGATGCGCCGCTATCTCGGCGGCGCCGTGCTGATCGGCCTGCAGTCGGTGTGGGCGTTCGCCGGGGTGCTGATCCTGCCGATCGGCTACAGCGGCGCGCTGGTGTGCGGGCTGTTCCTGGTCGCGGCGATGCGCCGTCGCCAACAGAAGGCGGTCGCCTACCGGCTCACCTACACCGGGGCCACCGTGGTGCTCGCGACCCTGGCGGCCAAGGCGGTGGCGATGGCGATCCAGCCCCGGATCGTCGAGCTGCCGCCCGGCGACCTGACCGCGGTGGCGGTGGCCGCCGCCGCGCTGACCTTCTTCCTGATCAACACCCCGCTGGTGGTCACGGTGATCTACCTGGCCTCCGGTGCCCCCTCGCTGACCGCGCTGGTGCCCGCCAAGGAGGAACTGGGGCTGGAGGCGGCGACGCTGGTGCTCGGCATGATGACCGCCGAGATCACCCTCCGGCTGGCCTGGCTGACCCCGACCGTCCTGATCCTGATGCTGTTGCTGCAGCGCAGCTCGCTGGTCTCCCAGCTCGAGGTGGCCGCGGCCACCGACTCCAAGACCGGCCTGCTCAACGCCGCGGCCTGGCAGGAGCTGTCCCAGCGCGAGCTGCTGCGCGCCCAGCGGGACGGCTCGCCGTGCGCCGTCCTGCTGATGGACCTCGACCACTTCAAGCGGGTCAACGACACCGTCGGCCACCTGGCCGGCGACGCCGCGCTCAAGGCCATCGGGGACGCGCTCAAGCGCGAGCTGCGCGGCTACGACGCGGTCGCCCGGTTCGGCGGCGAGGAGTTCGTGGTGTTCCTCGACGACCTCGGGCTGGAGGAAGCCCTGCAGGTGGCAGAGCGCACCCTGAGCCGGGTTCGCGGCCTGGTCATCAACGATGCCGGCACCGGCGGGAGGATCTCGCTGACCGCCTCGATCGGGATGGCGGCCTACCCCCAGCACGGCCAGGCCCTCACCGAGCTGATGGAACAGGCCGACAGCGCGCTGTACATCGCCAAGCGCAGCGGCCGGGACCGGGTGGGGCTGCCCGCCGGCCAGCCGAGCCGGCCGGCGGGGCTGGCCGCTGTCACCACCCAGCCGGGGTCATAGCGCAGCCTGCGACCGCTCACAGCCATCGCACAGCGACGCCACGCACAGTGTTGCCCATGACCTCGAATGAATACCCGCCACCGACTTCGCCTGGCGAGAATTCGGGCCAGACCGGCAACTACGGCGGCTACTACCCGCCGGCGCCGGCCTTCCAACCGCACACCAGCTCCTACGGCGATCCGGGTTACCCGGGCCAGGGCTACGGGAACCAGCAGGACTACCCGGCCCAGGGCTACCAGGCCCAGCAGGGTTACCCGGGCCAACCCGGCTACCAGCCGGCCCAGCACACCCAGCAGCTGCCGGCCGCCGCCGACCATCCGTCCGACGCGCCTGCCCGCCGGCCACGTAGCCGGGCATTGCTGATCACCGCGTTGCTCGCCGCCCTGGTTGGCGGCGGGGTCGGCGGCGGCCTGGTCGCGGCGGCCGAGCACGACAACGGGAACTCGGTGAACACCGGCCTGCGGATCACCAACGACACCGGGGCGCCGGCCGCCCAGCTCAACGGCACCATCGGCGCGGCGGCGGCCAAGATCCGGCCGAGCGTGGTGACCATCGAGGTGACCGGCTCGCAGCAGGCCGGTACCGGCTCCGGGGTGGTCATCCGGCAGGACGGCTACATCCTCACCAACGACCACGTGGTCTCGATCGGCAACGGCACCGGCGACATCGAGGTGACGCTGGCCGACGGCCGCACCGCGGCTGCCAAGATCGTCGGCCGGGACACCTCCGACGACCTCGCGGTGGTCAAGGTGGAGGGCCTGAGCAACCTGACCGCCGCCACCTTCGCCAAGTCCAGCTCGTTGAGCGTCGGCCAGACGGTGGTCGCGGTCGGCGCCCCGCTGGGACTCTCGGACACCGTGACCAGCGGCATCGTCAGCAACCTGGCGCGGCCGGTGCGCGCCGGTGACCAGGACCAGGCGGTGTTCGAGGCGGTCCAGACCGACGCGGCGATCAACCCCGGCAACTCCGGCGGCCCGCTGGTCGACCTGAACGGCTCGGTGGTCGGCATCAACGCCGCCATCGCCACCGACAACTCCGGCGGCGGCCTGCAGATCCCGGGCCAGCCGGCACAGCAGTCCGGCAACATCGGCATCGGCTTCGCCATCCCGTCCGACGAGGCCAGCCGGATCGCCAGCGAGCTGATCGCCACCGGCAAGGCCACCCACGCGGTGCTCGGCGTCGAGGTGGGCGGCACCCAGAGCAGCACCCAGACCCAGGCCGGCGTGGCGCTGCGCACCGTGACCGCCGCCGGTGCCGCGGCCAAGGCCGGGATGAAGGTCGGCGACATCATCACCACGATCGACGGCCAGCGGGTCACCACCGCCGACTCACTGATCGCCGCGGTCCGCAACCACGCGCCCGGCCAGCAGGTCAAGCTCACCTACGTCCGAAGTGGCAAGACCAGCGAGGTCGAGGTCACGCTGGGATCCTCGGACAGTTAGACCATCCGGTACCCGCCCCCGGTACGCCTGCTACGACCACAGGCCGGCCGGGCCCGGGCACCGTTACCAGCAGCCGGGTCGCGGCGTG
>Ga0247773_1000150_pt1 | contig 34085 bp, 26 predicted proteins | sample UWRJL092311B6_FD_179934 | JGI IMG/M metagenome (GOLD analysis project Ga0247773, IMG submission 179934) | Plant litter microbial communities from Arlington Agricultural Research Station in Wisconsin, United States - UWRJ-L092-311B-6 | ecosystem: Environmental > Terrestrial > Plant litter >... | reverse complement strand
CGCGCAGCAGCACGTCGCGCATCTCGCCGAAGCGCGGGCGCGATGGATCACTCTCCAGCGGGCCGCGATGCCCGAATGTGGCGAGCCACGCATCGAGCGCGGGCTCGCGCGCCCCGGTGGGGAGCGCGGCGAGGGCGCTGTACCGCCGCATCATCTCCTGCGTGACGACCCGCGCCGCGCCGCGGATCCCGAACGCGCGCCGCATGCGTGTCATCCCCGAGAGCACGCTGTTGATGGCGAAGTTGGTCCGGATGGCGAGTGTCATCGCTGCCACGTTGGCGGCGAAGAGATCGGGGAGCGTCGCCGCCGCGCCGATTCGCTCGTCGAGCGCGGCGAGCTCGCGGCGGATGTTGGTCACCGCGCGGAGGCACCTCCACTGGAGGCGCAGGAGCGTGGGCGAGCTCCGCAGGAAGCGCCGCGGAATCATCCCCCCGTCCTCGGATCCGCCCTCGCCGCCGACTCCCTCGGTCACGAAGGCGCGGGGGAGGCCCCAGTGGTCCATCAGCCGGAAGAAGAAGGAGAAGTTCATCCACGCCCGCTCGCCGATCTCCACGGCGTACGCCTCTCCCCACGCCCCCACGGCTGAGTCGATCTCGCTGAAGAACGACAGCACCTCGCGACCCGAAACGCCCAGCACCGAAGCGATCCACGGGCTGGGAGGGTCGCCGAGGATCTCCTTGTGGTTGGCCAGGCTCAGCGTCTCGTTGCGCGTGACCGGGAAGAGCGCCGGGCGCACCTGGAGGAGCACGTACCCCGCCCCGTCGCGCGCGAACTCGATGTCGATGCGCTCGGTGCCGCCGGGCGCATCGCCGCCGAAGACGTCGTGGATGCGCGCGAGCCACGCGGACCATGCCTCGCCGCGCGCGAGGTGGCCGCGGGTGACGTCGCCGCGCGCCTGGCCCGAGGTGAGCGCCTCGTTGCCGCCGGCGGCCAGGGTACGCTCGTAGTAGAAGCCGTCGAAGAAGGCCACGCCCGCCTCGCTCGCCTCGACCAACGGCTGCGCGAACACGGCGCCGAGCGGGGCACCCGCCTCGTCTTTCGGGAGCGCGGCGATCACCTCCGCGAGCGAGCGCTCGGCGTCGGCGGGATCGCGGACGACGAGCGAGAGGAGCTGCCCGGCGTTGGAGGTATGGCGTGTATCCTCGGTGGGCGAGCCGGAACGGAGGATGAAGAGTCCGCGCGCGATCTCGGCGGGGAGCGCTCCGGCCCGCTCGCCCCCGGCCGCGCGGATCCAGACCGTGGGGGGCACGCGAATGCCGGCGGCGTTCGCGCGGCGGAGGTTATCGAGCTTCGGGATCGACGCGTCCCGGAAGCGGTGCAGCGGTTTCCACGGCATCGGAGAGAGCCTTCACCCAGCCCAGGGGATCGTCGATCATCGGATAGTGGCCCCACGCGGGGAAGCGCCGCACGGGCCAGGTCACGCCGAGCGCGGCCTCCGTCCACGCGAGCTCGCGCACGGGCACGATCGTGTCGCCCTCGCCCCACCAGACGGTGATGCGCCCGAGCGCCTCCGGACGCGCGGCGAAGTCGGCCTCCAGGCGCCGCAGGAGCTGCGGCGTGAGCCACGCGAAGAAGTCCGGGAGCGCGGAGCACCGGGCGTAGCCGTCGAAGAAGCGCGCCCGCACGTGCGCATCGAGCGGCTGCCGGAAGTGCTTGCGGGCGAAGCGCGCCTGGAAGAGCGGCGACGCGAACGCGCGGCGGAGGGCGATCTGGGCGAGCCCCATCCGCATCACGCGCGGCATCAGACGCCGCGCGAGACCCCAGAGCACGGGCGCCTGCAAGAGGATCGGCACGTCGCCCAGCTCACCGCGCGCACGAAGGCAAAGCGCCAGCAGTCCCCCGATCCCCGTCGCGTAGACGAGCGTGCGAGCGTCCCCGCCCTCATTGCGCGCGGCGGATCCGGACGCGCGGATCGACTGCGCGACGGCGGCGAGGAACTCGTCCAGCCTCCCCGCGCGCGGGCGGCCGTCGAAGCCGGGGTAGGGCACGTCGAAGATGGTGAACGGCGGCCGCTCGCGCGATCCCGCCAGTTCGGCGAGCGCCCGGCGCGCGGGATCGAGCCGCGCGGCCGCGTGGCCGTTCCCGCCCATGAAGATCACCCGGGGGGGCACGTCTCGCGACGGATGAGAGCCGGTCACGGCGGCAGCATCGGCCGAAATGTCCCTCAAGTCCCGCCGTACCACTCGTATCCCTTGTCGCTCCAGTAGCCGCCGTTGCGGGTTGGCATGAAGACGACGCGGGTCAGGTACTTGGTGTTCTTGTAGCCAGCCATTTTCACCGCCTGCTGATGGCGGGGGCAGTCATGCGAAAACTCGCAGCGTGGCCTCACCAATGGCGAGAATGGGACCAGCATCCCAGGAGATGGTTTTCGCAGAGAACCCGTGCTTGCGACACTCGTTTGCTACGAGGTTTGCTACGGCGTAGCCATACGGCGGCGTCATTGGACCAATACTGTGGTCGAGATCCTCGTTCACTGCTGGAGCAAAGCAGCCCGGCCAGGCCGCGCACCAGTTTCGCGACCCCTTCACCGTCCTGTTCCTCTAGCGTAGCGGGAGCATGGAGCAGCTGCAGAAGGCGCTGGGACACGCCAAGATCAGCACCACGCAGGAGTACTACGACCACTTCACCAGCGACCACGCGGCCCGGCCGGCATGCGCGCGCGCAATTTACCATGCGCGACGCCCACCGGACCAGCCAGCCGCTGGCCGTTCGTCTAACGGTAACTACAAGCGCGGAGCTGCTCTGAATCCAGTATTATTATCTGGAAGGCGACCCGGCCGATCTGCCGGAAAGCTTCACTTCGCGTCCGACGTCGAACACGTGACCAGGCCCTGTGGGTGATACAGGGACACATCGAAAATGGGTACTGAAGAACGTAACGCAGTGCAGCCGCGTGCCGGCGGGCCGAGTACGATATGGGGCGTCCTGTACCAGATGATGTGGTGCCTTCTACACGCTCTGCGTCTTCGTATTACGGGCCTCTCACGCGACGCGGAAGGGAACATCACACAGGTGGTGCTCCGGCTCGAACCGCGCGACGGGGGTGATGCGCAGGAGTTGACCCCGTCCACGAGACGCGTGATCCAGCTCAAGACGCGCTCTCGCGGGCGTACGTGGTCGTTGCGCGACGTGATTGTGGATGTACTCCCGGACCTGTACAGGTCGGTCGACCTCTCTGCAGCGCACAGCGAGTACGACTTCGTCACCGACGCGGAGATGGGAGATTGGCGGGAGGTTTACAGGTTCTTCGGGTCTCTGCACCACCAGGACCCCGGCGACGACCCCGTGGTCCTGCTTGATGACGGGGACGAGCTCAGGTTCCGCAGGCAGTCGGCGCGCGCCGCAGGTGAGCGCGCGGAGAATGAGGAGGAAAAGTTGTTCTGGCGGGCGTCCCGGTACTCGCGCCGGCTGCTGTTCGAGGAGATCGTGGACCGGTTGCGCCACACGACCGCGGTGCCGAAAGACGAGCCGCTCGAACTCACCCGCAGGAAGCTCTGGCACCTCCTGGGACGACTGAACTTCATCGGCGCTTGCGACTTTCACGGCTTGGAGACGGAGGTCGATTCACTGCTTCTCGCCTTGGTCGACCACCCAGAACAGGTTCCCGAGAAGCGCAACGCGCTGATGACGTGGCTGGCGCGCGAGGCCGTCCAAGGGGCGGACGTCGCCACGGACGAGCTCTTGGAAAAGCACGGGGTGAATGTCACGCCACTCACGGATTGGGTGACGCTCCGCGAAAAGGCACGACGGATCCTGAGTCGCGACCTCGAACTGCGAGAATACGAGGAGGTGCACGATGTGCGAGCGGCCGCCGCAGAGCCGCTCCTGAATGGGTGGAACACACACACCCCGCTCCTGGGCATTTCAGGCGAGAGCGGGGACGGAAAGTCGTGGCGGCTCTACGCCCTCGGCCGTAGTGCGGTACACGGCCCGGACCTCGTCGTGTTGGTCGACGCGAGCGGCGACGCAGACGGCGATTTGCAGCGGGCCGCCGATATCGTCTGGCAACGAGTAAAGGGTAACGGCGGCTCGCTCCCGCTCCACGGGATCGCCAATCGGCGGAAGCAGTTGCTACCCCACGCTGCTTGGCATTGGGTGACGGTGCTGATCGACGGCGTCCAATCCGCGCGCGAGGCCGAGCTGTTGGCGCGCCAGCCCGTCGAGGACTGGGGCGTAAGGCTGGCGATTACCGGCCCGCCCGATGTGTTGATGGAGTTCAAACAAGTGGGTAGGGAGCGGGTTCGCATCGTTCCCGTTGGGATCTTCTCACCCCCCGAGCGGGACGAATACCTCAAGCGCCGGCTCGGGGATCGCTGGATCAATGTCCGATCCGATGTGCGGGACACCCTTCGGCGTCCGCTTCTGGCGGGGATCTACTGCACTGAGGTTGTGGAACCTGATGGGTGGCGCCCAACCGATGAGTACGACCTGTTCGACCGTATGTGGACTCGCTTGAGCAGAGGAGCGCACGGTCCACGTGCTTTCGATGCCACGCGCGTCGCGAGCCTCGCGGCGACTGTGTTGAACGACGCCGCCTACCCATGGCCAGCCGCTGCGATGGAGCGGAGGGGAATTAACGATGAGACCGTGGATCGGCTGTTACGGACGGGGTGGATGCGCCGCGCGGCTGACGACCAGTTCGAGGTACCGCATGACCGCCTTCTGAACTACGCCGTCGCGCGTGGTCTCTTCTACGGGCTGCGATCCGGGGACTATAGCGAACAGCACCTGATTGAAACCTTACGGCGGTTGTTGACCGAGCAGAAGACCTACAGCGGCCGGCGGCTGGGATACGTTCCGATGGACGTCCTCCATTTCCTCCTCGCTTCTGGCGTTGAAACGGCGGCGGTGTTTGGCCGCGTGCTCGAAGATCTGGATACGCTCCACTACACTGAACGCAAGAGCCTCTATACCGAGCTGCTTCCGACGCTTGGTGTCCAGGTCATTCCCTTTCTCATCGCCCGTCTAGAGGCCACGGCGGCGTTTGGTTCAGATTGGGTGATCCGCCAGCAGCCGATCATCGACGCGATCACTGCGGTCGAAGGCGCGGACCTGCGCCAACACGCGCTCCATCTCCTCCGCGGCGAATCGCCCGCACTGAATCGGGCGGCCATGCACCTGCTCGCGACATGCCCGGACCCGGCTGCGCTCGACGCCCTCTGGCACCGGCACTGCCGAATGCAGGATGATCCCGAGAGGTACGGGGAGGACAGGCGCTTTCGCTTTCTCCTTTACCAGGAGTCCATGGCTGCGCTTCGGGCGTGCGTATCAAGGGATCCCGGTTGGCTCGAGCGGACCCTCCGTGCCGAGCCCGCCGGTGGTCACGTACATGATCTCGCGTACCTGATCGCCGGCTTGGCGGATGGAAGCGAGATCTGGGCGCGGTCCAAGGCCGAGCTGCTTACGAAGGTGCCGCCGGAAAAGATCCGGGCCATCATCGTAAACATCGGCCGGTACCGCGACGTGGAAGAGGTGGACAGGCTTCTTCCGCTCGTGGAGGTGGAAAACGACTTCGCGGGCCCCGCCGCAGTTCGTGCCCTTGTTCGGATCAATCCCGATCTCGCGGTCGAGCACCTCGTTCGCCTTCCGACCTCCGAGCTCTCCAGCGCCCGCATGTGGTTTTTGCCAAGGCTGCTGGAAGTCCGGCGGGACGCGGTCAACAGCATCCTGCTCGGACACATGCGGAAACGGGAGCACCCCTGGGATATCGCAGACGCATATGCCGGCAATGAAGACGACCTCAACCGGGAGACGCTGGAATTCCTTCTCGATGCGCTGGAGAGGGCGCTGCGGCAAACAGCTGAAGAGCCGCCGCCCCCGAACCGACGACCGCTCTCCCGCCCGTTCCACCTGCTTGCGCCTGTCAGCCGCCTGGAGCTCCTGGAGTGTTTCCGCCACCGGCAGGGCAGCGGGCTCGACCGGGAGCTCGCCGAGTTCCTCCTGGCGCTCGGCCCGCGGCGCGGCGCGGTTACGGACTCGATCGAGCAGAAGCCGGCCATGGCACTGCTCGTGAAGATCGGTGGACCGGAATACGTCCGGGTGATCAACGCATACCTGGAGCAGGGGGACCACCACGGGCGCGTGCAGGGAATTGAAGCGGCGCACCGCGACGGTGATACCGAAACGGTTCGCCTCTTGGCTGCGATTACGCAACTGAAGCGTCTCGACGACAACAATGCGGACTACGAACGGTTGGCAGCCACGGATGCGCTCGCCGTGCGGGGTGAAGCTCGCCTCCTGGTCGACGCCATCGTAGCGTCCGGGCTCGTCTCCGGCCGGGCGAACGACTACGTCACGGCGGCGCGGCCCTTCGACGACGCCGCGGTCGACCAAGCGGTGAGGGTCACCGCGTCCGCTGCCTCGAGCGAGTCCGATCTCATCGGCGGGGTCCTTGCCCTCGCGATCGCCGGACGGCGCGACTATTCGGTGCGCGTCCTCGATATTCTGGAGGGTGCCGCTCCCGAGTCCGACTTGGCGCTGGCGTGCACGGCCGCGCTCCGCCTCATCGGGACTGGAGATGAACGAACAGTAGGCCTGATGGCGCGTCAGCTTGCCCGGGGAAAACGTCCGATCGAGGGACACCTGACTCTTCTGCAGTTCAGTTCGGATTCCGCGCTTTCCGCTGCGCTCGAATACGTGCGCGGGTCTTATAACGAGGACATGGTGATCAACCTGGCCAACCGCGAACCCACGCGGTCAGAAGCGCTGGGCCTGATCGCGGACAAGATCGCATCCGCCGGTGAGGGCGAGCTATGGTACGTTGTCGAGACGCCGCTCGCCTGGCTGGACGACGCTGGGATCCAGCAGATCGTGGCCGACGAGCGCGTGCGTGCGGTACTCCGCGAGCGCGCGCTCGCGGAGGAAGGTGCCTTCTGGATCGTGCAGTCGAAGGTTCGTGTGATTCGTGCCCTGGCCACGTTCGATCCGGGGACCGCTTTCCTGGCGGCGCAGAAGGCGTTCGAGGACCCGGACGCACACGACCGCGCGTACTACCCTTACCTGCTCGTCGAGCTTGACGCGGTCCACGCTGCCCAGCTGCTGCTCCGGCAGTGCGTCCGTGAGGAATCCACGGCAGTGCGCCACGCGATCGCACGGGCGTCGGCGAGGCTGGAGATCGGGACCGACATCGTCGCGTTGCTGAATGCGGCCGGAGCCGAGGAGAGGGCTGCCGGCTGCGTGCTCTCTGGGTTCCGCGCGCCGGATGAGGGGGTCCGGCGGAAGCTTCAGGAGCTACTCGACGATGTGGACGACGCGGTCTCTGAAGCCTCGCTCTGGGCTCTGAGGTCGATCCGGCGTGCGGAGTACACCCGCGAGCTCATTGCTGCCGCCGAGACCCCGGGTGCAGGTGTGGACTGGCGCTGGGTTCTGCTCGATTCACTCCTGGCTGTGGCCGACCTCGGTGACGAAGGGACCGGGGCGCCCGGGTGGCTGGGACAGCTGGAGCCCGTCCTTTCGGCGGACATGTGGACTCATGCTTGGCAAGAACTGAAAAAGCGGCGTAAGAAGCAGCTGGAATCGCTCAAGCGCGAGGATGAACGCAAGCGATAGCCGTTGTAATGGTTGGGGCGGGTCGGCGGCACAAAGGAAGGGGGCCTGAAGCCGGCAACCCCTTCCCAAGTGGCACAAACAAGTGGCACAGCTTCGCTAGTCCGCGACAGCGACGGGAAGATAGACCTCGCTCCCGCGCTCGCGGAACTCTGCACTTTTCGCCGCCATTCCGGCCTCGGCAGCCTCAAGCTGCGCCGCGTAGTCGCGCACGTCCTGCGTGATCTTCATCGAGCAGAACTTCGGGCCGCAGATGCTGCAGAAGTGGGTACCGTGAGATTCTCTCGGCCGTTCATTACCTGAAGGGTCCTGCGCGTCCTATTGGGCGCGGAGGACTGGCACAAAGGCTGGCACCACAAGTGGCACGGCACAATCGGCCTCGGGCAGGGTGGCGCCCGCCGGCTCCCCGGCTGGTCCAGCGGCGTCGCAGCGGCGCGCGAGGCGCGGTGCCGGGTGGACAGCGGCGCGGTCGGCTTACTCGCCGGATTCGAACCGGCGACCCCCTGAACCCCATTGGCGATCACAGCCGCATACGCGCTTGGCGCTCATCACTGGGGTCGGTCCGGATTGTCAAGGATTAGGCGCGCCACATTGTCGAAACCCGCCGGAGACCACCTAGACCTCAGGGGGCGTTCGTGCCCAGGTACCAGCGCCCGTCTACCGTGAATATCCTGCTGAACGAATCATTCGAATAGTAACCTCGCCCCCACTGTCCGCCCGACATCCGTGGGCGCGACGTTGAGACGACCGAGATGGGGAACTCGGCGCGCACGACGGAGCGCCGGTGGACCGTCACGAACTATCTGCTCCGGCACCGACAAGGTCACCGCCGCCCTGGGTCACCTCCAAACCATTCACATGACCGTCCGGTCGTTGCGCGCCCCGCGTCCGGCGCGGGTGGATGGTGGCGCTACTTCCAGGACGCCGGGATCCGCGTCGAGACGCGGGTCCCGGCGCCGGAGCTCACGACACTCCAAGCGCGCGCGGCGGCGCGCGGATGGTGCCTGCCCTGGCGGCCTCGCGGCGCGCGCCGGCAGGGTAAACGAGCCGGCGCCGGTCGCGCTGGGCGATTCCGGGGGGATGCTGGTCTTCCTGCCCGAGCGGCTGAGCGCGCCGCAGGCGGCGGCGTGGGAGGCGGTCCGGGCCGCGCTGGAGATCTGAACTCCGAGGACAACTTCCCGCTGCAACCCACCCTCGCATCCTCCGGGTGCGCTGCCCACCGATGGCCCACTCGGCCATGCCGCAACCATCTACACCGCCATCGGGCCCGAGAAATACGCGCGCCGCGCATACCGGGCGCTCGTATCATCCGCATCGACGTACGGATCCATCCACGAGTCGTCATTCACGAGGAACTGGGGCTTCCATTCATCGGTCGCCAGCCCGGCCTTCTTCCGCTCGATGTACCGCCGCACGGACTCACGGAAGGCGTAGTGGGTGTACAGGCGCATGTACTCGCCAAAGAAAATATCGGCGATTCTCTTGTCGCCCCGGATGACCAGCATGTTCTCATCGTTCGTGTCCGTGCTCGCCTTGCTGAAGTTCGCGCTCCCCACGATCACCGTGGGGGTATCGCCCAGCGGGTCCACGAGCATGTACTTCGTGTGAATCCAGTAGACATTCACGTGGTCGGTCAGCTTCGACATTTCCCCAACCCATCGGTCGAAGCTGTTCGTTACGATCCGGTTCCCGAGCGCGATTACGACGTTAGGACGATTCCGGATCTCTTGGATATCTTTCTTATCCTGCTCAAGCGTGCGCGAATTGTTTCTTTCCTTCTCCATCAACGCCATCCGGAGCACGCCGTCATCCTTGCGATAGACGTCTTTGAACAGCGGGTGCATCCCGAAGGCGAACGTCATAAACAGCGCGTCCCGCGCTCCGTCCGCGACCTCCGCGTACCAGTGAAGCGCGTCCAGCGTGGTGCCCCGCGGCGAGAACACGGCCGTCGTCACCGTCTCCCATGGCTGCGGCGGCGCCGGCGTCGCCGTCATGTTGCTCGTCCGGTACTCCTTCGCGACCACCGGATCGTCGGCGAGCCGCTTCCAGTACTCCAGGTACGCGCGCGCGATCTGCGGATCCTCCACGATGTGGCCGACGTTGGAATGACCGAAGATCCCGTTCTCCGTGAGATTGGTCGAACCCGTCCACACGGCGACGGGCTCTTCCCCTTGGCTCAGCACGAAGAACTTGTTGTGCATGAGCTTCCCGTTCCCGCGTCCCCTGCACAGCGCCGTCAGCTCCGCCGCCTCGATCGCCTTGCGGTTGGCATCCCACGGGCCGTCCGGCCTCCCCTGCTTGTCGTACACCTCAATGTTGTCGAACAGGACCGTGACCTTCGCCCCACGTCCCGCGGCATCCTTCAGCGCCTTCAACGCGGGCAGCCACTGGAATTCGTAGACTGCGCCGTGGATCTCCCACCCATCGCCGGCACGTCCAAGAAACGCGACCAGCGCCTCGAGCAGACCTCGCGAGAGCCACTCATACGCCCCCGGTCCGGCCTTGCTCGGCGGCACGTTTTGAAAGCGGCGCGCATACTCCTGGGTCGCGACGGAGCCGCGGTTGAAGAAGGCGGAATGCACCGGGCCCGTCTCTACCTCGGTGGTGACGTGGACGTCGAGCTCGATCCTCGCCTGCAGATTCCGCGGCTCCCCGTAGAGCGCGACAACGGTGTACGTGTACTCGCGCCCAGGCTTCGCGCTATAGTCGGCCCACTGGAAGCCCTGCAGCGGCTGGTAGCGGGTGGAGACGTCTCACCTGGTGCGGGATGGGGCTCCGTCTCCTCGAAGGTCTTCATTCCACGCATCCAGATCGTCTCGCCTTCCTCGTGATCGGTCCGCTTGATCCCGAAACCGCGGAACCCCGCCCGGTGGTTCTCGGCGAGGTCCATCCCGAAGAACACCACGTACGTACTCACATATGCTCACGTCGGCCGGCGGATCGTGCCTAGCGCGCGCCAGCGTGGGCGTCCCGGGTGAGCCCGTGAGCCCGGCTCAGACCTTGTAGCTAGCCGTTACGGCGTCGTGGTCGGAAGGGCCGGTCCGGTACTTACGCGTGGAGACACATTCGGCGTTCTGGCTGACGAAATAGTCCAGGATTCTTCCGCTGCTCTGCGTCGCGCGTGCCTGGGCGTCCACGTTGAAGGTGATCTCACGCGACGACGTGCCGACGTTCATCGCCTCTTCGGCGGGCGGGCAGTTGAAGTCACCCCCGATGATGAGCGGATTGTTTCCCGCGAGCTGTGCCATCTCCTTCATCAGTTGGGTCTGGTCGGCAGCCTTTCCGCTCGCGGTACAATGGATGGTGGCGATATATACGTTTCCGTACCGGATCCAGACTGCTGCCCGGCCCGTGCTCATGTGACCCGCATTTCCCGCGGCGTCGTAGCCCCGCGTGAGGATCGCCGTCGAGCACCGGTGGTTCTTGGCCCCCGCGGCCGCCCAGGAAACCACGCGACAGCCTTCGAAGCCCGTCACCTCTGCCAGGCTGCCGCATTCCTGCAGCAGCACCACGTCGCACACGCCGATGAGGCCCTTCAGCGTCGCGTACTTGTCCCCGTTCGTCAGGGGACTGCCCTGCGAGTTCCACGTGCCGATCGATAACGGCATCACGACCTTCCTGGTTTGAAGTGACGGGCGCCCAATGGCAGCCCATGGGTGAAGCATTCCGGCGGTGGGATCGTGCGTCCGCGGGCCGGCGGTCTGGTGCGGACTCCGGGGGCCGCGGCTGTTCGGCAGTCGTTCACTGAATCGCGCACCCGCAGCTCTCCGCTGGGTCCACGAGCACCGCGCGATCCGCGGCTGCCAGCCGCGTCCGCACGCACGCGCTCCATCCCAGCCGCGCCGACTTAGCCGTCCGCGCGGCGGTGAGGCGCGCCCGCGGCACCTCGGCCGCGCGCAGGACCAGGGTGAGCACGAAGTCTGTCTCCACGCCGGCGTAGAAGCGCACCAGCTCGCGCAGCTCCACCAGCGCGCGCCCGTCCGCCGGGTCGCCCGTCATTGGGTCGGCCGGGAGGAAGGCGCGGTAGAGGCCGATCCCCATCGGCCCCAGGCGGATGCCCACGGCGGCCGCGGGATCGTGCCAGCGCGCGCCCAGCACGGCGTCGCTCCCCAGCGTCCGGCTGCCGCCCGTGCGCCCGATGCGCGTCCGCTGGTCGACCGGGATCGCCAGCCAGCGGCCGACCAGCGGCTCGACATCCACCGGCACCCCGAAGTGGTCGGCCAGCAGCCCCTGCAGCCCGGCCTGCGAGCGGACCTCGTGCGCCAGCAGCCCGGCGCGGGCCAGCAGCGCGCGGTCATCCACCCCCGGCAGCCGCCCCCGCAGCCCCGGCGTGCCCAGCCCCACCAGCGCCCGCAGGTAGCCGGCGGTCTCCGTCTCTTCCGGCGGCACCTCCTGCAGCACCGGCCGCGTCCGCCGCCCGATGCGGTAGGCCAGCGAGACCAGGCGGTGGTGGAACAGGTCCAGGAAGTCGCGGGTGGCGGTGTCGTTGTCGGAGAGCCGGTCCTGCACCCGCACGGCCAGCGGCACCGGGAGCGGGCCCTGCGCGCCGCCCAGCGCCAGGAACGCCACCGTCATCTCGGGCTGCCGGCCGGGCTCCCCGCGCACCGACACCAGGTCGGCCGGGGGAAAGGCGAAGTCGTTGGCAGCCCGGAAGCGCACCGGCTCCGCCGCCGGGTCCGCCCCGTCGCCGGGGCTCACGCCGCCGCCCGCCTCCCGCTCCAGCAGGCGCACCGCCTGGTAGAAGTCGAAGGCGCCGGGGTGCGCCCGCAGCCGGGACAGCAGCGGCGCGCTCACAGCAGCGGCCGGTCGCCGATGCGGGCGTCCCACGTCTTCCACACGCCCTCCTTCCCCTGCCGCCGCACCGACAGCCGCGTCCACGAGTTGATGGACGCGTACAGCGCGAAGAAGCGGTCCAGCACCATGGCGAGCAGCAACGCGCTCCCCCCGTCGTACGCCGCCTCGTCCATCAGCAGCTCGATCTCCGTGCCCCGGGCAAACCCCGACCACGGCGCCGTGCCCACGCGGCGCACACCCGGGGTGGCCGTCAGCTTCCGGATCCCGCCCACCTGCGCCTCCACCGTCGGGTCGCCCGACGCGGCGTACAGGCGCAGGATCTCCTGCAGGGCGTGCAGGCTGGCCTCCGCGTCAGCCCCGGCCAGCGACAGGTGGTTCAGCGAGAGCTGCGAAACCAGCCGCCACAGCGTCTGCGCCCCCAGCGGCGGCTCCACCGCGGGCGAGGGCGGGTGCAGCACGGTGATGGACTTCACGGGGGCCGCCACCTCCATCTGCAGCAGGTCGCCGGGAAGGAGCTGCTCGGCCAGGCGGCGGTTGGTGCACAGCACCCGCGCCCACACCGTCTGCGCGGGCGGGGGCACGGGTGCGCCCCGCAGGTCCAGAAAGGAAAGCATCAGGTCGCTCCCCGGCACTCCCGCGCGCTGCGAGGGCACCCGCCGCGCGTGCCAGAAGGTGCGCTGCCCGGCGTCCATGGCGTGCGTGTACGAGTAGAACGGCTGGAACACCGCCCCCTGCCCGCCGCCGGGCGCGGCCGTGAGCTCGAGCACCGAGTGGATCCCGGTCACCCGCTCGCGGCGCGCGTCGGCCACCAGCCGGTACTCCACGCGCTGCTGATCCACCCGCAGCGGCTCCGACAGGCGCTCGAAGAGGTTCACCACCGGCGTGCACCCCAGCCGGAAGTTCTGCGCGCTCACCGCCAGCCGCCCGGGCGCGCGGCGGTCCAGGATGAAGAGCAGCTCCACGTACGCCTCCGCCCGGTGCCGGTCCACCCCGTTCAGGTCGAAGAAGAGCAGCTTGCGGGGGATGGTGAAGTACTCCTGCAGCAGCCGGTACGCGGGGTGCGCCGTGGGGGGGCACGGCAGCAGCCCCTCGTCCGCGCCCAGCCCCACGGGCGTGAGCGCGCCGGGCGGCAGCATCCGCGGGCCGCCCTCGGGCACCTGGCCGTCGGAAAGCACCGCCACCCCCAGCAGGTGCCCGAACAGCAGCTCGTACAGCGCCGCCGCCGTGCTCATCTCGCCGCCCAGGTAAAAGCGCAGCCGCGCAGGCCGCAGCTGGCCCATGGGCACGCCCACCGGGTCCAGCCGCACCCGCACAACCTGCGCGGCGCGGGGCACGCCGCGCAGAAAGGGGTACGCGGCCGCCGCCTCCAGCGCCGCCTCGCCCACCTGCAGCGGCTGCAGCGTCACGGGGTAGCCGGTGCGAAAGCGGCACACCTCGCCGCTCCCGTCGGCGTTCGCGGCAAAGAGCGGCGTTCCGGCGGGCACCTCGAAGCCGGCGCCGGGGCGGGCCTCCGCCGCCAGCTCGACCACTGTCACCGGCGGCACCGGGGCCAGGTAGTGGGGAACCAGCACATCCAGCAGCGCCGACGAGATCCCCGGCACCTCCACCTCCAGGGTGCGCTGCAGGCGTGCGGTGAGAAAGGCGAACGACTCGATGAGCCGCTCCACGTGCGGGTCAGGGCACTCGTGCGCGCCCAGCTGCAGGCGCGACGCCACCTTGGGGTGCGCGGCGGCGAACTCGCCGCCCACGTTGCGCAGGTACGCCAGCTCGGCGTTGTAGTAGTCCGGCAGCCCCTGGGGCGGCAGCTCGCTCATGGCGTCCTGGGGCGGGGAGCGCCCAGTGGAAGGGTGAACCCGACGGGGACCGGCGCGGTCCCCGCCGCCAGCACCGCCCGGATGTGCGCCACCAGCGCGAGCCGGCGTCCCTCCACCGGCTGCACGGTGACCTCGGCGTTCTTCAGCCGCGGCTCGTAGGCGGCAATGGCGGCCTGGATGCGCGCCGCCAGGTCGCCGCGGGTGGCGCCGTCGGCCGGATAGACGGGGCCGCCGCCCGGCACGCCGTACTCCAGCGTGGTGCGGGCGCGGCGCTGCAGCTCCGCCTCGGTGAACGAGGAGCGCGTGTCGAGCAGGTCGCCCAGCTCGCGCAGCACCGAGGCCCGCAGCTGCTCCCCGTCCAGCGCGCGCAGTGGCACCGGCTCGTGGCGGGCAGCCAGGTCGCCGTCGGCCAGACGGTCGAAGAGGAGCACGGGCGCCGGCGGCGCCGGACGGGGAGAGGGGTTGGCCATGGCTACTTGGCCGAGTTGTCGGCCACGTTCCAGCTGGTGGACGCCGTTCCGCCCTTGCCGCCGGTTTCCTTCTGGGCCTGGTAGTCCCACTTGATGGAGCCGTAGTTGATGGAGAGCGACTCCACCGGCTTGTCGCCCCCGCCGCCGCCCACGCTCACGGACGACAGCATGGCCTGGCCGAAGGTGTAGACGATGAGCGGGATGACGTTGCCGTTGTCGTTGCGGCCCACGGTGACGATCACGGCGCCCAGGTCGGCCCCCTGGCACAGCTTCTGGTAGAGCGTGGGCGACGACTGGTCCATGTACTTGGTGACGTGGAAGTCCTGGTGGCGCGGCTTTCCCGAGGTGCGCTCGGAGTTGCTCACGTCGCCGGTCACCTGCATGGACATCCCGTGGCTGTACGACATCAGCTCGATCTGTCCTTCGAATCCCTTCACCATGCTGGTTCCCTTCACGTTGGGAACCTTCATCAGGATCATGTCCATGGTTCGTTCCTCGTTCAGTGGTTGATTGTGGCTCGCGAATCAGGGTTCGCGGATCAGGGGTTCCCCCGGATGCGCGCGCCGTGCGCGCGTCCGGCGGGCGGGTCCGGGCTCAGGACGCCGACGGCGGCGCGGGGAGGCTCGCCACCAGGCGGATGGAGGCGGTGAGCTCTTCCAGCTGGAAGTGCGGCTGCAGGAACACGGTGGCGTTGTACGACCCCACCGAGCCCGTCACCTCGGTCACGTCCACACGCGCCGCGCGCAGCGGGAAGCTGGCCTTGGAGGTCTGCGACGCGTCGTCGTTGATCAGCACGTAGTCGGCGATCCAGTTGTTCAGGAAGGTCTCCAGCTCGCCGCGCGTCTGGAAGCTGCCCACCTTTTCGCGCACGATCTTCTTGATGTAGTGGGCAAAGCGCGACGCGGTGAGGATGTACGGCAGCAGCGCCGAGGCCTGTGCGTTGGCGTTGGCGTCGGGGTTGGTGTAGACCTGCGGCTTCTGCACCGTGGCGCCGCCAAAGAAGCAGGCGTCGGTGGTTCCCTTCTCGTAGCAGAGGGCGATGAAGCCCAGGTCGTTCAGCTCCTTCTCGCGGCGGTCGGTGATGGCCACCTCGGTGGGCACCTTGGCCGTCACGTCGCCGGCGGGGGTGGTAAAGGTGTGCAGCGGCAGGTCGCTCACCAGGCCGCCGCCCTCCTTGCCGCGGATGGCCGCGCACCACTGGAACTGGCTGAACGCGTCGGTGATGCACTGCCCCAGCGCCCACACCGCGTTGCCCCACAGGTAATCGCTGTGCTGCATCCCGGTGGACGGCTCGGTGAGCAGCTCGTCGAAGTCCATCCCGTCCACCGGGGTCATGCCGGTCACGGTGTCGGTCTCGTGGCCGTACGGCAGGCGCATCAGCACCCGGGGCATCACCAGCGACAGGTACCGCGAGTCGTCGGTGGCGCGCAGGGCGGCCCACGTGAGCATGTCCGCGGTCTCGAAGATCTTGGACAGGTCGCGCGGCACGCCGAGCGTGGTGTAGTCGTGCCAGTCGCGGTCGAACAGGGTGGGACCGGCGGCGGCGATCAGCGGGGCGTGCGCGGCTGCGGCCACCCCGGAGAGGAGCGTGGCCAGTTCGAAGTCGTTGGCGTGGGCCGTGTCGTCGGGGTCGCCCGAACTGCGGCCGAACTCGTAGTCGTAGAGCAGCACGCCGTAGGGGTTGCCGCCGAAGGTGCCGTACTCCTCCTCGTACAGCTTCTTGAACAGCGCGCTCTGGTCCCTGTCGACGGCCCCGGAAAGGTCCTTGTACAGCTCGTCGGAGGTGGCGCTCAGCACCCGCAGCTTCAGCATCTCGCTGGTGTCGGTGTTCATCACCAGGCCCTGCAGGCCGCGCCACGACGCCTCCAGCGTCTGGAATCGGGTGTCGTGCAGCACCTCGCTCACGCTGGCGCTGAGCAGCATGTCGAGCTCGGCGATGCGCTGCTGGAGGGCATACGCCACCGTCTTGCCGGGGGTGAAGATGATGTCGCCGGCGGTCACGCCGTCGGTGAACGCCTGGTTCTGTGCGTTGGTCTGCGCCGCGAAGGTTGGCGGGGCCACCAGGAAAGCGGGTGTCCCGACGAAAAAGGTCTTTGCGGTACTTGCCGGCTGTGCCATGGTGTCTGACATGGTGGATCTCGCTCGGAAAGGGTGAATGCGGGGGCCCCGCGGGCCCGCCGTCAGGAGTTGGATCGGGCCCCGGGACGGGGCGGCCGCCCGTGCGGCGCTCAGGACCCCGGAGTCGGGGGGGTCAAGAACAGCGCGCTGCCGAGGTAGAGCGACGCCGTCCAGGCCGCAGGGACGAACGTGCCCACGCTGGTCGCGGCCTTGGCACTCGCCCCGGCCGCCGCCGTCTGGGCGGTGGTCTCGGTACTCGGATCGTCACCGTAGCGCGCGGTGATCTGGGTGAGCAGGCTTGTTCCGTTCTGCAGCGCGGTCACGAGGTCCGTGAGCGCGCCGCTCGCGGCTTGCGCGGCCGTGGCGAGCGCGGGGGCCTTGGCGGCAACCGCGGGAGGGCCGGCGTAGGCCGTGTACGCCGTGCCAAAGTCCGTGTAGGCCTTCATCCAGCCCTTGGAAGTGTCTCCAACGGCTTCCGCGACCGCCGACTGGGCGGCCGTCGCCGCGACGAAGTTGGTACTGCCGGCCGTTTCCGCGGCGAGCACGTCCGTCGCGGCGTCGTTGAAGTCCTTGAGCGTGCCGCCCGCGGTGGTGCCCAGGGCCGCGTTGGCCTTGTCGAGGTTAGAACTGGCCAAGGCGAACGCGGGCGGGGCGACCGGCGCGGCCGGGGGGACGAGCGAACTCTCCAGGCCGGGGTTGGTGTCCAGCCTGGACAGCAGGTCGTGCAGATTCTGGCGCGTCGTCATCAGCGCCTGGAGGGTCGGCACCTGCTTGATGATGGACGGCGGCGCGAAGTCCTCCACTTTGCTGAAAGAGAGGGCGGGCGCGAACGGGTCCGCGTTCGGGTCCACCTGCACTCCGGGACCTTCCGGCGTGCGAACCACCTTGTACGCGGCCATGCCGGTCGTCAGCCGCAGGGAAGGCGCGAGACCCTGCATCACCGTCTTGAAGTTGTCGCGGTCGATCGCGGTGAAGGTGCGGTCGGCCATCGAGGGAAGGGTGGTGCTGTCCGCGGCGAAGTCGCCCATGATCCCCACCACGAACGGGATCTCGGCCTGGACGGTGGAGTTCAGCGTTTCCACGTCGTAGGTGATCTGCACCCGGGGCGGCCGGTTGCTGCCCAGCCAGTGCTGCAGGTCCTTGTTCATTGCATCTGCTCCTGAAAGGAAGTGGTGCGTTCTCCCGCCCGGACGGACGGGGGACCGCGGCGGAACTCTCCGCCTACGAACGCCCGTCGCCGGCCATGCCGAGGAGAAGGCGCAGGGACTTCAGGTCGTATCCTTCGTCGATCAGCGTTTCCAGCAGCTCCACCAGCTCCATCCCGCCCCACGCCACGGCGCGGCGCACCAGCCAGGGCGTGGGGCTGTGCGGCTCCGTGCGGCCCAGGTAGCCCGCCGCCGCCTCCAGCAGCCCGTACGCCTCGTCGCGGCTGCGGATGGGAAAGCCCGTCGGGGGCTCGGGCGGCGAAGCGACGACGTCTCCCGGATCGTCCGCCTCGCCACGATCGAACTCGGGCGGGTCGTCGTCCGCATCGTGCGGGACTTCCGCGTCGTCCGGCCGGGCGAGCTGCGCCTGCACCCAGGCGCGGATCTCGGCCGCCCTGCGGGCGAGCGGCTGCAGCGACGGGGGCGGCCCCTGCCAGCGCTGCCGCAGCACTTCCTGCAGCCGCTCCACCGCGTCGATCACGGCGTCCAACTCGCGCGCCGTGCGGACGTGGAACTCGGCGGGGGTGCGCGCGGCGGCCTGGTCGATGTCGTCGGGGGTGGCCTCGCCGGGGGCGGGGCGCTCGCCCGCGGCGCCCTGCACCCGGTGCCGGTGCAGGGCGGCCTCGCGCTGCGCCCAGGTGAACCCCGCCCCGCCGCCGGCCGCGCGGGTGAGCTCCACCCGCGCCAGCGCCCGGGGAAGGTGCGCGGCCATCCATTCGAAGGGCCGTTCCAGCGCCTCGGGGTCGTCTGCCCCCCGCAGCGCGTGCCACTCGCCCTCGCACAGCCCCAGCACCACGCCGATCCCGGCGCCGGCGCCGGCGAAGCCGTTCGTCATCGTCCACGCCTGCACCAGCCACCCGGCCACCTGCAGGTCTCCGGCGCCGGCCTCCAGCGCGTCCAGCACCAGCGTGGCGGCCAGCCGCGGGTCGGCGCGCTTGAGCGGCTTTTCCCAGATCCCCTGCGGCAGGGCGGGGTCGTCTTCGCGAAGCGCCTCCTGAATGCGCGCCCAGGTGCCGTCGGCGCGCAGGTCGGCGGGCACGGGCGCGGCGGCCAGCACGCGGCGGACGCGCTCGTCCAGCCCGGCGGGGAGGGGGGCGGTGGCGATCATGCGGGCACCATGGGCGCGCAGGTGGGAACGGGAGCGGCGGAGGGCGCCAGCGGAAGGCACAGCGCCAGCTGGCGCGGGGCGGCGCCGGCGCAGGCCACGGGGGGAAGCACGTGCAGCCGCTCGCCGGGGACGATCCAGGGGCACTCCGTCGCCACGCGCAGGTACAGGCGCCCCTCGCCGCCGGGCAGGCCGGCGGGCGCGGGCACCACCTCGCGGGGGGCGCCCACGCAGTCGCCCGCGGCCAGCCCGTGGATGCGCGAGGCGCTGGCGATGCGGGCGCGGGCCACCCACTCGCGCAGCTCGGCCGCGTCGGCGCACGCCGCGCCCCGCACGCGCACCGTCAGCTCGCGCAGCTCCCTCCACGCGGCGCGCGGCGCCAGGTCAAAGCCGCCCCGGCGATGGCGGAAGGGCACCAGGAACCAGCCGTCCTGCACCTCCTGGGTGGCGCGCTCGCAGAACTCCAGCACCGGCCCCAGGGAGCCGTCCGGGTCGTCGTGGTCGTAGGGGCGAAAGAGGGGAACGGCGCGCCCGGGGCCGGCGGCGGCCAGGTGCCCCGCCAGGTCGCACAGCGCCAGGTGGATGGAGAAGGGGTGCGCCGCGCCCGAGCCCACCAGCGCCTCCAGGCGCGGCAGCGCCGCGCTGAGCGCCGCCAAGCCGGATTGCGCCGCCGCCGCGCGCCCCGGCTCGCCCGCCGCGCGGGCCCGGCGCAGCGCGCGGCCCATCTGCACGGCGCGCGCGCGGACGGCGCACGCCAGCCGGGCGCAGCGCCGGCCCAGCGGCAGCTCGGGGGGAAGCGAGAGCACCGGGGGGAGCGCGCCGTCCAGCGTCCAGCCGTGCTCCGTGAGGCACACGCGGGCCAGCGGCAGCGACACCCACCCGCGCGGCCGCTGCGCCGACACCTGCAGCGACAGCCGGGGGCGCAGGCGCGGGACCTCCACCTCGCCCTCGCCGGTCAGCTCGTCGGCCACTGGCGCGCCCGTGTAGCACTCGTAGCGGGCCAGGGGGCCGCTGGCGGCCGGGCGGGCGGCGCGCGAGCGCACGGCCAGGTGCACGGTCAGCACGCCGTGGCGCGCGGTGTCGGCGTACGGCTTCAGCGCCACCGACAGCGTGCCGCCGGCGCTCGCGTCGTGGCGGGCCACCAGCCCGTCGGGGAGCACCGCCTCCAGCTCCTGCACGGTGAAGGTGCCGCCGGGAAGGGCCGCGCAGTCCAGCACCAGCCGCCGCACGCCCCAGTGGTAGGGCGACAGCGCGGCCAGGTGGTAGCCCAGCAGCTGGTCGGCCTGGAGCTGCGCCTGCTGGAAGTGCTGGGGCGCCAGCAGCATCCCCTCGTACCAGGCCACGGCGTCGTCCACCCTGCCGAAGCGGGTGGTCTGCCCCGTGGCGGAGGCGGCGCACTCGCCGGGCGCGCCGGAATCGGCCATGGGCGGCGGGCAGCTGGGCGAAACGCCATTGCGCGCCGTCACGGGACCTGCTCCACGGCCTGGCCGGGCGCCGTCACCTGGATGGTGCCGGCCCAGGCGCACGCCAGCGTGCACGAGGCGTCGAGCGCGGGGGCATCGCCCAGGACGACCGTGGCGGCGCCGGGGAGCCACGGCGCCGGGGTAACGGGGACGCAGGGCATCGGCGTGGGCACGCCCAGCGCCGCCGCGGTCGCCGCCGCCACCATCGGGTTCGCCGGCGACGAGCACATGCCGAACGACGGCACGTTCACCACCGGCAGGTGGTCCATCACGTTGGCCGCGGGGGTGCCCGTGAGCACCCGGTTGACCGGCAGCACCGCCAGCGCGCCCGGCGCCACGCCGAAGCTGCACCGCAGCAGCGCACCCATGCACACTTGCACGCTCATCGTCCGTGCTCCTGGTGAAGGTCTGTTCCCGCGCCACCGCGGCGCCGGGCGGCCCGGCGCGCCCGGAAGCGCTTCCATGCGTCGGTGATCCCGGACAGCAGCGACCATTTCGGCCGCGCCGCGCCATCGTCCTCCCGCTCGCCGTCCTTCCTGTCTTCGGCCGACGGGTCCGGGTCCGGGACGGCAGGAGCAGGGACGGGGGACGGCGAGGAGGCGGGAGAAGGCGCGGCGGTGTCGGGAGATGGAGATGCGGCGCCGTCCCTGCCGTCCACGAGGGACACAGGGTTCGCGGACGGGGCTGCGGGTTTGGGAGATGAGGATACGGCACCGTCCCCGCCGCCCACGTCAGACGCGGCGTCGGCGGACGGCGCGGCGGGTTCGGGAGATGGGGATCCGGCGCCGTGCCCGCCGTCCACGAGGGGCGTGGGGTCGGCCGAAGGAGCGGCGGGATCGGGAGACGGAGATGCGGCACCGCCCACGAGGGACGCGGCGTCGGCGGACGGCGCGGCGGAGCCGGGAGATGGGGATGCGGCACCGTGCCCGCCGCCCACGTCAGACGCGGAGTCGGCGGACGGTGCGGACGCGGCGGTCGCGGCGCCATCCACCGGGATTGCGGGGTGGATGACGGACGGAGCGACGGGGCTTGGAGATGGAGATGCGGCCCCTTGCCCGCCGTTCACGGGGGGCAAGGGGCGGACCGCGGTCGGGTTGCCGGGGGCCGAGGTAGCGTCGGGATCCGACGCGGGGTCCAGGGCGGAGGTATCCCAGAGACAGCTGGTGCTCCAGACCGGCTGGCCCTGGTCGAACCAGGCGCGCATCAGCGCGCGGCCGTCTTCGGCGTACTGCGTGACGGCGCCGTTCAGCACGCCCGCGCGGTACTCCGAGCGCGACCGCACGGCCTCTGCGGCGCTCGCGGGAAAGAAGTCCAGGGTCTCGCCCTCCAGCGCGCCCGCGCGGTAGGCCGAGCTGCGCGTCTTGCGGCCCGCGGGCGAGAACCATTCGGCCGTCCCCTCCAGCCGGTCCTGCACGTAGGGGAGCGACGAGGCGGTGGTGCCGTCCGGCCACCAGGTGAGCGTCGTGCCCTGGCGCCGGCCGTCGGCGTACTCCACGACTTCGACCCGCACCCCCGCCTGCCAGGTGGTGACCGGGCCGTCGGGCACGCCCGCGCGGTACCCGGCGCTCCACCAGACGCGGCCCTCGGCGTCGCGCAGCGTCATGGGTCCGTGCAGCACCCCGCCGCGAAACTCGGCACGGCCCTTCTCACGCCCCTCGGCGGTAAAGAAGACGGTGGTGCCGTCCAGCAGGCCCCCGCGCGTCTCCGCGCGCTCCAGCAGGTGCCCGCCGGGGCCGCGCGTCTCCACCACCACGATCGGCGCGAGGGGGGCGGGCGCCGGCACGGGGGCCGAGCCGGGGGGGCAGACGGGAAGCACCGGTTCGCGGGATTTCATGCGTTCACCTTGACCAGGGTGCCCTTCACCGTCGACACGCCGTCGCTCGACACCTCGGCCGAGATCCCGCCCGTGGCGGTGAGCGTGGTCCCCGCGGTGGCCTGCAGCGAGGTCCCCGCGCTCAGCGTGATGGAGCCCGTGGCGCGGATGGTCAGGTTCCCCGTCACGCTCAGCACGTAGTCGCCATCGGTGGTGTGCGTGAAGGTGGCGCCGTTCGCGTGGGTCTCGGCGCCCTGCACCTTCACCGCGCGCGTGCCCTTGCTCACCGTGAGCGTGTCGCCGCCCTCGTCAACCGTCGCCGAGCGGCTCCCCTTCTTCACCACCAGGGTGTCGTCCCCCTGCTGCACCGTGGCGATGCGGTCGTGCACCACGTCCACGGTCAGGTCGCGCCCGGCGTGCAGGTACAGCTCCTCGGCATCCTTCGCGTCTTCGAAGCGGATCTCGCTGTACGCGGCGCCGCCCGGCGAGCTGTTGCTGCGGAAGGTGCTGCGCGTCTGCCCCGCGGGGAGCGCGTACGGCACCGTCTGCGCGGCGTTGTAGACGCACCCGGTCACCAGCGGCCGGTCGGGGTCGCCCTCCAGGAAGCTGACCACCACCTCCTGGCCCACGCGGGGAAGCACCATCGCCCCCCATGCCTTCCCCGCCCACGCCTGGGCCACGCGCACCCAGCACGAGCGGTCCTCGCCGTTGCGCTCGGCGCGGTCCCAGTGGAAGCGCACCTTCACGCGGCCGTAGCTGTCGGTCCAGATCTCTTCGCCGGCCTTGCCCACCACCACCGCGGTCTGCGTCCCCGCGATCACGGGGCGCGGGGTATTCAGCGGCGGGCGGAACGCGGTCGACACGGGGAACGCCTCGAACTCGTTGGCGTAGCCGTCCTGGCCGGCCCGCAACGTGACGGCGCGCAGCACATAGGCGGCGTTGGCGTCGGCGCGCGGGTGGCCGGCCAGGGTGAAGCGGTGCCCGGCCACGAAGCCGCGGCAGGTGGAGGCGCCGGCCAGCCCCGCCGCGCCGGCCGCGCGGGCCTCCCAGCGCTGCCGGGCCACGCCGTCGCCGGCCGACTTCGCCGCGTAGCCACCGGGGTAGTCGAACACCACGTAGCCGTCCGCATCGCCCGCCGAGCTCGCCAGCAGGTCGGTGGCCGGCGTCAGGAAGCTGTAGTCGTCCAGCTGCACCCGGTCCGGGGTGGCCGCGTGCTCCAGGGTGCAGGCGGTCACCGCGTCGTCCAGCTCCCGGTCGGTGGCGCCCGGGCGCAGGTGCGCGGTGGCGAGCCCCGGGCAGGGGCCGAAGCCCTGCGCGTCGTCCACCAGCACCAGGGTGTGCCCCGTTTCCGCGTGCTCGAAGCAGTAGGCGATACCCGCCTCCTCCATCAGCCGCGAGGCGAAGGCGAAGTCGGTCTCGCGGTACTGCACGCAGAACTCGAGGGGGTCGTACGCCGCCTTGAGCGCGCTCCGCACCGCGTGGCCCGCGAACAGCACCTCCAGGATCTGCGGCACCGTCTGCCCCTGGAAGATCCGGCAGTCGGCGCGCAGGGTGAGCAGCCACAGCCACGGGCGCAGCTCGGCGCGGTAGCGGGCGGTGCGCACCGGGGCCGGCGCTTGGGCGAAGCGCGTCACCACGCCGTGGATCCAGCGGGGCACGGCACCCGTCCTGCACACCGCCACCGCCAACTCCTTTCCCACGGCGCCGGCAAGGTCGATGGCGCCCTCGTCGCTCTCCAGCTCCACCTCGAAGCGGAACGGCTCCGACACGGCCTCGCGCCCCCGCACCGCGGCGACACGGAGCGAGCCTGCCGCGAAGGGCGCGGTGACGGTGAGCGGGAGGCGGTTCTGGGAGAGTGGCATGGGCGTGGCGCGGTGGCCGGTGCGGGTGGGCGTTCGCGGAGGGCCCGCTGGTTCGCGGGCGGCGGGGCGGACGCCGCGGCAGGCGGGGTGGCAGCCCCGCTCGCCGGTGACGTATATCTATGCGGCCCGGCGCCGGGCCCCCGTATCCGCAGCGGCCACGCGCGGGGCCAAGGCGGCCACGCCGCCGTCGTCCACGTCGCAGGCGCGCAGGAAGAGGGCGCAGGCCAGCGGCAGACCGCCGCGGTCGCGCAGCTCGCGCGGGCGCAGGCCGGTGAGCCGCATCAGGCTCTTGCGGAGCGCCGAGCCGCTGGAGAGCTCGAGCGTCCGCGCCACGCTGTCGGCGCTGCGGCCGTCGTCCAGCAGGCGGGCGGCGTGGAGAACGCAGCGCCACGCCAGCAGGCGCTCCGGGCCGGGGAGCCCCGCGGCGGGAAGCACCCGCCGCAGCGTGCGCGGGCTGCACCGCGCCGCGCGGGCCAGTTGGGCCGCGTTCGCCCCCGGCCCGACCGACAGGAGCACCGCGCGCAGCCAGGCGTCCAGCCCGGGGGGAGCACGGTGGGCGAGCGCGTCGGCCACCCGCTCCAGCGGCCCCTGGTTCAGGTGCTCGCGCAGGCAGCGGGCGAGCGCCCCCGCGGCTCCCTCGGCCGCGGCGCACACCACCTCGCGCACCCCCAGCCGCGCCAGCGCGAACGCGTCCGCGGCGGGGCGCCCGGTGAAGTCGCCGAACGCCACCACCTCCAGTGCCGGAAGGCGCCGGTGGAACAGGGCCACCTCGGCCGATCCGAAGGCGCCGCCGTGGTAGGGATCCACGAACGCGATCGCCATCGCCGAAGCCGAGCCCATCGCGGCCAGCTCGGCCCAGCCCTCCGCCACGCGCAGCGTGTGGAAGACGCCGCCGTGCGATTCGGCGAGCACGGCGCGGCGGAGCAGGGCGGTGGCTGCGGGGGAGCGGGTGAGGAGGAGGATGTCGGCCATGATCGGTGCTTCGCGGCTCGTGGGGGGTCTGCGGGCTCGTCGCGGCCCGCGGGCGGGGAGCCGGGCACCCAACCGGGTGCCCCGTGTCGCTCCATCACGGCGCAACTCTATCGCGGGCCTCTCAATGACCTGTCCGCACCACCGTCACAGCGCGGGTTGATCCTCACGTGTTCATCTTCAAGGTGCTGGGCTCCCCGGTACTTACGGGTCCGCAGGGTCCCGTCACGGGCCGCGCCGCGTACCGGCGGCGGATGGCGCTGCTGGCCGTGCTGGCGGTGGCGCGCGGGCGCCCGGTGGGGCGCGAGCGGCTGATCGGGCTGCTCTGGCCCGAGCACGCCGGCGACGCCGCGCGCCACACCCTTTCCGAGTCTCTTTATGTCCTGCGCCGCGAGCTGGGCGCGGGCCTCTTCACCTCGGTGGGCGACGAGGTGGCGCTGTCGCCCGACCTGATGCGCAGCGACGTTGGGGCGTTCGAGGAGGCACTGGAGGAGGGGCGGCTCGAAGACGCGGTACGCGAGTACGGCGGGCCGCTGCTGGACGGGTTCTTCGTGGACGATGCGCCCGAGTTCGAGCGCTGGGTCGACGGCGAGCGCGACCGCCTGAAGCGCGCCTGCGCCACCGCGCTCGAGGCGTTGGCCGAGCGGGCCGAGGCCGCGGGTGCGCGGATGGAAGCGGTGGAGTGGTGGCGGTCGCTGGCCGCGCACGACCCGTACTCGTCACGGGCGGTGCTGCGGCTGGTGCAGACGCTGGACGCCGCCGGCGAGCGCGCCGCCGCCGTGCGCGCGGCCACGGCCCACGCCGCGCGCATGCGCGACGAGCTGGGCGTGGAGCCCGCCGAGGCGCTCGCCACCTTCGTGGAGCGCCTCCGCGCCGAGCTCCCCGCCGCCCCCGCGCCCCCCCGCGCGGAGCCGCGGAGGGCGGTGGAGCCGGAGGAGGAGGGAAACGAGGGAGATGCGGGGATAGCGGGGGATGCGGGGATAGCGGGGGATGCGGGGATAGCTGGAGATGCGGGGATTGCGGGGGATGCGGACGTGTCGCCCGGCGCGTCCGCCGAAGCCGCTCTCGCGGGCCCGGGCGGATCCGCCGCCGGGCCCGCACCCACGGCCGTGGCGCCACGCCCCGCGCGGCGGATGCGCTGGATGTTCCCGGCTGGGGCGGCGACGCTGGGAGCGGTGGCGCTGGCCACGGTCCTGCTGCGCCCCCGTGACGCGCCGCCCCCCGCCGCGCCGCGCTACGACCCCCGGCGCATCGCCGTGCTCTACTTCGACGACGACTCTCCGCGGGGCGACCTGGGGTACCTGGCCACCGGGCTCACCGGCGAGCTGATCGACAAGCTCAGCCAGGTGCCGGCGCTGGACGTGGTCTCGCGCAACGCGGTCAAGCCCTATCGCGACGGCGAGATGGGCCTCGACTCGCTGGTGGCGCGGCTGCAGGTGGGCACGGTGGTGGAGGGAAGCGTGCAGCGGTCGGGCGACAGCGTGCGCGTGCGCGTGCAGCTGGTGGACACCGAGCGGCGCTCGCACCTGGAGAGCCGCACCGTGGTGCGGCGCCTGGACGATCTGTTCGCGCTGGAGCGGGCGGTGGGCGAGGAGATCAGCGCCGCGCTGCGGCGGCGGCTGGGGCAGGAGGTGCGGCTGCGGCAGGCCGAGTCGGAAACGCGGAGCGCGGAGGCGCTGGGGCTGGTGCTGCGCGCCGAGGAGGCCCGCGAGCAGGCCGCCGGGCTGGCCCGCCGCCGCCACCCGCTCGACGCCGCCTCGGCGCTCCGGTCGCTGGCCCGGGCCGACTCGCTCCTGGCGCTCGCGCAGAAGGCAGACCCGCGCTGGGCGCGCCCGCCGGTGCTGCGCGGTGCGGTCATCATGGCGCGGGCCGACCTGTCGCCCCCCGGCGAGCAGCCCCGGCTCCTCGCCGCCGCGGTCGCCGCGGCCGACGGCGTGCTGGCGCGGGAGCCGCGGGACCCCGCAGCGCTGGCCCTGCGCGGCCGCGCGGAGTGGAAGCTCGCGATCGCCAGCGGCGACGACGCCATCGCCCGCGCGCGGCTGCTGACCGCCGAGCGCGACCTGCGCGCCGCGCTCGACGCCGACGCCACGCAGGCCACGGCCTGGGCCTCGCTGAGCCAGGTCCTGCGCATCCGCGGGCGCTTCGCCGAGTCGGACCTGGCGGCGCGCACCGCGCTCGACCAGGACGCCTGGCTCGACGACGCGGACAAGATCCTGCTGCGCCTGTACTTCGGTGCCATGGCGCAGGGCGACTACGCCGCCGCCCGCGACCTGTGCGCGCGGGGGCACGCACAGTTCGCGGGCGACTGGAACTTCGTGGAGTGCCGGCTGACCCTGCTGCGCGAAGACCCGTCGGCGGCGCCCGACCCGCGGCTCGCCTGGGCGCTGGTGGCGGAGCTCGACCGCCTGTACCCCGCCGCCCGCGCCCGCGACGAGAGGATGCCCTACGAGCCCCTGTACCGGCGGATGCTGGCGGCCGCCGTGCTGGCGCGCGCCGGCCAGGCCGACAGCGCTCGCGCGGTGGTCACGCGGCTCCGCGCCCAGGCGGCGGCCGACCCCGAGCTCCGCATCCCCCTGCTGTACGACGAGGCGTACGTGGAGCTCTTCCTGGGCGACCGCGCGGGGGCCCGGCGGCTGCTGGACCGCTACCTGGCCGAACGGCCTGCCTTTCGCGCCGCGGTGGCCCGCGACGCCGTCTTCCGCGAGCTCTTCGCGGGGGCCGCCGCGGTGGCTCCGCCCTGACCGGCCCAGACCGGGCTGGCCGCCGCCTGCGGCGCTCCGGTCGTCCCCGCCCGCGCCCACAGCACCTGGGTGCGGGCCGCCATGTCGGCGTATTCAGAGCGCGGCATGTGCATCGTGGCGTAGGCGGTGGAGGGATCGGGTTCCTCGACGTCGCGCCCGGTCGCATGGTCGAAGCGTTGCAGCATGGCGCTCCTTACGTCGTTCGTGGAGGTGGACGAGGGAGGCACAATCAGGCCGTCCCACTTCCCCATCAGGCACGCCTCGAAGAACCACGATGCGCTCCCCTTCACCGACGCATAGTAGGGAAGGAGCAGCGTCTCCACCGCGCCGTCGGTCCAGAACAGCGAGTCGGGTTCGAACTCGGTGGCGGGGTCGCCCTGGGCGGGAACCACCGTATGGTCGAAGGGCGAGCCCTCCGCACCCTCCAGGGGGTCCACGTGGAGCACCACGTGGCTGGGCACCGGGCGGTCCGGGCGAATCGGCCGGGTCAGCGCGTCGAACACGGTCTGTTCGGGTATCGTGGACGGCGACGTGCCCGGGAACACCAGGGGAATCAATAAATCCTCCCGGGTGGAGAACGCGACGAAGTGCCCCCGCATTCCGCTCACCAGCTCGGCAACGTCGCGCGCCACCACGCTTTCGACGCTTTCGGTGACCTGCCACCCATGGGGCACTTCCACGGGGCCGGACGGGTGCGGCACGCCCTCGCCACCCCGCGGCAGCCCGGTGGAGTAGCGCTCCGTGAACTCGTCCAAGGTGAGCAGACGGAGCGACGTGCCCCCTTCCACGCACACCAGCCCCACGGTGCGCGCCAGCGACAGCGGCGTTCCCTCGGCGGGCGCCTGGCGGCCCAGCAGGCAGGCGATGGCGCACACCTGCACCACGTCGGCCGGGTAGCCGTACCACGCGTCGAACAGCCGACCCAGAAAACGTGGCGCATCGTCGGCGGCGATCGAGGCGTAGAAGGGAACGAGGAACTTCTCCACCGCGCTTTCGCTCCAGAACAGCGCGCTCACCCGGTCTCCCGGCAGCGCGATGGTCGGCGAGCTCAGGCCGGAACCGGGAAGTTCCAGGGGCACCGAGAACTCCACCTCCCTCACCAGCGGGCGCGAGGTGAACGATCGGGTGAGCACCGGCAGCGTCGGGGCAGTGCCCGGGCTCTCCAGCACCATGTGCCCGCTGCCCGCGTCATAGGCGAAGTTCAACTGCTGGTCTCGCACCGCGCTCGCCCACTCGGCCGCCATGCGCAGGGCGCGGTATGCGGGGGGGTTCCGGCTCAGCGAATCGGATGCGGCGGGCTCGTCGTGTTGGCTCATTGTCGTGCTCCGTTGGATAGAAAAGAAGGCATCGCCGGCCGCGAAACGCTCCGTCCGCACCGGTAAGGGGAAGATAGGCGAAGGGGGTCAAAGGACTTTCCTCGTCGCCATCAACCAGGGAAGATCCGGGCCGAACGGACCTTGATGACACTCGATGGCCCCGCACCGACTGCACGGTGACGGGGCCATCGTTCAACGCGCGGCCGATTCGATGTCGCTCGGAAGACCCGCTCGGCGCCCGCTCCGGTGCGTGAAACCCACTCCGGTTGATCAGTTACGCTTCCGGGTCACACCCCAGGGATGTCATCCCGAGGCCGGTCAGACTGCAACACATTGTCACACAGACGCTTGCGGCCGAAGGATCCATACTCGGCCAAGGCGACCAACTCATCGTGATCGACCCGTCTCAACCGGATTCGGCGTGCAACCAGCACGCTACGCTCGCCCCCGGCCGCCGTACCGGATCGCCGGCAAGTCATGTCCCCCCGTACCACTCGTAACCCTTGTCGCTCCAGTAGCCGCCGTTGCGCTGGGGGAGGAAGACCACCTTCGTCAGGTACTTGGTGTTCTTGTAGCCCAGCTTCACGGGCGAATGCACGCGGGCCGGGGCGCCGTAGAGCGCGTCCAGCGGCTTGCCTTCGCGCATGAAGGCGACGAGCGTCTGCGGGTGGGTGGCGCTGTCCAGGTCCCAGCTTTCGTGATAGCCGGCGTCGAAGCTCTGGAAGTCGACGTAGCCGGCGTCGGGCTTCAGGCCGGCCAGGCGCGCCAGCGTGCTCACGCGCACGCCGGTGAACTGCGTGGACGCGGTCCATCCCTCCACGCAGTAGTGGTTGATCCGCTGCGTCACCAGCGGGAGCTTGCCCAGGTCCTCCAGCGTGAGCCGCAGCGGCGTGCGCACGGCGCCGGTCACCTCCAGCGCCCACGTGCCGTTCTTCGCCTGGTTCCACACCGGCGGGATGCTGGAGATGAAGTACGACGGCATCTTCCGCCCCGCGAAGCGCTCGCTCGCCGCGTGGTCCATCGATGCGTGGCGGAAGAGGAAGCGCTCCACGCCCTCGTTGCGCCGCTCGGCCCAGCGCAGGATCGGCTGGGCGGATCTGGGGCCCATCGAGTCGCACGCCTCGGCCAGCAGCGCCGCCGCGGAAAGGCCGCTCAGCGCCAGGAACCGCCGCCGGTCCATCATCGCCCGTCCTCCGTGTCACGGTTGATCGGCCGCTGCGCATCCACGCGCCCGGATGCGGCCTCATCCTCGACATCTTCCCTCGCCACCGGCCGCCCGGCAGCCGGCGCGCCCGGCTCGGCATCCGCGCGAGCCGCACCCCGCACTGCTTCGGTAGATGCGGAGCGTCCCGGCGCGCCATCATCCGCATCCGCCGAATCCACCGTCCTGCGCGTCGTACCCGGCTGATCGACCGCCCGCGGCACCGTGGCGGACGGCACGCTCCGACCCGCATCCACCGAAGCGGCTGTTGCCGTTGGCGGTGATGCGGCCCGGTCCGGCGGCGAGGGTGGCGCCGGTGCGTCCGCCGGCACCGGCTGCGTCGCGGGAGCGCCGCCGCGGGCGATCGTCAGCACGGGCGCGGAGCGCATGCGCAGGAAGGGGCGGGCGTTCAGCGCCTCGGGCGAGCGGGACTCGTCGTAGCGGCCGGTGAACATCGACGGCAGCGACGCGGGGTCCACCGCGAAGACCATGAAGACGTGGCCGGCGCCCAGCAGCACCAGCGTGAGCATCGCGATGAAGTGCCAGTAGCGCGCCCACACGTATCCGCCGAACAGATCGGTGAGCGGCGCCAGCTGAACGGGTTTCCAGATCGCCATCCCGGTGAGCACCGCCAGCACGCCCAGCCAGGGGAGCGCGAAGTAGACGCCCTTCTGCAGCGCGTTGTGCTTGCCCTGGTGCGGGTGCCGCTTCCGGATGAAGAGGTAGAACTTGATCATCTCCCACGCGTCGCGCGGGTCGCCGCGGCGCGGGACCAGGTCGCGCCACTCGCCATGCAGCCAGATGAACGCCAGGTAGATCGCCCCGTTCACCGCCAGCACCCACATCATGGCGAAGTGCCAGTTGCGCGCGCCGGAGAGCCAGCCGCCGAAGGTGAGCCAGGCCGGGATCGCCTTCCCCTCCCACGGCCAGCAGCAGAACGACTCGCCCTTCCGCGCGAACATCGGGTACGCGTTGAAGATGCGGAGCCCGCTGCCGACCATGATGGTGAGCGCCACCACGTTCACCCAGTGGGTCACGCGGACGATCCAGTGGTGGCGCCTGGGATCCTTCGGCGCGGCGGCGTCGGTCATCGGAGAACGCGGAATGCGGGAGAGTGGCGGCGGGACGGGCCTCACCGCCATCGGATGCGGCGCACCATGCGCGGGTTACATCGGGCCGGCGCGCCGGTTGCCGCGCCCGTGCCCGAAGAGTACCGTTCCGTGCACGCCGGCGACATCGTTTCGACCAATCACATCACGCGGGAGATGCACGACGCGATGGAGGTGTTCACCGAGGACTGGGCCCGCGCCTGCTGCGATGCCCTCAACCGCAGCGAAGCCTATCGCGCCTCGGCCGCCACGTGGGAGGGCGAGATCGTGCTGGCGATGTCGCCCGACCCGGCGCGCGGGGTGGACGCCGAGCGCGCCATCTACATCGACGCGCACCACGGCGAGTGCCGCCGCGCGCACGTGGCCACGCCGGCCGAGCTGGCGAACGCCGCCTTCGTCTTCAGCGCGGATCCCACCACGTGGAGGCGGCTGCTGGCGCGCGAGGTGGAGCCCGTCGCCGCGGTGATGCAGGGGAAGCTGCGGCTGGCCCGCGGCAACGTGTTCGCGCTCGCCCGGTACGCCCAGGCCGCGAAGGAGATGATCGCCGCCGCCGGCCAGGCCGGCGGACGCTGGCCCGGCGAGGGCGCGGCCGCGTGAGGCGCCGGGACCTGCTGCGCATTCCCATGCGCGCCGCCATCGAGGGCGTGGCCCCCGTGCTGGAGCGCGAGATGCGCCCGCCGCCCGGGAGCGCGCCGGGGATGCTGCAGTCCATCCCCGGCGCCACCGCGCCGCGTGTGACCGTGTTCGCCTACGGCCCGCACGAGATCACCGAGTTCGACGCCGAGGACATCCCCGCCGTGGCGCGGCTGCGCGGGCACTACCCGGTGATCTGGGTCAACGCCTTCGGGGTGGGCCACGCCGACACGGTGCAGGCGATCGGCGATGCCTTCTGCCTGCACAAGCTGGCGCTGGAAGACGTGATGCACGTGACCCAGCGCCCCAAGGTGGAGCCGTACGACGAGCACCTGTTCGTGGTGGTGAAGATGGCCCGGCGCGACCCGGGGCTGGACCTGGAGCAGGTGTCGATGTTCCTGGGCACCGACTTCGTGATCACCTTCCAGGAGCACCCGGGCGACGTGTTCGACACCGTGCGCGAGCGGCTGCGCGCGGGCCATTCGCGCATCCGCACGCACGGATCGGATTTCCTGGCCTACAGCCTGCTCGACGCCATCGTCGACAACTACTTTCCCGTGGTGGAGGCGTTCGTCGACGAGCTGGAGGACCTCGAGACCGAGATCGTGGACCGCCCCACGCACCTCTGCCTCACGCGGCTGCACGACATCAAGCGCGAGCTGATGGCGCTGCGCCGCTCCATCTGGCCGCTGCGCGAGGCGCTGAGCGTGCTGGTGCGCGACCCCGGCGACTTCGTGAAGCCCGACCTGGTGGTGTACCTGCGCGACCTGCAGGACCACACCTTCCAGATCCTGGACCTGGTGGAGAACTTCCGCGAGGTCACCGGCTCGCTCACCGACCTGTACATCAGCACGGTGGGGAACCGGACCAACGAGATCATGAAGGTGCTCACCATCTTCGCGGCCATCTTCATCCCCCTCAGCTTCATCACCGGGCTGTACGGGATGAACCTGACGCACCCGGAGCGCGCGCCGGTGCCGTGGTACTGGAGCTGGCCCTTCGCCGCGGCGGTGATGGGGGGGATCGTGCTGGCGCTGCTGTTCTTCTTCTACCGCCGCGGCTGGCTCGGCAGCCGCGGGTGAGCGAGGGAACCATCGCGACGACCACTGATCCGCTCCGCGATTCCGTGCTGCGTACCCTCAGCGCGCATCGCGCGGAGCTGGAAGGGTATGGTGTACGCTCGATCTCGCTCTTCGGCTCCGTCGCGCGCGGCGAAGCGGGGCCTGAGAGCGACATCGACGTGCTGGTCGATCTCGAGCGCGGGGTGACCCTGTTCGGCCTCGTGCGCCTTCAAGACTGGCTCGAGGCGCTGCTGGGCCGCCGGGTGGATGTGATCCCAAGAGACGGATTGCGCAAGGAGCTGCGCCAGCAAGTGTTCGCGGAGGAGATCCGTGCCGCCTGGAGCGTGGGTCTCCGCATGGTGGACATGATCGATGCGACCGACTTCGTGATGGCGACGGTCCACGGCCTCACCTTCGAGGCGTTCGAAGCGGACCGTATCCGCCGGGATGCCGTCGTTGCAACATGATGGTGATCGGAGAGGCCGCGGGCACACTTCCAACCGGGGTCCACGCGCGTTACCCGGAGGTGCCCTGGCGGGAGATGCGCGCGATGCGAAACATCATTGCGCACAGCTACGTTTCGGTCAGCGACGGCATCATCTGGGATACGATCGAACAGGAGTTCCCCGCATTCCTCGATATCGTCCGCGAGATCGTGGACAACGAGCAGGCGGGGGCGGGCGAGGCGGATGACTGATCCTGACGCGTCACGTCTCCAATCGGCCTCCGTCGGCCTCACATTCTCCCCCGTCACCCTCCACGATGAGCGGGTGCTGGAGGAGCTGATGCGCGAGTTCTATGCGCACGAGGGGATCGACTACGAGCGCGGCCGCTCGCGCGAGGCGGTGCGGACGCTGCTGGCGGAC
>Ga0247773_1000149_pt1 | contig 34197 bp, 27 predicted proteins | sample UWRJL092311B6_FD_179934 | JGI IMG/M metagenome (GOLD analysis project Ga0247773, IMG submission 179934) | Plant litter microbial communities from Arlington Agricultural Research Station in Wisconsin, United States - UWRJ-L092-311B-6 | ecosystem: Environmental > Terrestrial > Plant litter >... | reverse complement strand
GCTGGTCTCGGGGATCGCGATCATCCCCTTCGTGCTGAGCCGGGTGCGCACCGACCAGTACGGCGTGTGGCTGGCCTTCGGCGAGGTGCTGGCCTACTCGTCGATGGTCGACCTGGGGGTGGTGGGCGTGGTGCCCTGGCTGGTGGCCGAGAACGACGGCCGCGGCGACCGCGAGGCCATCCGCTCGGTGCTGGCGGCGGCGGTGCTCTTCTCGTCCGTCGCCGCCGCCGTGTTCCTGGCGCTGGCCGCCGGCGCGCTGCGGCTGGCGCCTTCGCTGGCCCATCTTCCGCCCGCCCTGGCCCACAGCGCCACCGGGCCGCTGCTGATGCTGGCCGTGCTGATGGCCGTGGCCATGCCGCTGCGCGCCTTCACCGCGGCGCTGGTGGGGCTGCAGGACGCCACCTTCGCCGGCCTGCTGGGGATGGCGCAGCTGGCGCTGGGGGTGGCGCTCACCATCGGCCTGCTGCTGGCGGGGCAGGGGCTGTACGCGCTGGCCGCCGCGGCGTCGGTGCCGGGGCTGGTGGTGGCGGTGGCCAGCCTGGTGCGGCTGCGCGTGCTGGCCCCCGACCTGCTGCACGGCTGGCGGCTGCCGTCGCGCGCGGTCTTCCGCGCGGTGAGCGCGCAGGGGCTGGGCTCGTGGACGGCGGGGCTGGGGTGGCGGATGGTGGCGGCCAGCGACAGCGTGGTGATCGTGTCGATGATGGGCCCGGCGGCCGCCGTGGTCTATGCGCTCACGGCCAAGATGGGAACGATCGGGATGCAGATGAGCTGGCAGCTTCCCGACGCGGCGCTGGTGGGGCTGGCGCAGCTCAAGGGCGAGGGCCGGGCCGACCGCGTGCGCGCGGTGACGGTGCAGCTGCTGCGGCTGCTGCTGGTGGCGTCGGGGGGCGTGGCGTGCGCGGTGGTCGCGCTCAACCCCGCGTTCGTGTCGCTGTGGGTGGGCCCGGGGCGCTTCGGCGGGATGGCGCTGAACGCGATGATCGCGGCGGTGATCCTGTCGCACTCGCTGTCGCACGGGCTGTTCACCACCAGCGCCACGCTGGGCACGCGCGTGCAGGCGGGGTGGGCGTCGCTGGCGCAGGGCGCGGTGAACCTGGGCGCGGCGCTGCTGCTGGGGCGCGTGCTGGGGCTGGCCGGCGTGGCCCTGGCGGCGGTGGTGAGCACCGCGCTGGTGGCCTACCCCGCCGGCGTGTGGATGCTGCGCCGCACCACGGGGATGGGCCACGCCGAGCTGTGGAGCAGCGCGCTGGGGCCGTGGACGTGGCGCGCGGCCGGGCTCCTTCTGCTGGGCGGCGCCGTGGCGGTGCTGGGCGCGCGCGTGTCGCCGTGGCTGCCCATGGCGCTGGCGCCCGTGCTGGGGCTGCTGTACCTGTGGGTGATGCGCCCGCTCTATGCGGACCTTCCCCTCCCGGCGCGGATCCGGCCGTGGCTGGTGAAGCTGCGGCTGGTGCCGGCGGAGTGAAGTCGGGTGCTGGGTGCTGGGTGCTGAGTGCTGAGTGAACGCGGGCGGGCACGGGGCGGGGCGGATTCGGCGGATGCGTCGCCGGCCGCGATCTGCCGCGATGCCGGCGTGGCAGGCCGCGAAGCGGACTTCGGGCCGTTGTAGCCGCGACCTCCCGTCGCCTCGCGATCCCGGGGACGAATCCGCGGGATCGCGGGATACGGTCGACCTTCTCATCATGCGCGGGGATGCCGATGGCGAAGCTGTTGTGGATGCGCGTGCCGGGGCCTCGGCCGGTGGCGTGGCCCGCGTCCGTCGCTCTGTGGACGGGGGCGCGGTGACGACGCCGGCGCTTCCCGGCTCGCCCGCGTTCCGCGTGGGGAAGGCCGTGCGCGACGTCATCTCGGACGCGGCGGGCGCGGCGGCGGCGCGGTGGCTGCCGGCCGAGCGCGCGGTGGCCGCGGCCGGCCGCGCGCTGCACGGGCGGTCGCGCGTGTTCGACCTCCTCTACCGCCGCGCGGTGGAAACGCTGGAGGCGCGGCGCCCCGAGACGGGGCCGGTGTTCCGGCCCATGCGGCTGGGGCCGGTGGAGGTGCTGGGCGACGTGAGCCACTTCAGCTTCGGCACCACCTACTTCCAGCGCGGCGGCTACGAGGCCGAGACGGTGGCTCTCTTCGCCCGCGTGCTGCGCCCCGGCTGCACCGTGGTGGACGTGGGCGCCAACCACGGCTACTTCACCGTGCTGGCGGCGGCGCTGGTGGGCGAGGCCGGCCGGGTGGAGGCGTTCGAGCCCAACCCCGCCGTGGCCGCCGCCCTGGCCCAGGTGCTGGCGCGCAACGGCGTGGCGGGCCGCGTGCCCGTTCACCCCGTGGCGCTGGCCCACCGCGAGGGCCACGCCCAGTTCTTCGTCTCGGTCTCTCCCGTCAACGACGGGCTGTCGTCGCTGCTGGCCTCGGATGACGCGATCGAGCACGGGGTGATCCGCGCCGACCACTCCATCCGCGTGCCCACGCTCACCTTCGACGCGTTCGCCGAGCGCGCGGGGCTGGGGCGGGTCGACCTGCTGAAGATCGACGTGGAGGGCGCCGAGTCGATGGTGCTGGCGGGGATGGAGCGCACGCTGGCCGAGCGCCCGCCGCTGCGCATCGTCTGCGAGACCACGCCGGGCGACGAGGCCACGCGCCTGCTCACGGCCCGCGGCTACGCGGTGCGCCCGCTCGACAACCCGCGCAACGGCCACGGCAACTACCTCTTCACCGCGGCCGATGCCACGTGAGCCGCACCCGCCGCTGCGCGCGCTGTTCGTCAACACGGGGATCCTGGGCCACCGCTCGGTGGCGCACGTGATCGACACCGCCCTGCGCGCCCAGCGTGGGATCGAGCCGGTGCGGATGGACCTTTCCGCGGAACTGTCCACCCGCGACCGGGTGGTGCGGCGGCTGCTCACGCTGGGGCCGCGGCCGGCGTCGCCCGGCGGGGCGCTCACCGCGGCGCGCTTCCGGCACGAGCTGAACGCCGGCCTCACCGCCGCGCGCCGCATCGGCGCGCTGGAGCGGCGGGGCGAGCGTTTCGACGCCATCCACTTCCACACGCAGGCGGCCGCGTGGGCCAGCCTGGGCCGCATGCGCCGCACGCCCTCCATCGTCTCCATCGACATCACCCAGCGCCTGGCGATGCTCGAGGCGCCGCGCGGGCTGGCCCGGCGCGACTACGTGCCGAACGCCGCGTGGGACCGGCGCGTCTTCCGCGCGGCCGCCGCCATCGTCGCCACGTCCCGCTGGGCCGCGGACGACCTGGCGCTGGACCTGCCGGAGTGCGCGGACAGGGTGCACGTAATGCCCTATCCCGTGCCGCTGGAAGGGTTCGACGCGGCTTGGCTGGATGAACGGCGTGCCCGTTCGCCGGCGGACCCGGTGCGCGTCCTTTTCGTGGGCGGCGACTTCGGACGCAAGGGCGGGGCGGAGCTGCTGGCGGCGTGGCGCGCGGCGGCGTTCGGCGACCGGGCGCGGCTGACGCTGGTCACCGAGTCGCCGCTGAGCGAGGCGGCGCTCCCGGCGGGGGTGGAGGTGCGGCGTGGGGTGCGCGCCTACACGCCCGAGTGGTTCGCGCTGTGGAGGGAGGCCGACGTGTTCGCGCTGCCCACGCGGGGCGAGGCGTTCGGGATGGTGTTCCAGGAGGCGGCGGCGGCCGGGCTGCCCAGCATCGGCACCGCCATCAACGCCATCCCCGAGATCGTGATGGATGGCGAGAGCGGGATCCTGGTGCCGCCGGGCGACGTGCCCGCGCTGGCCCAAGCGCTCACGGCGCTGGTGTCATCTCCCGAGAAACGGAGCGCGATGGGTGCGGCGGCGCGGAGGCACATCGAATCGGCCGGCTCGGTCGCGCGCTACGGCGAGCGCCTGGCGTGGCTGATCCGCACGGTGGCGGGGGGTGGACATGGATGAGCCGCGGGTGGCCGAGAGCAGCGCCTATCGCACGCCCACGATGCTGGAGGGGCTGGGCGCGCGCGTGGGCCGCATGCTGCCCGAGGGGGGCGTGCGCCGCGCGCTGCGGGCCGCGTATCGCCTGGCCGTGCGCCTGCGCACCGGCGGCAGCGTGACCGCGCGGCTCCCGGGCGGCGAGGCGGTGCGGCTGCTGCCGGAATACCGCTTCGTCACCTGGAACGGGCCCGAGTACGAGGCGTTCCGCGCCGCCGCGCACCCCGGCGCGGTGGCGCTGGACGTGGGCGCCAACGTGGGCGCCTACACGCTGCTGCTGGGCCAGTGGGTGCGCCCGGGCGGCCGCGTGTTCGCCTTCGAGCCCGCGCCCGAGGCGTACGGTGGCCTGACCGCGCATGTGCGCCTGAACGGGCTCGGGGACGGGGTGACGTGCGTGCGCGCTGCCGTTTCCTCGTCGACGGGCACGGCCACGCTGACGGTGGACGGGCTGTCGGGCGCGAACCGACTGGACGCGTCGGCGACGGGCGAGCGGGTGGAGACGGTGACGCTGGACGACTTCTGCCGGCGCGAAGGCGTTCGCCCGTCGTTCATCAAGATCGACGTGGAGGGCGCCGAGCTGGACGTGCTTCGCGGCGCGCGCGAGACGATCCGCGAGGGCGGCGCCGGGCTGGCGCTGTTCGTGGAGATGCACCCCACCATCTGGCGCGAGATGGGGATCACCGCCGCCGACGTGCGCGCCGAGATCGAGGCGCAGGGCCTGCGCGCCCTGCCCCTGCGCGACGACGTGGACGACCCGTGGGCGTTGGAGGGCGAATGCCTGCGCCTGGTGCGGCGGTGACGATGGGCCTGTCGGCCGCGACGAGGATTCTCCGCTTCGCGCGCCGGGGGATGCTTCCGGCGCTCGCGCTGGTGGCGATGGTACCGTGCTACGGGGCGGCGTACAACCTTGGGTTCCATGTGCCCGGGCTCGCCTTCGCCGCTCCCGGCGAGCTCGTGCTGCGGCTGGCCCTCGTCGCCCTCGCCGTCACCTTCCCCGTGCTGCTCTTCGCGGCGTCGGGGGTGAGCCCGCGGCGGTGGTGGCGCGTAGGCGTGGCCGTGGTGATCGCCGGATACGGCGCGGCGGTGGCGCGGCCGGTGGCGTTCCACCTGCTGGCGGCGAGCGACCATCTCACCGTCGGCCGGATTCCGGATGGGCGGCAGGCGCAGGTCGCGATGGGCCGCGAGATGATCCGGGCCGATCCCGAGGCGGCGGCGCGGCGCGCGGTGCGCGGGGGGGACACACGGGTGTTCGCGGTCGAAGGAATCGTCCTGTGGCCGGTGGGAGTGCGGTGGACCCCGGCGACGCGGGAGCGGTTGGGCGTGAAGGAGCTGCCGGGCTTCTCCGACATGGGAAGCCGGGATCCGGCGGTGCAGCGGTACGAGCACGAGGGCGCCTGCTGGGTCGGGCGCTACGACCGCGAGCTGGCGCGGCTCCTCGACACCCCGGGGCTGGAGGTCGATCCGTCGTTCCCCCGCTGCGATCCCCCCGCCGCGGCGCGCTGAGCCGATGCGCATCCTCTTCGCGAACGACGGGATCGGCGATGCCGGCGGGGTGCAGACGTACCTGGCGGCGGTGATGCCGGCGCTCGCCGCGCGCGGGCACGAGGTGGCGCTGCTGCACCTCGATCCCCTGCACGGCGGCGAGGGGACGCCGGCGCCCGAGGGCGCGCCGCACTTCTGCATCGGCGAGCGCGGGGTGGACGGGGCGCTGGCCGACGCGCGGGCGTGGACGCCCGACCTCGTCTTCTCGCACAACCTGCGGCCGCTGGAGGTGGAGCGGCGGATGCTGGATGCGTGGCCCGTGGTGAAGATGATGCACGGCTACTTCGGCACCTGCATCGGCGGGCAGAAGACGCACCTCTTCCCCTCGCCCGAGCCGTGCGGGCGCAGGTTCGGGCCGGCGTGCCTGGCGCTCTACGTCCCCCGCCGCAACGGGCGGCTGAGCCTGCCCTACATCAACGAGCAGTGGCGCTGGGCCAGCGAGCAGAACGCGCTGTTCACCCGCTACGCCGCCGTGGTGACCGCCAGCGCCCACATGCGCCGCGAGTACGTGCGCAACGGCGTGCCCGAGGCGCGCGCCCACGCCGTCCCGCTCTTCTCCACCCTGGCTCCGGCGGACGAGCCGGCGCCCGCGCCGGAGGCGTTCCGCATCCTCTTCCTGGGCCGGATGACGCGGCTCAAGGGCGGCGACCTGCTGATCCGCGCGGTGGCCGACGCGCAGGGCCTGCTCGGACGCCCGCTGCCGCTCACCATGAGCGGCGACGGGCCGCAGCGCGCCGAGTGGGAGGCGCTGGCGCGCGAGCTGGCAGTGGATGCCGAGTTCCCCGGCTGGGTGGACGCCGCGGCGCGGCTGCGGCTGATCCGCCGGGCGTCGCTGCTGGCGGTGCCCAGCGTGTGGCCCGAGCCTTTTGGACTGGTGGGGCTGGAAGCCGGCTCGCAGGGCGTGCCCGCGGTGGCGTTCGACGTGGGCGGCATCAGCGAGTGGCTGGCCGACGGCGACAACGGCCGGCTGGTGCCCGGCACCCCGCCGCGCGCCCAGGCCCTCGCCGACGTGCTGATGTGGGCGGCGGGGAACGCAGATGCGCTCGCCGCCATGCGCCCGCGCGCCCTGGCCGCCGCGCGGCGGATGTCGCTGGACGCGCACGTGGCGCGGCTGGAGCAGGTGCTGGCGGGGGCGGTGGCCTGCACGACGGGGTTGGCGGCGGACGTGTCGATGACGGCGGACGGATCTCCATCGGGATCGGGCCGGGCGTGAGGGCCCGGGATCGAAGGGCCGCGGATCGATGGGCCGTGGATCGATGGGATTATCTCGTGACGATGCGACTCAAGTCGCGGCTACGAGGGCACGCAGTCCGCCTTCGCGGACTTCTCGCGGCGGACGGGGCGGTGCGTTGGGCGGCCGCTTGGTGTGGGGCGGGGGCACGCGGATGACACGCGTACAAGGCCCGGACGAGGGATCGGGCGCGGGCGAGGCGCACTCGCGCACTCACGCACTCACGCACCCGTCGCCGTCGCCGGCCGCGCACCCCTGGCACATCATCACCGGCGAATACCCGCCGCGCTCCGGCGGGATCGGCGAGTACACCGAGCTCCTGGCGCACGCGCTGGCGGCGGAGGGGCCGCGGGTGCACGTGTGGGCGCCGGCCGACGCCTCCAGCGAGCGGCGGGTGGAGGTGCACCCGGCCGCGTTCGACCGCGAGGGGCTGCGGCAGCTGGACAGCGGCCTCGGCCGCTTTCCCTCGCCGCGCACGCTGCTGGTGCAGTACGCGCCGCAGGCGTTCGGGCGACGAGGGATGAACGTGCGCTTCTGCCGCTGGGTGCTGAGCCGCGCGCGGCGGGGTGACCAGGTGCGGGTGATGTTCCACGAGCCGTTCGTGCGCTTCAGCATCGCGCGGCCGCAGCGCAACGTGCTGGCGGCGGCCACGCGGGTGATGGCGGGGCTGCTGCTGCGCGCGGCGAGCGTGGCCTACGTTTCCACCCCCGCGTGGGAGCGGCTGCTGCGGCCCCTGGCGCCGCGGGGGCTGGGGCCCATGCGCTGGCTCCCCATCCCCAGCACCGTGCCGCGGGTGAGCGACCCCGAAGGCGTGGCGGTGCTGCGGGCACGGCTGGGGGCCAACCGCCCCGGCGTTCACGTGGTGGGTCATTTCGGCACCTACGGGGGGATGATCGCGCCGCTGCTGGAGCCGGCGCTGCTGGCGGTGCTGGCGCCGCCGTCCACCTCGGTTGCGCTGCTGCTGGGCGACGGAGGGCCCGAGTTCGCCGAGCGGCTGCGGCGGGTGGATCCCTCGCTGGCGGGCCGCGTGACCGCGCCCGGGCGCCTGCCGCGCGAGGCACTGTCGGTGCATCTCCAGGCGTGCGACGTGGCCGTGCAGCCGTATCCCGACGGCGTGAGCGCCCGGCGCACCACGGCCATGGCGCCGCTGGCCAACGGTGTGCCCATGGTCAGCAACGCGGGGCTGTTCACCGAGCCGCAGTGGGAGGCCGCCGGCATCCCCCTGGCCCCGCTCCCCGACGCCGCCGCGCTGGCCGCCGAGGCGCTGAACCTGCTGGACGACGCACCCCGCCGCCGCCGGTTGTCGGCGAGCGGCACCGCCTTCTACGAGCGCGAGTTCTCGATGCGGCGAACGCTCGACGTGCTGCTGGACGAATGAGCCTGCTCCTGGGTGTCAACGCCTTCCCCGCGAGCGGCGACGCGGCCCGCCGCCAGCAGACCGCGCTGGCCACGTGGCGCGGGCTTTCCGGCGTGCGCCTCGCCAACCTGGGCTGGCCGGGCGACGTGCTGGAGGTGGACGGCTTCTCCACCCACGCCGTTCTCCGCGGCGACTCGCGCACCGCCAGCGGCCGCGCCGGGCCCCGCAAGCCGCTGGTGAGCGAGGCGTTCGACCGCCTGGCCGCCATCGCCGCGGCCGAAGGGTGCCGCTGGTTCGCCTACGCCAACTCCGACATCGAGTGGACGCAGGGGGCGGTGGACGCCGTGGTCGGCGGCGGGCGCGAGGTGTACGCCCTGTCCCGGGCCGACGTGCATCCGGAGACGGGGCGGGTGATCGAGATGGTGACGGCGGGGATCGACGCCTTCGTGGTGAGCGTGGGCTGGTGGGGCGCCAACCGGCGCCGCTTCCGCGCCTACATCGGCGGCGAGCCCATCTGGGACAACGTCTATACCGCCATCCTCCTGGCCCACGGCGACGGCCTGCTGCTGAACCGCGAGCCGCTGCTGCGCCACGAGCGCCACCCGGCCGGCGCCTGGGGTAGCAGTCCCTTCGCCCCGTACCTGGGCTACCTGGCCGCGCTCGACAGCCTCTACTTCACCCGCTGGGCCGTCTACCACGACCGCCTCCTGGCGCTGCGTGAGCGGGGGGCGGGGGCGGAAGAGGAAACAGCGCTGCAGCGCGAGGTCTTCCGCGGCCCCTTTCCCCTCCCCGCGCGGCTGAAGCAGGTGGGGCGCGCGCTCCGGGCGCGCGCGCGCTGGGCGGCCGCGCGACGGAGGCGTGCGTGAAGATCCTGCTGGTGGGCGACTATCCCGACGACCCGCGGCTGGGCTCGGGCAAGGTTTATCACAAGCTGCGCGAGGAGTTCCTGCGCCTGGGCCACGAGTGCCGCGTCCTCCTCGCGCCGGAGATGGGGCGGCGGCCGGCCGCGGCGCGCCTGCGCTGGCTGGTGGGGCCGCTGCTTGCCGAGCGCGCCGTGGCCCGCGCGTTCCGGCGGGACGGCGCCTACGACGTGGTGGACGTGGCCAGCGCCGAGGGGTCGGTGCTGGGGCTGCGCCGGCGGCTGCGCGGGCTGGACGGCGTGGCGCTGGTGAGCCGGTCGCACGGCCTGGAGCACCTCAACTTCCGCCGGATGACCGACGACCACGACTGGGGGCTGGTATCCAAGCCCTGGCACCGGCGCATCTGGTACCCCGCCGCGCGGATGAGCCAGGTGGCGCTCGCCGCCCGCCTGGCCGACCGGCTGATCGTGCTCAACGCCGCCGACCGCGACTTCGCCGTCCGGCGAGGGTGGAAGCAGCCGGAGCGCATCGACGTTATCCCCCACGGCGTGTCGCAGCGCTTCCTGGACGACGCGCCGCCGGCAGCCGTCCCGTCATCCGGCCTCTCGTCCTCCGACGTCCCGTCGTCCGCTGGCACGACGCCCGACGTCGCGCGGTTGGCCGGTCCGTCGTCCGGCACCCCTCGCGGCCGCGGACTCCTCTTCTGCGGGAGCTGGGACACGGTGAAGGGGGTGGATTACCTGGTGGAGGCAATGACGCTGCTGAAGGACGACGCCCAGCCGCCGCGGCTCACGGTGCTGGGCCCCGGCCTCCCGGAGGCCGCGGTGCTGAACGCCTTCCCCGAAGCCGTGCGCCCGCTGGTCACCGTGGTCCCCCGTGCCAGCGAGGAGGTGGTGATGCGCCACTACCGCGAGCACGACCTGCTGGTGATGTCGAGCACCTACGAGGGGTTCGGGATGGTGGTGGTGGAGGCGATGAGCCAGCGCCTCCCCGTGGTCGCGACCTCCGTGGGCGGCGCGCCGGCGCTGCTGGAGGGCGGCGCGGGGATCCTGATCCCCCCCCGCCAGCCCGAAGCCATCGCCGCCGCCGTGCGCCGCCTGCTGCACGACCCCACCCTGCGCCGCCGCTTGGGCGACGCCGCCCACGACCGCGTCCGCGGGATGAGCTGGACGGCGACCGCGGAGAGGACGCTGGAGTGCTACGAAGCGGCGCGCGAGGCGGCCGGGGCCGGGGCGCGGTGACGGCATACGCGGGGTGGTGGAGTTCCATGCAAGCACAAAGTGACGGTACGAAGGCGCGCAGGTGGACGATGCGTTGACCGGTGTGACGTATACCGTTTATCATCAGTCATCTTGTCATCAGTCAGCACCGCTGCCGAAATGCTGCCAGTGCCGCGGCTTCGAGGCACCGCGAAAATTTCGGGCGACCGTGGCCTATGGCGCAGGTCGCGAAAATCGCGGCAGTCGAATGGTCCCGGCGGGTCCCGCACAGTGTCCATCGAGACATAACGTCTCTCTCGGGGCGACCTCGCTCCGCCCCACCCGGTTTTCGAGGCAAAAAACGAAATGTCTGACTCCACCTCGAAGGTGGCTGGCCTCGGCCGGCTCCTGATTCCCGCCGTGATCGCGGCCGTGGTACTGGGCGCCTGCGGCGACCAGCAGCCGCTGGGCGCCGTGCGCGGCGTGGACGGACCCAGGGCGCCGCTGACCACCATCCAGGCGTTCGACTGCACCGGCTCCACCACCGGCGCCCTGAGCTGCAAGCCCGCGTCGGGCGGCGGCCAGGGCTCGGCCGTGGTCATCGGCGGGCAGAACAGCAACCTGAAGCTCACCTCCAGCAACGTGAGCTACAACGCGGGCACCGAGATCTTCCAGTTCGACGTGACGGTGCAGAACCTGATGAACGAGGCCATCGGCACCCCCGACGGCATCGTGGCCGACCCCGACGGCATCCAGGTGTTCTTCGCCAGCGGGCCGACGGTCACCAGCGGCTCGGGCGAGATCACCGTGGCCAACGCCGACGGGACGGGGACCTTCACCAACACCAACCAGCCGTACTTCGCCTACCACCAGATCCTGGCGAAGGACGCGGTCTCGTCGGCGAAGACCTGGCAGCTGCAGATGCCCCTGACCGTCGGGACGTTCACCTTCACGCTCTTCATCGAGACCGACGTGCAGTACCTGCTGGTGATCAACGAGGTGATGGTGAACCCCGGCGGCACGATCACCGATGCGAGCGGCGAGTGGGTCGAGCTTTACAACGCGGGCACGCGCAAGGTGAACCTGCAGAACCTGGTGATCGCCGACTCGGCGCCGTCGGGGCGGCAACCGTACCACGTGATCGCCTCGTCGCTGGTGGTGCCCTCGGGGGGTTACGTGGTGCTGGGGCGATCCACCAACACCACCGCCAACGGCGGCGTGCCGGTGGACTACGCCTACGGCGCGGCGATGGCGCTGTCGAACAGCCTCGACGCGGTGAAGATCGCGCGGGTGTACGGCACCGACACCCTCACCATCGACCGCACGCAGTTCGCGAGCGGGGCGACCTCGGCCCAGGACGGCATCAGCCGCGAGCTGATGAACCCGGCGCTGGACAACAGCAACATGGACGGGAGCAACTGGGCCAGCGCGCTGGTCACGGCGGTGTACGGCCCCGGCGGCCGCGGCACGCCCAAGGCACAGAACTCCACGTTCACGCCCTGATTCGTTCAAGGCCCTAGCCCGCCGCCGGCAGGTCGCGGCGGGCCTGTCCAGCGGGTCGCGCCGGAGAGCACCCCGCGGGAACCATTCGTGCAGACAGGTGGGTGCAGGCAGGGCTATTCCGGCGTCTGTAGGTTCAACCACCACCCGCGTTTGGAGTGACATGAGCGCAGCTGTTTCCGTCCGCACCGCCGCCGCTCGCCTGCCGTGGCAGCGCCCGGCCGTCACCGAGCTTCCACGCCTGACCGAGCTCACGCTCACCACCGGCCCGACGATTCCGGGCGGGGGTGGGCCGGGCGGGGGCGGCAGCACCGTCATCCCCTGACCAGGGTTCCGCCTCGGCGCGGAACAGGATCTCGAAAGTGCGCGAGTGCCCCGGACGGCATTCGCGCACTTGCGCGCTTCTGTGCCTCGGCGGTGTATCCGTGCCGGGGGCCGCGGCCCGCGGAAACGTCTCGCGCCGCTACCGTCCGTCCCCCCGCCGTGGTATCCTTCCCTCCGCTTCCCCGCTGCGTTTCCCCGTCCACGCACCCGATGATCCGCTCGCGTACCGACAGCCCGGTGGCGCCGTCCTCCGCGCCGCGCCGATGAGCGCAGGGCGACGCGTGCTGGACGCCGCCCGGCGGCGCTTTCCCGCGGCCTACGAGCGAGCGCGGCGCATGGCCGCGCTCCCCCGTGGCGCCGCGGCGTGGTACGCGCACCGCCTGCGCTCCGGTCCGGGCGAGGCGGAAGAGGCGTACGGGAGCGAATTCTGGGACTTTCACGACACCGGCGACTGGGACGGCTTCGCGCGGGTGGTGCTGCGGCACGCGCCCGCCCGCGCGGTGGTGGACGTGGGGTGCGGTGACGGCAAGCTGCTGGCGGCGGTGGCGCGCGCCGCCCCGGGCACGCGGGTGCTGGGTGTCGACTCGTCGCCGACGGCGCTGCGGGTGGCGCGCGGGCGCGGCGTGGAGACGCGCGCGCTGGACCTGGCGGCGGTGAGCCGGCGCCAGGTGCGCGAGGTCTGCCGCGAGTTGGGGGCCTTCGACCTGGCCGTGTCGCTGGAGACGGTGGAGCACTTTCCGCCCTGGCACTCGGCCAAGCTGCTGCGGCTGGTGACCGTGGCGCCGCTCGTGGTGTTCTCGGCCGCGCAGCCGGGGCAGGGCGGCACCCTGCACGTGAACGAGCGCCCGGTGGAGCACTGGGTGCGGCGCTTCCGCCGGCTGGGCTACGCGCTCTCGGCCGAGAACGAGGCGTTCCGCGCCGGAGTGCGCGCGCTGGACCTGCCGCCCTGGTACGGCGCCAACGTCAACCTGTTCGTGCGCCAGGGATGACGCCCTCGTCGCCGCCGCCCTCGGTCACCGTGGGCATCGCCACGAAGAACCGGCCCGAGGCGCTGCTGCGCAACCTGCGCTCGCTGCGACTCCTCCGCGGCCTCGCGGCCGGGGCGGTGGTGGTGGACGACGCGTCGGACCCGCCGGTGGAAGCCCCGGTGCGCGCCGCGCTGGGCGAAGACGCCGGGATCGAGGTGCGCTTCATCCGCCACGACGCCAGCCGCAGCACCTCGGCCTGCCGCAACCGCATCGTGCGCGAGGCCGCCACGCCGTGGGTGCTCAACCTCGACGACGACGCCTTCATCGTGGACCGCGAGGCGGTGCAGATGGGGGTGCGGGTGCTGGAGGCCGACCCCGAGGTGGGCGTGGTGGCCTTCGCCCAGTGCGACGAGGCCGGCGTGGCGTACCATCCCTCGGCTCAGCCGCTGCCGGTGGATTACCCCGCCTACGCCGCCGCCTTCACCGGCTACGCGTGCCTGGTGCGGCGCGACGCGTTCCTGGCCGTGGGCGGCTTCCGCGAGCGGCTGGGGATCAACGGCGAGGAGAAGGAGCTGTGCATCCGCCTGCTCGACCGGGGGTGGCGCGTGGTGTACCTCCCCGATGCGCGCGTGGGCCACGTGGCCGCGCAGGCCGGTCGCGACGCGCGGCGCTACCTGCACCAGACGGTGCGCAACAACGCGCTCAGTGCGATGTACGACGAGCCGTTTCCTCTGGTGCTGGCGGGGACGGCGCTGCGGCTGTACAGCTACTTCCACATGCGGCGGGGGTGGAAGATCCATGACCCCGGCGGCCTGGGCACCATCGTGCGCGGCCTCGCGCGCGACCTCCCCGCGGTGCTGCGCGAGCGCACCCCCGTGCGCTGGGCCACCATCCGCCGCTGGCGCACCATGACGCGCAACCCGCCTGAGCCCTACGTCCTCCCCTCCTCCACTCCGTCCGCGGATGCGTCCACGGACGAATCCAGGGACGCGGCGGACCGATCGACGGGCGGATCTGCAGGCCGGCCAGACGGATCGACGGTGGGATCTTTGGATCGGCCGATGGACGGGGCGGTGGGCCGCCCGATGGACGCGTCCACGCCCGCGGAGCCCATCGCGTGAAGCGCCTGCTGACGATCGGGCACAGCTACGTGGTCGCGGCCAACCGGCGGCTGGCGCACGAGATGGCGCTGGCCGGCGCGGGCGAGTGGGAGGTGACCGCCGTGGCCCCCGAGCGCTACCCCGGCGACCTGCGCGACGTGGAGCTGGAGCCCATCCCCGGCGAGGCGTGCCGCGTGATACCCGTCCCCGTCCGCTTCGCGCGCCGGCCGCACCTGATGCGCTACGGCCGCGCGCTGCGGACGCTCCTGCGCGGCGAGCGCTGGGACGTGGTGCACTGCTGGCAGGAGCCCTACGTCCTTTCCGCCGCGCAGGTCGCGCGCGCCGCGCAGGCGGACGCGGCGCTCGTCTACGCCACCTTCCAGAACCTGGCCAAGCGCTACCCGCCGCCCTTCGCGCAGCTGGAGCGCGCGGCGATGCGGCGCGCGGACGGGTGGATCGCCTTCGGCCGGACCGTGGAGGCAACGCTGGCCGGGCGCCCCGGCTACCGCGATCGCCCGCACGCCGTGATCCCCCCCGGCGTGGACACCGCCCGCTTCCACCCGGATGCAGACGCGCGCCGCCGCATCCGCCAACAACTCGGTTGGGGGGATGATGGCGCTCCCGTGATCGGCTACCTGGGCCGCTTCGTGGAAGCCAAGGGGCTGGACGTGCTGACTGGCGCGCTGGATCGAACGATCGGAGAGTGGCGCGCGCTGTTCGTGGGCGGGGGGCCGGACCAGCCGAAGCTGGAGGCGTGGGCCGCCGAATCGCACGGCCGCGCGCGGGTGATGACCGGCGTGGGGCACGACCAGGTGCCGGCCCACCTCGCCGCGATGGACGTGCTCGTGGCGCCCAGCCTCACCACGCCGCGCTGGCGCGAGCAGTTCGGGCGGATGCTGACGGAGGCGATGGCCTGCGGCGTGCCCGTGGTTGCCAGCGACAGCGGCGAGATCCCCCACGTGGTGGATGACGCCGGCATCATCACCCCCGAGGGCGACGCGGACGCGCTCGCCGCGGTGCTGGGCGAGCTGATCGCCAGCCCCGCCGGCCGCGCCGAGCTGTCGCGCCGCGGGCTGGCGCGCGTGGCCGCGGAGTTCACGCTCCCCCAGGTCGCCCGCCGCCACCTCCACTTCTTCGACACGATGCTGGCGCAGAAGCAGGCGATGGAATCACCACGAGGCACGGAGACGAGGGGGCGATGATCAGCCACGTGAACATCTCCATGTCCGAAGCGGCGGCGTCCAGCGTCGTCGCGAAGTTGCCGATGGAATGCGCGACACGAGAGAGATGTCATCCTGAGCGGCGCCGCTGCGGTGAGCTCTCAGCCGAAAGCCATGCCTGGCGGCGCCCGAAGGATCTGTGGCCTGCGTCCGAGCGGATGGCCGCCTGCCGCTCGAGCCTTGGAGATAGATCCTTCGGTCGCCGCCAAGGGCCCGTGCGCGCGTCGATCGCGGCGCGGCGGCTCCCTCAGGATGACATCCGCTCGGCCGGGCTGGAAAGGAAGCCGACAGGGCCGGCTCCAGCCCGGCAGCTGAAGCCGCGGCAACAACCACGGAAAGCCTCGCAAACCGCGCGAGGCTCGACGGCCGCGTCCTCCCGTCCGGTGGCGTCCTTCGCCGAAAGCGGGATCAGCCCGTTCATCCCCCGATGAGCAGCGAAGACGGACGGCTGCGCGAGGGCGCCTACGCGCGGCGCCAGCTCTTCGGCGGGTTCAAGCTGCTGCGCTGGAGCCACGGCTCGCGCTTTCGCGTGGCCCGCGAGCTGGTGGCGCAGCACGCCGGGCGGCGGCTGCTGGACTACGGCTGCGGCGACGGCACCTTCCTGGGGATGGTGCGCGACCTGAGCCCCGACGCCGTGGGTGCCGAGGTGGACGCGGGACTGGCCGCCGAAGCCGCCGCGCGCTTCGCCGGCGAGCCCGGCCTGCGCTTCGTGCACACGGGCGCGCTGGCGGCGGAGCCCGACGGCAGCTTCGGCGTGGCGGTGTGCATGGAGGTGCTGGAGCACTGCACGGCCGAGACGGCAAACCGGGTCATCGCCGACCTCCGCCGTCTCGTCGCAAAGGACGGCACCGTGATCATCAGCGTGCCCGTGGAGACGGGTCCCGCGCTGGTGGGCAAGCAGCTCTACCGCGCGCTGGCCGCCCGCCGCGGCCTGGAGGGCTACCTCCAGCGCGAGACCTACACCCCGGCCGAGCTGGCGCGGTCGCTGGTGGCGGGCGAGGCGGCGGCCATCGAGCGCCCCGTCTACCACTCGCACTTCCCTTCGGGCGAGGCCAACGTCTACCACGGCCACAAGGGCTTCAACTGGCGGGCGCTGCGCCGGCGCCTGCGGGCCGACTTCCACCTGCGCGAAACGCGCTTCTCGCCGGTTCCGCTGCTGGGGCCGCTGCTCAACAGCCAGGCATGGTTCGTCCTGACCCCCCGCTAGCGCCGCGCTTCGGGCCCGAGACCCGGCGCGTGGGGCTGGTGGCCGACTACGTGGAAGAGCGCTGGCCCAGCATGGACCTGGCGGCCGACCTCACCGCGCTGGCCGTCGAGCGCCACGGCGGCGGCGGGTTCGATCCCGTGATGCTGCGCCCCACCCTTCCCCGCGTGCTGCGCCGCCTTAGCGCGGCCGGAGCCGGCGCGCGCAACGCCGACCGCTACCTCGGGCGCTACCTGGCCTACCCGCGCTGGCTGCGGCCGCGGGCCGGCTCGTGCGCGCTCTTCCACGTGATCGACCAGAGCTACGCGCACCTGGTGCACGTGCTGCCGGCCCCGCGCACGGTCGTCACCTGCCACGACCTCGACGCCTTCCGCTCGCTGATCGGCGAGGAGCGCGAGGCGCGCCCGCTCTGGTTCCGGCTCACCATGCAGCGGGTGATGACGGGCCTGCGCGCGGCCACGCAGGTGATCTGCGACAGCGAGGCCATCCGCCAGTCGGTGGAGGCGCACGGGCTGGTGGAGCCCCACCGGCTCACCGTCGTCCCCCTTCCCGTGCACCCCGACTTCTCGCCCGACGCCGACCCCGCGGCCGACGCGGAGGCCGCGCGGCTGCTGGGCCCGGCCGATCCCCACCGAATCGACCTGATGCACGTGGGGATCAACATCCCCCGCAAGCGGCTGGGCTTCCTGCTGCGCGTGTTCGCCGCCGTGCGCGAGCGGCACCCGTCGGCGCGCCTGATCCGCGCGGGCGGCGCGCTGGGCGAGGAGCAGCTCCACCTCGCCGCCACGCTGGGGCTGCCCGGGGAAAGCATCGTGGAGCTCCCCTTCCTGCGGCGCCCCGTGCTGGCCGCCGTCTACCGCCGCGCCGCGGGGCTGCTGGTGCCGTCCAGGCGCGAGGGCTTCGGCTGGCCGCTGGTGGAGGCGATGGCGTGCGGCACCCCCGTGGTCGCCAGCGACCTCCCCGTCTTCCGCGAGGTGGGGGGCGAGGCGGTGACCTACGCCCCCGTGCGCGACCTGCAGAGCTGGGTGGAGGCCACCGACCGGCTGCTGCGCGACCGGACCGACGCCGCCCAGTGGCGCGGCCGCCAGGGGGCCGCGCTCGAGCGCGCCGGCGCCTTCTCGCTGGAGGCGTACGGCAGCGGGGTGGCCGACGTCTACCGCCGCGTGCTGGGGATGGGATGAGCGCGCGGCTCAAGGTGCTGCACGTGGGCAAGTTCTACCCGCCGCACCCCGGCGGGATGGAATCGCACCTCGAGCTCCTCTGCCGGACCACGAAGGACGAGGTGGACCTCGAGGTGGTCGTCAGCGCGGATGGGCCGGAGACGGTGCGCGAGATGGTGGAGGGCGTTCCCGTCACCCGCGTGGGCACCCGGCTCACGCTCGCCTCCGCGTCGTTCAACCCCGGGATGGCGGCCGCGATCCGCCGGACCGGCGCCGACGTGGTGCACTTCCACCATCCCAACCCCACGGCCGTGCTGTCGTACTTCGCCGCGCGGCCGCGGGGGCGGCTGGTGGTGACCTACCACAGCGACATCGTGCGGCAGAAGGTGCTGGGCCCGCTCGTGTCGCCGCTGATCCACGCGCTGCTGCGGCGCGCCGACGCCATCATCGCCAGCTCGCCGCAGTACGCCGCCTCGTCGCCCGTGCTGCGCAGGCACGCCAAGCGGGTGCGCGTGCTCCCCTTCGGCATCGACGCGGCCGAGCTCCAGCACGTCGATATGGACGAGGTCGGCCGCATCCGCGCGGCGTACGGCAGACGGATCGTGCTGGGGGTGGGGCGGCTGGTCTACTACAAAGGTTTCGAGTACCTTGTGCGCGCCATCCGCCAGGTCGACGCACACCTGCTGATCGCCGGCGGCGGGCCACTCCGCGACGCCCTGGAGGCGCTGGCGGCGGAGCTGGGCGTTGCGGACCGGGTGACGCTGCTGGGCGCCGTGCCCGACCTGCGCCCGTACTACCACGCGGCCCACGTGTTCGCCCTTCCCGCCGTGGCCCGCAGCGAGGCGTTCGGCATCGTGCAGATGGAGGCGATGGCGTGCGGCCTGCCGGTGGTGAACACGGCGCTGGACACCGGGGTACCCTTCGTGTCGCCCCACGGCGTCACCGGCCTGACCGTCCCCCCCGCGGATGCCGACGCCCTGGCCGCCGCGCTGGCCACCCTGCTGGGCGATCCGGCGCTGCGGGTGCGGATGGGCGCCGCGGGGCGCCAGCGGGTGGCCGGCGAGCTGGGCGCCGAGCGCATGGCCGCGCGCACGCTGGCGCTCTACCGCGAAGTGGCGGGCCCCTCTCCTCCCTGAAACATCTCCTGGACAAGACCCGGATGACGGACATGGCCGGCGCCCAAGCGGCGCACCCCGAGCGCGAGCTGTCGCCCGAGTACTGGCGCACCCGCCGCGTGCTGGTGACCGGCGGCGGCGGCTTCCTGGGCTCGCACGTGGTGGCGCGCCTTCAGGAGCTGGGCGCCGACGCCTTCGTGGCCCGCCGCGCCGACTACGACCTGACCGAGCTGTCCAGCGTGCGCCGGGTGCTGGACGATTCGCGCCCCGACCTGGTGCTGCACCTGGCGGCCGAGGTGGGCGGCATCGGCGCCAACCGCGCGCATCCCGGGCGCTTCTTCTACAACAACATGATGATGGGCGCGCAGCTGATCGAAGAGGCGCGGCTGCGCGGGCTGGAGAAGTTCGTCCAGGTGGGCACCGTGTGCGGCTACCCCAAGCACACGCCGGTGCCCTTCCGCGAGGAAGACTTCTGGATCGGCTACCCCGAGGAGACCAACGCGCCCTACGGCATCGCCAAGAAGGCGCTGCACGTGCAGCTCACCGCCTACCGGCAGGAGTACGGGTTCCGGGGCATCTACCTGCTCCCCACCAACCTCTACGGCCCGCGCGACAACTTCGATCCCGCGACCTCGCACGTGGTCCCCGCGCTGATTCGGCGCGTGACCGAGGCGAAGGAGGCCGGGGCCGAGGAGTTCACCGTGTGGGGCACCGGCCAGGCCAGCCGCGAGTTCCTGTACGTGGACGACTGCGCGCGCGCCCTGCTGCTGGCCGCCGAGCACTACGACGGCGAGGAGCCGGTGAACGTGGGGATCGGCGTGGAGATCCGCATCGCCGAGGTGGTGCAGCTGATCGCCGACGCCGTGGGCTTCCGGGGCCGCTTCGTCTACGACGCCACCAAGCCCGATGGGCAGCCGCGCCGCTGCCTGGACACGCGCAAGGCGCTGGCGCTGTTCGGCTTCCGCGCCCACGTCAACCTCCGCGACGGGCTCGAGCGCACGGTGGAGTGGTACCTCTCGCAGCGGCGGGGAAGCTGAGGCGAAGCGGGCGCGACGACCCCGATTCCAATCCGTGGATGGGTGCTGCATCGGGCGAAGAAACAACCGCGCAGCCTCACGCAGAGTCAGCGGAGTCAGCAGAGAAAAACCGCTGTTTCCTGCTGACCCTGCTGACTCTGCGTGAGCCAGGTCGTTTGCCGGCGGTACGATGGACCGCAGCGTGCGCGCGCGTGGGTCCGGGCAGCTGCGGTGTTTCGATTCCCGCCGCATCCAGCTTCCCGCGCTGCGCGTCCAAAACCATTGTAGTTTTCGCATAAATCGTTATATTCGACCATCTTACGTTCACAAACTCCGCGTCTCCCCCGCGGAATCTCCCGCTGAAGTTGCGTACGATGCGCGTGAGTGCCGCGACCGCGGCGCCGCCTGGTCGATTACAGCTTCGCACCCCGGTGACGCCGTGTCCGACCTGACCACACCGCCCAACCCGCTGGTACCCGAAGTCTCGCAGCGGGCCTCGCGCGCGCCCGTGCTGCGCTCGCAGCTCACGCCGCAGCCCGAGGCCGAGAAGGACGGCGTTCCGCTGCAGGACTACGTGCGCGCGCTGCGCCGCTACTGGTGGCTGGTGGCGGCCGCGGTGATCCTGTCGGTGAGCCTGGCGGTGTGGCGCCTGATGCACGAGCTGCCCGTGTACTACGCGAGCACCGCCGTGCGCCTGCGCGACCCCACGGTCAAGATGTCGGGCGACCTGGCGGCCGGCGGCGCCGGGCAGAGCGACCAGCTTCCCGGCTACTACACCGACCCCATCCTCTCCCAGCTGCAGGTTCTGCGCAGCCGCGCCGTGGCGGGGCTGGTGGTCGACTCGCTGGGGCTGCGGCTGCGGCCCGTCAAGCCCGATTTCCCCTACGGCGTGATCGGCAGCGTTTCGGTCAACTCGGCCGCGCGCGACGGCGACACCGTGTCGGTGGCGTTCGGCCAGGCCGACGTGACCGCCACCGTGCGCGGCCAGCGCACCCGCGCCGCCTACGGCATGCCGCTGCAGCTGCCCGGCGTGACCGCCGTGTTCACCGCGCGGCCGCCGGTGCCCGAGGCGGCCTTCGCCGTGATCTCGCGCGACGACGCCATCAACATCGTGCTGGGCGGCCTGCAGGCGCGCCCGCGCGAGCTGACCAACGTGGTGGACATCGGCTATACCGCCTACGACCGCCACCTGGCGCAGCGCGTGGCCGACGCCAGCGCGCAGAGCTTCCAGCACCTGAACGCCGAAAGCGCGCAGCAGGCGTCGCGGCGGCGCAGCCTGTTCATCGAGGAGCAGCTGCGCAGCACCGACTCGCTGCTGGCCACCGCGCAGACCCAGCTCAGCGAGTTCCGCAAGAACGTCAACGCCTTCAGCCCGCGCGACAAGTTCAAGAGCACCGAGGAAGGGCTGTCCACCATGCGCGTGCGCCGCGAGGAGCTGGCGCAGGAGAAGCGCATCTACGACCAGATGTACGGCGCGCTCTCCAGCGGCACCGCCCGCGAGGGCGGCGAGCAGATGGCGGCGCTGGCGGCCAGCCCGCAGGTGGCCAGCAACGGCGGCCTGGTGTCGCTGTACCAGCAGATGATGCGCTACCAGACGGTGCGCGACTCGCTCACCACCGGCCCCTGGTCGCGCGCCAACAGCAACCCCGACGTGCAGCGCCTTGACTCGCTGATCGCCACCAGCCGCTCGCGGCTGGTGAGCGCGGTGGGCGCCCGCAGCACCGCGCTGCAGGCGCAGCTGGGGGTGATGGACGGCGTGATGGCGGCCGACGTGAGCAGCGTGGCCCAGATGCCCGACGCCGAGGCCGAGACGCAGCGGCTGTCGCGCCAGGTGGAAACGCTGCAGACGCTGGCCGACGACCTGCTGCGCGAGCGGCAGAAGGCCCGTATCGACCAGGCGGTGGAGGCCGGGCAGGTGGAGATCGTGGACCGGGCGCTGGTGCCCGGCGGGCCCATGGGCCGCAACGGCAAGCGCCGCGCGCTCTTCGCCATGCTGGTGGGCCTGCTGATCGGCGCCTCGGGCGCGCTGGTGCTCGACCGGCTGAACACCGCGCTCTTCCGCCGCGAGGAGATCGAGGAGCTGCTGCACCTGCCGGTGCTGGCCATCATCCCGCGCATCAGCCCCGAGGGCGCGGAGCGCGGCCGCAAGAAGCTCCGGCTGCCGCGCGGCATGGCGCTGGCCGTGGGCGGCGCCCGCCCGCCCGCGCAGGGGCTGATCACCGTGTCCGACCTGCACTCGCCGGGGTCGCAGGCGTACCGCAAGCTGCGCACGCACCTGATCTTCAGCACCGGCGGCGACCCGCTGCGCACGCTGATGGTGACCAGCCCCGGCGCCGGCGAGGGGAAGAGCACGGTTACCGCCAACCTGGCCGTCACCTTCGCCCAGCAGCGGCTGCGGGTGCTGCTGGTGGACTGCGACATGCGCCGCAGCCGCCTGCACGCCATCTTCGGCGTGGAGCGCCTCCCCGGGCTCACCGAGGTGCTGGCGCGGCAGGCCACGCTCGAGGACGCCATCCGCCCCACCGACGTGGAGGGGCTGCACCTGCTCCCCGCGGGCACGCTGGTGCCCAACGTGAGCGAGCTGCTGGGCAGCGACCGCATGAAGGCCACGCTGGCCGAGCTTTCCTCGCGCTACGACCTGGTGCTGGTGGACACGCCGCCCGTGCTGGCCGCGGCCGATGCCGAGATCCTGGGCGTGCAGACCGACGCCGCGCTGGTGGTGATCCGCGCCGGGCAGACCGAGCGCCAGCCCGCCCAGTACGCGGTGCAGCAGCTGCGCGCGATCGGCGCGCGGGTGGTGGGCGGGGTGCTGAACGACCCCGACGAGAAGGTGGCCGGCTACGGACGCTACACCTACTACTACGACTACTACAGCAAGGACTCGCAGACTCCGGCCTGATCGCTTTCCGTTCCGCCTCGGCGGAGGTGATGGCGAGTTCGACGGCAGCCCTTCTCGACCTGGATCGGGAAGGGCCGCTGTTTTTGGGGCGACGGACCTGGGGTGCGTTCCGCACCCCGCGGAATGTCATCCTGAGGAGCCGCCGCGCCTGCACCGCGTCTGCGCTGAACTCTGGCGGCGGCGAAGGATCTGCGGGTTGGGAGTGCGCGAACGCCCGCCTTTCGCCCGGGCGTCGAGCATGGATCCTTCAGTCGCCGCCCAGGATCATGCGCGGACGCGGGTGAAAGTGCGGCGGCTCTTTCAGGGTGACATTCTCGTGGTCGAGCTGCACGGTCACTTCCCGAGCCGGGATTACGTCAATTGCGGGGCTCGGGCGTGTCCCTCCGCTGCGCTCCGGGCCGGGCTGCGCGCTGCGTAGGGCACGATACCGCCGTGCCCAACGCAGCCGGGCCCACGGCGGCCCGCTCCGGGCTCCCCTCGTCGGACGTAGACGGTGCGGCGGGCCGCCGCGTTCCCGGCCCTTCGGGCGCGCATCCCTCACGCAACGGCCACGACCCAGGCGCGGCCGTCGCTCCTCCCCGCCGCGTGCATCACCGCCCCATCCGGGGCGAACGGCTGCACGTGAGTGCCGCTGAAGCATCCCTCGCTCCTCCCACAGACACCCGCAGCCCGGACTCGGAACGTTCATGTCCGTATCCGGAGCCCGCGCGTGGGCAGCGGAGGAGTCCGCCCCCGCATCCCTGCGGACGTTCCTCGGAAGCGACGTATCACCACGCGTAACGGCATGTGGCCCATCCCGCCGCCGTGCCGGTCCAGGGCTGAAAAAGCCTCGCGCAGAGCAGCAGGAGGAGCAGAGACGATCACGCGTCCTCCGCTCCTCTGCTGCTCTGTGTGAGATCCCTGGTCGACCTTCGCATCCGCGTGATCCCCGGTGGATGGGGATCGGCTATGCGGCGTGCGCGAGACCTTGGTCGCGCACACGGCTCATGCCGGGCCGGGAGGGCGCTCCCGATACATCTTCGTGCTTGAAATGATGTTCCGGCACCCATACCTTGTCTTCCGCCCTCGGCCGGAGCGTTCCTCCGGAGGCTTGCCGGGCGTCTCCGCCCCGCGCGCGGCACCACGTGAGCGGGTGGGCCAGAGGCAGCGAGCGGCGGCATGCGGCCGGCTTCGCGCACTCTCCCCGGGAACCGGCGTCTCACGCCCAACCATCCTTCTCAGAGAGACATGAAACTCCTGATCGTCGGTGGCGGAACCTCGGGCTGGATGACCGCCTCGTACCTTGCGAAGGCGTTCGACCACGTGGACATCACCGTCGTCGAGTCGGAGACGGTCAAGACCATCGGCGTGGGCGAGGCCACGTTCAGCACCCTCAAGCTCTTCTTCGACTTCCTCGACCTGCACGAGCGCGACTGGATGCCGCACTGCAGCGCGGCCTACAAGCTCGCGATCCGCTTCCAGAACTGGACGAAGGACGGGGGCCACTTCTACCATCCCTTCCAGCGCTACGACACCTCGGGCGGGATGACCTCGGCCGAGTGGTGGCTGAAGCTGCGCAACGGCGTGCCCTTCGACTACGCCTGTTTCGTCACCCCGCACATCTGCGACGCGAAGCGCTCGCCGCGCTTCCTGGACGGAACCGTCTACGACGAGAACGTGCAGGCCTACTTCGACGACGAGAAGCCCGTTCCCAACGCGATCATCGCCGGGCACAAGGTCCAGTACCCCTACGCCTACCACTTCAACGCCGCCGAGCTCGCCACGTACCTGCAGGGATACGCGATGGGCCGCGGCGTGAAGCGGGTCGTGGACGACGTGGTGGACGTGGCCCTCGACGAGCAGGGCGCCGTCGCGGGCCTCCACACGAGGAACAGCGGGTTCCTCACCGCCGACCTCTTCGTGGACTGCACGGGGTTTCGCGGGCTGCTCATCAACAAGGCGCTGAACGAGCCGTTCTCCAGCTTCAACGACACGCTGCTCAACGACAGCGCCATCGCCATCCAGGTGCCCCGCGACGTGGAGAAGGACGGCATGAAGCCGTACACCACCGCCCACGCGCTGAACGCGGGGTGGTCGTGGAACATCCCGCTCTACGGGCGCGACGGCACCGGCTACGTCTACTCGAGCCAGTTCATCGACCGGGACGAGGCCGAGCGCGAGTTCCGGGAGTTCCTGGGGCCCGCCGCGAAGGACTGCGCGGCCAACCACATCAAGATGCGCATCGGCCGCAGCCGCAACTCGTGGGTGAAGAACTGCGTGGCGATCGGGCTTTCCAGCGGCTTCGTGGAGCCGCTCGAGTCCACCGGCATCTTCTTCATCCAGCACGGGATCGAGGAGCTGGTGAACCATTTCCCGCGGGGAACCCGGGTCGACCCCAACATGGTTCACAGCTACAACCAGACGGTCAACCAGTGCATCGACGGCGTGCGGCAGTTCCTCACCGTGCACTATGCCGCGGGCACTCGCGACGACACGCCATACTGGCGCGCCGCCACCAGCGTGCCCCTCCCGGAGGATCTCGCCGACCGCATGCGAATCTGGAAGGCCCGGCTCCCGGGTCTGCGCAACATCTACCAGCCCTTCCACGGCTTCGAAGCGTACTCGTGGTCGGTGATGCTGCTGGGGCTGGGCTACGAGCCCGAGACCTACCTCGCCGCCCTCGACCACCTCGACGAGGGCCGGGCGCGGGAGATGTTCGCGCGGATCCGGAAGAAGGCCGAGTTCCTGGTGAGGGAGCTGCCGAGCCAGTACGAGTACCTGACCCACATGCGGCAGGAAGCGCACGCGCTCGCCGCGGTCTGATACGGAGCCCGGGAAAGGACTTGCCTCACACAGGGTCAACAGGGTGAGCAGTCAACAGCGGTGTTGCGTTTACTGTTAAACTCTGCTGGCTCTGTGTGAGGAATCGCTGTTCGTCTTCCACGGCAGCATCAAACGGTTCACGCAACTCGGGTATGAGGCAGCGGCGGCTTCGCCCGGCGGCCGGCGATCCATCGCGGATCGCCGGCCGTTCGTGCTCACCGCCGCCAGGGCTCCGCGCGGCTGGCCGGCCCCGCGGCCGAAGCCGCGGCCGCGGCCGCGGCGGTGCCGCGGAAGCCTGGCCAGCCGCGCGAGGTCCCACTGTCCGCTCCTCCCGCCTGCGGTCACCGTCTGGTCCTCCATCACCGCGGCGGCACGGATCGAGACCGGGATGAATTTAGCGGGGAGCGCCGAATGCAGGTGAATCTCGCGTCCGGTGCGACGGGCGGCGGTTGACATCCGCCCCGCGGCGCGGTCACTTGTCGGGCGCCGGAACGTGCGGTTCTTCCCCTCCAGCAGCCGGAAAGCGGTTCCCAGCTTGCACGCGCTCGTCTACGCGCTCATCGCGGCGGTGGCCAACCTCGCGGGGGGCCTGCTCATCACCGGCCACTCGCGCGGGGGCCGCAGTCTGCAGCACCTGCTCATCGCGTTCGGCGCGGGGTTCATGCTGGCCACCGTGTTCGTGGCCATGATCCCCGAGGCCATCGAGGTGGGCGGCGAATCGGCCGCCGTGGGGATCCTGGTGGGCTACCTGCTGGTGCACCTCACCCAGCACGCGCTCACGCCGCACTTCCACTTCGGCGAGGAGACGCACCAGCACGAGATGGTGAATCCCTGGGTGGGGATCGCCGCGCTGCTGGGGCTGGTGCTGCACACCTTCTTCGACGGCGTGGCCATCGCCAGCGGCTTCAGCGTGGGGTCGTGGCTGGGGATGCTGGTGTTCATCGCCATCCTCCTGCACAAGATCCCCGAGGGGGTGACGGTCGCCTCCATCATGCTGGCCAGCGGCAACTCGCGCGGGCGGGCGCTGGGCGCGGTGGCCGCGCTGGGCGTGTCCACCGTGCTGGGCGTGCTGCTCACCGAAACGGTGGGGCCGCTGGCGCGCCACGGGCTGGCGGTGAGCGCCGGGGTCACCCTCTACGTGGCCGCCTCCAACCTGATCCCCGAGGTGCAGAAGGGGCGCAGGCCGGGGCTGGCGCTGGCCGTGTGCGTGGGGGCCGCGCTCTTCTACGTCACGTTCCTGATGCTGCGCGGAGTGGTGCATTGAGCGACTTTTCGCTGTTCGGCGAGCCCGAGCCGGCGTCGCGCCGCGACGAGCCGTCGGCGCCGCCCGCGCCCGCCGCCGGCGCGCCGCTGGCCGAGCGGATGCGCCCGCGCACGCTGGACGAGATGGTGGGCCAGCAGGCTCTGGCCGGGCCCGAGGGCACGCTGCGCAAGCTGCTGGCGGCCGGGCACCTCCCCAACCTCATCCTCTACGGCCCGCCGGGGAGCGGGAAGACCACGCTGGGGCGGATGATCGCCTCGCTCAGCGGCAGCACCTTCGTGCCCTTCAACGCCGTGAGCGAGGGCGTGCCGCGGCTGCGCGAGGTGGTCAAGGAGGCCGAGGCGCGCCGCAAGGCCGGCCGCCACACGCTCCTTTTCATCGACGAGATCCATCGGCTCAACAAGGGCCAGCAGGACTTCCTCCTCCCCTGGATCGAGTCCGGCCTGCTGACGCTGGTGGGCGCCACCACCGAGCACCCCGCGTTCGAGATCAACGCCGCCGTGCTCTCGCGCTCACGCGTGCTCGTCCTCGAGCCGCTGTCGGAAAGCGACGTGCGCGACGTCGTCCGCCGCGCGCTGGACGACCCCGAGCGCGGCCTGGGCGGGCGCGTGACGCTGGACCCGCAGGCCGAGGACGTGCTGGTGCGCAACACCGGCGGCGACGCGCGGCAGGCGCTGTCGGGCCTCGAGATCGCCGCCGGCCTGGTGGGCGGCGCGGGCGAGATCGACGCCGAGGTGGTGCGCGAGGCGCTGCAGCAGCGCATGGCCCGCTACGACACCACCCTCGGCTACGAGATGCTGAGCGCGTTCCACAAGTCGCTGCGCAGCAGCAGCGGCAGCGGCGCGCTCTACTGGGCCATGCGGATGATCGGGAGCGGGGAGGACCCCAAGACCGTCTTCCGCCGCCTGGTGGCCGCCGCGTACGAGGACGTGGGGCTGGCCGACCCGCAGGCGGGGATCGTGGCGATGCAGGCCATGCAGGCGTTCGAGCGGCTGGGGCTGCCCGAGGGGCTGCTTCCCCTCTACAACGCCATCCTCTACGTGGCCAACGCGCCCAAGAGCAACCGCGCGTACCTGGCCGGCGGCGCCGCGGCCGAGGCGGCGCGCCAGCACCCCGACGCGCCGGTCCCGCTGCATCTGCGCAACGCGCCCACGTCGCTGATGAAGGAGTGGGGGTACGGCGAGGGCTACCAGTACGCCCACAACTACGAGGGCGCCGTGGTGGACCTCCAGTGCCTCCCCGACGAGATCAAGGACCTGCGCTTCTACGAGCCCAGCGACCGCGGCTACGAGGCCAAGATCGCCGCGCGGATGAAGGCGCGGCCGAACGCGGAGTAGTCGGAGAGGACACGAAACAGGGGCTGACCTGATGCTCGACCACTTCAAGGAGAAGCTTCCGGCGAGCGGAGTGGGTGACCCCGCTCCGGTACCGATCCGCGCGCCGTTTCGCGCCCTCGCCTGGGTGCTGGGCCCGTTTCTTCTCGGCTTCCCGCCGCTGCTGCTGGCGTGTCTGGCCTGGCGCATCGTCACCGGCCAGGAGCCCGTGTCGTCGATCCCGCTGGCCCTGGCTGTCACCCTCCCCGTCATCCCCCCGGGCCTGAAGATCCTGCGCGCCGCGCGAACCGGGCTGGATCCCGCTTCGGAAGATCGTGCGATCGAGGCCGCCGAGAGCCGCGCCTTTCTCGCCGTCGTCGAGCGGCAGGACGAGAGCTCCCCGCGTTGATGTCTGCATCGGCTCTCCTCCTGCGCCTGGAAGCACGCCGGCTCTCCGACGCGTTTCGGCATCCGCGCGCGGCCGCGTGGATCGGCATCCTCCTGCCCGTGGCCCTGGCGGTCGGCGCGCTGTGGGCGGCGGGCGAGTCGGTGCGACCGGACCTGACCACGGGTGACGGGGTGATCCTGCTGGGGCTCCTCGTCTCCGGCCCCGTCTCCATCCAGTCGTACCCCATCCTCTTCCGCCCGGCGGACGACGCGTTCCTGCGCCGGCTCGGCATCCACCTGCATGCGCTGTTCGGCCTGCGCGCAATGCGACTCCTGGCGCTGACCCTGCTGATCGCGGCGGCGGTGACGGTGCCGTATCTCGCCACCCGGCAGGCAATCGGCCGGCCGCTGGCGATCGCGCTGGCGGCGGGGGTGGCGACGTGGGCGGTGTCGCTGTGGGCACAGGCGAACGCGGCGGCGAGCACGGTCTCCGGGCGCGGGCCGTCGCTGGCGCTCAAGTCGCTGGGCCCCGACCCGGAGCTGGTGGCGGCCGGGGCGCTGGTGTTCGCACCGATCTGGCCGCTGGTGGCCGGGGCCGCCGCCGCGCGGTTCGTGGGCGACGAAGTGTGGACGATGCCGCTGCGGCTCCTTCCCGTCCTCGTCCTCTCGCTGGCGTTGCTGCCGCTGGGGGCGCGGGCGTTCGCGCGGGCGCTGCCGCGGTTCGCGCCGCGCGCGGGCGAGCTGGCCTACGCGCCGCCGCCCGACGCCAGCGGCGGCGAGCTGGTGGTGGGGCGGGGGATCGCGGGCGTGCTGCCGCGCCGCGCGCAGGCCGTGCGCGCCAGGGACGCGGTGGTGATCGGGCGGCGCTACCGCTGGGCGCAGCGGCTGGCGTGGCCGGTTGCCATCGTGGGCGCGCTGGCGATGGTGCGTGCCGGCGGCAACCCCGCCGTGCGCGCCTGGGTGTCGCTGGCGTGCGGCGCGATGCTGGCCGCGCAGGCGGCGGCGGTGGTCGCGCTCGGCCGCTCGGAGCGAGGCCGTGCGCGCTGGACCGACCGCGTGCTGGGGCTGGCGCTGGCCGACCGCTTCGTGGGCCGCTGGGCGGCGGCGTTCGGGCTGGCGCTGGCGGTGGCGCTGCCGCTGGCGGCCGGGTGGTGGATCGGCGTGGAGGGCGGGCGGGGATGGACGTGGCTCGCCGCCGCCGCCGCCACCTCGCTGGTGGCGGCGGGCACGTCGCTGGCAGCGGCGGGGCGGTGATGGCGGAGATGACGATGCAGGACGCGATGACAGGGGCGATGACGGCGGACGGCGCGCTGCCGCTGGCCGTGCGCGGGCTGCGCAAGAAGTACCGCCGCGGCGTGGTGCTGGCCGACGTGGGGCTGGAGGTGCGGCCGGGCGAGGCGGTGGCGCTGGTGGGGCCCAACGGCGCGGGAAAGAGCACCTTCATCGGCTGCGTGACGGCCGACCGGCTTCCCGACGCGGGCGAGGTGCGCATCTGCGGCGCCGACCCGTTCCGCGACGCGTCGAACGCCGCCTCGTGCCTGGGCTACGTGCCCGAGCAGCCCTACCTCTACCCCGAGCTGAGCGTGGCCGAGCTGCTGCGCTTCGTGGCCGCCGCGCGCGGGCTGGACGGCGCCGCGTCGTCAGCGGAGACGGAGCGGCTGCTCGCGCTGCTGGGCCTGGCCGGCGCCGAGGGCACGCTTTGCCGCGAGCTGTCGCAGGGGATGGGGCGCAAGACCGCCATCGCCGCCGCGCTGCTGCACCAGCCCCGGATGATCGTGCTGGACGAGGCGCTCAACGGCCTCGACCGCACCTCGGCCGAGCGCCTGATCGCGGAGCTGGATGCGCGCCGTGCGAAAGGCGCGGCCGTGCTGATCTCCAGCCACGACCTGGAGTTCCTGGCGCGCTGGTGCACCCGCGCCCTGCATCTCCCCACCCCCGGCACCTGGCGCGTGCTGGAGGGTGGCGCATGGGAGGCGTGGCAGCGCGCACCGTCGCTGGTGGCGCAGGGGTAGAGGACAAAGGGCGTCGAGGGGATTCGAAGGCGGCGCGGACGACGTGTGGAGATCGGTGCGTAACGTGCGGGGTCGCGTGGGGAAGATGCGAGCAAACTCGCGGCTACAACGGCACTCAACCGCGGAATCCAGCACCCAGCACCCAGCACTCAGGTAATGGCCAAGCCGAAGATCCGGTTCGACGAAACGCCCAACCCGCAGGCGGGTAAGTTCACCGTGGGACGCACGCTGGTGGAGGGGCGGCGGGGGATGACGTTCGATTCGCCCGAGAAGGCGGCGGACGATCCCATCGCCGCGCGGCTGCTGGCGGAGCCCGGCGTGCGCGCGGTGTTCATCGTGGCCGATTTCGTCACCGTCACCAAAGACCCCGACGCCGCCTGGGCCGACCTGGCCCCGCGCGTGCAGGCGGCCCTCCGCGAGATTCTCTGACGGAGAGACGAATCCCTCGCCGTCGAAGTCCGCGAAGGTGGGCTGCGTGCCGTTGTAGCCGCGAGTTTACTCGCATATTCCACGACGAGGAGCCGGGACCTCCCGCTGCACCCGACCCGCTCCGAACCTGAATGCAGATATACGCCCAACGATGACCGATACAGCCGCACCCGAGATCGAATCCGCCGCACCCGCATCTCCCGGCGCGGGATCCCCTGACGCCGTTGTGCCCGACCCCGCATCGCCCGACAGCCCCTACCGCGCGCGGCGGGAGCGCTTTCTGGAGGCGATCGGCGACGGCGTGGCGGTGATCTGCTCGGCGCCCGAGCTGATCAAGTCGCGCGACACCGAGATCAACTACCGGCAGAACAGCGAGCTGTTCTACCTCACCGGCTTTCCCGAGCCGGCCGTGGCCGTGTTCACCCCGCACGACCCCGAGCACCGCTTCACCCTGTTCGTGCGCCCGCGCGACCCCGAGCGCGAAACGTGGACGGGGGGGCGCGCCGGCGTGGAGGGCGCACGCGAGCGCTACGGCGCCGACGCGGCCTACCTGCTGGAGGAATTGGACTCGGACACGTTGCGGGAGCGGCTGTGGCCGGCCGACCGGATCTGGTACTCGCTGGGGTCGGACGACGCCATGGACCGGCGCCTGATCGGGTGGATCCGGCAGTGGCGCCAGGCGTCCGGCCGCTCGGGCAAGGCCTCCACCGACGTGCTCGACCCCGCGAAGGTGATCGACGCCATGCGGCTGGTGAAGGAGCCGGCCGAGGTCGAGCTGATCCGCCGGGCCTGCCGCCTCTCATCCGAGGGACACCTTCGCGCCATCCGCGCCGCGCGCCCCGGCATCGGCGAGTGGGAGCTGGAGGCGCTGGTGGACGGCACCTTCCGCGCGGGCGGCCCGCGCTGCGGCACCGCCTTCCCCACCATCGTGGGCTCGGGACCCAACGCCACCGTGCTGCACTACGTGACCAACGACCGCCGCACCGAAGATGGCGACCTGGTGCTGCTGGACGCCGGAGCCCATCACGAGCTGTACTGCGGCGACATCACCCGCACCTTCCCCGTGAACGGCCGCTTCACCCCCGCGCAGCGTCGCGTGTACGAGCTGGTGCTGCGGTCGGAGGAGACCGCCATCGCCATGGTGCGCCCCGGCGTGACCATCCGCGAGATCCACGAGGCCACGCGCGACGTGCTGGTGCGGGGGATGGTGGAGCTGGGGCTGCTGCAGGGCGACCCGGCCGAGCTGGTGGAGGGCGAGGAGTACAAGCGCTTCTTCATGCACCAGACCTCGCACTGGCTGGGGCTGGACGTGCACGACGCCGGCGCCTACCGCGACCACGGCGAGGACGGCGCGTGGCACCCGCTGCGGCCGGGGATGGTGTTCACCATCGAGCCCGGCCTCTACATCCGCGCCGACGCGGAGGGCGTGCCCGACGAGCTGCGCGGCATCGCCGTGCGCATCGAGGACGACGTGCTGGTGACGGAAGACGGCTGCGAGGTGCTCACCCGCGACGTCCCCGTGGACCCCGACGAGATCGAGCGCCTGGTGGGCGCCGACGCGCGCGACTAGCCGTCGCCCGCGTTGCGATCCGTGAACCTGACCAATGTCATTCTGAGAGAGCCGCTGCGGTGAATCATCCTCGAGCAAGCACTTGGCGGCGACCGAAGGATCTGTGCTCCACGTCCAGGCGATCGCCCGGGTTCGCTCGGACACCCGAGCCTGGATGCTTCGAGCGCACCAAGATCATGTGCAGAAAGCACATCGGTGCAGCGGCGCTGCCCAGCACGACATGTCTTCTCTCCCCTCCGAATTGGGCGAAAACGGGTGAGGGGTGCGGACCCTTCGTGCGGGTCCGCACCCCTCCGGGGGGTACTACGCGGGTGTGCAGCTCTCGCTGCGCCGGCAACAGCTCTCGAGTGGGGGTTTGATCCGACAGGAAAGTGGAGTCGGGCACGCCTTCCGGCCGCGCATCGCAGGCTGCGCTCGATCCCGTTCAGCACCGGCTCCTTGCGCACGAAGCCCTGCGCGCGCATGAGTGTAGCGCCGCCTTCCCTCGCGCGGCGGAGTTTTCCCACCGGTTCATCCACCTTTCCGGTCAACAATATGCATAATCCCCGGGTGGCGCAACGGGCGCGTTCGTCCGGCCGCGTCCACAGGCATGCGTTCGTCGCTGCGCCGTACGATGCCGCCTCCGGGCCGCGCGTGCACACCGGGACCGATACATCGGGCCGTCCACGTGAGCGCTGGGCTTCGTCCACTTCGCGTCGTGCGACGGAGGCCGGGTGATCGGGCAGCTCGTGGCGCGGGCGCCGCGGGTGGAGCGCAACGGCTTCCGGCGGCGCGGCCTGGAGGTGGGGCGGCTGGAGGCGCTTTCCGACGCGGTGTTCGGCTTCGCCATCACCCTGCTGGTGGTTTCGCTCGAGGTGCCCGCCACCTTCGGCGAGCTGCTGAACACGCTGCGCGGGCTCCCCGCGTTCGCGGCGTCGTTCGCGCTGCTGTTCCTGGTGTGGCTCAACCAGTATCGCTTCTTCCGGCGCTACGGGCTGGAGGATGCCGTCACCATCCTGCTGAACGCGATCCTCCTCTTCGTCATCCTCTTCTTCGTCTACCCGCTCAAGTTCGTGTTCCAGCTGGTGGTCGGGATCGCGCTGGGGCCGCAGTGGGTGCCGGGCAGCGGCCGCGCCGGCGTCGTCATCGTGGGGCCGGGGCAAGGACCGGTGATGATGATGGTCTTCGGCGCGGGATACGTGGCCGTGTTCCTGATCTTCACACTCCTGAACGCCCACGCCTACCGCCTGCGCGACGCGCTGGAGCTGAACGAGGTCGAGCGCTTCGAGACGCGCGACAACCTGCGCGAGGCGCTGCTGAACACGGCCATCGGCGTCCTGTCGATCACCATCGCGGTGGTGGGCGGCAGCCGGCACACGGCGCTGGCGGGGATGGCCTACTGGCTGGTGGGCCCGGCGATGATGGTCAACGGCTTCATCACCGGCGCGGCCCGCGCGCGCCTGCACGCACGGCTGGCGGCCCAGCAGCCGCCGTCGCCGTCGCCGGCCTCGGCCGCGTGAGCCGGTGCCCAACGCCGGCCGCGGCGCGCGTGTATGCCTTCATCAGAGCGGCTCGCGAGGGAGCCGCGCCACGATCCACCTGATGGAGGCAACGATGAAGGCAACGATCACGATGGCGGTGGCACTGGCCGCCCTGCCCGCCGCCCTGAGCGCGCAGCAGGCACGCCACGCCTGCGCCGGGCACCCCGACGCCTGCGAGCGCCGCGCCGACCGCCGCGAGGTGCGCGCCGGCGTGCACGAGGTTCGGCACGACCGCCGCGAAGTGCACCGCGACGTGCGTGAGCTGCGCCAGGACCGCCGGCATGGCGCCC
>Ga0247773_1000148_pt1 | contig 34297 bp, 27 predicted proteins | sample UWRJL092311B6_FD_179934 | JGI IMG/M metagenome (GOLD analysis project Ga0247773, IMG submission 179934) | Plant litter microbial communities from Arlington Agricultural Research Station in Wisconsin, United States - UWRJ-L092-311B-6 | ecosystem: Environmental > Terrestrial > Plant litter >... | reverse complement strand
TCGCGCAGCACGTGCGGCCGGTCGGTCTCCTGCAGCAGCGCCACCTTGGCCGCGTCGTAGATCGCGTCGATGCTGCTGAAGGCGTGCGCCTCGGCGCCCACCGCGTCGATGCAGCGGTCGGGGCCGCGGCCGCCGGTCATCTCCTGCAGCTTGTCGTAGACGTGTCCCTCGCTGAAGTCGATGGTCTCGGCCTTCCCGAACTCCCTGGCCAGGCGCAGCCGCTCGGGAACGCGGTCGATGGCGATCACCCGCCCGGCGCCCAGCATCCACGCGCTCTGGATGGAGAACTGGCCCACCGGCCCGCACCCCCACACCGCCACCGTGTCGCCCGGCTCGATGTCGGCGTTCTCGGCCGCCATCCACCCGGTGGGGAACACGTCGCTGAGGAAGAGGAGCTTCTCGTCGGGGAGGTCGTTCTCCACCTTCAGCGAGGTGAAGTTGGCGTGCGGCACGCGAAGGTACTGCGCCTGCCCGCCCGGGTACTCGCCGGTGAGCGCCGAGTAGCCGAAGAGCCCGGCCGGCGCGTGCCCCATCAGCTTCTGCGCGATCTCGGGCTTGCGGTTGGTGGTGTCACAGCAGCTCCACAGCCCCTTCTGGCAGAAGAAGCAGCTGCCGCAGCAGATGGTGAAGGGGATCACCACGCGGTCGCCGCGCTTGAGCTTGGTGACGCCGCTCCCCACCTCTTCCACGATCCCCATCGGCTCGTGCCCCATGACGTCGCCCGGCTTCATGAAGGGGACGTAGCCGTCGTACAGGTGCAGGTCGCTGCCGCAGATCGCGGTGCTGGTGATGCGGACGATCGCGTCCGTGGGCTCCTCGATCGTCGGATCGGGGACGTTGTCGCAGCGGATGTCTTCCTTGCCGTGCCAGGCCAGCGCCTTCATGCCGCACCTCCGCCCTCTGGGTTCCTGTCCACCGTGCCGACGGACCGACCGTGCTTCCCGCACGCCTCGCCGCACGCCTCGAACACCGATTCTGTCCGTCTCCCGCCGCGGCGGACACCCGAGAGATCCAGGCGTCCGCCCACGCGGGCCCTCTTCCGCCTGCCGGTCACGAGCGCGTCTTGCTGAGCGCCATGCCGTCCAGGATGTCGAGGAGCATCACGCCCACCACCGCGCCGGTGGCGATGGCCAGGTTGCGCCGGTTGCTGTCGGGGTCGCGGAGCGCCGCGCCCAGCGAGCCCAGGTCCAGCACGTCGCCCGCCACGCGCCCCCACAGGAGCGGCGCCAGGCGGCTCCCCATCAGGATCTGCACGCCGGTGGCGATCTCGCGCACGCCGTAGGCGCGGATCAGCTTGGCGTTGTCCACGCCCAGCCACTCCTCCAGCTGGCGGGTGCCCAGCAGCTCCAGCAGCCCCAGCCCCACGCTGAAGGCGCCCAGCCCCACCGCCAGCCGCTTGGCCCATACCGGCGTGGCCAGCGCCGGCACGGTGTTGCGGATGTGGTTCACGTCGGTGCGCTGCACGTCGCCGTTCGCTGGCGCCCGGCGCTGCGGCTCCCAGGCCTCCTTGCGCTGCGGCTGTCCCGTCATGGTCGCGCCCATCGTCACCTCCACGCTTCGCGGTGAACCCCGGCCATCGCCCGCGGCCGGAAGGGTCCGAACCCCGTCGCACGCCGCGTGCCGGTGCGGCCGCGCCCGTGTCTCAGTCGCGCCGTTCCGGGCGGTGGAGCTACAAACGGTTGCCACGGAGCGAGTTGCGGAGCCCGGCCGCCAGGGCGCGCGGCCAGGCGGGCGCGCGCCGCCGCGACTGGATTCCAGCCCCACGGGCCTTTATCTTGGGGCAATGAACCTCCCCGATCCCCCGCCGCTCTCCGACCGGCAGTTCGCGCGCATCGCGCGGGCGCTGGCCACGCCGCGCCGGTACGAGATCCTCCGCCAGGTCGGCGCGGCGGAGGCGGCCGTCCCCTGCGCGGCGCTGAAGGAGGGGACGCAGGTGAGCCCCGCCACCCTGTCGCACCACATCAAGGAGCTGGAGTCCGCGGGGCTGATCACCATCGCCCGCGAGGGAAAGTTCATGAGCCTGGCGCTGCGGCGAGACGTGCTCCAGGCGTATTTGAACCGGCTTGCTGATATCTGATCCAACCCCCGTGCTGCGATTGACCGCGCGCCCTTTCAGTTCGACATTCATCGAAGTGTCGAACCAACAACGGCCAATCGAGGATGGGGGATTCCATGGGCAAGCTGGACGGGCGGGTGGCGGTGGTGACGGGTGCCTCCAAGGGGATCGGGGCGGCGATCGCGAAGGCGCTGGCGGGCGAGGGTGCGGCCGTGGTGGTGAACTACGCGGGCGACGCCGCGGGCGCGGAGCGCGTGGTGGGCGAGATCACCGGTGGCGGCGGCCGCGCCGTGGCGGTGCAGGGCGACGTGGCGAGCGCGGTGGACGTGAAGCGCCTGTTCGACGAGACGAAGCGCGCGTTCGGCGCGCTGGACGTGCTGGTGAACAACGCGGGCGTCTTCGCCTTCCAGGCGCTGGAGGAGGTGACCGAGGCGGAGTTCCACCGCGAGTTCAACGTGAACGTGCTGGGGCCGATCCTGACCACGCAGGAGGCGCTTCCCCACTTCGGCGAGCGGGGCGGGAGCGTGATCAACATCGGCTCGGTGGTGAGCGAGTTCCCGCCGCCGAACTCGGTGGTGTACTCGGCCACCAAGGGCGCGCTCGACACGGTCACGCGCACGCTGGCCACGGAGCTGGGCCCGCGGAAGATCCGCGTGAACACCATCGCCCCCGGCGGCGTGGACACCGAGGGCGCGCGGACGCTGGGCGTGGTGGGGAGCGAGTTCGAGCAGGCGATCGTAGGCCGCACGCCGCTGGGCCGCCTCGGGCAGCCGGACGACATCGCGCGCGTGGCGGTCTTCCTCGCGTCGGAGGATTCGGCGTGGCTCACGGGCGAGCGCATCGCCGCGGCGGGCGGGTACGCGTAAGCGCTCCCGACCGCAACCACAACAGGTTTGGATTGCCTGCGAAAAGCGGAAGCCGGCCGCGAGACAGGATCTCGCGGCCGGTTTTTCGTTGGCGGGCAGAAGCTACTTTCCGGGGAAGCGGCCGGCGTACTTGCCGATCCATTCCTGGGCCGCCTCGGCGGGGGTCAGGGCGCGGCCCTCGTCGGTCTCCACCTGCTGGCGATAGCGGTCGATGGCGCAGACCTGCTCCACCATGCGCACGCGAAAGGCGTCGGCGGCATCGAGGAACTGCACGCCCAGGCACCAGCACTCGCCCTCGGGCATGGTCCAGACGACACGTCCATGCGCCTTGAACGGCGGATCCACCGTGTCGATCCGCACCTCGATCACGGTGCCGATCGGGATCTCGTCGTCGGAGAGGAAGGAGAGGCCGCCCTCGCTCACGTTCACGCTCTGCCGCGCGCGCGCAGCGCCGCCATCCACGCGGGCGACGGCGATCGGCACGCCGGCCGTGTGGCGAATGAACGCCCGCCGCGCGGTGGACTGCGTCTGCGTCATCCTCAGAACTCCACGGTGAACATCGCCCGCACCTGCTGGGGTGGCGATCCCGCGCAGTGGATGCACAGCGGCACGCCCACGCCCACCTCCACGTCGCGCGCCAGGTGCGCGAACAGGCCGGGCACCGCGTAATCATCCTCGCCGGACGCCCACACGCCCTCGAGCGTGGGGGTGAGCCGTCCCGCATCCACCAGCGCGGCCAGGGTGCCGGTCACGTCCCCGGGCTCGCCCAGGTCGGTGCCGACGCTGCCGTGCAGCTGCACCCGGCCGAACCGCCGTGCCGCGATCAGCGCGGACTCCCACCGGGGCGCCTGCCCGTGCGCCAGCGACGCATCCAGCGTCACGGAGACGGCGACCGGGCTGGCGTCGGGGAGGAGCGCGTAGAGCACGCCCGGCTCCCACGCCTCTTCCTCGCCATCCGGATCATCTTCCAGCGCGGGGGTGACCAGGGAAAGCTGCAGGCGGTCGGTGATGCCGTATTCGCCCAGCAGCCGCGCGTGCGTGCCGTCCTGGATGCGCGTGAAGGCGGTGAGCTGCACGTCGCCCCGTTCCTGCGCGTAGACCGTTTCGGCCAGGAAGAGCTCCTGCGCGAGCTGCGGGAGCGGTTCGCCGCCCGGGGATCGTTGGGCGGCGAGCGGCGCGCGGGCGATCAGCCCGGCCGCGAGGGCGAGAGGAAGCGCGTGCGTTTTCATGGCGCCGCGCGTGTGCAAGCCGCGCTCCATCACCCGCATCATCGGGAGATGCGCCGAACGGACCCTGCCGGAGAGCACTGCAAGGCAGCGCCCGGTGGAGTGCATCGCGGAGATTGATCGTGGACAAGATGGACAACATCCAGTCCTGAAATCGAAATCAGCCGCGCCAACGTGTTCGTGCGTGCCCCGGATCATCCGAAGTGCCGCACATCGTCTGGTCGAGCGGATCCCCCCCGATGACGCGGTTCGGGAAGCGGAGGATGCGAGCGAGAGCCGGGGAACGGCCGTGGCTCCCGCCCGATCCGCGCTATTCCTCCACCAGCCGCCGCGCGAAGGTGCCCACGGCCTCGAACTGCTTCTCGCGCCGCCTGGCCCAGCTGGGGACGCGAATGGCGCCCATGGCCGAGAGCGCGATTCCCACCGCCCCCGTGGCGGCCGCCCCGGCGAGGCCCACCAGGCTCCCCGTGGTGAGCAGGTGCATCCCGCCGATCATCGCGGAGGTGAGAGCCATGGCGCCGCCCACGTTCACCAGCGCGCGGGCGTCGCTGCGGCGGGTGCGCAGCTCCAGGAACGCGCCCTCGCCCGCGGGCTCCTGCACGATGCGCAGGTTGCCGTTGCGCCATTCGCGGTGGTCGCCGTCCACCCGCTCGCGCCCCTCGGCATCGAAGGTCTGGCGCAGCTCGCTCACCAGGCGGCGCCACTCGGCGTCGGTCAGCGGGCGCTGGAGCGGCACGGCGTGCCCCACGGAGATGGGGAGGCCGAGAAACGCGGGCTCGCGCGGCGCCACGGGCGCCCGGTCGTGCACCGCCGCGGCCACGGCGATGGACCTGGGCGAGAGCCCGGCCTGCGCCCCCGCGCTCTGGATCTCGGCGAGCGTCCACCCCGCGCTCTCGCCGGGGAGGAGCGCCGAATCCTGCTCCGCGGCGCGCTGGAGGATCCCCTGCACCTCTTCGTCGGTGTAGCGACGCTCGCTCACTTCAGTCTCCCGGGTTCACGCGTTCGCCTGCCGAACAGCCACGCTACCGCCGCGTCCATGGCGGTGGCAAGCGCGGCATCCCGCGCCTCGGCGGCCGTCGGCGTCTCCGCCATCTCCCACGCCAGCCGGCCGATCGCCTCGAACTGCTCCGCCCGCTCGCGGCCCCACTGGCGAACGCTGGTGGCCCGCCACATCGACCCCGCGATCCCGATCACCAGGAGCAGGAAGAAGAGGCCGCTTCCCGCCGCGCCGCCCATCCCCATCACCCCCTGCGAGACGAGGAAGAAGGCCGAGAACGCCGCCTGCGCCGCGAACAGGTCGAGCGCGAACCGCTCGCGGCTCTCCGTGCGCAGGCTGAGATACGCGCCCTCCGCCACCGGCTCGTGCACGACGCGCAGGCCGCCGTTGCGCCACTCGCGGCGCGCCCCATCCGTCCGCTCGCGCCCGTCTGCGTTGAAGGTGATGCGCAGCTCGGCGACCAGGCGCTCCCACTCGCCGGCGGCGAGCGCGCGGCGGAGGGGCACGGTGCGCTGCACGGAAAGCGGCACGCCCATCCACCGCCTCTCCGTGGGCACGGCGAGGGAACGGTCGTTCACCGCGGCCGCCACGGCCACCGCGCGTGGCGACAGGCCGGCCTGGGCGCCCGCCGCCTGGATCTCGGCGAGCGTGAGCCCGCCGGGCGCGGGCGCGAGCGCCGAATCGGCCTCCACCGCGCGCGCCAGGATGCGCTCGACCTCTTCGTCCGTGTAGCGTCGCTCGGTCACGCTCGTCCCATCATCTCGTCGTTGGACCGATCCGTACGGACGGCGAGGGCGCCGCGTTTCGAATCCGCGGCTCCTCGCCTCCCGAAAGAGCCATCCGCCGCAGGCTTGGTGCCGCGGTCAGCCCAGCACCAGCCCCGGCCGCTGCTGGTACTCCGTTTCGCCCGCGCGCGTGCCATCCACGATCGTCCACACGCGCACGCGGCCGGGCGAGGCGGGCCCGCGCACGAAGCCGACCTCGCGCGGCGCGATCTCGCCGTCGCAGCGGAGGCGGGCGACGAGCCGGGTGCCGTCGAGCGCGCAGGAGAGGGAGACGGGGAACGGGTGCGGATTGCGGAGGCGCAGGTCCTTCACGCCCCAGACCACGGTGGCGTCGGCGCCGAGCGGGGTGAAGCGATCCTCCTCGCGGTAGATGTCGATGCTGTGCGCGTGCCGCTCGTCGACCGCGAGCCCGGCGACGAGCGCCAGGTGATGGAGGATGCCGCTGAGCTGGCAGAGCCCGCCGCCCGCCTGCGCCACCAGCCGCCCATCCACCAGGTTGCGCCCGTGCACGAACCCGCGCCGGGCGGCCGGCCGGCCCACGCGGTGCCAGAACGACCATCGCTCGCCCGGCCCGATCACGCTGGCGTCGACCGCCGCCGCGCCCAGGCGCAGGTTGGCGAGCTTCGCCTCGATCACGGCCGACGGCATCACCCGCTGCTCGATCCGCACGCGCGCCGGCCACTCGCCCCCGCCGCGCGCATCGGCGAACGCGATCCCGCGGGCACGGTCGCGGGCGGCGCGGCGCGCGTGGGCGATCGCCTGCCGCGCCTCCAGCGGCACCACGCGCCGGGCGGCGCGGCGGAGAAGGTCGGCGGCGCGCATCAGGCGCGCTCCATCCGCAGCACGTAGTACGACGACCAGCGCCCCAGCGGCGTGCGCCCGACCAGCGCATCGGCCCCGGCCAGCGGCGCGCGCAGGGCGGAGGGAAGCCGGTGGATGGGGATCGCCACGATGCCGCGCCACTGCCGCATCCGCCACGCATCTCCCGCCCAGCGCCGCACGTCGGCCAGCGTGGCCGCGGTGTCGCCATGCCAGCCGCTCGCCGGCCGCCGCGCCAGCCCCCGCCGTGGCGCGGAGGGGATGTCGGCGATCAGCCGCCCGCCGGGGCGCACCAGCCGCGCGGCCTCCGCCAGCACGGCGCGGCACGACGCCTCGTCCAGGTGCATCAGCAGGTGAAAGCAGACCGCCGCGTCGAACCCCGCGGAGGGGAGGCCGGTGCACGCCGCGTCGGCGTGGACCAGCGTGCGGGCGGGCCACTTCTCCCGCGCCCGCTCCAGCATCGCGGCCGACAGGTCCACCCCCGTCGCCGCGAAATCGAGGAAGCGCCCCGTCCCGCACGCCAGGTCCACCACGCCGTTCGGATCGACGCCGCGCAGCCAGCTCCGCACGATCGCGCGCTCCAGCCCGTCCACGTAGCGGCCGTAGCTGTTGGCGAACCGGTCGCGGTCGTACGCCGGCGCCAGCGCGTCGTAGTAGTCGGTGATGGACGGCGTGGGGCGGATGGACTGCATGGCAAGATGGGGGATGATGGGCCCGCGGTGACGATCGCGCCGATGCGCGCCCTCCATGATGTGGCCGAGCCCCGCGGAGTGGAAGCGCGACGACGTGGATCACCACCCGCGGCGCGTCATGCGGCGCAGGATGTCGCGGCGGTAGGCGCCGGTGTTGCGCGTGGTGCGGACGTGCGGGTTGGGGAGGAGCGCGGCCATCCCCGCGGCCTGCGAGCGGGTGAGCTGCCGGGCCGCGCAGCCGTAGCGGTGCCGCGCGCCGGCATCGATGCCGAACACGCCGTCGCCCCACTCGGCGGTGTTGAGGTACAGCTCCAGGATGCGGTGCTTCCCCAGCACGAACTCGGCGACGGGGGTCAGCGCCCAGTCGTACACCTTGCGGATGATGCCGACCAGCGGGTTGCGCGTGGCCACGCCGAACAGGTTCTTCACCAGCTGCTGCGTGATGGTCGACGCGCCGCGCATCCGCCCGCCGGCCGCGATGCCGCGCCGGGCGTGGCGCATCTCCACCAGGTCGAAGCCGCCGTGCGTGTAGAAGCGCCCGTCCTCGGCAGAGACCACGGCGTGCGGCACCTGTTGGGGGAGCCTGTCGAGGCGCACCCATTCGCGTTCGAAGCGGTACTCGCGCCCGCTCGCCATCGCCTCGATGCGCCGCTGCAGCTGCACCCCCGTCACCGGCGGCCACACGAACCGGTAGATGACCAGCATCAGCACGCAGAACGCGTAGTACCCCACCGCGACCTTCGCCACGCCGAGCAAGATGCGCCGCGTGATGCCCCGGCGCCGGGGCCGCTCCTCTTCCTCCCGCGGCTCGTCGTCCGGCGGCAGCAGCTGCGTGACGTCTTCATCGTCGTCGATCGGCCTGCGGCGGCGGAAGAGTCGCATGAACCGGGGGCGGAGGGATGATGGCGAGCGGGCGTGGCGATCCGCAGGCTACCGGTTCATCGCGGGTGAGGCAAGCCGCCGCCCGTGCCGAACCGATCTCGACAAGAGAACACGGAACGACAACGGAAACGACAACGGAACGACAACGGAGCAACGGTTCACTCCCAGGCTCCATGCCCGGCCACGGCTCCGGCCGGCGATGCGCGGGCGGAGCGCGCCGGGAGGTGGCGCGGGTTGGATCACGGTCGATGGCTCACGGGCGACGCCGGCTCCGTCAACCCGCCCGCCTCGCCGCCGCAGCCGAGCGCGGCGATGGCCTGGAAGAGCTCGCCGGCCGAATCGGGGGAGATGTAGCCGGGGGGCGAGGGGACCAGGTGGTAGTCGGCAAGGCCCAGCCGCCGCCGGGCCGCGCGTGTCAGCAGCGTGGCGGGCGAGTCCAGCTCCACCTCCGGGCCGACCTGGTCGAGCGAGACGTAGCGCACCTGGCCCCGGTGCGGCGTCACGTCCAGGAACGCGGACGCGCGGGCGCCGTAGCGCGGGTCCACGAACACGCCCATGACCTCGCGCGAGTGGAGGAGCGCCGCCACGCGCGCCGCGAAGCCCGGGTGCACGCGCAGCACCACGCACGGCTTTCCGGCCGCGGCGGCCGCGGCACGCACCGCTTCGGCGTGGAAGACGGTGGTCACCACCAGCTCCGCGTCGGCCAGCAGGGCGGGGGCGATGGGCTCGCGCGGGGCGGGGCCCACCATCACCGGGCGCACGTCCAGCGAGAAGCTCTCCTCCAGCTCCGCCGCCACGGCCACCATGTGGTCTTCGTTCGATTCCACGCACGCGCAGCGGAGCCGCGTGCCGGCCACGCGCTCCATCAGCCGCCCCACGCCGCCGCGCGACAGGCCGCGCGTCCATCCCTCCAGCAGCACGGCACCCAGCCACGCCTCGTCCTCGCCGCAGGGCGAGGCGGCGCTCACGTCGGCCGCCAGGAACACGCCGGCGCCCGGGCGGATCTCCACCAGCCCCTCCGCCTCGAGCGCGCGGTACGCCGCCGCCACCTGCCGGTGATCGACCCCCAGCGTGCGCGCCACGCCCCGGATGCTGGGGAGCGGCACCCCGCGCCGCAGCCGGCCCACGTGCATCAGTCCCACGATCTGGTAGCGGAGGTGCCGCACCACCTGCTCGCCGTTCATGGCGTCGTTCCTGGTCTCCGTATGGTCCACCCGTCGCGCCTCCTTTCCGGTGTGTAGCGGTCCCGTCCCGAGGGTGTACACCGCTACAAGGTTTGTCCAAAGTTTGGCGCACGGATTGCACGCCAGCGCCACCCGTTTCCGGCGATCCAGCCGCGGCGGCGCTGCCGTCCGCTGGTGCATCCGGCGGGCCACCCGTTCCCGTATCCCCCCGTGCGGCAATGGCGTGGGGCTTCGCGGGATGGGCCGGGAGCAGCGTGACCATCGCCGCAGCGGGGTGGGCGAAGAGGCGGGTCGGGCGGCCGGGAGAACGGCCGCGGACGGAGAGAGGCGCCACCCGGTGGGGGGGCGCGGGGATCGGTCGACCTGCTAGCCAGACCGCGCCCTCTACGAGTGGCTAGTGAGAGGATCAGGAGGACCGCGACATGGCGAAGTTCGATCCGGCACGTGAAGGCGAGCCGATGGTGATCGCCCAGGCGGGCGAGCTGATGTTCCCAGCCACGCGGCGCGGGTTCATCCGCACCCTGCTGGCCGGGGGATCGGTGATGCTGCTCCCCACGGTGTTCACCGCCTGCAGCGACGATGGCGACGACGGCCCGCTGGGGCCCGGCGAGATCCCCGACCCGGTGACCGGCGTCTCGTTCGACCTGCGCAGCGACGTGGGGATCTTCCGGCTGCTGCACCTGAACGAGCAGCTGGAGGCGGCGTTCTACACGGCGGTGGTGGCGAGCGGCACCTTCGGCGGCATGAGCGCCGACGAGCGCGAGCTGCTGATGGACATCCGCGACACCGAGATCGTCCACCGCGAGTTCGTCCGCACGGCGCTGGGGAGCGCGGCGCTTCCGGACGTCCGCGGGTCGATCGACCTCAACGTGCTGAACACCATCCTGTCGAGCCGCACCAGCATCCTCACCACCGCGCGCACCTTCGAGAACACGGGCGTGGCGGCGCTGAACGGCGCGGCGAAGTACCTGACCGACGCGCGCAACCTGCTGGTGGCCGGAAAGTTCGCCTCGGTCGAGGCGCGCCACGCGGCCGCGCTGGAAGACGTGCTGCCGCCGGCGGGCGTGAACGCCAACACCGCCTTCGCGGGTGACCACCTGGTCGACGGCACCGGGCGCGACGTGAAGCTGGAAGCCGGCGTGGTGCTGCAGAAGATCGCCGCCACCGGGCTGGTGAAGGCCGGCACGCTGGCCGCCACGCCCATCACCAACGCGCCGACCGCCACGCAGGGCGTGGCGACCGCCGACTTCTTCCCCGCGAACCCGTGAACGGCCAGGAGAGCAGAACGATGGAGAATCAGCAGCCGATGATCCTGGACGCGATCGATCCGGAGATCACCGAAAAACTGGTGTCGCGCCGCGACGCCATCCGCCAGGGCGCGTCGATGAGCTCCCGGCTCGCCACGGGGCTGGCGCTGGGCTCGGTGCCGGTGGCCCTGGCCGCGCTCACCCGCGATACCTTCGCGCAGGCCCCGGGCGACATCGTGGGCGTGCTCAAGTTCGCGTTCATCCTGGAGAACCTGGAGAACGAGTTCTACAAGGCGGTGCTGGGCACCAGCGCGCTGGCCGCGCAGAACAACGCCTTCGCCGCCGTGCGCGCGCAGATCCCCGACGCGGCGAAGCAGGCGTTCCAGCAGATCCAGAAGCACGAGCAGCAGCACGTGGACTTCCTGAAGGCCGCCATCCCGCAGTTCGGCGGCACCGTCACCACCATCACCGCGGCGGACTTCGACTTCACGGGCGGCAACGGCTCGGGCACGGGCCCCTTCGCCCGCGCGGCCACCGAGCTCGACTTCCTGCTGCTGGCCGCGCAGGCCTTCGAGGACACGGGCGTGCGCGCCTACAAGGGGCAGGCGGGCAACCTGCTGGTGAACGGGAACAACAACGCCGACGTGGCGCTCGAGGCCGCGCTGCGCATCCACTCGGTGGAGGCGCGCCACGCCGCCAAGATCCGCCGCATCCGCCGCCAGCGGAGCCCCAACGACACCTCGCTGCGGCTGAGCGGGTACGTGCGTGGCGGCGGGCTGGCCGCGGCGGGCGCGGGGAACATCTCCAACCCGCCGGCCGAGGTGGTGGCCGCGCTGAACCTGATCTACGGCGGCGCCACGCCCGAGAGCAACACGCAGCACGTGGTGTTCAACGGCACCGCCGCCGCCACCATCGACGCGGCCGCGCTCGGCGGGCTCGACGTGATCGGCGCCGGCGACCGCGGCAACGCCGCCACGCAGGCCTTCGACGAGCCGCTGACCGCCACCGAGGTGGTCAACATCGTCAAGGGATTCATCAAGGACGACGCCGCGCGCGGGCTTCCCTGACCGGAGCGGGGCGACGCGGGCGACCGATCCGGCCGCCCGCCGACCCGCCGGACGGAGCACGCCACGCCGACACATCTATCCCGGGTGGCGCATCGTGGGAACGATGCGCCACCCGTCTGCTTTCACCGAACGAACGGAGGAGTCAGGATGCGGCTCGTATCTACATTCCGGCCGGCCGCCGGCATGGCCGGGCTGGCGCTGCTGTGCGCCTGCCAGCCCTCGCGCCCGGCGGCCGAACCGATGCCCATGCCGACGGGCGCCGGCGCCATGGCGCAGCCCGACGCGCAGATGCAGGCGGTGCTCGACCAGTTGATGGCGCTCGGCGCGAAGCCGGTGGAGACGCTCACGCCGGAGCAGGCGCGAAGCCAGCCCTCGCCGGCCGACGCTGTCATGGCGCTGCTGCAGCGAACCGGGCGCGGCACCGCGCCGGAGCCGGTGGGGAGCGTTCAGAACCGCACCATCCCGGGCCCGGGCGGAATGATTCCCGTGCGAATCTACACGCCGGCCGGGAGCGGCCCCTTTCCCGTGGTGGTGTACTACCACGGCGGCGGCTGGGTGATCGCGACCATCGACACGTACGACGCCTCGGCGCGCGCGCTGGCGAATGCGGCGCGGGCGGTGCTGGTGTCGGTGGAGTACCGCAAGGGGCCGGAGAACCGCTTCCCCGCCGCGCACGACGACGCGTTCGCCGCCTACCAGTGGGTGCTCGCCAACGCGGCCTCCATCGGCGGAGATCCGCGCCGCGTGGCCACGGCGGGCGAAAGCGCGGGCGGCGGGCTGGCGGTGGAGGTGGCGATGATGGCGCGCGACCGCGGGGTCGCCCTTCCCCTGCACGTGCTGTCGGTGTACCCGATCGCCGATGGCGACACGGAGTCGCCGTCGTACGTGGAGAACGCGATGGCCAGGCCGCTGAGCCGCGCCGGGATGCAGTGGTTCTTCCGTTACTACCCGCGCACACCGGCCGACCTGCGCGACCCGCGGATCTCGCTGGTGCGCGCCAACCTGCGCGGCCTTCCGCCCACCACCATCGTGAACGCGCAGATCGATCCGCTCCGCTCCGACGGCGAGCAGCTCGCGACGGCGCTTCGCGCCGCGGGCGTGCAGGTGGAGCAGCGCACCTGGACCGGCGTCACGCACGAGTTCTTCGGGATGGGTGCCGTGGTGGACAAGGCGAAGGAGGCGGTGCAATACGGCGCCGCCGGCCTGCGCCGCGGCTTCGGCGGCTGAACTCCGTCGCCGCACCGGGGGAGGGGGGGCGGTCCTCCCGGGCCGCGGCCTGGCGACAAGCGGCTGACGCGCGAGAGACCGCCGGAGCGATCCGGCGGCCTCTGTCGTTTGGATGTGCGCTCACGACGTCAGCGAGAAGAGCGGATCTGCGTGGGAATATGCGAGTGAACTCGCCGCTACAACGGCACAAAGATCCGCCTTCGCGGACTTCGTGTGGCGCAGCCTCTCGTGGCTGGCGCGGGCATCCACGTGGGCGGATCCTCGCGGGGTCAATGGAGGATGCGTTCGAGGGTCTGGATCACCGTGCCGCCGAGATGATGCTCTTCCTGGCGGAGGATGTAGTCGCGCACGGGTGCGACCTGTTTCTTGGAGACGGTGAACGCGCCATAGTAGCCCTGCCACTTGAAGAAGCCGCCGGGATCGAGCTCCTGGGTCACCAGGTGCGATGACGCGCCCTTGGCGTGCTGCACCACCTCACACACCTTGGCCGTAGTCGGAAATCGCAGCAGCACGTGCACATGATCGTCGATCCCGCCGCGAGCGGATCGCATCGATGCTTCTTCAGCTGCTCGCAGATGCATCCGTAGATGGGTTGGCGCAGATCGGCGCGGATCAGCGGCATCCGGTTCCAGGTGGCCCAGACGAGATGCAGATATAGCTGCGTGTAAGGTTGGCGCATGAGCGGGAGCGGCGGAGGGTGGTCCGGATGAGCTTCGGTTGCCCCGAAAATCGCACCGGAACCGCTGCACCGCTTCCCACGTAAACACCCGCCCCCACCACGTCACCGGCGGACCGGTTTTCCGGCAGGGGCGCCAAACGATCGCCCGCCTGTCGAAGTCCGCGAAGGCGGACTGTGTGCCGTTGTAGCGGCGAGTTCACTCGCATATTCCGAGAGAGATCCTCCACCCCCTTCCACCGTGCAATCCCGCCACGGCGCATTCTCACCACCATCCGGCGGACGCGCTCGGCCAGCCCTTCGCCAGCGTTGGCTACGCCGCCGCCTCGCCACCCGTCCGTGGCACCACCAGCATGAACGCCACCGCCGCGGCGAGCGCGATGGCCGCGCCCATCAGGAAGGCGGCGGGGCCGCCGCGGGCGGTCCACACCAGGCCGAAGAGGATGCTGGCGAAGAGCGCGGCCACGCCCACCGCCGCGTGGTACCAGCCGAAGGCGCTCCCCCGCAGCCCCGCGGGCGCGAGTGCCGCCACCAGCGCCTTCTCCGGCGCCTCGGTGAGCCCGAAGAAGAGGCCGTAGACCAGGAACAGCGCCCACGCGTGCCACCGCGCCGTGGCCACGGCGAAGCCGGCGTACACCGCGGCGTAGATCGCCCAGCCGGCCACGATCGCCGCGCGCGGCCCCACCCGGTCGCTCAGCCGCCCGCCGATGATGCTCCACACCATCTTGCTCACGTGCAGCGCCGCCCACAGCAGCGGGATCAGCGCCACCGCCACCCCCAGCTGCCGCGCGCGCAGCAGCAGGAACGCGTCCGACGAGTTCCCCAGCGCGAACAGCACCACCACGCCCAGGTAGCGCGGCAGCACCGGCCCCAGCTCGCGCAGCCGCGGAAGCAGCGGCGCGCGCTTCCGCCGCGCGTCCGCGGTCGACGCGGTGGGGGCGGCGGCGGGCGCGGGGTCGTGCACCTTCCACAGCACCACGGCCAGGGTGAGCAGCCCCGGGATCAGCGCCAGCGCGAACACGCGGCGCAGGTCGCCGGGCCACAGCAGCAGCAGCACCGAGGCCAGCAGCGGCCCGACCACCGCTCCCGCGTGGTCCGCCGCGCGGTGGATGCCGAAGGCGGTGCCGCGCAGCTCCGGCGGCACGCTCTCGGCCAGCAGCGCATCACGCGGGGCGGTGCGCAGCCCCTTCCCCACGCGGTCCGAGAAGCGAATCGCCAGCACCTGCCAGGCAGCGGTGGCGACGGCGATCAGCGGCCGGCCGACCGCCGCGATCCCGTATCCCCACGCCACCAGCTGCCGCCGCCGCCCCAGCCGGTCGGCGATCACGCCGCTGGCCAGCTTCAGCAGGCTGCTGGCCGCCTCGGCCACGCCCTCGATGACCCCCAGGAACGCCGGCCCGGCACCGAGCACGCCGGTGAGGAAGAGCGGGAGGAGCGGGTAGATCATCTCGCTCGCCGCGTCGTTCAGCAGCGAGATCACGCTCAGCCACAGCAGGTTGCCGCGCAGCAGCGACGTCTTCCGCGCGGCCTCCACGGGCGGCGCGTCCATCGGGTCGGGATCCGGCATCGGTGCGTGTGCCGCGTGGGGGAGATGGGAAGATGGCGAGCGATCCATCTCCCGAAGCCGGCGGGGGGACCGGAGGATGATGGAAGATGGGCAAACGCACCGAGCCCCGCCACGCAGGTGCCGCGGCGGGGCTCGGCGCTCAGCGCCCGCGGATCAGAGGACGAGGGCGGCGATGATCACGCCGATGGCGACGGCGGCCACGAGGTACCACCAGTCCTTGCTCCCGAGCGGCGCCTTTTCGTGCGCCAGACGCTGCTCGTTGGTGCGCACGTCGGACTTCACCTGGTCGGAGCTGGGGTAGAGGGACGGCTCGGCCATCGAGGCGCCGGTGCGCTCGAGGGTGGCTTCCTGGTCGGCCTGGTGACGGGCAACGATCTGCTGCGACATGGCCGGCGTGGCACAGAACATCAGTGCCGCCGCGGCGAAGAGCACCTTCCGCATCGGAAACCTCCTGGCGTGGGTGTAGCGATCCTCGAGTCGTGTGGGATGGCGCGGGTGGGTGAATGCAAGGTTCGTGCGGGAAAGGTGCGAAAGTGCGAAAGTGCGAAAGTGCGAAAGTGCGAGAGTGCGAGAGTGCTGGGTGCTGGGTGCTGAGTGCTGGGGAGTGCGCGGTGCATGTCTGGAGGGCCGTGCCGCGCATCGGCGCCTCGGCGGCGAAGAAGCCGGTGGTCCGCGCAGGCGGACTTCGTGTGGTCGTTGCCGCGGTTTCAACCGCCCGGGGACAGTCTCGGCCGATCCTGGGCTTCGGCTCATCTCGGCTTCGGCCGATCCCCCAAGCTTCGGCCGATCCCGGTGTTCGGGCGATCGTGACGCATCTCCCGTTGCCCGGCATCACCCGCGCCCGTAACCTGTCCGTCCCGAGAGCCGTCCCCGAATCATCCGTCTGGACTGCCGCGCCCCCGAACCGAGCCGCGATCGACCGTGTCCACGCACGACGCAACCACGAACGACGGCGCGCTGGCGATTCGCTGCCGCGGGCTGCACAAGCGCTTCGGCGAGACGGTGGCCGTCAAGTCGCTGGACCTGGACGTGCGCCGCGGCGAGTGCTTCGGGCTGCTGGGGCCCAACGGCGCGGGAAAGACCACCACCATCGAGATCCTGGAGGGCCTCACCCCGCGCGACGGCGGCGAGGTGCAGCTGCTGGGGATGACCTGGGAGCGCGACGCCAGCCGCATCCGCGAGCACCTGGGCGTGCAGCTGCAGGAGAGCGAGTTCAGCGACCGGTCCACGGTGGACGAGGTGATCCGCCTCTTTCGCTCGTTCTACCCGCGCGGTTGGAGCGTGGACGAGCTGATCGGCTTCGTGCAGCTGGAGGAGAAGCGTACCACGCAGGTGCGCAACCTCTCCGGCGGGCAGCGGCAGCGCCTGTCGGTGGCGTGCGCGCTGGCGGGCTCGCCCGACATCCTCTTTCTCGACGAGCCCACCACCGGGCTCGATCCGCAGAGCCGGCGGCAGCTGTGGGACGTGTGCGAGCGCTTCCGCGAGCGCGGCGGCACCATCCTCCTCACCACGCACTTCATGGACGAGGCGCAGGCGCTCTCCGATCGCATCGCCATCCTCGACCACGGCCAGATCATCGCCCAGGGCACGCCCAACGAGCTGATCGACCGCCTGGGCGGCGCCTATGTGATCGACTTCGCCGCCGACGTGGCACTGGACGAGGCCACCCTCCGCGCCATCCCCGGGTGCACCCGCGTGAGCCAGCGCGAAGGCTCCACGCAGCTCACGGTGGACGAGCTGGCGCGCTCGCTCCCCGCGCTCCTCGGCGCGGTGCACGCGGCTGGGGGCGCGCTGACGGCGCTCAGCACCCACCAGGCCACTCTCGAAGACGTTTTCCTCGACCTGACCGGCCGCGAGCTGCGCGATGCGTGAGTACAGCCCCCTGCGCGAGCTGGTGCTCACGCGCATCCGCTCCTTCGTGCGCGAGCCCGAGGCGCTCTTCTGGACCTTCGTCTTCCCCATCCTGATGGCCATCGGCCTCGGCGTGGCCTTCCGCGAGAAGCCGGCGGACCGCGCGGCCGTGGGCGTGCAGCGCGGCACCGTGGCCGAGCGCTACCTGGCCGCGCTCCAGGCCTCGCCCGAGCTGAAGGTGACCGTGCTCGACGCCGCCGCCGCCGAGCGCGCGCTGCGCAAGGGCGACGTGGCCGTGCTCCTGGCCGGCGGCGACCGGCTCACCTACCGCTTCGATCCCGCGCGCGACGAGAGCCGCGCCGCGCGCCTGCTGGCCGACGATGCGGTGCAGCGCGGGGCCGGCGCGGCGCGGCCCGTGGCGACGGCGGACGACCGCCACCGCGTTCCCGGCGGGCGCTACATCGACTGGGTGATCCCGGGGCTGATCGGGCTCAACCTGCTGTCCACGGGGATGTGGGGGATCGGCTTCGGGCTGGTGCAGATGCGCAACAAGAAGCAGCTCAAGCGCCTGGTGAGCACGCCCATGCGCAAGCGCGACTTCCTCCTGGCGCAGCTGGTGGCGCGGCTGGCGTTCCTGGTGCTCGAGGTGCCGCCGATCGTGATCTTCGCGTGGCTGGCCTTTGGCGTGACCATGCAGGGATCGTGGCTCGCCTTCACCGGGCTGGTGATCCTGGGGGCGATGACCTTCGCCGGGCTGGGCCTGCTCTGCGCCAGCCGCGCGCGCACCATCGAGGGGATCAGCGGCATCCTGAACGTGGTGATGCTGCCGATGTTCGTGCTCTCCGGCGTCTTCTTCTCCTCCAGCCGCTACCCCGCCGCCATCCAGCCCATCGTCCGGGCGCTCCCGCTGACCGCGCTGAACGACGCCTTCCGCGCCGTCTACAACGACGGCGCGGGCGTAGGCACGTACCTCCCCCAGGTGCTGATCCTCCTCGCCTGGATGCTGATGAGCTTCGCCGCCGCGCTGAAGGCGTTTCGCTGGCAGTGACTACCGCCAGGGGGAGGCGAGGGCGGTGCATGCACGGACAGCGCGGATGAGAGGACTCTCACCCGCGCTTGCCGTCGGAAAGAATGGCGTTAGAGACAACGGCACTTCCGTGCCTTCAACTCGTTCGCGAGCTTCGGCATCGAGAGTCGCCCAGATCCCACGACCTTTGGATCCGCGGACTGGAGGGGATCAGCCGATCGCTTGAGCAGCTCCAGCACCTCTTCATTTCCCCAGCACGGGCGAGCCGAAAGAGCCATCCATACCGCCGCAGCCACCATCGGCGCGGCGAACGAGGTTCCTTCCACCAGACGCAGCGTGTCGCCGTAGGTGGTGAGGATTCCCTCGCCCGGAGCCAAGATGCAGATGTGGTCGCCGGTTCCCGACCACTCCAGCAGCGAATCCTTGTAGCCCGTCGCCCCGACTGCGATCACGCCAGGATACCGGGCCGGGTAGAGCGAAGGATTTCCTGACACTCCATCGTTCCCCATCGCGGCAACCACGATCACGCCGTTCGCAACGCACTCGGCGATCGCGTTGCGGATATCCGGGTCATCGGTGTCGGAGCCCAGGCTGATGTTCAGAACTCTGATTCCCGAACTCGCGATGTCTTTTAGAGCGCGAAGGTAGGCAAGGCTGTCGTACTTGTCCTCGCCATTCTGCACGTTCCATACGTTGTACAGCGCGATCGACGCCATGCAGCATCCCGTGATCCCGCTGCCATCGGCGCCATTCGCCGCGATCACACCCGCAACGGCCGATGCGTGAACGGATGGCGATGGTTCCATGCCAGGCGGCGGAGTGGTGCGAACCGTGATCCGGCTTCGCAGCTCCGGATGACCCCAATCGACCCCCTGATCAATGATGGCGATCGGTCCCGGTTTGCGGTTCTTCGCGAACTGGTCCGCGACCTTGTCGAACCCGCATTGGCTCAGCGCCCACTGCTCTTCTAACTGATCCGAAGGGCCCACCGTGGCGGAGATGCCGTTGGGCCCGTCAGCGGGATACTGGATCACCGGACGGCGAACGTTTGCCTCGCCCAAGTTCGCCACCAGCCACCTCCAGGCATCCTCGGCCATCTTGGGGTTGGCCAGCTGCAGGTGGTGCAGCCCCGACAGGCTTCCGCGTTTCTGGACCGCCGCGGGAACCGCCATCACGAAGCTCCCCTCCCGGTGGAGGCGGGCGGCACGCTCTGGATAGAGCGGTGTGAGTACCGCGCCTTCGTCGCGGAGCTTCCTTGCCATGCCCGCGACTTCGGCGATTCCCGCGCTGGGTTCCAGATCCGCTCCGGTGAATGCGCGACCGACGCGTTCGGCCAGTTCGGGGTCGTCTAGGTTGAACACCAGCGCGTCGTCCACGTAGGTGGGGCGCCTGGCGGCCGCCAGAGCCGAGTCTCCGGCGGCGGTAGCGAATGATGTAGCCATGTTCATCCCTCAGCCCGGAACGGTGCCGCCGATCTGCGCGCCGAGGCAGTCCTCCACGCCCGCCGGCCCCTTGGCCGGACGCAGCGGCATGGGAAGTGGCTTTCCGTTCAGCGCGGTCGCGTACGTGCCTTGCACCGGCCGGACGAGGCGGTACATCCACTTGAAGTCAACGTCATCGTGGTCCACCTGGCGCAGTCCCAGGTCGAGCCATTCCATCGGGTTCTTGTCGCAGAAGTTGGCTACCTTCAGCAGCACGGTGGTGCCATTCGCCGGGGCGAGCACGATGGATTCTCGCGGCTCGCCCCCGTGTGTCCTGAAGGTGAGGGTCACGTTCGGCGCGTCGATGGTGCGCCGCCACGTGACAAATGACGCGAACACCGACTCGTACGGTTGTCCCGGGGTCCAGAGATCGGAGAACTGCCACGTTTCCGCGGGGCTCCCCTTGAGGGTCCCCCCGGTCAGGAACGTGCGCATCAGCAGCTCGGGCGGTGGTGCCCCGGAGAACAGGTCGTCGATGAGCTCGAGCCTCGAGCGGGTCGGTACCGACGAATCGGGGGCAATCCGCGCGAAGTCGGGAACGTTGATCTGGGTCACGTCGAGTCCGGCGCCGGCGGGTACCCCAAAGTCCAGATCCTCGTACTTGAAGAGACGAACCACCTCGTAGGCAGGTTCGCGGGCGGTTCCCTGCGGAAAGCTGGAATCCAGGTCCGCCAGGCTGTAGCGCAGATAGCCAACGTGGGGTTCACCGACGGTGCCATCCACGTGCGTGAGAACCGCCTTGCGCTTCCGGGCGTCCGGAAGCAGCACCGCCACCTTCTGCTTCTGTGTGTCGTACACGTAAAGGCACAGTCCGGAAAATTCCACCTGAAGTTCGAACGCCATTGTGACCCCGAAACGATCGAATTGTGATCTGATGGGCTCTACGGCCCCGTATAGATGAACGCGGCCCAAGCCACCGGTGATCGCTGCTGGGCGCGATGCGACCGGAGCGCCGCCACCTGTGCCAGCCGAAGCGCTTCGGCCGCGGGGACTCCCTCCGCCAGGCGGCGGTGGAACTCCACCATCACTCCGGTGGTGGTCTGGTCGGTCACGTCCCACAGCGTGCTGACGGTGGCGGGCGCCCCCGCGCGCAGGAAGCTGTAGGCCAGCCCCGCAGGTGCACCTGCATGGGTCGGCCGCGGGCTCAAGGTGCTGCACGCGGACAGTACCACCGTCATCAGATTGGTGGCCGCGAGGGTTCCGATTTCCCGCGCACGAAGGATCCCGTCGCCGCCGGCGCTGTCGGGAGCCAGCGCCAGGTAGGAAAGCTCGGGGTGATCGGGGTTGTAAACCGCGTGTCCGGCGAAGTGGAAGAGGGAGGCCTGGGGAAGGAGCCGCAGGACGGCGGCGCGGCTCGCGCGGGTGCCGGAGAGCAACGTCGCGGGTGCCTGGATCCGCGCGACTCCCTCTGCCTCGCGCGCGGCGTCGGGGAGCGAGTCCAGGCCGAGCACGCGGTCGGTGGCGGGCTCGCCCACGACGAGAGGGCGGGCGCCGCTGCCCTGGCGCGGCCGGCGTGGGCGATCGTGAGCCGCGACCAGGAACGCGGCGCTCGGCAACACGCTCACCGCGTGATGCTCCACCACCAGCCGCCCCGTCGCGGGCACGCTGAGCGCGGAGAAGGGCACGCTGTTGAGCTCCCGGTCCGGCACCACCACGATCGGGCCGGAATGCCCCAGTTCCTGGAGCGGACCGACGACGAGATCGGAGAGAACCGCTCCCGCGTCGCCCGCCCGCATCGAGCGGTACCCGGCGCGCTGGAACCGGCTCACCAGCTTCGCCACGGAATCCCGCGTGATCGCGACGCTCTGCTGGCGCATGTGCCCGCGGGAGAGCACCCACGTCACGAGGCGGTCGGGGAGCACCGCGTATTCCACGAACAGCGTTCCACCCGGAAGCCGCCTGGCGACGGCCTCGGGCGTGGGGGGGCGCGGCGGCGGCGCCGCGGTTCGGCCGCTCCGGGGCCACGATGCCACCCGCGCGCGTTCGAGGTAGGTGAACGCCGACGCCGCATCGCCCCGCTCCAGCTCGATCCCGATCGCGGCGTCGAACATTCTTTCCAGCGTTTCGAGACGTGAGACGCGGGTCTCGAGCGAATGCGTGGAATCCTGCAGCGTCTCGACCGTCTGGACCGCTCTCTCGGCATAGGCATGCGCGCGCTCCATCCTCCCGAGCGCGCGCGCCGCCCGGGCCGCCTGGTTCAGCGCGTCGGGGAGATACACGCCGAGCCGGTGCGCGTCGTAGGTCCGGATCACCGCTTCGAGCAACGCGAGCGCGCCCGCGGGGTCCCGCGCCATCAGGAGCTCCGCCCGCACCGCCTCCACGTCGGCGATCACCCGGTTCCGGGCGGCGCTGTCCTTCAGCGTGAGCGCAATGCGCCGGGCTTCAGTCACGTCTGCCCGGGCGCCGGCCGAATCGCCCAGCGCCAGCCGGGCGCGCGCCTGCAGGCGCAGCGCGAGCGCGAGGGAGGATGAATCCCCCGCAGCCCGCTCCAGGTGCATCTTCTCGCGTGACAACACCATCGCCCCGCGCGGAACGTTCATCTCGCCCGCCATGATCGTCACGATGGTGAGCTGCGTTTTGTAGTAGGTCGAACGGGGGAAGACGGAGAGCCCCCGGAGCCCCCGGTAGGCATGCTCCCGCGCCGCTCCCTGCTGGCCGGCCAGCCACAGGCTCTCGGAGAAGAGCATGTGCAGGGCGGCCGCGTATTCTCCCTCACCCGCCCGCGCCAGGTACGGTTGCGCCGCCGCGTAGAAGCGGCTGGCCTCGTCGGAGAGGTCGCGGCGGACGTGCGAGGTGCCGAGGGCCCACGTGGCCCGGCCCACGAGCGCGGGCTGGTCGCGGGCGCTCCCCCGCGCGAGGCGGGCGAGGATGGTGTCGGCGCTCGCGTAATCCGCCATCCAGATCCGTGATGCCGCTCTGAAATACCCCGCCCACCCCGCGGCCCCGGACTCACCCCGTTCCAGCACGCGTTCCGCCACCGCCAGGATGACATCCGCGTCGTGGTACCGCGCGCCCCGATAGGCGGCGATGCCACGCCGCAGCCCGGCATGTGCCGTCGCGAGCGCCCGCCTGCGCGCGGGAACGGTCGCCGCGTCGATCGCCCGCACGCTGAGCGTGATCGTCCGATCACCCCCGGCAGGCACCACCGCGCCGATCTCTCTGGCGGTGGCCAGCTCGTCGCCAGCCTCCGCCGTCTTTCCTGCGAGCACGTTTTCTCCCCATTGGCCCAGCAGGTCCAGGGCGAAGTCCCGCGCATGGTTGGGCGCTTCCATCACTCGCGCGCGCAGGCGCTCCCTTCGGCGTGCCTCGTCCATCCCACGAGTCTGGCGGATCACCGTTGCCCACGAAGCGGTGTCGTCACGGGGTGCCAGCGCGCGTGCCCTGGCCAAGGCCTCTTCGCGCCAGCGAGGATCCGTCTCGATGGCGGCGTATCGCGACCATGCCTCGGCGGCGGTGGTCACCAGATACAGCCGCTCGGCGGCGAGCGCGCGGTTGTACCACGCTTCCACCATCAGCGAGTCGATGGCGAGCGCCCGCTCCGCCGCGTCCAGCGCCCGCAGCATGGGATCGAGCGACTGGTCGCGCGCGCCGAGCGCCAGGTACGCGACCGCCAGGTCGTTGAGGATCGATGGATCGCGAGGGGACCGCTCCGACGCACGGCGGAGCTCGCCGACGGCACGACCGGGATCTTGTTGCCGGCGCATGCTCCAGAGCGCCGACACGTGCTCCCGCGCGGAGGTGTCGCCGGGGGCCGATCCCCCGCGCAGCTCGCGAAAGGCGGCATCCAGCCGTGCAAAGCGCCGGGAGCCGCGGACGAGCGGCTTTCCGCAGATGGTGCGTGGAACCAACGTCCCGCCGGGGACGGAGACACATCGGCTCCACGCCGTCTGTTCCGTCCATCTCCCTTCGGTGAAGCGCTCGTCCAGAAGAACGGCGCGCAACGCGTGCGGTGATCTGGCTCGGTACGGCGCCCGTTCCACGCCCGCGACCGCGAGCGTGGAGCCGGCCAGGAGCACGGCGGCAAGAAACCACAGACCCGCTGTCTTCATCCCCGCCCGCGGAAACGAGGCGCCGGGGAGGCGGGTCGAGGCCGGGTCGCCAGGGTCGGAAGATCGGTGGCGGGCGCTCGTAGATTTCTGGATCACGGCCGTGGGGGGTGACGACGGAAAACGGGGAGGGGCGGCTACGTGGGGCTGATTACCAACGCGTCACATCAATCCAGGCAGGTCCTCACAAGCTATTCTCGGCAGGTGGAGGGAGCAACGAAATCGTCGGACGTCCGCGGAGACGCCATGCGGCCGCGGGGGATGCCCTGCCGAACATCTCGGAGCTCACCTCCGCTTCGAACGGGATGCGGGTGTCACTCCTGTTTCCACCGGCGCGGCTCCAGCTTGGGCGGGCGGGAGCCGTGGCGCCTGGCGCCGAGCACGGGAACGTACTCCAGCTCCTCGCCCGATTCGGCGGCGCGGAGCATCAGGCCGCCGCGGCTCATGTCGCCGCGGCCCACGAAGGCGGCGGGGAAGGTCAGCCGGTCGCCGTAGATGGCGGCGAGGATGTCGACGTACTTGCCCGTGGCGATGCTCCCCAGCAGCACCATCTCGCAGCCGTCCACGTGCTCGGCCAGGGCGCGGGCGTGCGTCTCCAGCGGGTTGCGGTAGCCCGGGTTGTCCAGCTCCACCGCGCCTTCCTTGAACTCGCGCAGCACCTCGGCGGTGATCGCGGACTCGGGCGGCACCAGCCCGCGCGTGGGCGTGATCACCAGCGCGCCGGGCAAGCCGTCCGGCGGCGACGAGAAGCGGCGCACGTACGCCATCTTCCCGCGAAAGTAGAGGCCGCTGAGAAAGCTGAAGACGTCGCCCAGCGGCGCGCCCTCGGGCGAGCGGAGCTGGCGGGCGAGGTCGAACATCGCGGCTTCGCGGAGCATCATCTCCCCGCGCTTGCCGCCCGCGAAGGCAGGCGAGAGGAGGAAGATTCGTCGGGTAAACATGGTGAACGTGCAAAGCAAACTCCGGGCCGGTTCGTTCACTTCTCTGCTCGCCAACGCATCGTTGCTCTCGGCTGTGCCCTCGCCGCTCACCGGTGGTCGTGCATCGTCGGCGCTCTCGACCAGTGAACACGGAGGCACGGAGGGCACGGAGCCACGGGAGCTGCGTACCGCGTTGCCATGTGGCCGCGGTTCCGGCGCTGCCGCATCGGGAGCCGGTGATCCGCCGAGGCCAGCCGTGGCTGTTTCCGTGCCCTCCGTGGCTCACGCGAAGCGCCCCTCGTTTCGCCGTCGGCGCGCCACCGCACCGATGGGACACCACACGGGCAGCTTGCTCGGGTGTGTGGCGTGTCTGTCCCAGGCGATGTCGCATTCGTGACCCGTTCGCCCCATCTCCGTTCACGACGATTTCGCCATCCACATGGCGCGCAACGAGTTGCAAAATCGCAAAACTTCTTCGGCGCCGGGCCCGTATGCTGCCCTCGTCGACGCTCATCCCGGCAGGCGCCGGGAAGACGGCGGCACGGCGGAGCGGCTCCGCCGGCAGATGCGCGGTCCGAGTCGCGGACGGCGCGGGTCGATCGAACGAACGAATCCGGCGGGGGCTTGGCCTCCGCCGTTGCACATAGGAGAGAACGATGCACGGTGTGAAGACGATCAAGGCGGCGGGGCGGATCGCGGCCGTGGCGGTGATGGCGGCGGCGTGCGGCCAGGCGCAGGCGAAGCCGATCGAGGACGCGGCCGCGGGCTCGCCGAGCTCGCCGCGGGTGATCCAGGTGGTGGCGCGCGACTTCGCGTTCGAGGCGCCGGCGACGGTGGCGGCGGGGCTGGTGACCATCCAGCTGCAGAACCGCGGGCACGCGCTGCACCACGTGAACCTGGTGAAGCTCGACGACGGGAAGACGCTGGACGACGTGTTCGCCGCGCTCCGTGCCGGCAACGGCGGCCCGCCGCCCGCCTGGATGCACGACATGGGCGGCCCCAACGCGCCGGACCCGGGGCGCGACGCCAACGCCACGCTCTTCCTGGCGCCCGGCACCTACGCGCTCCTCTGCTGGGTCGACATCCCGGACCACGTGCCGCACGTGATGAAGGGGATGGCCAAGCAGCTGACCGTGACGCCCGCGTCCGTCCGCGCCGCGGCGGCCACGCCGGCGGGTGACATCACCATGCGGCTGAACGACTACTCGTTCGCGCTCAGCACGCCGATCACGCGCGGGCGCCACAGCATCCGCGTGGTGAACGGCGCCGCGCAGTCGCACGAGGTGGAGCTGATCAAGCTCGCCCCGGGGAAGACCACGCGCGACATGATGGCCTGGATGGAGACGATGGTGGGCCCGCCGCCGGCCACCGCCCTGGGCGGGATCTCGGGGATGGCGCGCGGCGCGGTGGAGTCGTTCAGCCACGACTTCACCCCCGGCACCTACGTGCTGATCTGCTTCCTCCCCGATTCGCGGGATGGCAAGCCGCACTTCATGCACGGGATGATCCAGACGATCACCGTCTCCTGACGCGCGCATCCGCATCTGCCGACCCACGGATCGTACCGCCGGCCGCCCGGGTGAACGCCCGGGCGGCCGGTATGGCGAAACAGACCGGCCGCGTCCAGCTTGCTCCGTCGCGCTTCGTCATCATCGACCGGCAGCTCCCGAGGCTTGCCCATGCTGACTCGCCTTTCCGCCCTCGCCGCCCTCACGCTGGCGCTCGCGCCCGCGCCGCGGCAGGACGCGCTGTATTCCTTCCAGACGCCGACCGGCAACATCGGCTGCATGGCCGACGACGAGGGCGGGCGCTGGAGCCTGCGCTGCGACATCGCCACGCACGACTGGGCGGGCGGCTCGGCCGGGCGCGACTGCGATCTGGACCAGGGCGACGCGCTGGGAATGACCGGCGGCGGCCGCACCTACTGGGTGTGCCACGGCGACACCGTGCTGCGGCAGGGCGCGGTGCTGGGGTACGGCAGCAGCTGGCGCGCGGGCCCGTTCACCTGCATCTCCGCGCGCGCCGGCGTCACCTGCCGCAACCGCGCCGCGCACGGCTTCACGCTCAGCCGCGCCAGCTACCGCGTATTCTGATCTTTCCAGAAGTTCGGATGATATGAACGGCGCCCCGGCAGATCGTCTGCCGGGGCGCCGGTTTTAATCCATTCCTCAACGATCTCAACCAGAGAACACGGAACCACAACGGAGGAAACGGGAACGACAACGGTTGAACTGCACTGCTGTTACCGTTGTCGTTCGGTTCCCTCCGTTGTGGTTCCGTGTTTTCTTCTTTTCGACTGCGTCCTCACCACGCACGGTCTTCGTCGCCGATCGGGGAGCCCGGCGGCGCGGCGAGCGGCTCGCGGCGGTCCTTGGCCTCCCACGGGCGTTCCAGGAAGCGGCCGATGTCCTCCGCGAGCAGCCGGGCGTGCGCGCGCTCGCCCGCGTCGAGCGCCCCGCGCGACGCGGAGGACTGGCGGATGGCGCGGAGCTGCTCGGCGGCCTCGGCGCGCACCTGCGGCATGGTGGCGTCGGCGGCCACGCGCATCAGCTCGTCCACGTACGCGCGCTGGACGGTCCGGGCCAGCGCGCGCTGGTACGCATCGCCCTCGCCCGCGGCGAACACGGCGGCGGTGGTGCGCTGCAGCACGTCGGTGAGGCCGGGGAGCGACGGATCGATCGCGTGCTGCTCCACCAGCCGCGCGGCGCGCTGCGGGTCGAGCAGGAGCCCGAAGGTCATCGCCGCGGCCGATGCGGCGGGCGAGAGCGCGTCGAACACCGGCCCGGTGTAGCGCGGAAAGAGCTCGCGGTGCGCGTCCCAGGTGAAGGGGCGCGGCGGGATGCGCTCCAGCACGGTGCGAGGCAGCGCCAGCTCCGCGGGCGAGACGGTGGCGAGCACGGCCCGCAGCGCGCGCAGCTGCTCGGCCGCGGGGACGGGGCGCACCGGCACCTGCGCGTCGCCGCGCAGCGCGTAGGTGTACGTCTGCCCGCCCACGACCTTGGTGGCCGCCTCGGCCTGGTAGCGGTGGTAGAGGTAGAGCGGGACCAGCACCTCTTCCAGCGTGGCCAGCGGCATCCCCGTGCGGATGGCGTTCTCGCCGAAACGGTCCAGCGCGGCGCGCCGCACGCGCATCATCCGCTCCAGCTCGGTGGCGGCGTCGGCGCCGTTGTCCCACAGGTGCGTCTGCGGATGCGCGCTCCCGGACGGGCGCGCGTCCTGGTCGGTCAGGAAGGTGATCCCCCGCGCCCGCGCGTCGGCCAGGATGCGCGCCAGCGCCGGCCGCTCATCTCCCGGGGGAAGCTCGGCGTAGCCGTAGGTGATGGCGACCCTGTCCCACGCGCCGATCCCCTCCGGGTACGCGCCGGCCAGGTCCACGGTGCCGTCGGCGCGCAGCGTGGCCAGCGGCTGCGGGTAGTCCATCACGCTCACCCGCCCCTGCGCGCTGGAGATGTAGTTGTGCGACAGCCCCAGGGTGTGCCCCACCTCGTGCGCCGAAAGCTGGCGCAGGCGGGCCAGCACCACGCGCTGCAGCTCGGGCGGATTCTCGTCGCCGCGGGTGTAGGGGGAGAGCAGCCCCTCGGCGATCAGCCAGTCCTGCCGGTCGCGCAGCGAGCCGAGCGACACGTGGCCCTTGATGATCTCGCCGGTGCGCGGATCGATGACGGACGAGCCGTAGCTCCACCCGCGCGTGGCCCGGTGCACCCACTGGATCACGTTGTAGCGCGCGTCCATCGGGTCGGCGCCCTCGGGCATCAGCTCCACGCGAAAGGCGTCGCGGTACCCCGCCGCCTCGAACGCCTGGTTCCACCACCGCGCCCCCTCCAGCAGCGCCGTGCGGATCGGCTCGGGGGCGCCGCGGTCCACGTAGTAGACGATCGGCTGCACCGGCTCGCTCACCGCCGCGCCGGGGTTCCGCTTCCGCAGCCGGTGCCGGGCGATGAAGCGCTGGGTCAGCGGCCGGTCCATCGGCGCGGCGTAGTCGGCGTACTCGATGCCGAAGAAGCCCGCGTTGGGGTCGCTGCGCCGCGGCGTGTACCCCGCGTCGGGGAGCTGCACGAACGAGTGGCGCTCGCGCACGGTGATCGCCTCGGGAGTGGGTGCCACGTCGCGCACCCAGCTTCCCGGGTTGTCGCTGGTGAAGGTGAGCGTCACCTCCACCTCGCTGTTACGCGGAAAGGCCTTCAGGTTCGGCAGATACAGGGCGCTCCGCGACGCGTCGAGCTTGTAGTCGCCCTGGCGCGCCCGCTTGAGCGACTGCACCACGCCGTGCGCGTCGCGGAGCGCGAACTCGGTCGCGTCCACCAGCAGGTGGCCGTCCGATTCGGCGGCGGCGGTGAAGCCCCAGAGCACGCTCTGCGCGAACGAGTCCTCCACGTCGCGGCGCTCGTCGGGGTTGTCGGTGACGGCGCGGAAGGCCTGGTTGGGCTGCACCATCAGCACTCGCGGCCCGGTGCGCTCGAAGCGCACGATGCGCGTGTCGCCCAGCTGGCCGCGGTCGAGCCCGATGTCGTTGCTCCCCACCCCGGCCGGGAGCGACACCTGGTAGATCATCTCCTGCCCCATCCGCGGGATCTCCATCCACAGCTTGCCGGCCGCGGCGTCCCAGTAGAGCGGGATGAACCCGTCCTTCCGCTCCATCCCCCGCGTCTTCTCGGCGATGGACGGGAGCGGCTGCTGCGCGCGGGCGGCCGGCGCCAGTGCCCCGGCCAGCAGCGCCGCGCCGAGGAGTGAGCGTACCAAGCGGGTCATCGGGGTGTGCGGATGCGGATGGAGAGGTGCGGATCACGCCTGTTTCGCCGTACAGCCTAGCCATCCCGCGCGGTTCAGGCAAACGTGCGATCATCATCCCGTCTTCGCGGTCGGCCGTCGCTCCGTCGCTCCGGGTCCACGGGTCGAGCCTGCTGCGGAATCGATGGATCCGTCGCGTCGGGGACGTCGCTCGTGGGGGCGGAGCTTCGTGGCCGGGCGGGCAGCGCGGGGAAGAAGTGAACACGGAGCAACGGGGGGACACGGAGCAACGGTCCACTGCCTGGATCGCGCGTGGCCTCCGCGATCGCGCGTGGGGCGGATCCCGGGGGGTACCGGGAGATGGAGGGCGGGGCGTGGTTGCGGGGGGAGGGGCGCGGGGTTCTCTTCCGGCGCGATTCGGGACGATCCAACGACGTGGGAGAGACGGGATGAGCGAGATGAAGCGGGTGTGCGTGTTCTGCGGCAGCAATCCCGGGCGCCGGCCCGAGTACCTGGAGGCGGCGCGGGAGATGGGGCGCGTGCTGGTGGAGCGCGGGATGGGGCTGGTGTACGGCGGCGGCAACGTGGGGCTGATGGGCGCGGTGGCCGACACCGTGCTCGCCGCCGGCGGCGAGGCGATCGGCGTGATTCCCCGGGCGCTGATGGAGCGCGAGGTGGGCCACACCGGCCTCACCCGCCTGCACGTGGTCGGCACCATGCACGAGCGCAAGGCGATGATGGCCGACCTGAGCGACGGGTTCGTGGCGCTCCCCGGCGGGTTCGGCACCTTCGAGGAGTTCTGCGAGGTGCTCACCTGGAGCCAGCTCGGCTTCCATCCCAAGCCCTGCGGCCTGCTGAACGTGGCGGGCTACTACGATACCCTCCTCGCCCTCTTCGACCACGCCACCGCCGAGGGCTTCGTCCCCGGGAAGCACCGCTCGCTCGTGATCCAGGACACCGACCCCGCCCGCCTGCTGGACCATTTCGCCGCCTTCGCCCCGCCCACCACCAGCAAGTGGATCGGCCGCGAGGAGCGCTGATCCGCGCGAGAACGAAGACCGCGCGAGCACGGGGAGGAACGAAGGAGCACCGAGAGCGCTCGCCCGACGCACGCTCGTGCAGGCACGGGCGACCGCGAGGCAGTGAACCGTTGCTCCGTGTCCCTCCGTTGCTCCGTGTCCACTTCTTCCCCGCGATGCCCGCCCAGCCACGAAGCTCCGCCCCCACGAGCGATCGCCCGCCAGCTCTCCGTTCGGTTCCTTTCTTGCCCTTCTCTCCGTTTCTCCGCGTTCGCCCGCAGTCGCGGTTCAGCCCGCGAGGGGGAGGAGGAGGGTGAAGACGGAGCCCTCGCCCTCGCGGCTCTCCACGGTGAGGTCGCCCCCCATCGCGCGCGCCAGGTCGCGGCTGATGGAGAGCCCCAGCCCCGTGCCCTCGGTGGTGCGCGTGTAGCCGGCGTTCACCTGCACGAACGGCTCGAAGATGGTCCCCAGCTTGTCGGGCGGGATGCCGATGCCGGTATCGGCCACGCGCACGCAGGCGCGGCCCTCGCCGGCGGAGCCGGAGAGCACCACGCGCCCGCCGCCGGGCGTGAACTTCACCGCGTTGGAGAGGAGGTTGAGGACGATCTGCCGCACCTTCTCGGGGTCGGCCAGCGCCACGGCATCGCTGCCGGCGGGGATGCACTCGTACGCCAGGCCACGCGCCTGCACCTGCGGCGCGATCAGCTCCTCCACCTCGTCGAACACCTCGTCGAGCCGCATGGCGCGCAGGTCGAAGTGCACGTGACCGGTCTCGATCCGCGCGAAGTTCAGCACGTCGTTGATCAGCCCCAGCAGGTGCAGCTGGCTGCGGCGGATACGGGCCAGGTCGGCGCGCTGCTCGGCGGTGATCGGGCCGCGGATCTCCAGGTCCAGCAGGTCCACGTAGCCGGCGATCGCGTTCAGCGGCGTGCGCAGCTCGTGGCTCATGGTGGTGAGGAACTCGAACTTGGCGCGGTTCGCCGCCTCGGCCTCGGCGCGGGCGGCGCGCTCGGCCTCGTACAGGCGGGCACGCTCCAGCGCCAGCGCCGCCTGCCGCCCCACGGCCAGCAGGAAGGAGCGGGTGTCGGCGTCGAAGCTCCGCGGCTCGGGAAAGTTCAGCACCAGCCCGCCCACCGCGCGCCCCTCCACCCACATCGGCGCCACCATCCACGCGCCGAAGCGGTCGCGCTGCCCCACGTCGGCCACGGCCGGGTAGCGCCGCTCCAGCTCGTCGCGGCTCTCCACCGCCACGATCTCGCCGGTGCGCACCGCGTCGCTGAGCGGGATCCGCGCCTGCACGCCCACGGTGCGGAACGCCTCCACCACCTCGGGCGCGAAGCCGGTGGAGTGCACGCGCTCCACCGTCGTCGCATCGAGGCTGAGCTGGCCCACCCACCCCGCGGTGGCGCCCATCGATTCCATGCACAGCCGCAGCGCGGCGCCGGCCACCTCTTCGGGGGTGCGCGCCTCGGAGAGCGCGGCGGTCACCTGCTGCAGCCGCGCCGTCCGTTCGGCCGAGCGCTCGGCGGCGCGGCGCGAGTCGCGCTCGGCCTGGTGGAGGCGCGCGTTCTCCAGCGCCGTGGCGGCGCGGCGCCCCAGCTCCTCGGCCGTCTCCAGCTCGGGCGCGCCGTAGCGCCGCCCCGAGGCCGAGGTGCCGAGCAGGAGCACGCCCAGCACCCGGCCGTCGGCGCGCAGGGGAACGGCCAGCAGCGAGCGCGGCTCCAGCGCCAGCGCTCCCTGGCGCACGGGCCCGCGGAAGCGCCCGGCGAGCGCCTCTTCGGTCACCTCGGGGAGGAGCACCGAGCGCCCGCTGTCGAGCACGGTGCGGACGAAGCCGGTGGGCTCGGGGGCGCGGCGGTACTCCTCGAACAGCGCCTGCAGGGCGGGCGTTCGCGCGGGGTCGGCGTGCAGCACCAGCCCGGGGGCGACACCGGCCTCGTCCGCCAGGATCACGGCGCAGAAGTCCGCCAGGCGCGGCACCACCATCGCCGCGATCTCGCTCAGCACCGTGTCGCGCCGCAGCGACGAGGCCAGCACGCGGCTGGCGTCGGCCAGGAAGCGGAGCGACTCCTCGGCGCGGCGGCGCTCGGTCACGTCGGTGACCATGGCCAGCGCGCCGATCCAGCGCCCCTCGTCGTCGTGCACGGCGCTGAGCGACACCAGCGCCCACAGGTCGCTGCCGTCGGCGCGCACGAAGCGGAAGTCGTGGCGCTCGGGGCTGCCGTCGCGCCGCCGGGCCAGCCGGTCGGCCGATTCGCGGCGGTTGCCGGGGTGCACGAAGTCGGCGAAGGAGGCACCCCGCATCGCGGCGGGGTCGCGGCCCAGCATCGCCCCCAGCCGCTCGTTGGCGTAGGTGGTCTTCCCCGAGGTGTCGAGGAGCCAGACGCCCTCCTCGGCGGTCTCGATCAGCCGCCGGTAGCGCGCCTCGCTGGCGCGCAGCGCGGCCTCGGTGCGCTTCCGCTCGGTGATGTCGCGCGCGATGGTGCTGGCGCCCGCCACCCGGCCCATGCGGTCCAGCAGCGGCGAAAGGGAGAGCAGGACCTGGAGCGGCGTGCCGTCGCGCCGCACGCGCACCGTCTCGTACGAGGCGATGCGCTCGCCGGCCGCCAGCCGGGCGAGGAGGTGGGTGATCTCGTCCACCCGTTCGGGCGGGGCGAGGAGCGACACGTTGCGCCCCACCACCTCGGCGGCGGTGTAGCCGTACAGGCGCTCGGCGCCGGCGTTCCAGCTCTGGATGGTGCCGTCGAGCCCCTTGGAGAAGATGGCGTCTTCGCTGCTCTCCACGATCGCGGCCAGGCGCGCGCGCTCCAGCTCGCCGCGGCGGCGGTCGGTCACGTCGTCGAAGAGGAGCGACACGCCGCCCGCCCACGGCGCCGCGCGGACGGAGAGCCAGCGGCCGATCGCCGGGTCCCGGTACTCGGCGTGGGCGATGCTCCCCTCGTCGCGCGCCTGGTGGAGCACGTGCCACGACTCGCGCCCCACCGCCTCGGGGAACACCTCCCACACCACGCGCCCCAGCAGCTCCTCGCGCGGTTTGCCGACCAGTGCGGCGGCGCGGGCGTTGACGTAGGTGTAGCGCCATTCCTGGTCGAACGCGGCGAACGCCTCGCCGATCCCCTCGAGCAGCGACTCCAGCACCAGGCGCCCGCTCTCGGCCTGCTCGCGGGCGGCGCGCTCGGCGGCCAGGTGGCGCTCCGTCTGCTCGGCGGCGCGGGCGTCGGTCACGTCCTGCGCAGTGCCCAGTTGGCGCACGGGGGCGCCGGTGGCGTCGCTCTCCGTTCGGCCGCGCGCGTGCAGCGTGCGCACGGCGCCGTCCGGGAGCACCACGCGATGGTCCAGCTCGAAGGGGTGGTGCGTCTCCAGCGCCCGGGTGATCGCGGTCTCCAGGGCGTGGCGGTCGTCCGGGTGCACGCGGCCCAGGAAGGTGCCGAAGTCCACGCGGATCTCGCCCGGGTGGTGGCCGTACAGGCGGTACATCTCGTCCGACCACCAGAGGGTGCCGGCGGCGACGGACCACTCCCAGCTCCCCACGTGGGCCACGGCCTGCGCCTCGGCGAGCTGGCGGGCCGAGCTCTCGCGCAGCTGGCGCTCGGCCTCTTCGAGCTCGCGGGCCAGCGCCAGCGCCTCCTCGGTCTGGATCTCGAGCTCGGCGGCCTGCTCCTGCAGGGTGGCGGCCTGCTCCTCGAGCTCCATCGCCTGGTCTTCCATCACGCGCGCGTGGGCGCGCGCGTCGGCGGCGGCGGCCTCGGCGCGCAGGCGCACGCGGTCCAGCCCCTCGCGCATGGAGCCCACCAGCACGGCGATGGCGGTGAAGAGCGCCAGGCGGAGGAGGGTGGCGCCATCGGCGGTGAAGGTGCCGCGCGGGCCCAGGATGAACCAGCTGACCAGCGGGAGCGAGAGGGCGGTGGCCAGCAGCGCCGGCACGCGCCCGCCG
>Ga0247773_1000147_pt1 | contig 34332 bp, 28 predicted proteins | sample UWRJL092311B6_FD_179934 | JGI IMG/M metagenome (GOLD analysis project Ga0247773, IMG submission 179934) | Plant litter microbial communities from Arlington Agricultural Research Station in Wisconsin, United States - UWRJ-L092-311B-6 | ecosystem: Environmental > Terrestrial > Plant litter >... | reverse complement strand
CCCGGGGCCAGGAGGAGGACGTCGCGCGGGTCCTCGCGGCGGCCCACGGCCACGATCTGCAGCCCCTCGGGCACGCGCGTGGGCACGTCCTTGAGCGAATGGACGGCCAGATCGGCCTCTCCCGAAAGCAGGGCGACGTCCAGCTCCTTGGTGAACAGCCCCTTGTCGCCGATCTTGGCCAGCGGCACGTCCTGCACGTTGTCGCCCGTCGTCTTGATCACGCGGATCTCGACCTCCAGGCCGGGCCGGGCCGCGCGGATCGCCTGCTCCACCGCGCGCGTCTGCCACAGCGCCAGCTGGCTCCCGCGCGAGGCGATGCGGACGACGCTTCCCATCTCCGCGGACGAGGCGCCGTCCGTCACCACTGGCTCTGCGCCCCCTGCACCAGCTTCTGCACCAGGTCGTCCAGCGCCTTGCGGCGCCCCACGTCCACCGTTTCGCCGCCCTCGCGGCTGAACAGGCCGATGGCGCTGATGGAGCCCTGCTGCCAGAGCACGCGGTCGGCCTTCACGTCGTAGATCTCCGCGTCGAACGTGATCTGCACGCGCGTCTGGTTGGTGGTGATGCGCCCGCCGGGGGTGTTGGGGTCGAAGTTGGTGACCTGCTCGTCGTAGCTGGTCAGCTTGCCGCGCACGATGGCGTCGGCCGTCTGCTGCGGCGCCAGGCGCACGCCCAGGCTGCGCGGCAGCTCTTCCTGCAGCTTGCGCTGCACGTCGCTGCGCAGGAACTCGTAGGGCGTGGTGTTGTCGAACAGGTCCACGTACACGGTGCGGATGTTGGACGGCAGCCCGCCCCCGGTGAAGCTGTACATGCACCCCGACAGCATCACCCCCAGGGCCAGCAGCCGGCTAACGATCCGTGCCCGGCGGGCTCCATACGTCTTCGGCGAACGATGCGGCATTGGAGGATTGTTCCAGCGTGAGGTTCAGGTTGCGGAATGCGGGCACGTCGCGGTAGCGGGCGGCCTTGAGCGCGCCGTCGCCGCCGCGCTCCAGGTCCACCGTCTCCTGTACACCGCCGCTCTTGATGCGGCGCACCTGGGTGAGACGGTTGCCCTGCGCGCGGTACTCCAGCGTGCCGTCGGGCCCCAGGTCGTAGCGCAGCGTCACCCGTCCGCCCTGGTCGGTGGCCGCCGTCAGCCGCGCGGCCGAGGGGGGGCGAACCACGCCGACGGCGGCCCACAGCAGCGCGGGCGACGGCAGCTTGAAGCGCTCGGCCACCTGCGGCGGGATGCGCGCCGTCTCGCCCACCAGCGCGGCGGCCAGGTAGGTCTCGCCGCGCGGGCCGAACAGGTCCAGCCGGAAGCGCTCGGGCGCCACGTAGCGCGCCACGCCGCTGCCGCTGAAGCGCGAGCCGGCCTCGTCGAGCGACCAGGCGAAGCGCGCCTGCGTGGGGCGCGCGGGCGTTGTGGCCCGCCGCAGCGCCGCGGCGATCGAGTCGGGGCTGGCGGCCGTCACGGAGCCAGCCACGGACGGCGCCGTCTCGGCGGGAGATGGCGCCGGCGCGGCGGTGCCCTGGGCGGCCGCGCAGGCGGCCAGCACGGCGGCGAGCGCGGCGGCGGCGGGGCTGAGTCTGGGGTAAATCACGTCAACGCACCTCTTCCACTCGGATGATCCGGTCGGCGGGGATGATCTGGTTCACCACGCCCATCCCCCTCGCCGTGCCGCCGAAGACGGTATAGGTGCCGTCCAGGTGCGGCTGCGGCGAGTGGGTGACGAACCACTGGCTCCCGCCCGTGTCGGGCCCCGAGAGCGCCATGCCCAGGGTGCCGGCCACGTACGGGTGCCGGTTGATCTCGTCACGGATGGCATACCCCGGACCGCCGTTGGTGTCCCCTCGCGGGTCGCCGCCCTGGATCACGAAGTTGGCCACCACCCGCGGCCACTCCTGCCCGTTGAAGTATCCGCGCCGCGCCAGAGCCAGGAAGTTGTCCACCGTGAGCGGGGCGTCGTCGGCGAACAGCGCCAGCTCGATCGGCCCCCGGTTGGTCACCAGCCGCACGCGCGGGCGGGGGTTGGCCTGCCCGCGGCGCACCAGCGCCTCGTAGTCGGCCATGGAGCGGCCGGTGAGGATGGGGAGGGCGGCGCCCCAGCCGGCCGGCACGTCTTCGCCGAACACCGCGGCCACGTGCTGCCGCACCAGGTAGTCGCCCGAGCGGCCGAAGCGCGCGAAGAAGCCGCGCGCCACGCCGGTGTCCTTCTTTCCCATCTGCCCCAGCGCGTCCACGGCCGCCAGCGCGGCGTCGTCCAGCGAGTCGCGCTGGGCGCGGGCGTAGGCGTCGTACAGCGCCGGTGCGTCGGCGGGGTTGGCGGCCTGCCCCAGCCCCAGGATCGCGTTGACGCGGGCGTAGAAGTCGGGCACCTGCAGCGAGCGCAGGAGGAGCGGGCGGATGCGCGCCACGCTGTCGCCCGCCGCGCCCACCGCCGCCTCGAGCGCGGCGGTGGACACGCGCCCGTCGGCGTCGGCGATCGCCTGCTCCAGCCGTGCGCGCAGCGGCGACGCGGCGTAGTCGGCCTCGCCCGCGGCGCGGGCGTAGACGCGCGCCGCCGCCGCCCGCGCGCGCCAGTCGCCCTCGTGCGCGAGCACGTCGGCGGCGGTGATGGCCGAGGCGGCGTCCACCTCCGCCAGCGAGGCGAGCGCAGTCGTCCGTAGCGCAATGGGGCGGCGGGTGTCTAGCACCACGCGGCGCAGCGCGGCGGCGGATGCGGACGCCTTCGCGCCAAGGCGGCCGAGCGATTCGGCGGCGGTGATGGCCAGGTGCGGGTCGGCGCTGGGGAGCATGCCGGCGAGCAGGCTGATGGCGCTCGGGCTGTCGTAGGTGCCCAGCGTGCGGAGGGCGCTTACGCTCACCTCGTGGCGCACGTCGCCCACAGCCTTGATCACCCCCACCTCCGCCTGCGCGCGCGAGATGCCGGCCGAATCGGCCAGCCGCGCGGTGAGCGCGCGGACCGCGAACGAGCGCACGAGCGGGTCGAGGTCGTCGGTCAGTCGGTCGAGCGCGGCGGTGCCGGCCGCGCTCGGCACGCGAGAGAGCGCGTAGGCCGCGCGCCAGCGGATCTCGGGATCGCGCGAGGCGAGCCAGCGGGTGACCACCTCGGGCTTCGTGGGCCGCGGGAAGCGCCAGTAGCCCAGCAGCGCCTCGCCCACGGCGCGCTGGACGCCGGGGCCGGTGGCCGGGGCGGTCGTGAGGAAGCTCTCAACCGCCTGCTTCCCCGCTTCGGTGGCGTTGCGCACCAGCGCCAGCGCCGCCTCGCCCACCACCGTGGGCTGCCGGGCGATGCGGGGCGCCTGCAGCACGGCGGCGAGGGCGGGCACGGCGGTGGTGTCGTGCAGCAGCCCCAGCGCGAACGCGGCGTTGGCCGCCACGGCGGTGTCGGCGTCGGCCAGCCGCGGCGTGACCAGCGCCGTCCCGCGCTTGTCGCCGATGCGGCCGATGGCCAGCACCGCGCGGCGGCGAAGCTCGGCATTGGGGCTCGACGCGGCGGAGGCGAGCGCCGTCTGGTCGAACTCGCGCCGGTCTTCCAGCCGCAGCAGGTTCGCCGCGGTCGTCAGATCACGCCCCGCTAGCGGGCGGTGCTGCGCGGCGGAGGGTGCGGCCATCGCGAAGACGGCGAGCAGAGCCGGGAGGACGGCGGATCGGCCGATAGAGGCAAATGAATTCGCGGCAACGACGGCACCAGGTCCGCCTTCGCGGACTCGCGCGTCGGCATCTCGGCGCGAGGCGAAGGCTCGGTCCGCGGCCGGGCTCCCCTGGCTGTCCCCTGTTCCCTGTCCCCTGTCCCCTGTCGTTCTATCCGCTGTCATCAGCTCTGCTCCATGGGCTTGCCGTGGCGAAACGCGTCGAGCACGTGCGGCGGGATGCGCACCGTGGCGCCCGCGCGGTCGATGGCGATCAGGTCGGTGCGCGCGCTCACCAGGCGCGTGGTCGTTTCCCCGTCCACCCGCTGGATCAGGTAGTCGAAGCTCACGCCGCGCGAGCGCGCCTGCGACAGGGTGGTGACCACGCGGATCAGGTCGTCGTAGCGCGCGGGGGCGTGGTAGCGGAGGTTCGCCTCGGTCACGGCCAGCATCACGCCCTCGGCCTCGAGGTGCGCGTACGAGCGCCACAGCCGGCGGATCAGCTCCGTGCGGCCGATCTCGCACCACGGCAGGTAGTTGGCGTGGTACACGATCCCCATCTGGTCCGTTTCGGCGTAGCGGGCGCGAAACTCCACGGTGCAAGACGGGAGGGACGTCATCTGCCGGCGGTCTGGTGGGGTTGGACGGGCACGTGAGCCGGGATTCTACCCGCGCGGGCGGCGGCGTGTCAAAGGGCCCCGGCGCTGGCGCTCGGCTGCTGCCGTGGGCTCCGGAGCGACCCGGTGCACGCGAGGAACGATTGCGTACGGATGGTTTGCAGGATAAAGTACTTGGCGAATGGACCCACGATGCGTCCGCCGACATCTGCTCCAGCGATGACGGGGACCCGCCGACATGCTCCACATGCATCCGCGGAAGGCGGTGGCGTGGTGAAGTTCCGGGAGATCTTTCGCTTCGAGGTCGCCTCCCAGCTGCGCCGCGTCTCGACCTGGCTCTGTTTCGCCGTCCTCTTCGCGTTCGCGTTCTGGGCGATGGCGGGCTCGCGGCCCTCCGACGCCGACGTATTCCAGAACGCGCCGTTCGGCATCGCGTTCTTCACGGTTCTCGGCGGCGCGATCTGGCTGCTGATCGGCGCCTCGGTCGCCGGCGAAGCCGCCGCGCGCGACGTGCAGGCGCGGATGCACCCGCTCGCGTACACCGTGCCGGTGAGCAAGGCGGAGTACCTGGGCGGGCGCTTCCTCGCCGCCCTCGCGGTCAATGCGCTGATGCTGCTCGCGGTGCCGGCGGGGATGCTGCTCGGTCTCTACCTCCCCGGCGTGGAGGCCGGGCGCCTCGGCCCGTTCCGGCCGGCCGCCTACCTCACGGCCTACGGCTTCATCGCGCTGCCGTTCGCCTTCGTCGCCACGGCGGTCCAGTTCGCCTGGGCGGCGCTGAGCCGCCGGCCGGCGGCGAGCTATCTCGCCAGCGTGCTCCTGTTCAGCGCCTCCACCTTCGGGGTGATGGGGGTGATGCAGGTGCTGGGCACGACCCGGCGCGGGCTGGTGAGGGTGCTGGACCCCGTCGGCATCGCCGGCATCGTCGGCTACCTGGGGGCGACGTGGACGGCGGCCGAGCAGAACACCCGCCTGGCAGGCCTGGAGGGTCCGCATCTCGCGAACCGGCTCCTCTGGCTCGCCGTCGCCGCGGGCGTGCTTGCGTTCACCTACATCCGCTTCCACCTCGCCCATCCCGCGGAGAGCCCTGGGCGGCGGCGAGAGGCGCACGCCCGGACGCCGGCGCGTGGCGACGCCGCGCGGGTCGCCCGCATCTGCGCCCCGCAGCCCCGGCAGGCGTTCGGGCTGGAGACGTACGCGCGGCAGGCGCTCGCGATCGCGTCGGCATCGTTCCGCGCGACCGCCACCGGCCGGGGCGGCCTCGTCCTGCTGGCCGCGATCCCCGCGCTCGTGCTGGTGGACCTGCCGCAGAGGATGGAGTCGTTCGGCGTTCCGCTGCTGCCCAGGACCTGGTTCGTCCTCACCTTTCTCACGGCCCCGCTGACCAGGCCGCTCACGCACTGGGTCGTCATCCCCCTGCTCGTCGCCTTCTACGCCGGCGAGTTGGCGTGGCGCGAGCGAGACGCGGGGCTGGGCGAGATCACCGACGCGTCACCGGTGTCGGACTGGGCCGCGTTCCTGGGCAAGCTCCTGGGGCTCGGCGGCGTCGTGGCCGCCTGGCTCGCGCTGGTGATGGCGGCCGGGATGCTCGCGCAGCTCGCCATGGGGCTGCGCGACCTGGAGGCCGGGCTGTACCTGCGAACCCTCTTCGGGCTCCAGCTCCCCGAGTACCTCCTCTTCGCCTGCCTCGCCCTGGTGGTACACGCCGTGGTGAACCACAAGTACGTGGGTCACCTGGTGATCCTCCTCGCGCTGGGCTTCATCGGCTTCGCCTCGCGGTTCGGGATCGAGCACAACCTGCTAGTCTACGGAGCCGGTCCGTGGTGGTCACACACGGAGATGGGCGGGTTCGGCGCGACGCTCGGGCCGTGGCTGTGGTTCAAGCTCTACTGGGCCGCGTGGGCGCTGCTGCTCGCGGTGGTGGCGAGGCTGCTCTGGCCGCGCGGCCGGGAGGGCGGCCTCGCGGCGCGGCTGCGAATGGCGCAGGGTCGCTTCACGCGCCCGGCGGCCGGGGTTGCCGCCGCGGTGGCGGTGGGGCTCGTCCTCGCCCTGGGCGGCTTCGTCTTCTACAACACCAACGTGCTGAACGCATACCGGAGCGCCTCCGACCGGGTCGCGGAGGCCGCCGAGTACGAGCGGCGCTACGGGCGATACGCAGCGATCCCGCAGCCGGTGCCGACCGCCGTCACGCTGCGCGTTGAGATCCACCCGGAGCGGCGGGCGGTGGAGATCCGCGGCACGTACCGCCTGGTGAACCGAAGCGCGGTGCCGATCGGCTCCATCCACCTGGCCACGGCCCACGGAGTCCGGACGGGTGAGGCAGCCTTCGACCGGCCGGCCGCTCGCGTGCTGGCGGACCACGGCCACGGCTACCGGATCTACACGCTGGAGAGGCCGCTCCAGCCCGGCGATTCGCTGCGGATGGGCTTCGAGGTCCGGGTCGAGCCGCGTGGCTTCCGCAACGGCGGTGTCGACGCCTCGGTGGTGGCGAACGGCACCCACTTCACGAGCGCGGCGTGGCTGCCGGCCATCGGCTACCAGCCGGGTCGCGAGCTGCAGGGTGCGGCGGACCGGCGGGCGCACGGGCTCGCGCCGCGCCCCCGGCTCCCCTCGCTCCACGACGTCGCGGCGCGCCGGGCGGGGGCCACCCCCGAGCACCAGCGGATCGCCTTCGAAGCGGTGGTGGGCACAGCGGGGGACCAGGTCGCCGTCGCCCCGGGGTCGCTGCGCCGGACGTGGGTGGAGCGGGGGCGCCGCTACTTCCACTACGCCACCGATGCCCCGATCCCGAACGACTACGCCCTCTTCTCGGCGAAGTACGCGGTGCGCGAGGCGCGGTGGAACGACGTCGCGATCCGGATCTACCATCACCCGGGGCACACGGCGAACCTGGACCGGATGCTCAGCGCCGTGCGCGCCTCGCTCGACCACTACAGCCGGGCGTTCGGCCCGTATCCGCGGCGCAACCTCAGCCTCGTCGAGATGCCCGGCGCTGGCGGGATGCACGCCAACGCCGGGCTGATCACCTTTCAGGAGGGGTTCTCGCTCTTCGACCCGGAGCGCGGCTCGCGGGTGCCCGACTTCCCGTTCTCGGTGGTCGCGCACGAGGTGGCGCACCAGTGGTGGGGCATCCAGCTCGCGCCGGCGCGCGTCGAGGGGGCCACGCTGCTCTCGGAGCCGCTCGCGGAGTTCTCCGCGTTCCAGGTGGTCAGGGAGGCCCATGGGCAGGAGGAGCTGCGCCGCTACCTGCGGAGCCTGCGCACGCGGTACGAGGTCCCGGGCACGCGCGCCGGCGTTCCCCTGCTTCGGGCGAACGGCGATCTCGCCGGCTACTACAGGGGGCCGCTGGCGATGTACGCGTTCAGCGAGTACGTCGGAGAAGAGCGGGTAAACAGCGCGTTGCGGCGCCTGCTGGAGACGCATCCCGCGACGGTGCCCCTCCTGCCGACCACGCTGGACCTCTACCGCGAGCTCCGGGCAGAAACGCCCGACTCGCTCCGCTACCTGCTGCACGACCTCTTCGCCGCGAACACCTTCTGGGAGCTGGAGACGGAGCGCGCCTCCGCGCAGCGGACCGCGGCGGGCGCCTGGCGGGTGACGCTCCGCGTGAAGGCGCGCAAGGTGACCGTCAGCCCCGCGGGCGTGGAGACGGAGGTGCGGATGGACGAATGGATTCCGGTGGGCGTCTTCGCCGCGGGTGGCCGGCAGGGCCCGGAGTTCGGCGAGACGCTCTACCTGCGCAGTCACCGCATCCGCTCGGGCGAGCAGACGATCACGGTGACGGTGCCGAAGAAGCCGTCCGACGCCGGCATCGACCCCGATCTCCTGCTGATCGACCCGGATCGATCCGACAACATGGAGAAGGTGGAGATCGAGGGCTGAAGGCGAGATCCAGCCGCCTTCCGGCCGAAGGCGCGCACGCGGGGTCGAGCTCCGGATGACCGCGGGCCTGGTGGTCGGCGGCGGGAGGCGGTCCTTCACCGGATGGCGTGCGATACCCGATTGCCGTAGATACTTCCGGAATCTTCGACCGGAATTCCAGCATCTACGCGCACTCTCGCGATTTCAATCTGGAAGTCCGCGCTGCGATTCAGTATGAGAACGGATGGCCGCCCCGCTCCCGGCGAGACCGTCCGCGCCGCACGATGGGGGCGCCGGCGTGCTTGTGGGGGGTGGGGGCGCGGCCTAGCTTTGCCGCCCCATGAGCGAAAAGCCCGTCTACGTCGTTTCCGACACGCACTTGGGCGCGGTTCCGCGAGAGACGGAGCGCGCCTTCCGCGGCTTCCTGGCCCACGTGGCCGAACACGCATCGTCGCTGCTGATCAACGGCGACCTGTTCGACTTCTGGTTCGAGTACCGCCACGTGATCCTGCGCGAGCACTTTCGCGTGGTGGCCGCGCTGGCCGACGTGGTGGACGCGGGGGTGAAGGTGTGGTTCGTGGGCGGCAACCACGACGCCTGGGCCGGCAGCTTCCTGCGCGACGAGGTGGGCGTGGAGCTGCTGGACGGCCCGGTGGAGATGATGCTGGCCGGCCGCCGCACGCTGGTGGCGCACGGCGACGGGCTGGGCAAGGGCGACTTCAAGTACCGCGCGCTGAAGGCCGTGATCCGGCACCCGATGTCCATCGGCGCCTTTCGCGTGCTGCACCCCGACCTGGGGCGGCGGATCGCCAACCTGGCCTCGTCCACCGAGCACAAGGCCGGCGGGGGCGACGCGGCGGCGGCGCGTGGCCGGGCGGCGTTCATCCAGCACTGGGCCGAGGAGCAGATGCGCGCCGACCCCGGCCTGGACCTGGTGCTGGCCGGCCACGCCCACGTGGCCACCTGCGCCCAGGTGGAGCCCGGCCGCTACTACGTGAACTCGGGCGACTGGCTGAACGACTACAACTACGTGGTGCTGCACCCCGGCGGCGGCCCCCCGGAGCCGCGCGTGTGGCCTGCGAGCCCGGACACCGCGCTGCCGCGGCAGGGCGAAGCGGACACGGAATCCTCGGACTGACATCGGGTCGACGGGCATTTGAGGCGATTGAAATCGCAGCAACGACGGCCCAAAGTCCGCGTCGCGGACTCCCGCGCGGAGATCCGTGCGAATCGCACGGACGCTGAGGAGCCGGGGTCATCCGCCGGTTGAAACCGGCGGCTGAGACGTCAAGAAGTCCGCCTTCGCGGACTGCAGCCGCGGTATCATCTCGGCAGGCGAGCGCCCTCCCCCTACACCGCGGCTTTCGCCACGCAGAACCAGCCGGCGCGAAGCGCCCCCCGTCCCTCCCCCGTGCTGTTACGGGGGAGGGACAGGCGCTTTCTGGACGCGACGCAGTCGCGCCAGAACGCGCCAGGGAGAGGGCCCCGCGCGGTGCCCACCGCATGCTCCATCTTCGTCCCTGTCCCTCGATCCCTCCAATCCCCCCACCTACCAATCCCGCGGCACCTCCGTGAACTCCTCCGGCTCGCGCGAGAGCGCGGCGGCGAACGCGCGGGCCAGGCGCCGGTAGCCGGGCCGCTGCGTGGACACGCGGTAGGCCACCACGAAGCTCACCGCCTCCAGCGGCCGCAGCTCGCGCACGCGGTAGGTGATGCGCGCCTCGTCGCGCTCGTGCGCGGCGGGAACCACGGCCAGCGCGCGGGCGCCGGGGGGCAGCTCCACGTGCACGTGCAGCAGCGCGCAGGGGATGTTGAAGATCACCCAGTCGCTGTAGGTGACCGTGCGCGCCGCCCCATCCCTGGCCACCACCGTGCCGATGGACGACTCGTAGCTGTAGTTGAAGGTGTAGCGCTCGCCCGGCTTCACCGGCTGCCGCAGGCGCACCTCCACGCGCGTGCCGGGCCCCTCCGTCCACAGCAGCCGCGCCGACAGCTTGCCGCGCGCGTCCCACGCGCGCAGGTCGGCCACCTCGGCGCCGCCGGCGGGAAGGTGGTAGCACCAGTAGCGCGCCAGCACCGGCCCCACCGTTTCCAGGTGGCATTCGTACTCGTAGCGCGCGCGCCGCGGGTCGGGGAGCAGCGTGACCGCGAGCGTGGCGGAGACCAGGCGGAAGCCGTCGATGCCCGGGCGCAGCTCGCGGTAGCGCTGCGGCGTGGTGATGGCCTCGGCGACGGACTCGGAGCGGAGGTTGGTGGACATCGCCAGACGGGTTGAAGGACGCGAGGGCGTGAAACACACGTGGAGACCCGTGTGCTTCGGGATGAACTCTGGACAGCCGGCGATGGGTCAGCGTCCGCCGCCGCCTGCTCCTCCGGGCTGGAAGACGTGGATCCGGATGCGCATGGTGGTCAAAGTGGATGCAAGTGAACGAAGTGAACAGCGCGTCGCCAAAGGATACGACCCGTCGTCCAAGCCGTCAAGCTTCTTGTTTGGATGAAATCAGGCGTGCGCGTCGGCGGGCGACGCGGAGGGATGATGGGCGAGCTCCAGGCGCTCGACGGGCAGCGGCTCGCCCCAGATCCGGGCGGCCACGGCGGCCACCTCGACTGGGTCGCCGGTGGTGAGGATGCGCAGCGAGCCGGGGCCGCTGGCCTCCAGCGCGCCGCGCTCGTGGAGCACGCGCGCGGTCTGCCGCGCGATCGCGGGGCCGCTCTCCACGATCTGCACGCCCGGGCCCAGCGCCGCCGCGATCTGCTCGCGCACGAAGGGGTAGTGCGTGCAGCCCAGGACCACGGTGTCGACCCCCGCGGCGGTCAGCGGCCCGGTGTAGCCGGGGAGGAGGGCGTGCAGCACGTCGTCGTCCAGGTGCCCGTCCTCGATGGCGTCGGCCAGGCCCACGCAGGGCTGCGCGATCACCTGCGCGCCGTTGCCGTAGGCCTGCACCAGGCGGGCGTAGCGCTCGGAGCGCAGCGTGCCGGTGGTGGCCATCACCCCCACGCGCCCGTTGCGCGACGCGGCCACCGCGGGCTTCACCGCCGGCTCCAGCCCCACCACGGGGATCGACAGCCGCTCGCGCATCAGCTCCAGCGCCGCGCCCGAGGCGGTGTTGCAGGCCAGCACCAGCAGCTTGGCCCCCAGACGCTCCAGGTGGTGCCCCGCGGCCAGCGTGCGCGCGCGGACCTCGTCCACCGTGCGGTCGCCATAGGGCACGTATGCGCTGTCGGCCACGTACAGCAGGTGCTCGGCGGGGAGCGCCTGGCGGATCTCGCGGGCCACGCTCAGGCCCCCGATGCCGCTGTCGAAGATCCCCACCGGCGCCGGTGCGTGCATCAGTTGCCCACCGGAACGGCCGCGCCGAACTGCACCCCGCCGGTGGGCGCGGGCTGCACGTCCACGTGCGTGTCGAAGTCGCGCAGGTACGCCGACACGAAGGCGTCGGCGCCCGAGAAGAAGAACCAGAAGGCGGAGAGCGTGATCCAGTCCTCGCGCTCGTTGCGGCGGGCGCGCACCAGCGGCAGCACGCGGCCCTCCTCCAGCAGCCCCTCGTCGCGGCGCGACTGCTCCAGGCGCTTGGCCTCGCCCAGCTTCTGGTCGGCCTTGTACAGCATCCACAGGCTTCCGGATTCGAGCGCGAAGTACACCGCCCCGCGCCCCGACGCGCCGATGGACGACTGCCCCCACCCCGGCAGCACCAGCGAGCGCAGGAACGCGCCGCGCGGCGAGATGCGGTAGCGCTGCTGCGAGCTGTCGGTGACCGACTGGCGGCGCGCCGGGGCGCTGTCGGCCACCAGCGGCCGGCGCTGGCGCTCGCCCAGTTGCAGCGAGTCGTTCACCTGCGCGCGCGCCGGCGGCGCCGCGGCCAGCACGAGCGGCACGGTGAGCAGGGCCAGGCGGCGCCACGATTGCGGGATCATCTCGGTCAGTGCGCTCGGGTTCAGGCCGGGTAGCGTTGCAAGCCCCGGTCCGGTGCGCAAAGCTAAGGGGCGAGCGGGCGTGGGCGCAAAGGCCGGGCGGTTAGGCGTGCGTGAGGGGCGGTCATCACGATCGGCACCGGAGCAATCCCCGCCCGCCCGGGTAATCAGCCTCGGCTCCCCAACACACTGATCTGGATGATGATGAAGACCACTCGCGCGGTGATCGCGCTTTCCGTGCTGTCGGCCGCCTGCGCTCCGGCCGCCCCGATGCCCGCGTCAACTCCGGCGTCTGCATCCGTTCCACCCGCCGCGTCCGTCCCGGCAGCGGCGCCCGGGACGGCAGCGGCGCCCGTATCCGCCGACACGGGCACGCTGGTGCTGATGGGGACCACCGACCTGCACGGGTGGGTGCTGCCGTACGACTACTACACGGGGAAGGCCACCAACAACTCCCTGGCGTCGCTCGTCCCCATGATCGACAGCGTGCGCGCGGCGAACCCCGGGCGCACCGTGCTGGTGGAATCGGGCGACCTGCTGCAGGGCAACCCGCTCGACTTCGTCTACTCGCGCCTGCAGCCGGGCGAGACGCATCCTCTGGTGGCGGCGATGAACCTGGTGGGCTACGACGCGGCCGCCATCGGCAACCACGAGTTCAACTACGGCGTGCCGCACCTGGACGCCGCCGTTCGCCAGGCGCGCTTCCCCTGGCTCTCCGCCAACACCTTCCGCGCCGGGACGCAGGACCACGCGTACCGCGCCTACACCTTCGTGGAGCGCACGGTCGCCGGCCACCCGGTGAAGATCGGGATCACCTCCGTCACGCCGCCGGGCGTGGCCATCTGGGACCGCGACAACGTGCGCGGCAAGCTCGACTTCCGCGACATCGTGGCCAGCGTGCGGCCGGTGGTGGCGCGGATGAGGGCCGAGGGTGCAGACCTGGTGATCGTGGCCGCGCACAGCGGGCTGGAGGGGTCGAGCTACGACACCGCCGCCACCGGCGTCCCCGCCGAGAACGCGGCCATCGCCATGGCGAGGGAAGTACCGGGGATCGACGTGATCTTCATGGGCCACACGCATCGCGAGCTGGCCGACACCACCATCGCCGGCGTGCTGGTGACGCAGGCCAAGAACTGGGGCGCGTCGCTCGCCGTCTCCACCCTCACGCTAGGGCATTCGGCGGGCGGATGGCGCGTGCTGGCGAAGCACGGCCGCATCGTTCGCCCCGTGGAGGGCCGCGCCGACACGCGACTGCAGGCCGCGCTGGCCCAGGCGCACGAGCGCACGCGCCAGTACGTGGGCCGCCAGATCGGCGTGTCGACGGATGAGTGGACGTCGGCGCTTTCGCGGACGCGCGACACGCCCATCACCGACCTGATCAACGACGTGCAGCGCCGCGCCACGGGCGCCGACCTGTCGAGCACCGCGGCGTTCTCGCTGGGCTCGCGCATCCCCCGCGGCCCCATCACCGTGGCCGACGTGGCGGGGCTGTACATCTACGACAACACGCTGAAGGCGGTGCGCATCTCGGGGGCGCAGCTTCGCGCGTACCTGGAGAAGAGCGCGGAATACTACCTCCCCTGCCCCGCCGGCCAGTGCGCGCGCGTGACCAGCACGACCGTGCCGGGCTACAACTTCGACGTGGTGAGCGGGGTGGACTACGCGCTGGACCTGACGAAGCCGGTGGGCCAGCGCGTGACGAAGCTGGAGCGGAACGGGCGCGCCGTGGCGGCCACCGACAGCTTCACCCTGGCGCTGAACAACTACCGCGCGAGCGGCAGCGGCGGCTTCTCGATGCTGATCGGCGCGCCCGTCGTCTACGACCGGGGCGAGTCGATCCGCGACCTGCTGATCGCCGACATCCAGCGCCGCGGCCGCATCTCCCCCGTCAGCGTGTTCCGTAAGAACTGGGAGATCCTTCCCGCCGCGCTGGCCGAGCGCGCGGCCGTGGAGCAGCGCAACGAGGGAGCGCAGGCGCGGTAGGAGACACCGCGCCTGCGCTCCTGGCGGTAGCCCCGGGCACGCAGAGAGCGGGCTCCGGCGCGGGAGCGTTGACGATCTGCGTTGGCGAGACGCAGCACCGGAATGCCAGCAGCGCGGCCCGTCGATAGCCCGGCCACCGGCTCCGCGGCGAAGCGGTGCCCGAACCACGCATCGTCTGGCGGTCCTTTCCATCTTTTCAGACCGCGGCTTCAGGGTGAATGAAGCGGTCGCGGGATCGACGCACCATTATGGAGCGCCCGCTGCTGGCGCTGAACTTACGTACCTCTCCCGCTCCCGTTCGCACCCGTTCCGATCCCCACTCGACGTGCTAGTTCAGCACTCCAATCAAGACGTCGTTCGCACCCTGGCGTGTTCGTTTCGTACTATTTCGCACGGCCTGTCCAGACGGTAGACTCAAGGACACTCACCTACCCTTGTTAAACCCATCTGGATAGGTTATTATGGTTCAAGTCTATCACGGCGACGGGTTCCGGGTTCACATCTGGCTCAACGACCATGAACCCGCCCACGTGCACGTGTACCGTGCCGAAGGGATGGCAGTCGTCGAGATCACCTCGCTGCACGTTCGCGCGGCCTACGACATGAAACCGCCCGACCTGCGGCGCGCCGTGGAGATCGTGAGCCAGAACCAGCCTTGGTTCCTGCACCAATGGAGGCAGATTCATGGGAAATGAGCTCATCTCCGATCGCGAGATCGAGGCGGCACTCCAGCGAGGCCGCGCCGCCGACGCCGTGGGGCCCCGGGCCGTGGGCGCACACTACGACAGTGCCGCCGCGCGAGTGGTGGTGGAGCTCGCGAACGGGACGCAGTTCGCCTTTCCGGCGCTGATGGGCGAAGGCCTGCGCGGCGCGACTCCGGCCCAGCTCGCCGCCGTGGAGGTCCTGGCGGGCGGGCGCGCGCTGCGGTGGGACGCGCTCGACGTGGACCTGGGCGTGGCGCCGCTGGTTGCCGGGATCTTCGGCACGCAGGCGTGGATGGACGAGCTGCGCCGCGAGCTGGCGCGCAGCGGCGGACGCGCGGCGTCGCCCGCCAAGGCCCGCGCGGCGCGCGAGAACGGCCGCAAGGGCGGGCGCCCCCGCAAGGCTCCTCGCGCTACGGCCGACGCGCGAGTCGCCGCCACGCCCGAGCGCCGCCCGCACGCCGAGTGAGACCAGCGTAACCACCGGCGCTCCAATCCCGCAAGCGCCGTTCGCCCCCTCCACCCGCCGCCCCGCCCCATGCACTCCATCCCCGTGACCTTTCCCGGCTCGGCCGGGCACATGCTCAGCGGCCGGCTGGAGATGCCGCCCGACGGCGAGGCCGTGGGCGGCGCGGTGATCGCGCACTGCTTCACCTGCTCGAGCACGCTCACCGCCGTGGTGCAGGTCGCCCGGGCGCTGGCGCGCGAGCGGCTGGCCGTGCTGCGCTTCGACTTCACGGGGCTGGGCGAGAGCGAGGGCGAGTTCTCGCAGCACCACTTCTCGGCCTGCGTGGAGGACCTCGCGTCGGCGGCCCAGTTCATGGAGGCGCGCGGCTTCCCCGTCCGCCTCCTCGTGGGCCATTCGCTGGGCGGCACGGCGGCGCTGGCCGCGGCGAAGTCGATCCCGTCGCTCGCCGCTGTGGCCACGGTGGCTTCGCCGTTCGACCCCTGGCACGCCGCGCGGATGTTCGGTGACTCGCTGGAGCAGATCGAGCGCACGGGCGAGGCGCAGGTGGAGATCGCGGGGAAGCCGTTCCGGGTCACCCGCGAGCTGCTGGAAGACCTGCGCGGCGCGCGCATGGAGGAAGCGATCCACGGCCTGCGCCTGCCGCTGCTGGTCCTCCACTCGCCCGCCGACCAGACGGTGGACATCGGCAACGCCACCAAGATCTGGATGGCCGCGCGTCACCCCAAGAGCTTCGTCTCGCTCGACGACGCCGACCACCTGCTCACGCGCAAGGCCGACGCGCAGTACGCCGGCCGGGTGATCGCCGCCTGGGCGTCGCGCTGGCTCCCCGAACCGCCCGAGCCCACCATGGACGAGCTGGCCGGCGAAGGCCGCGTGGTGACGGTCACGCCGGGCGGCACCTTCCGCACCGAGATCGCCGCGGGCCGCCACGTCTTCGTGGCCGACGAGCCCGTGGCCGTGGGCGGCGCCGACGCGGGCCCCACGCCCTACGACCTGCTGATGGCGGCGCTGGGGACCTGCACGGGGATGACACTGAAGGCGTACGCCGAGCGGAAGGCGTGGCCGCTGGAGGAGGTGACGGTGCGGCTCACGCACGGCAAGGTGCACGGCGTGGACGAGGTGCAGTGCGCCGACCGCGAGGCGCGCGTGGACCGCATCGAGCGCGAGATCCGGATCGAGGGCGACCGGCTGACCCCCGACCAGCGCGACCGGCTGCTGGAGATCGCCGACAGGTGCCCCGTCCACCGCACCCTCGAAGCCGGCGTGTTCGTGGAGACGATGGAGATGCGCGAGGACGCCGCGGCGGACGTGTAAAGCGAGGGTGTCGATCACCCCGGACCGTACGCCGGGCGCGACTCCGTGAACGGCGGATCTCACACGGAGCAACGGAGGAAACGGAGGAACTGCGTCGCGCGACGAGGCCCCCTCCGTTCTCTCCGCTGCTCCGTGTGATCCAAATGCACTTCGCCGTTCCTACGGGCCCGGCTTCACCTGCCGTGTAGCGACAAAATCGGCGAACTGGCGCAGGTAGGCGGCCAGGAACTCGCGCGTGGGCTCGTGCGTCAGCCGGCCGTCCTCGAACTTGGTCCCCGCCTGCGCCACCAGCACCCCGGCGTGTGGAAAGTTCAGGGAGAGGCACGAGAACGTCACGTCGCGCAGGTGGATCTGGCCGCGCGCGGTGCCGACCACGCTGCCGCTTGCCCCGATGATCGCCACCGGCTTGTTCACCAGCGGTGACCTGTACCCCGGCCGCGACACCCAGTCGATGGCGTTCTTGAGCACGCCGGGGATGCTGTAGCAGTATTCGGGAGACGCGATCAGCACCCCGTCGGCCTCGCCGATCCGCCGCTTCAACTCCTCCACCGGCTCGGGCCGCTCGCCGTCCCGGTCGATGTCGGCGTCGTACAGCGGCACCTCGCGCACGCGGTCCCACGGCCCGATCTCCAGCCCATCCGGCGCCAGCTCGGCCGCAGCCCGCAGCAGCGCGCGGTTGTACGACCCCGCGCGGATGCTCCCCGCGATCCCTACGATCTTCATCTCGGTCCCTTCGTACCCGACGGTAAGCGGAATCCTGCATCTCCCTGCCCGTCCGCATCATCCGAGCCTCACACGACGAAGCGCCGCGACGGCAGGGTAGCCGTCACGGCGCGTTCGATTCCGATCAGTCCTCCGTCCGCGCGCGTCAGGCCGCGGCGCCGGCGGTGGCGGGGACGTGGGTCAGCCAGCCGTAGGTGTCGGGGAGCTCGCCGCGCGCGATGCCCAGGAAGCGGTCCTGGATCTCGGCGGTCACGGGCCCGCGGCGGCCGGCGCCCACCTGCACGTGGTCCACCGAGCGAATCGGCGTCATCTCGGCGGCAGTGCCGGTGAAGAACGCCTCGTCGCTCACGTACAGGAACTCGCGCGGCAGGTTCTCCTCGCGCACCTCGTACCCCAGATCCTTCGCGATGCGGATGATGCAGTCGCGCGTGATGCCGGCCAGGATGTTGGCCGAGATCGGCGGCGTGAACAGCACGCCGTCGCGTACCACGAACAGGTTCTGGCCGGTGCCCTCGGCCACGTAGCCGTAGGTATCCAGCATGATGGCCTCGGCGAACCCGCGCTCCTTGGCCTCGATCTTGGCGAGCTGCGAGTTGAGGTAGGCGCCGCCCGCCTTGCCCAGCGACGGGAAGGTGTCGGGCGCGGCGCGGCGCCAGCTGCTCACGCACACGTCCACGCCGTTCTCCAGCGCACCCTCGCCCAGGTAGGTGCCCCAGATCCACGCGACGATGAACGTCTCCACGAAGCGGTCGTCGGGGAGCACGCCCATCTGCTCGCCGGTGCGGGCAACCAGCGGGCGCAGGTAGCAGTGGCGCACGCCGTTGGCCGCCACCACCTCCACCGCCGCGTCGCACAGCGCGTCCACCGTGTGGTGCATGGGGATGCGGTAGATGCGCGCCGAGTCGGCCAGGCGGCGCATGTGGTCGCGCAGGCGGAAGATGGCCGGGCCGTCGGGCGTCTCGTAGCAGCGGATGCCCTCGAACACGCACGAGCCGTAGTGGGCAACGTGGCTCATCACGTGGATGGTGGCGTCGCGCCAGTCGATGATCTGCCCGTCACGCCACACCAGCTGCGTGGGCCCGGAAGTCTGCTCCATGTAATTCCCTCGCCCCGAAGGGTAGAACGCATGTGGGATGTGAACGGCGTTGTTCTAGCCGCCGCGCCCGGCTCGCGCAAGGCTCGGGCCCGTGGTGGTGTTCGGATTGAGCCGCCCGCGAGCGCAGATGAACGGACACTCGGAACGCGGCGAACGCAGCGCGCCCCACCACGAACATGTCGCGGCGGGGCGCTCACCGACCATGGGCCGGGGTCTCGGAACCATCCCCCCCAACGCGCTGTCTCAACCACCGTCAGTTGATCACGGAAGGCCAGGGCGGCTGGTATTCAACGGGAAGAACTTCGCTGATCAGCTTGAAGTCGCGTTCGTTTTCCGTAACCACCGTAAGGCCAAGCTCGCGCGCCGAAGCGGCGATGAGGCAGTCGTTGGGAAACGATCGCGCCACTCCCTTGGGGCTCAGCTTCTTCTCCCGAATCAGCCGCGCGACCACCTGGCCGGCCTGCTTCCATGTGCGGTGCGACGGAGTGATCACGCGGCCGGTTCCCTCGAAGGGAGCGATGAACCGCTCCTGCGTCCGGCGCTCCAACCCGGGGTTGATCGCACCAGTCAGCAGCTCGCTCGCGACGGTCGAATGCAGGTAGATGAACGGTGCATGGTTCCACGCGAACGCCTCCAGCGCGTCGCTCCACCCGTCGTCGCGTGTCGCGCGAATGTACAACCCCGTGTCGAGGATGTACTTGCGCATCTAGAGCTCCACGTCTTCGGCGTACACGTCGACAAGCCCCGCGCCTCGCATCCCCCGGATTCCCTCCACCAGGGCATTCCGGAACGCAACCATGTCGAGGGCCTGCTCGATGGTCTCGGTTTCGGTGCGAGTGCCGAGCAGCTTCATCGCCCGGTCGATCTTCGACTGGTGCAGTCTCATGTTCTTCCTCCTGGGAGCCTCGGGAGCTATGGACCGTTTGCCCTGTGCCATCGTATCTCCATGTGTCTGCACAACTCCGAATAATGTACAGACACTCTCGGTGAAGTGGAAGTCGGAAGCGCGACACGGCCAGCGTTCGGACGTGTCGCGCTTCTGCTGGCGTGATCCGGCCGGTCAGCGGGCGTAGAACTCCACCACCGCGGTGTCGTCCACGATCAGGGGGACGTCGGCGCGCATGGGGAGCGAGATCATGCGGCCGCCGAACTTGTCGCTGGGGTCGATGGCCAGGAAGCCCGGCAGGCGCACCTGCGGCCCGTGCTCCACCGACGTTTTCACCTCGTGCATGGTGCGGGCGCGGTCCGACACGCTTACGTGCTGCCCCACGTCCATGATGAAGCCGGCGCGGTCGACCCGGCGGCCGTTCACGCGGATGTGGCCGTGCGCCACCAGCTGCCGCGCCGAGGGGATGGTTGGCGCCAGCCCCAGGCGGAACACCACGTTGTCGAGCCGGCGCTCGAGCAGCCCCAGCAGCGCCTCGCCCGTCTTGCCACCCTGGCCCACGGCGCGCGCCATGTAGTTGCGCAGCTGGCGCTCGCTCACGCCGTAGTTCAGCCGCAGCTTCTGCTTCTCGCGCAGCTGCCGGCCGTACTCGCTGTCCTTGCGCCGCCCGCGGCCTCCGCCGCCGCTCTGGCCGTGCTGCCCCGGCGGGTACGGCTTCTTGTCGGCCGACTTGCGGGTGAGGCCGGGGAGCGGCGTCCCCAGCCGGCGGATCGACTTCAGGCGTGGTCCTCGCTTGGCGACCATCGGGTATCCTCCGTTCCAGTTCCTTTTCCATTCGAACGGCGGTTCTTCCTGCAAACGCTGCTCCCAACCGGCTGCAGCGATCGAGCCCATCGCGCCGAACGGCCGAGCGAGCGGTTTCGGCGAGGTCGTCCAGGCGCAGACCGAGCTTGCCCCGGCCGCGCCGATGCACGAACCTTCCGTGCGGACGAAAGGTTTCTACCCAACATCCGGAGCCCGGCGAATGGACGTGTTCGTGACCGGCGCCACGGGGGTGCTCGGCCGCCCCGTGGTGCGCCTGCTGGTAGCGGAGGGCCATCGCGTGCGCGCGCTGGCGCGCTCGACGTCCAACGATCAGCTCCTGGCACGGTTGGGGGCGCAGCCCGTGCGCGGCGACCTGTTCGACCCCACGTCGCTCGCCGCGGCGGTGGCGGGGAGCGGCGCGGTGCTGCACCTGGCCACGCGCATCCCGCCGCGCGGCAAGGCCGCGAACCCCGGCGCCTGGGCCGAGAACAACCGCATCCGGGCCGAGGGCACGCGCAACCTGGTGGATGCGACGCTGGCGGCGGGCGCGTCCACCCTGCTCTACCCCGGCATCTGCTTCATCTACGGCGACGGGGGAGACGCGTGGATCGACGCGGAGGCGGCGACCGTCGATGCGGGGCCGGCGCTCGCCTCCACCTTGGCGGCCGAGGAGGAAGTGGGGCGCTTCACCGGGGCCGGCGGGCGCGGGATCGTGCTGCGGATGGGGTATTTCTATGGCCCCGAGGCCGAATCGAGCCTGGACACGCTGGCGCTCGCCCGGCGCGGGGCGGCGGTCCTGGCCGGCCCCGGCGACGCGTTCTATCCCTCGGTGTGGGTGGACGATGCGGCGGCCGCCGTGCTGAACGCGCTCCACTCCGCCCCGTCGGGCACCTACGACGTGGTGGACGACGAGCCGCTCGCCCGCCGCGAGCTGGCCCGCGCCGTGGCCGACGCCGCCGGCCGCCCCTTCGTCCTGCGCCCGCCCATGTGGCTGCTGAAGCTGGTGGGCGGCGCGCAGACCGAGTTCATGGGCCGCAGCCAGCGCGTGTCCAACCGCCGCTTCAAGGCAGCCACCGGCTGGGCCCCCACCGTCCCCGACGCGCGCGAGGGCTGGCACCGCATCGCCGCCGCCCTCCGCCAGCCGCAGAGCTGAGGATCTATCCACAAGTCGCGCCGAGTCCCGTCCGGCGAGTGATCTGGCGAGAGAAGCCCGTCATGACGAAGGATCTCGCTCATGCGGCGCTCTGGTCCGGCGGCTGAAGCCGCAGCAACAACTACGAAAAGCCTCACAAACTGCGCGAGGCTCGACGGCAGGATCCTCTTCTCCGATGGTGTTCTTGCGTCCTCGGTGATCACGTGAAGCGTACGTGAAGGGGCTCGGGAGGATTCTCCTCGTGCGCAGCATCCAAGCTAAACAGAGCGGCGCCGCCTCTTTCATCTCGGTCCTGCCCTACGCGTCAGTTGCTGGCGGAGGCCCAGCCGAGCGCGTCGATAGCGCGGTGCTTTCCGAGCGCCGGCAGGTCGTCGGCGGGATAGACGCCGAGGGTGACGTCGCCGGTCACGGGGCGCTCGCCGTGCTTTCCGTCGAACACCACGCCGGCGACCAGGATGCCGCGCTCGCGCAGGCGCGCCTCGGCGGGGCTGCCGTACATGGCCACCTCGTAGCGCCCGTCCACCAGCCAGATCCCGGCGGGAGGCAGTGTGCTCTGCCGCCAGCGAATCGCGATCCGCCGCTCCTCGTAGTACGAGTCCGGCATCAGCTTCTTGTCTTCCATCATCCCCGCCGAAAGAGACTTGCCCCGCCCGGTGCGTGAGGCCTCGCATACACCCGAGCCCCGCGCCGGGTGCCGCATCCGGACCCATTGGACCGGCCGGAGCAACGGCCTCGGCGGGGGATGGATGGATCACGCACGGCGGAGCGCTGCGCGCGAGGCACGGGACCCCGCGGTCCGGTTCATCCCTCCCGCTCCCCACTCCCCGAGATCAGCGCGGCCACGGCGTCCAGCACGCGTGACACCGGCGCGGCGGGTGGGACGACGAGATAGCGTTGGCGCCACTCGGGGCCGAACTTCTCCAGGTATCGCCGCAGCCGCTGCAGGTCGGTGAAGTGCTCGCCCAAGCGGAACGCCAGCGCACCCAGCCGCTCCCACTGCTCGCCCAGCGCCTGTGTCTGCGCCTCGGCCAGTGGCGCCATCCCCAGGCTGAAGTGGCCGTAGCCGCGCGCGCGCGCCCACAGCATCGCCTCCACCAGCAGGAACTCCAGCGCGCGGGGCGGCGCCGCGCGCGACAGGCGCACCAGGTCCACCGCGGTCTCCGTCCCCTCCGCGCCCAGCCACAGGTTCGTGAAGGCGACGGCCCGTCCCTCCACCCGCACGATCGCGACCGCGAAGTTGGACAGGTACGCGGGGTCGAACCGCCCCGCCGCGAACCCTCGCTCCGCGCCCGCGCCCCGCCGCGCCAGCCAGTCGTCCGACACGGCCCGCAGCTCCGGCAGCAGCGCGGCGACGGCGGACGGCTCCGCCACCTCGAACGTGGCCCCGGCGTTGGTGGCCTGGTGGCGGGCACGGCGCAGGCTGCGGCGGCCCGCGCTGGCGGGGGTGAAGGTGTCCAGGCGCACCACGGCCTCCTCACCCAGCTTCAGCAGCACCAGCCCCATCTCCAGGTACAGCGGCAGCGTGTCGGCGGCGGCATGGTAAAACACGGGCCACGCGCCGTGCCGGTCGGCCTCCTCGCGAAAGCGCCACGCCAGCTCGCCCGCCTCGCCGTTGCCGCCCACGGGGTCGCCCATCGCCACCCAGCTCCGCCCCGACACGGCATACATCAGGAACGCCTCGCGGGTGGGGCCGAACATCAGCGCCTTGTCGCCCGCGAGCGCCAGCTGCGCGTCGGCGCGCGGCGAGCGGGCGGCGATGCGGCGCGCGTCGGCCAGGTCGGGCGCGCGGGGCGGCTGGGGCTCGGCGCGGCGGGGGCGCAGCAGGCGCGCGCCGCCGGCCGCCAGCAACGCCACGCCCGCCGCCGCGGCGGCGCGCAGGAAGCGCGACGCGTCTGCATTCGGCGCGAAGCGCAGCCACAGCGCCGCCGAATAGTCCACGTGCTTGTAGGCGAAGAAGCCGATCCACGCGGTGGCCACCAGCGCCAGCGCGATCGCCGCCAGCCACCCGGGCGTGTACGGCTCGTCGCGCAGCCCCGTGCCGCGGTAGAAGCGCCCGCGGCTGGCCAGCACGGCGCCCAGCGTGGCCGCCAGGATGAGCGCCTCCTCCCAGTCGAGCCCCTTCAGCAGCGACGCCAGGATCCCAGCCGCGAGCAGCCACACCGCCACGCGCCACCCGCCACGCAGCCGCATCTGCAGCCCCCGCGCGACCAGCAGCAGCCCCACGCCGCACACCGCGCCCAGCAGGTGCGCCGATTCCAACACGGCCAGCGGCAGGAACCTGCCCAGTGCGGCCAGCCGCTCGGGCACCAGCGGCGTGGCGGCGCTGAACAGGAGCACGGCGCCCGAGACGAACGCCGCCACCGCCAGCACTTGCGGCTCCAGCGCGGCGTAGAGCCCGGCCAGCGGCTCGGGCACGCCGCGCACCCGCCCGCGCAGCGTGCGCAGCTCGTGCACGGCCAGCGTGACCACCGCCATCCCCAGCGGCAGCAGGTAGTACACGGCGCGCCACGCCAGCAGCGCGCCCAAGACCTGCGGCGCGGGGATGCCGGGGCTCAGGAAGAGGAGGATGACGGATTCCAGCACGCCCAGGCCGCCGGGCACGTGGCTGGCGTGCCCCGCCGCCTGCCCCGCCACGTACACGGCGAAGAACGCCGCGTACGACGGCGCGTTGGGCGGCAGCAGCGCATACATCACCCCCGCCGCCACCACCCAGTCGAGCGACGACGACGCCACCTGCGCCACCGACATCGCCAGCGACGGCAGCTCCACGCGAAAGCCGCGGATGGTCACGCGCGTCTTGAGCGCAGCCAGGATGAAGTAGGTGGCCAGCACCCCCAGCAGCAGCGCGCCGATGGGCCGCATCCACACCTCGTCCACCGGGAAGCCCACCGGCACCTGCGGCGGGTCGAACAGGAACGCCGCGCCGCCCACGGCCAGCAGTCCCAGCCAGTAGGTGGTGCTGTAGAAGGCCACGATGCGCGCGATCTCGCCTGGCGACAGCCCCCAGCGCGAGTACAGCCGGTAGCGCAGCGGCGCGCCGGTGAGCAGGGGAAAGCCCAGCGTCATGCTCACGCCGTAGCCCACCACGGCGGCCGTGGCGATGCGCCCGTACGACAGGCGGCGGCGCACGTAGCGCACGCCCAGCGCGTCGTACAGCGTGAGCACCGTGTAGCTCACCAGCGTGAGCCCCACGGCCAGCAGCAGCCGCGACCGCGGGATGCTCCGCAGCTCGCGGGCGAGGTCGGCGTAGCGGTAGTTGGCCAGGTCGCGGTGCAGCAGCCACAGCGCGAAGCCGAACAGCGCCACGCCTACCACGGGCGACAGCCGGTGCAGCAACCCGCGCAAGTTCATCCGAATGGGAATGTTGGAGATGTGTCGAACGGCGCGGGAAAGATCCGCCCCCGCCCGACATTGCGCCACCACTTGCGCAATCGTACGACGCGGGTCCGGGCGTTGGATCGAACGTCCTTGGCCCGTCGGGCCGCGAGCGCAGCGAGGCCACGTCCCTCTCCCGCAGCTGCATTCAGTTCGGGAGAGGGACAGGCGAGGAACGAGCCAGGATGAGGGCTCCCGCCGCGCCCCTAGCACGCCGCCTGCACCTCCATCCCCCACCCATCGTGCAGTTCTACCCTCCTCCTGCAGATCGGGAGGAGGGATCGGGGCGATGAGGTCCGCACACATCACCGGAGGCTGGATGGCGGAGACGGAGATGGAGACGTCCGCACGCGGCGCGCAGGCCCGGCCCGAGACGCAAGCAGAGCGCGAGCCGACACGCACCGCCTCGCCCGCCACGTCTCCTGCCTCACCCGCGGACGCCGCGGCGGACGAGGTGCTGGCGGCGTACGAGGGGTGGATGGAAAGCTTTCGGGCGATGACACGGCGTGCGCATACGCGCTTCCTGAACCGCGAGTGGCGCGAGGCGCAGGACGACGCGGCCGCGCGGATGGACCTGTACCCCGCCGCCGTGGCCCGCGCGGTGGAATCGCTCCGCGCCGCGCGGGTGGACGGCGCCGCCGCGCGCGACCGCTTCGCCGCGCTCACCGGCGGGCGCGCCGACGCCGAGCTGGCCGAGACCTTCTACAACTCCGTGATGCGCCGCGTCCTCACCATCGTGGGCGTGGACCCGCACACCGAGTTCACCGCCGCGGGCGACGGGCTGCACCACGGCGACGCGACGCAGCCGCTGCACCGCTCGTTCGACGGCGGGCTCACGGGCGAGATGGTCGCCGCGCTCTTTCGCGCCACCGAGCTGGCGAGCGCCTTCGCCGCGCTGGACGCCGATGCCGAGACCTGCGCCCGCGCGGCGCGGGCGCAGCTCGGCGCCGAGGCCGGGCACGTCGCCGGGGCCGACATGCTGCCGTTCCTCTTCTACCGCAACAAGGCCGCGTACCTCGTCGCGCGCGTGCGGCTGCGGGACGGCCAGGTGCGGCCGCTGCTCGTCCCGCTGGTCAACGGACCGCGCGGCGTGCGGCCCGACGCGGTGCTCACCACGGCCGACGAGGTGCACGTCGTCTTCAGCTTCGCGCGCTCGTACTTCCACGCCGACACCGGCCAGCCGGCCGCGGCGATCGCCTTCCTGCACACGCTGATGCCGGCCAAGCCGCTCAACGAGCTCTACACCTCGCTGGGCCACAACAAGCACGGCAAGACCGAGCTCTACCGCGAGCTGGTGCGCCAGCTTTCCCGCGGCGACGCGCGCTTCGAGCGCGCCGAGGGCATTCGCGGGCTGGTGATGAGCGTGTTCACCCTCCCCGGCTATCCCGTGGTGTTCAAGGTGATCCGCGACGAGTTCGGCGCCTCCAAGAACGTCACCCGAAGCGCCGTGAAGGAGAAGTACCAGCTGGTCTTCCGCATGGACCGCGTGGGGCGGCTGGTGGACGCGCAGGAGTTCGAGGAGCTGGCCTTTCCGCGCGACCGCTTCGACCCCGCGTGGCTCGACGAGCTGCGCCGAGACGCGCCCTCGCTCATCCGCGACGACGGGCGCACCGTGGTGATCGGCCACCTCTACACCGAGCGCCGCCTTCGCCCGCTCGACCTGTACCTGCGCGAGACGGACGACGACACCGCGCGGGCGGCGGTGGTGGAGTACGGCGCCGCCATCAAGGACCTGGCCTCGGCCAACATCTTCCCGGGCGACCTGCTGCTGAAGAACTTCGGCGTGTCGCGCCACGGCCGCGTCATCTTCTACGACTACGACGAGCTGGCGCTGCTCACCGACGTCCGCTTCCGCGCCATGCCCACCGCGCGCTACGAGGAAGACGAGATGGGCGCCGACCCCTGGTTCTCGGTGAACGACGGCGACGTCTTTCCCGAAGAGTTCGTCCCCTTCCTGGTCCCCGCGGGCCCGCTGCGCGACGCCTTCATGGACGCGCACGGCGACCTGTTCACCGTGCGCTGGTGGCGCGAGATCCAGGAGCGCCAGAAAGCCGGCGAGCTCCCCGACTTCTTCCCCTACCCGCAAAGCCGCCGGCTGAACCTGGATTGAACGACGTCGGAACGGCGGATTCGGGCGTGTCCCCGCTGCGCGGGGCCGGGCTGCGCGCTGCGTAGGGCACGATACCGCCGTGCCCAACGCAGCCGGGCTCACGGCGGCCCGCCCCCAGCATCTGCTCGTCCGACACGATCGTGCAGGCGGCCCGCCGCGTTCCCGGCCCTCCGGGCGCGCATCCCTCACGCAACGGCGCGCCTTGCCGCCCAAAGACCCCGCCCCGACGGCGGAATCCGCGCGACCTTGTCTCCATCCGTCGCCCATGGGTGTTCGATCCACGCGCGGAACCGCCAACCCCCATACCGCACCCGCTGTTCGCCGGCGTCACCGAACCCCGTGGGACGCGGAATACCCAGCTTCACGGGACAGGCGTGTCCCGGCGGCGGCGCCCGCGATGCCAATTCTGCAATTCCAAAGGACTTACGCCATCCCGCACTGCGGCGCAGGGGATGCTCCTGCCAGGGCTGGACATCGTCCCGCCACACCACGCACCTGGAGACACCGATGAAGCTCCACCTCGCCGCGTTCGCCCTCCTGCCGCTGCTCGCCGCCGCCGCCCCCCGCACGATGAACGCGCCCGACCTGCGCATCATCGACGTCACCAGCCCCAACTACGACCGCGGCATCGTGCGGGTGCAGGTGCGCAACCAGGGCAACGCCGACGCCCCGGCGAACCACATCAGCGTGTCGCTCAGCGGCCTGGCCACCGGCGTCGTCACCGTTCCGTTCCCGGCGCTGCAGGCGGGCACCACCGTGCCGATTATCATCCAGATGCACAGCTCGCTGTCGGGCGTGCACTTCACGGTTCGCGTGGACCGGTCGAACGTTGTCGCCGAACCGAACGAGACCAACAACATCATGTCCGGCACCTTCGGCGGTAAGCCCTGATACTGATTCCGCGTTGACACATGGGTGCGACGGACCGCGAATCACTCGCGGCCCGCCGCATTCTCGCATCTCCCCGTTCGATGCGGCGTGAGGCGAGCCCCAACGACCGCCGGGCGGGCCGCTCGCGCCGCCACCTTGCGCCCGCCGTCCGGCCGCGATTGATTCGCCCGCCTCACGCACCCCGAGCGAGCGAGTTCCTCATGAGCAGCACCGTCAGCCGCATCCCCATCGCCCTGACCATCGCCGGCTCCGACTCGGGCGGCGGGGCGGGCATCCAGGCCGACCTCAAGACCTTTCAGGCGTTCGGCGTGTTCGGCACCAGCGCCATCACCGCCATCACGGTGCAGAACACGCTGGGGGTCACCGGCGTGCACCCCATCCCCATCGACACCGTCCGCGCCCAGATCGCCGCCGTGGCGGGTGACCTGCCGCCCGCCGCGTGCAAGACGGGGATGCTCGCCACCGCCGATCTTGTCCGCGCCGTCTCCGCGTCCATTCGCCACCACGCGCTCCCCCACTACGTGCTCGACCCGGTGATGGTGGCCACCAGCGGCGACCGCCTGCTCGACGCCGACGCCCAGCAGACCATCGTGGCCGAGCTGGTGCCGCTGGCCGCGCTCGTCACCCCCAACCTCGACGAAGCCACCCTGCTGGCCGGCTTCGCGGTGGAAGACGAGCCCTCCATGCGCCGCGCCGCCGCCGCGCTGGTGGAGATGGGGGCGCGGGCGGCGCTGCTCAAGGGCGGTCACCTGCGCGGCGGCGAGCTGGTGGACGTGCTGTACGACGGGCGCGAGTGGCACGCGTGGCGCCGCCCCCGTCTCGAGACGACCAGCACCCACGGCACCGGCTGCACCCTTTCCGCCGCGGTCGCTGCCGGCCTGGCGCACGGTCGTCCGCTGGTGCAGGCGGTGGAACACGCGCTCGCCTTCGTGCAGCGCGCCATCGAGCGCGCCCCCGGGCTGGGCAAGGGCCACGGCCCGCTCAACCACATGGTCCCGGCGCCCGCGGACTGATGGCCAGGGCGCGGCTCACCCGCGACGTCGTGCAGGAGCCCGCCGGCTACGGCGAGCTCCTGGAAGACCTCAAGTCCCGGATCCAGGGCGCCCAGGTCCGTGCCGCCGTTGCCGTCAACCGCGAGCTTATCGGGCTGTACTGGGACATCGGCCGGGCGATCGTGGAGCGCCAGCAGCGGCAGGAGTGGGGTTCGTCGGTCATCGAACGGCTGTCGCGCGACCTGCAGGCGGCCTTCCCCGGGGCGCACGGCTTCTCGCCCAGGAACCTGTGGCGGATGCGCAGGCTCTACGTCGCATACGCCGACCCCGCATTTCTGCCACAGCCTGTGGCAGAATTTGGCGACGTGTTTCCGCCACAAGCCGCGCCGGACGCTCAGTCTGCAATTCTGCCACGGCCTGTGGCAGAATTAAGTAGCGCGTCCTCCTCACGAGCCACGCCAGAGCTTCAGTCCGCAATTCTGCCACAGCCTGTGGCAGAAATTGGCGACGGGCGCGTACCACCAGCCGGGCCCGAGATCCAGCCCGCAATTCTGCCACAGGTTGTGGCAGAATTGCCCTGGGGGCACAACATCGTTCTGCTGGAGAAAGTTCGCGGCAGGGCCGAGCGGCTGTGGTACGCCGAGATGGCAACCCGGCACGGCTGGAGCCGCAACGTCCTCGTCCACCAGATCGAGTCGGGGCTGCGCGGGCGAACGGGGCGAGCCGTTACCAACTTCGATCGTACGCTGCCCGGGCCCCAGTCCGATCTCGCCCGGGAGCTGCTGAAAGACCCGTATCACTTCGGGTTCCTGCACTCGGACGCGGGCGCGCAGGAGCGAGACGTGGAGCGTGCGCTGCTGGCGAACGTGCGAGACTTCCTGATGGAGCTGGGGGTGGGGTTCGCGCTGATCGGCAGCCAATACCACCTGGAAGTGGGCGGGCAGGACTACTACCTCGACCTGCTGTTCTTCCACGTTCGCCTTCGCTGCTACGTGGTGGTCGAGCTGAAGATCGGCGCGTTCCAGCCCGAGGACGCGGGCAAGATGAACTTCTACCTTGCCGCGGTGGACGACCTCATCCGCGAGAAGGAGCACAGGCGCAGCATCGGGCTGATCCTCTGCAAGGAGCGCAACCGCGTGGTGGTGGAGTATGCGCTCCAGGGCACCACCAAGCCCATCGGCGTGGCCGAGTTCCGCACCCCCGACGAGCTCCCGGAGCAGATGCGCGACAGCCTGCCGACGCTTGAAGAGCTCGAGGCGCGGCTCGGCATCCGGGAGGAGTGAGCGACAGGCGGGCGACTACGCCGAAACGAATCGACCCCGCACCATGGACGCCGGTGCGGGGTCGAATCGCGTTCGTGGCTGCCGCCGCGTCAGGGGCGGGGGCGGCTGCGGGGCCGTGCCGCCGGGCGTGCGGCCGGCTGCGCGGGCGCGGCCGGCTGCCCACCGCCCACGTAGCGGCGGAAGCGGTCGGCCAGCAGCTGGCCCGCCCCCCCGTTCAGGCTCGCCGCCGCGGACTGCCGCTCGAGCGCGACGATACGCTCGGCAGGGGCAGGGTGCGTGGCCTTCAGGTCGAACAGGAACCGCCGGCGCCCTTCGTTGCTCTCGCCCGACTGCAGCTTGCGCACGAAGCTCAGCAGCCCGTCGGCACGGTAGCCCGCGGCGGCGGCGTAGAGCATCCCCAGCGAGTCGCTCTCCAGCTCATCGGGCTTGGCCAGGCCGGTGAAGATCAGGCTGGTGAGCTGGCCCGCCAGCGCGTCCATCAGCACGCCGTTCAGGTCGGCCTCGCTGCGTGCGCTGTTCAGCATGTTGCCCTTGCGCATCGACTCCAGCACGTGCTTCCGGTCCACGTGCGCCACCTCGTGGGCCAGCACCCCGGCCAGCTCGGCCTCGCTCTCCATCATCTCCAGCGCGCCGCGGGTCACGAAGATGTAGCCGCCCGGCGTGGCGAAGGCGTTCACCTCGTCGGTGTCGAGCACGGCGAAGCGGAACGGCACCTCGGTGTTGCGCGGCGACTGCTGCGCCACCACGGTGCCCACCATGTTCACGTAGCCGTTCAGCGCCTCGTTGCCGCTCACCGGCCAGCGGCCCGCCACCGTTGCCGCCACGTTGCGCCCGATCTCGCGCTCCTTGTCCAGCCCGATGCTGAACGACCCCACCGCCGCGCCGCGCGCGGCACGGCCCAGGCGCCCCACGATCCCCTGCGCCACGAGCGGCGAGGCGAAGCCGGCGGCCAGCACGGCGGCCGCGGTGACCTTCAGTGCGCGTCTCATTGCGTGGTATCCTCCTTCACGGGCACGGGCTGCTCCAGGCGTCCTTCGCGGACGAACGCGTCCACGGCCACGGCGTCCAGCGGGCGCCGGTCCATCGCCGCAACCGCGGCGGGGTTCGGCGTCACGTCCACCTTGCCGTGCGGGGTGTCCACCGTCACGCCCCGGGCGCCGGCGGTGGACATGGTCCCCTCGCTGCGGTTGGACGCCACCTGGCCGGTGGCGCGCTGCACCAGCGAGTTGGCGGTGCGCCGTCCACGCCCCATCTCCAGCAGCGCGTCGGCGAAGTCGCCCTGCAGCGCGGGGCGCCGCACGATCACGCGCGTCACCTTGCGGTCGGCCGCGCGCTGCACGATGCGGCCGGCGCCGGGCTGCTTCACCGCGCCGGCCGCGTCGAACTGCGCCACCACCGCCTGCACCAGCGGGTCGGCGTTGGCGGCGTGCTGCGCCAGCTCGGCCGAGGCCACGCCCGTCACCACCACCACGCGGCCTCGCTCGCCCACCAGCACCAGCGGCTCCGACAGGCGCTGGTCGGCGCCGATGCGGCGGATCTCGGCGCGCCAGCGCGGCGCCTTCGCGTAGCCGTCCACCTGCGCCACCAGCGCCAGGGTGTCGCTCTGCGGGTTGGTGGTGGCCCACGGCGCCAGCTGTCCGGCGCGCCAGCGGCCGGGCTGGTACACGCGGTCGGTCCAGCGCTGCTTCGCCTGGGCGGCGGCGGGGTTCGGGGCCAGCGCCAGCAGCAGCACCGCCAGCGCCGCACCCAGCGCGGCGTTGACGGCGGCGCGGCGGGGGCCTCGCAGCTCGTGCACGGTCACGGCCTGCTCCTTTCCCTTCACGTGGGCCTCGGGCAGCGGCGCCACCAGGTAGCCGCCGTCCAGCGCGGCCCGGGTGCTGTCGCTGATGATGATGGTGGTCCCCATGTCCTTGTTCAGCGACTCCAGCCGGCTGGCCAGGTTCACCGCGTCGCCGATGGCGGTGTAGTCGAGCTTGTGCTTGAGCGAGCCGATGTTGCCCACCACCGCCTCGCCCGTGTTGATGCCGATGCCGATGCGCAGGTCGGCCATGCGCCCCGCCGCGGCCCAGCGCGCGTTCAGCCGCTCCAGCTCGACGGTCATCTCCAGCGCGCAGTCCACCGCGCGGCGGGCGTGGTCGGGCGCGGGCAGCGGCGCGCCCCAGAACGCCATCACCGCGTCGCCGATGAACTTGTCGAGCGTGCCCCCGTGGCGGAAGACGATCTCCGTCATCGCCCCCAGGTAGTCGCACAGCATCTCCACCACGATCTCGGCCGGCAGCCGCTCCGAAAGCGCGGTGAAGCCGCGGATGTCGCTGAACAGGATGGTGAGCGGCACGCGCTTGCCGCCCAGCTCCAGCTCGCCGCCGCCCTCGGCCAGCTGCTGCACCACGCGCGGGTCCAGGTAGCGGCCGAACATCTCGCGCACGCGGCGGCGGCCGCGCCCTTCGGTCACGTAGTTGGCGGCCATCACCCCGGCATAGGCCACCGCCCCGCCCAGCGCCGGCGCGGCGGCGTCCAGCCACACGCCCCCGGTGAACGCGAGGCACGCCGCCGCGACCGCCAGCCCCATCACCAGCAGCGTCGCGGCCGTGGCCCACAGCGCCGAGCCGATCAGCGCCACTGCCGCCGTGGCCGCCACCGCCGTGAGCGCCGTCGTCCCCGCGTTGGCCCATTCGGGCGCGCGGCGCATGAAGTCGCCGCGCAACAGGTTGTCCAGGGCGGTGGCGTGGATCATCACCCCCGGCTCGTCACCGCCCATCGGGGTGCTGCGCAGGTCGAAGGTGCCGCTGGCGGTCGCGGCCACGAACACGATCTTGCCCCGGAACGCCTCGCGCGAAAGCAGCGGCCGCTGGCCGCTCGCCTCGGCGTCGTAGGCCTGGGCCAAGCGCGAATAGGAATACGCCGGGTACGTCTGCCGGGCCGCCCCGTCGCCGAACGCTCCGCGCCAGCGGATCACCATCGCGCCGCCGTCCAGCGGCACCGTGCCGCCGCCCGCGGTGCGCAGCGACCCGCCGTCCATCGTCACCGCGCCGCCCCAGCGACGCGGCTCCACCAGCCGCGCGGCCGCGAAGGCGAGCGAGGGATAGAAACGGCCTCCGTGGCGCTGGACCAGGCGGTCGGCGCGGACCGTGGCCTCTGCGTCGTCGTTGTTCAGCGCGATGGAGCCCAGGCCGGCCGCGCCCCGCGCCAGGATGGGCAGTGGAGCGATCATCCGCCCGAAATCCGGAGCGCCGCGGGCCGCGCGCACGGGAAGGGCGAAGCGCGTCACGTCGGCGTCCTCACGAGGCTGCGGGCCGTACACGTTCTCGTACGCGACGGTGCCTTCGCCCAGCGCCATCGGGAGCACGCCCATACCCGCGTCGGCGAACGCGCCGGCGAACGCCGAGTCGGCGCCGCGGTGGTCGTCGGGCTCCACGAACTGCACGTCGTAGATCACCGCCCGGGCGCCCGCGAAGGCAAGGTAGTCGAGCACCGCCGCGTGCACGTCGCGCGGCAGCGGCCAGCGCCGGCCCGTGGCCGCGAACTCGCGCAGGCTGCGCTCGTCGATCGCGGCGATCACGATGTCGTGGGACGCCGCCGACGGGTCGGCGAAGGTCCGGGTGCGCGCGTCGTAGGTCGCCAGCTCGGCCCGGCGCATCAGCCCCGTGGGGCGCAGCGCCATCACCACCACCGTCGCCAGCACGCCCACGGCCCAACCGCGCACCAGCCGCCGCGCGCGCAGGCTGGTGCGCCGGTCCCGCACGGTGGAGAAGGCGCGCACCGCCTTCAGGAGCCGCCGCCGGGCGGCAGCGACGCAGCCTGCACGGGCGACTGGGACTCGAGGCGGCGCCGGAAGTCGGCGTCTTCCACCAGCACCTGCACCGAGCGGCCGATGCTGTTGATGTGCTCTTCCATCAGCGCCATGCGCCGCTCCAGCAGCAGCGTGTTCTCGTCGCCGCCCTTGATCTCGCGGTAGCGCGCCATCGCCTCCACGATCGGCTTCAGCGCGATGCGGGCGGTGATCCCGGCGATGGGGATCAGGAACGCCAGCCCGCCGAGCACCACGGCGGTCAGTCCGATCAGCTCTTCTGAGACTTGCATGGTTGAGAAGTCGTGCCTCGGGTGAGTCGCGAAAGGCGCCGGAGCGGCGCCTGCGGCCCTACGGGCGTTCGGGGGGGATGTTTCGCCTTCGGGGCGGGCGCGGGGAGCGGCCGCCCAACACGTGCAAGATGCCGTCGCGCGGGTGCGAACGCCAGTGTCCTGGATGGACCGGCGAGCGCGCGGCCGGAACGTCCGCGCGGGCCGGCGGACGACCCGGGCCGCCGGCAGGCTCAGGCCTCGCTGGCCAGGTTCACCCCCGCGATCCGCGGCAGCACCCCGCGCACCAGCGCGGCCAGGCGGTCGCGCACGCGGGCGCCCACCTCCATCACCTCGTCGTGGCTCAGCGTGCTGCCGCCCAGCCCCGCCGCAAGGTTGGTGATGCACGAGATCCCCAGGCACTTGAGCCCCACCGCCCGCGCCACCAGCACCTCGGGCACGGTGCTCATCCCCACCGCGTCGGCCCCCAG
>Ga0247773_1000146_pt1 | contig 34526 bp, 34 predicted proteins | sample UWRJL092311B6_FD_179934 | JGI IMG/M metagenome (GOLD analysis project Ga0247773, IMG submission 179934) | Plant litter microbial communities from Arlington Agricultural Research Station in Wisconsin, United States - UWRJ-L092-311B-6 | ecosystem: Environmental > Terrestrial > Plant litter >... | reverse complement strand
GAAACCCACGCCCGGACCTTTATGGCCGGTGGCTATGGCGCGGGGGATCCACCCGATCCCATCCCGAACTCGGAAGTGAAAACCCGCTGCGCGGATGGTACTGCCGGGGCCACCCGGTGGGAGAGTACGGCGCCGCCGGCCTAATCTTAAGCAAACGCCCGCTCCGATCCGCAAGGATCGGGGCGGGCGTTTGCTGTGCCTGCTGGTCTCGTCAGGCACTCCGCCAGTCAGCTCTCGCCCAGGCAATCGTGCACGGGGGCGGGCCCCCGCGAGGCCCCCACCCCGCGCGAGGCTTCGCCCGCGCTGCCCCTCCCCCGAAACAGCCCGGGAGAGGGGCGGTCGGCGTGGCCTGCGGGGGGTGGGTGCGCGCGGATGCGCAGGCGTGGCGGGGTGCCGGGGGAGCGCGGATGTCGTGCGCGTGCGCGGTGTTGCGTGAGGGATGCGCGCCCGCAGGGCCGGGAACGCGGCGGACCGCCTGCGCCGGCTTGTCCGCCGGGAGGGAAGTACAGGCGGGCCGCCGTGGGCCCGGCGACGTTGGCAACGGCGGTATCGTTGCCTACGGCGCGCGCAGCCCGGCCCCGCGCCAGCGGGGACACGCCCGAACCCGGCCGTTGCCGTTGATGTTCTTTCGTCGAAGCTAGGACGAGACGGTGCGGTTGCGGCCGGCGGACTTGGCGGCGTACATGGCCGTGTCGGCGCGCTGGAGGAGGGCGCGCGCGGAGGCGTGCGGCGGCGCCTCGGTGGCCGACGGATCGTACCGCGCCACGCCCATGGAGGCCGACACCACGCCGGCCAGGTGCAGCGCGGGGATGGCGTCGCCGTAGTCCTGGTCGATGAACACGGCCTGCTCGATGGCGGCGCGGATCTCCTCGGCCGCCGTTTCGCCCGCACCGGGCGTGGCGGCGGGGATGCACACCACGAACTCGTCGCCGCCGTAGCGGGCCAGCAGCGCAGTCGGCTCCGTGACCAGGCGCCGGAGCAGGAAGCCGATCTCGCGCAGCACCTGGCTGCCGGCCAGGTGCCCGTGGGTGTCGTTGACGCGCTTGAGGTGGTCGAGGTCGAAGAAGATCAGCGCCAGCGGCTGCCCGCCGGCGTCGGCCTCGGCGACCATCTCCACCAGGCGGTGGTGGAGCCAGCGGTCGTTGGACAGGCCGGTCAGGTCGTCGCGGCGGGCCAGCTCGGCGGCGCGCTTGGCGTCGAGCGCGTTCTGCAGCGTGGAGGAGGTGTAGCCGGCGAAGATCTCGAGCAGCGCCAGGTCGCGCTCGTCGAAGCGGTCTCCCTGTAGCCGGTCGACCAGCTCGATCACGCCGCACACCGTGCTGCCCAGCGCGATGGGCGCCGCAACCACCGAGCGCGTGGCGTGCCCCGTGGCGCGGTCGACGGCGGGCGAGAAGCTGGGGTCGGCGGGGGCGTCGGCGGCCAAGTGCGGGCGGCCGCTGACGTAGACCTTGCCCGCGATCCCCTGGCCGGCGGGGATGCGGGTGCCCGGTAGCCGCTCGGCCGCGGGGCCGAAGGCGGTGACGAAGCACAGGTCGTTCTGCGCGCGGTCGTTCACCTTGCGCAGCGGGTCGTCGAGCAGGATGGAGCCCGAGAGCGCGGGCACCAGCGCGCGCGCCCGCTCCAGGATCTGCGTGAGCTGCGCGCCCAGGTCCACGTCGAGCGGGAGCGTGGCGCCCGCGCGGGTGCGCAGGAGGAAGCGCTCGAGCCCCGCGCCGTCCAGCGAGTGGAAGGCGGGGGCGGCCGGCGACTGAGCAGTCGGAGTGGTGTGCGTCACGAGAAACGGCCAGGGGTCCGGGCGGTCGCGGGCGCTGGTGCCGGGTGGGTGGCATCACGCCGCACGGCACGGAATCTCCGGCCAAGCCGGGTGCGCGCGCAAGTGCTTCGTCCCTACGCACTTCCGCAGCGAGGACGGCCGGCGCGCTCCGACCGGGCATCCGCGCACGCCGAACCGAACGAACAACGGGCCTCACGCAGAGCCAGCGGAGCGAGCAGAGGGCTCTCTGCTCGCTCCGCTGACCCTGTGCGCGAACGGATTCGTCGGCGGGTGGCTCGCTTCAGAGCTGGCCGGCGTCGTAGGCCTGGCGCACGTGGGCCTGCACCTTTTGCGTGGCGGCGAACCAGAAGCCGTCGTCGGGGCCGCGCGAGGGGATCCAGACGATGCCTACCAGGTTGCGCTTCAGGTCGACCCAGGGGTAGAAGCCCGAGGCTCCGGGGCTGCTGATCTGCGTGGCGGCGCCGGCGGCGTCCACCGCGTCGCGCCAGGCGCCCAGGCCGTAGCCGTGCGCGTCGGCCCGCGGCGTGAGCACCAGCCGCGCGGCGCCCACGTTGTCGTGCGCCATGCGGGCCAGGGCACTGTCGGAAAGGATGCGGCGGCCTTTCCAGCGGCCGCCGCCGGCCAGCATCTGCAGCACGCGCGCGTATTCGCGGCCGGTGGACCAGCCGCCGGCCGCCAGCAGCGGGTTGCTGCCGAACCAGCCGGTGTAGGGGATGCCCAGCGGGCGGCTCACGCGGTGCTCGAAGAGCTCATTCCAGCTCTCGCCCGCGGCAATCTCGGCCAGGCGCCCGGCCACCTGGAACGACGCGCTGCCGTAGCGGAACTCCTCGCCCGGCGCGTTGGTGAGCTGCGAGAAGGAGATGTCGAGCGTGCACTCCTTCAGCGTGTTGCGCGGGTCGCCCAGGCACAGCTGCGTGCTGGGGATGCCCGAGGTGTGCGACAGCAGCTGGCGCAGGGTGACCTGCCCGGCGGCGCCGTGGAACTCGGGGAGCTTGGCCGAGATGGGCTCGTCGAGCGAGAGCTTGCCCTCGTCCACCAGCGTGAGCACGGCGATGGCGGTGAGCCACTTGGATGCGGAGGCGATGGGCACGCTGCGGTCGCTGCCGGCGCTGCCGAAGGCGTGGTAGCACACCACCCGGTCGCCCTTCATCACCAGCACGTAGCCGCCGGGGAGCCCGCGCGCGGCGGCGTCGGTGGCGACCTGCCGGGCCGTGGGCGCCAGCGCGGCCGCGCAGTCTTCGCCGCCGGTGGCCACGGCATCGCCTCCGCATGCCACGGCTGAGATCCCCAGCGCCGCCGTCCCGATCAAACTCACGAGTGTGCTGTTCATTCGTCCGCGTCCGGTGGAGGTGCGATTCCCTGTGCTTGCGGGGAAACGGACGGCGGCGGGCCGATCTGGCGGTGATGCAGCGAAACGCGCCATCGGCGAGGCGAATTGCTCCACGCGGGTGGCGGCCGCACGCAGTCCGCGAAGGCGCCGCGAAGGCGGACTTCCCGATCTTCCAGCCGCCGATTTCAACCGGCGGACGTATGCAGCGGGAACGCGCAGACGAGGATCGTGAGGATCGTGGCTAAAGGTGGAGGATCGGAGGATCGTGGAATCGGGCGATCGGATGGCTGCTGCGGTTGCCTACTCGGCGCAGGAGCGGCGGGGGCATCTTCGCCCCGCCGCTAAGTCGTTGCCAGACGCCGGGATCCGTGCAGACGCTGCGGCTGCCGATTCGCGTCGAAACAAAACTATGGCGCTTCTGACTCACGTGTGGCATATTAGCCCCACGTTGTGGATGTGGTGCCCCGTCCGATTGTGCATCCACTGTCTCAAACGAGTAGCCGGGGACATTTCGCCGCCCCGAGCCGTCCACCGCGCGCCCCATCCCCGCGCACATAAGGTCAATCACAATGAGTGACGCCGCCGAGGCCGAGGTCCCGATCAACGTGCTGATCGTGGACGACGAGGAGCTGCTGGTGAAGAGCTGCGGGCAGATCCTGGCCAGCGAAGGCTACAACGTGTTCACCGAGGGACGCGGCCGCAACGCGCTGGAGGTGGTGCGCCGCCAGCGCCCCGACATCGTGCTGACCGACCTGATGCTGCCCGACATGGACGGGCTGGCGCTGCTGAAGGAGATCAAGAAGCTGGCGCCCGAGACGCTGGTGGTGATGATCACCGGCTTCGCCACGGTGGACAGCAGCGTGGAGGCGATCCGCGCCGGCGCCTACGACTACATCCCCAAGCCGTTCACCGCCACGCAGCTGCGCATCCTCATCGGCCGGGCGGCGCAGCAGGTGCGGCTGGTGCAGGACAACGCCAGCCTTCGCGACCAGTTGAAGAAGCACTACAGCTTCGACAACATCATCGGCACCAGCGCCAGCATCCAGAAGGTGTTCGAGGTGGTGAGCCGCGTGGCGCCCACCGACGCCAGCGTGTTCATCTCGGGCGAGAGCGGCACGGGCAAGGAGCTGATCGCGCGGGCCATCCACGCCAACAGCCGTCGCAGCGCGCGGCCGTTCATGGCCATCAACTGCGCCGCGCTTCCCGACCACCTGCTGGAAAGCGAGCTGTTCGGCCACGAGAAGGGCGCCTTCACCGGCGCCGACCAGCAGCGGCGCGGGCTGTTGGAGGTGGCCAGCGGGGGCACCTTCTTCATGGACGAGATCTCGGAGATGAGCATGGAGCTGCAGGCCAAGCTCCTCCGGGTGATCCAGGAGCGGAAGATCCGCCGGGTGGGCGGCGAATCGGAGATCGCGATCGACGTGCGCTGGGTGAGCGCCACCAACCGCGACCCCGATACCGCCGTGCGCGACGGGATGCTGCGGCAGGACCTGCTCTACCGGCTGAACGTGGTGCCGGTGAAGCTGCCCCCGCTGCGCCACCGCCGCGAGGACATCCCCACGCTGGCGCAGCACTTCCTGAAGCGCTACGCCCAGGACTACTCGCGCGACAACCTGCGCTTCCACCCCGACGCGGTGCGGGTGCTGCAGGACTACGAGTGGCCCGGCAACGTGCGCGAGCTGCAGAACTTCGTGGAGCGCATCGTGTCGATGTGCCTGCCCGGGCAGGAGATCCTGCCCGAGGACATGCCCGAGGAGCTGTCGGTGCGCCACGCGGCCACGGGAGGGCGCGGGCCCGCGATGGCCTTCTCGGCCGACCTGCCCTTCCACGACGCCAAGACCGACGCCATCACGGTGTTCGAGAAGGAGTACCTGAGCGACCTGCTCAAGCGCCACGGCGGCAACATCTCGCAGGCCGCGCGCACCGCGGGGATCGACCGCAAGACGATCCACCGCATGCTGGCGAAGTACGAGATCGAAGGGCGCGACTGAGCGGCGGCGGCGGCGTCTCAGACGAGTGCCGGTGAGTAGATGGAACGAGATCGGCCCCTCCCGCAAAGTGCGCGGGAGGGGCCGGTTTCGTCCATCAAGTGTGTCTGTCGAGGATGAATGAACGCTGCGGCGGCGTGGGGCCGTCACCCTGCCGCTTCGCGGCTGTCCCTCTCCCAAAAACAACCTGGGAGAGGGACGGGGGCTCGCTTCGCTCGCGGCGGCGGAGAGGGTTCCGTGCGTGGATCCGAGGCTGCTATCTGCTCACGGGTCGAACGGGTGCGGCGGGGTGAAGCTGCCGCTGGCGCGGCGGGTGGAGGGGGTGGGGCGGCCGGCCAGCTGCGGCGCGGGGCGAGCGGTCACGCCCAGCACGGCGCGGGTGATGTCGCGCTCGATGGGCTCGGGGGCCGCGAGGCCCTGGTTCATCAGCACCACCACCGCCAGGCGCTCGTCGGGGTACCAGGCCACCTGCGAGCGGAAGCCCGCCACCGCGCCGTCGTGGTGCAGGTAGGGGCCGGCGTCGGTGGTGTCCACCATCATCCCGAAGCCGTATCCCATCCGCACGCTGGCGTCGGGCGCGGCGGCGGGCGTGGTCATCTCGCGGAAGCTCTCGGCGCTCAGCACGCGGCCCTCGCCCAGCGCCACCTCCCAGCGGGCCAGGTCGGCCGCGGTGCTGCACAGCGAGCCGGCGGCGTAGAGCACCGACGGGTCCCACGGATGGATGTGCACGGGGCTGCCGCGGCGGCCGCGCACGTAGCCCGAGGGGAGCGGATCGCGCCCGGCTCCGCCGCAATACTCCGTGTCGGCCATCCCCAGCGGCGCGAAGAACTGCTCGCGCAGGTGGTCGCCGTAGGCCTCGCCCGTCACCCGCTCGATCACCAGCCCCAGCAGGTAGTAGCCCGAGTTGCTGTAGTGGAAGCCGGTGCCCGGCGTGAACAGCAGCGGCCGCGCGGCCAGCGAGTCGATCAGCTGCACCGGTGTGAGCGTCTGGCGGAACTCGCGGAAGAACTCGGTGAAGTTGGGCACGCCCGCCGTGTGGTTGAGCAGCTGCCGCAGCGAGATGGTGCGGTAGCCCGCGGGCAGGCCGCCCACGTAGCGCGTCACGTCGTCGTCCAGCGAAAGCTGGCCGCGCTCGGCCAGGCGGAGGATCGCGGCGGCGGTGAACTGCTTGCTCACCGACGCGATCTGGTAGACGGTGTTGGCGGCGGCCTGGCGAGTGCCGCGCTCGGTGGTGCCCCAGCCGCGCTCCAGCACCACGCGGCCATCCTTCACGATCGCTACGCTGAGGCCGGGGATCGACTGGTCCTGCATGGCGCCGCGGGCGATGGAATCGAGCGTGGACGCCAGGCGCGACAGGCGCGCGTCGCTCGCGGGCTGCTGCGACGCGAACGAGACAGCCAGCTGGGCGCCGGCGGGGCGCGCGAGAGCGCCCACGAGCAGTGCGGCGAGCGCCGCGGTGTGGCGAAGGGTCAAGGGCGTGGCTGGTGGGGCGGTGTGGCTGCGGAGGATGCTGCGCGTGTACGTGTGCCGCCGTGCCCGCGGGCGAGGGATGCGCGCGCGGGTGCACGCTCGCCATGGGCGAATCGTGGGGGATGCTCGGTTTTTCAGGAGATTTGCGCGGGGAAGACCCGCCCGGACCGACTGCCTCCGAATGGAGCCCGGAACCGGGCTCTGGGGAGGGTGGGATACCTCTGGGATAAAATCTAGATACGGGCGGCGGACTTGAGAAGAGTTTCGTGGATTAACGTTTGGTGTGGAGCAGCTTCGGTTGCAGAGGGAGTGGCCGGAGCCTGGAAAGGCGGTTGAAACCGCGGCAACAAGGGCCCGAAGTCGCTTCGCGACTCGCTGCGTCGGCATCGTCGCGGCAGAACGAGGATCGCAAGGGCTGTGGACTCGTCAGCCGTGGCTCGTTGCGATCGCGGCTAGCAGGGCCCGTGTCGCCGCCTCCGGATCCGCCGCCTGCATGACTGCGCTGATCACGGCGACTCCGGCGGCGCCGGCGCGGATCACGTCGGCCGTGTTCGCTACGCTAATGCCGCCGATGCCGACGACGGGGATGCGGATGGCCCGCGCGACGTCAGCGATGCGCGGGAGGCCGATCGCATCGCCCGCGTCGGCCTTGCTGCCGGTGGGGTAGACGGGGCCCGTGCCCACGTAATCGGCCCCGTCGCGCCGGGCGGCTAGGGCGAGCTCGGGCGTTTCGGCGCTGATGCCGATCAGGAAGCCGGCGGGGACGATGCGGCGCGCGGCATCCATCGGCAGGTCGTCCTGCCCCAGGTGCACGCCGTCGGCGCCGGCGGCCAGGGCGACGTCCAGCCGGTCGTTGACCCACAGCAACGCGCCCGCCGCGCGCGTTTCGGCCAGCAGCGCGCGGGCGAGATCCACCTGCTCGCGCGCCGGCTGATCCTTCCCCCGCAGCTGGATGGACGGCGCACCGCCTCGAAGCGCCGCGCGGACCACGTCGACGATCGATCGCCCATCGCCGCAGCTCGGGTCGGTGATGACGATCAGCGACAGGCGGCGGGCCAGCTCCTCCGCGCTCAGCGGACGTTCTGGATGGCGCGGGTTTCGGCTCGCGACGCGCGCTTGGCGGCGTTGTGCTCGGCCAGGGTGCGCGTGAACACGTGCGTGCCGTTGGGGCGCGCCACGAAGTACAGGAAGTCGACCGGAGCCGGGTTCAGCGCGGCCTGAATGGCGCCCTGGCTGGGCGAGGCGATGGGGCCCGGGGGCAGGCCGGCGTGCGTGTAGGTGTTGTACGGATCGCCGGATACGGACGCGATGTCGCGGTAGAGCAGGCGCGCGCGCTGGCCGCCCAGGGCGTACTGCACCGTGGGGTCGGCCTGGAGGCGCATGTTCTTCTTCAGGCGGTTGCGGTAGACGGCGGCGATGGTGGGGCGCTCGTGCCAGTCCTTGGCCTCGCGCTCCACGATGCTGGCCAGCGCCACCGCGTCGCGCTCGGTGATCCCCTGCGCCTGCATCTGCGCGCGCATCTGCGGCGTCCACGCGCGCTGGTAGCGGCGCACCATCTCCTCCACCGCCTTGTCCACGGGCGTGCCGATGGGGAAGACGTACGTGGCCGGGTAGAGGTAGCCCTCGAGCGTGGGCCCCGGCACGCCATACTTCCGCGCGGCGGCGGTGTCGGCCAGGCGCGCGTGCACCGAGTCGGCGTTGCCACCCAGCGCAGCGGCCAGGCGCGCGGCGATCTGGCGGCTGGTCCACCCCTCGGGCACCACCACGCGCGCCTTCACCACGTCGCCGCGGACCAGCTTGTCCACGATCACGCTCCACTTCTCACCCGCGCGGAACTCGTAGACGCCGGGCTTGAGCTTCGCGGCCGCGTCTTTCGAGTCGGCGAAGCGCCGGAACTTCTTCGCCGACTCCACGATGCCGCGGGTTGCGAGATCCGCCGACACGCGGCCGAGCGTGGCGCCCGCGGGGACGGTGACGCGGACGGGCGGCCCGTGCGGGTCGCCGCCGCCGTCCGTCGCGCAGGCGGCGGTGAGCGCGAGCAGGGCCGCGAGCGCGAGGGTGCGAAGGTGCGAGGGTGCGAAGGTGCGGAACGGCATCGGGATGCGTCTGCCGATGAGGGTTCGAACGATGGAGATGCGCATCAGCCCTGCGCCTCGCGGGGGCGCTGGCGGAGCCAGGCGTCGAGGATGAGCGCGGCGGCGGCGCTGTCGATGCGCTCCTTCTGCTCGCGCTCGGTGCGCTTGAGGCCCATGCCGCGCACCGCGCGCTCGGCGGCCACCGAGGTCATGCGCTCGTCGATGAAGCTGACCGGCAGCCCGGTCCGCCGCGCCAGGTCTTCTCCGAACGCGCGGACTTCCTTCGTCCACTCGGTTTCGTCGCCGGCGAGGTTGAGTGGGAGGCCCACCACAGCCTCGTCCACCTCGTGCTCCTCCACCAGCTTGCCGATCTCGGCCCACGGCGGGCGCTTGCCGGCGCGGCGCTGCAGCGTGCCCAGCGGCGACGCGATCATCCGCAGCGGGTCGCTCAGCGCGATGCCGATGCGGCGCTCGCCGTAGTCCAGGGCCATGGTCCGGGGCATCTGCCTCGCTTCAGGGAAGTACGAAGTGCGGGTGCGACGAACGGCAAACTACGCGTCGCCGCCGCCGTCTGCATCTGCCGGGCCCAATCGGCTGCAACGACACCGTTCGTCAGGCGTGTGCCAAAGCGAAGCGGGCCATCACGGACGGACATCTCGCCGGCGGTGCGCACCCGGTCGGAGTTGCCAACCGCGCATGATCCCGCCTGTGGAGTTCCAGTGCACGGCCCATCCGTTACGCACATGTTCCGCGACAACATTTTCCTTGTGGGATGGTGGATGCGACGGTATCATGGGAAGACACTCCTTCTTGCGGTCTCCGCGCCGTCTCTGGCGCACCAATCCTCCCGTCTCCCAGGGCCAGCACCGTGACTCAGCTTCACCGAGGCATGTGCCCCGACCGCCCACGTATCCGCCAGATACAGGCGTGGCGTGCCATGGCGTGTGGATGCGCAATTCTTTTCGGCGGATCGTGCGCTGACCAGGAAGTGCCCGAGCGGCCAGTCTCGGTGCAAACGCGGATCGAGAGCGTCGCGAGCTTCCACACCGCGGGCGAGGCGCTGGTGGTGGAGCCTGCGGACGCCTCCATCGACCACCTGGGACGATGGGTGGTGGCCGACCGGCGCGACAAGGTGATCAAGGTGTTCGCCACGGACGGGAGCTACTCGATCCTCGGCCGGGAGGGCCGGGGCCCGGGCGAGTTCCAGGCACTGGTGGCGGCCGGGCTGATGGGCGCCGGGCGCGACACCGTGTACGGCTACGACCTGATCACCCGGCTGATGGTGATGTTCAACTCCGCCGGCGAGCTCGCCGGCACCTACGCGCTCGACGGCCCGGCGCGCGCGCCGATCGCCTTTCTCCGCCCGGTGGGCGACAGCCTGATGCTGGGCTCCGGATGGATCCCCCTGGACGACTCGGAAGCGCTCCACCTGTACGACCGCCGCGGGCACCACCTGCGCTCGTTCCTGCGCCTGGGGCGGCTGATGAAGCCGATGCCGCCGGCAACGCGAAACGGGATGGGCGTGGTGGCCGACGCGCGCGACGGGCTGATCTTCAGCGCGCTGCTGGGCTACGACACCGTGCTGGTGCACGACCTGAAGGGGAAGCTGCGGGGGAGCGGCCGCCTGCGGATGATGGGCGGAGAACGCCTGCTGCGGCTTCCCGAGCGGGTGGCCGCGAACGGCGGAAAGATCAACCGGCCCGACGGCTCGCAGGTGCAGGAGCACGGGATCGTGGTGCGCAACGTGATCGCGCTGGGCGGCGGGTTGGCTGCCATCCAGGTGGCGCCCGTGGAGTACCCACACCAGCACGACCTCCTTTCGGAGGGAGGCCCTGTCCTGATCGTGGCCTACACCGGCGGCCGGACGGTGCGCGTGGTGGCGCAGACCGACGTACCCGGCTCCCTGCTGGGCCGCGACGGGCAGGGCAACGCGCTCGTCCTCCGCCTCCGCGGCGACGATCTGTCCACGCTGGACCTGCTGCGGCTGCGGGTCACCGACACTTCCGCCGCGCCCGCGGCCCCCGGCTCATGACCCGCCTGCGCTCTCTCGTGGCCATGCCGCTGGTCGCCCTGCTGGGCCTGGGCGCGGGCACCGCGTTGCGCCGCACCGACTGGGCGCTCGGCCGCACCGCTCCCGCGCCCGCCGCGCCGTACCGGCCGGCACGCACGCGCCCCATCTCCGGCTTTCTGGCGCCCGGCCTCACCCGCGAGCTGCTGCGCGCGGGGAGCGACAGCGCGGTGGTGGCGGCCGTGCACGCGCGCGACGTGAAAACCTGCGAAGACCTGGGGCGGCAGCTCCGCCAGCTCGCCGCCGCCGTGGGTGGCGGGGCGCGGCTGGTGATCGCCATCCCCGCGAGCGACAGCGTGCGGGTGAAGGAGTTCGTGCGCGTGGAGCGGATCCGCAACGTGGAGCTGGCGGTGTTCACCGCTCCGCTGATAATGAACGGGATCGACGTGCCCACCCCGGCCGCCTTCGTGCTGGGCCGCGACGGACGCGTGCGCCGGGGGATCGCCCACGTCCAGCGCGAGCCGAACGTGAGGACGGTCTCCTTCGCCCAGGAGCTCGGCTATCTCTCCCCCCCGCTGGTGCCGCCGCACGTCGACTCTTCACCACAAACGAGGAAGGGCTTATGACGAAAACGAAGAAGCGCCTCATCGCCTGCGTCCTGTTCGTGAGCGGCCTTGCGGCAGGCTTCGCGCCCGTGCGGCAGGCACGCGCGGCCGAGGCCGCGGGACAGCTCCAGTGCTGGCACTGGATCTGGGAGGGCAGCACCACCTGCAGCTTCTGCATCACCGGTTGCGACAACGGCGCCTGCTGCAGCACGAACGCCGAGCAGTGACCCACCCCTGGTGTCGGACGTAACATCGGTGGCGAGATTCGGAACGTCCGGCTGGCGGCACCAGCCCACATGCTCCGGGCGCGACGAACCCACCGACGCACGACGGCCCGCCGCGATGGCGGGCCGTCTGCGTCCATGCCGACTTCGCGATGTATGTAGGAAGAGGCGACCGCCGGCGCGCGCTCGTCGCACGCTAAGAGCCCTTGCTCTCATCGCGTTCGAAACCAATGATCCGGTTGCGGATCGATGGTAGGTCGAGCGCTGTGCCTGGGAGCCAATGACGATTACACTGGCGGAGTTTCCGGCGAAAACGCTCATCCTCTTCCCCGAGCTCAACGACGATTTCGCGGAAGGCGACGGGCTGCCCTACGTGCAGATGGGCGCCTTCGCGCGGCTGATGCAGCGGGCAAAGGCCCACGCCGGCTGGGAGACGTACGGGCGCGCCGCTCGCTTCGCCGACGAGCTCTGGGCAGACGCCGACGACGGCCTGCGCAACGCGCTGAACGTGTCGCTCCTGGAGTGCATCGACTTCGAAGGGCCACGCGGGCCGCGCGCCTGGTCGCTGCTGAGCCCGCGGCTGCAGCGCGCCTGGCGGGCGATGGACGCGTACAACACGTGGCTCCACTCCGGCGCCAAGGGCCCGCCGCCGGGCGACGACTGATCCGGCTGACGCGAGATCGCAATGTGACGCAAACCCGGTGCGGCGTTTGCGTTCGCTTCCGCTCCCAACCCGCGTCGAGCGAACGGAGCAGACGAGATGAGCGACGAGCAGAGCCAGAAGTACCGCGAAGCAGCCGAGGCCACCGCGCGCGAGCAGCAGGAGATCCAGCAGCGGATCGACCGCCTCGACAAGGCCGCGAAGAAGAAGGAGAAGAAGGGCGGCGAGGAGGGCGACGATGCCGTGCAGGCCGGCGCGCGCGAGGAACCCGAGACCCCGATGCCCGACCAGCACTTGGAGAAGCCCGGCATCGAAGCGGAGATGAAGCTGAAGCCGCGCTTCATGGCGCCCGACTACAAGGGCTCGGAGAAGCTGCAAGACCGCGTCGCCATCGTCACCGGCGGCGACTCGGGGATCGGGCGGGCGGTGGCCGTGCTCTTCGCCCGCGAGGGCGCCGACGTGGCCATCGTCTACCTCAACGAGCACGAGGACGCCGAGGAGACGAAGCGCGCCGTGGAGGGCGAAGGCCGGCGCTGCATCCTGATCCCCGGCGACGTGCGCGACTCGGCGTTCTGCGACCACGCGGTGGAGCGCACCGTGGCCGAGCTGGGCGGCCTGAACGTGCTGGTGAACAACGCCGCGTTCCAGGAGCACGTGCAGAAGCTCGAGGACCTGACCGACGAGCACCTGGACATGACGCTGCGCACCAACATCTACGGCTACATCCACATGGCCCGCGCGGCGCTGCCGCACCTGTCCGAGGGCGACAGCATCGTCTGCACGGGCTCGGAGACGGGGCTGTTCGGCAATGCCACGCTCCTCGACTACTCGGCCACCAAGGGCGCCATCCACGCCTTCGCCATGTCGCTGGCGCAGAACGTGGCCAGCCGCGGCATCCGCGTGAACGTGGTGGCCCCCGGCCCCGTGTGGACGCCGCTCAACCCCGCCGACGCCCCGCCCGAGAAGGTGAAGGAGTTCGGCGCCGACACCGACATGAAGCGCCCCGCCCAGCCCGAGGAGCTGGCGCCGGCGTACGTGTTCCTGGCCTCGCCCGTGTGCTCCAGCTACGTGAACGGCGCCATCATCCCCGTGATGGGCGGCCCCACGGGCTGACGCCGGCGCCGAACCTCGCCGCAAACGACGACGGCCCGCCGTGGTGGCGGGCCGTTTTGCTTCTGACTCCGTCTTGCGTCAGGCCGCGAGCCGCCGCACCACTTCTCGCGCGCCCTTCCGGTACACCGTGAGGCACACCAGCTCGTCCGCGGGATCGCGCACCTCCCACCACCGGCTCTTCTTCTGCTTGATGATCGTGAAGGTAGGCTTCGCGGCGGCTGCGGGCGTGGGGTCCTTCGGCTGCTCTGGCATCGTGGCCTCTGATCCTCTTGACCTCGGCCGTCCAGCAGGGCATGCTTGGTGAGCGGGCGGCCTTCGGGTCGTTTGGCGAGTGGGGCTGGTCGAGCTTCTTCGCGGGAGAGCGGCCAGCCTTGCTATTCTGCCCTGCTGTCAATAAGCTATATACAACTCTGACACCTGTCAATGGTGTATGTACATGGACTTTAAGACCGCGACTGACATCCTTGGGCTCCCGGCTAACCAACTTGCCGAAGCGTTCGGGTTGCAGCCACAAACCATCCGTCAAATGAGACTTGGACCGCATGCCGCGAGCTACCGCTCTCCACCTGAGGGATGGCAGAAGGTATTGGCACGGTTGGCAAGGGAACGTGGAAGCGAGTTGGTGACGCTTGCAATCAGATTAGAAGGGTAACGTAGGTTGATCCATCGCACATTTTTCAACTCACAACTCACCGCATAGGGCATCGGGTATGGTTGAGATTCGACTTACCAAAGGTGGTTGGCGATTTGATCCCGCAAAGCAACTTGGTCCCTCGGGCGGCTTTGGATCAGTCTTCTCAGGGACAGACGCAGCCGGAAATCCGGTTGCTGTTAAGCGGCTCCACATACATGCAGCTGATACAGCCCATCGGGAGCTGACGATCGCAAGCGACCTAGCGGGCCGTAGCTTTCGGCATGTGCTGCCTGTTCTAGATGCCGGTCAGGACGCCAACACGGACGATTATTTTATCGTAATGCCGGTGGCTGAACAAAGCCTACAGGACCTTATCGCCCAGAAAGGCTCAATCACCGAGTTGGAGGCCGCAGAAATCATCAAGCAAATAACCGAAGGCCTTGAAGAAGCCCAGCACATTGTTCACCGTGACCTGAAACCCGGAAATGTTCTCTGGTATGATGGACGCTGGCAGATAGCGGATTTCGGTATTGCTCGCTTCGTTGAGGAGAGCACATCCATCCGAACGCTGAAAGATTGTCTTAGTCCACTGTATGCAGCGCCTGAACAATGGCGTCTGGAGCACGCTTCCCCGGCTACTGACATCTATGCATTGGGGTGCATAGGCTACACTCTTCTAACCGGAGCACCACCTTTTACCGGAACTTATGAAGAGGTGAGGGAAGCCCATTTGCATCAGACGCCCAGCGACCCGACCGCAACCGCTCGCATGCGTACCATTCTTTCTATGATGTTGCGGAAGAGTCCTGATGCTCGACCATCTCGAGCTCGCATCAAGACCGTCTTCGAACAAATCTTGGCCGAGAGTCCTGACGCAAATCTCGGGAATCCTCTCCAGCATTTGGCTTTAGCCGCAGCCGCACACGAACGTGCTCAATCTGAAGCCGATGCTGAGAATGAACGTTACCGCACGGTAGTTGCTCAGCGTCAGGCGCTTGTTGATGATGCTAGATCTATTCTTCGAGAACTCAGCGAAGAATTGAAGATGCGCGTGATGAACGCGGTTCCCAACGCTAAAATCAGAGAGAGTTCAGAAAGCTTGTTGATCCGTATTGGTACTGCGACTCTGGAGCTAGAATTACAAGTGAAGAGTTACTTGGCCGATGACTTCCCACACTCTAGCTGGGATGTTGCTTGCGGTTCAGTGGTAGAGGTGATTCAAGAACAACCTATGCATCGTCGATCTGCATCCTTATGGTTTACGCGGTTGACCTCCCAAGCGAGTGAATTTCGCTGGTATGAGGTCGGATACGAGGGTAACTCAATCGGCGGATACGGGTTTCCGTTCGAGCCGACAGCAGTTTCGCCGGAAATCGCTGATCGAGCCCACTGGGCTGGAATGGATGTCGTCCAAACAGCGTACCATCCAGTTCCGATTGACGGGGAGGATGTCGACGCTTTTTGTAACAGGTGGTTGTTCATACTTGCCGAGGCGTGCAATGGCGGGCTAAAACAGATGCCACATAGTTTACCACACCTCTAAACGAAACGGCCCCCCGCGATGGCGGGCCGTCGTTCTGTGCTTCTGAAGTCCGCGAAGGCGCCGCGAAGGCGGACTGTGTGCCGTTGTAGCGGCGACTTCAGTCGCAAACTCCCACGCCGCGCCGGCTCAACTCTCCAGCCGCCCCAGCGCGTCCTCCAGCGTTGCGCCGGTGGAGAGCGACTGGTAGACATCGCCCAGCGTTTCGCCGCTGCCGAAGAGGAGGCGGCTGCGGCCCTGCTCGGCGGGGACCTCCATCACCACCACGCCGGCGCCGGCAACGCGGCCTAGCAGGTCGGTGAAGAAGCCGGTGGAGACGTGGCAGCCGGCGGGGCCGCCGTCGCTGCCGGCCTCGATCCAGTCCACCAGGTCCAGCGCGCCCACGCCGGGGTGCAGGCGGCGGTGCTCCACGCGGCCCCATCCCAGCCCCTCGAAGTAGTCGCTCACCCCGCCCCAGAAGGCGTCGGCGTCCAGCTGGCCGGGGTCGCCGCCGTTGGCGCCCAGGTGGCCGGAGAGCGCCTGGCTCACCGCCTCGCCCACCTCGTAGCCCACCTGGCGCAGCAGGTTCACGGCCTCCATCGGCTGCCGGTCGTTGGCCAGCGCGCGGCGGAGCGAGCTGATCAGCCCCGCGGGCACCTGCACGAACCGGGCGTCGGTCGCGGTCGCGTTCATAGCGGTAGAGCCTCTTGCTCGGAGGGTGGGTCGGTGGGATCGGGGGATGGGGTGCCGTCCTGCGCGTCGCCTTCGCCGGCATCTGTGTCGTCCGCCGCGGTGCCGGCGGACTCGGCCAGCGCGAGCAGGTCGGCTTCGCTCAGCTGCTTCACGCCCAGCTCCTGCGCCTTCGCCAGCTTGCTCCCCGCGTCTTCGCCGACCACGAGGTAGTCCGTCTTCTTCGTGACGCTGCCGGTGATCCGCCCGCCGCGCTGCTGGATGAAGTCCTCCAACTGCGTGCGCGACATCGTCGGATGCGTCCCGGTGATGACAAAGGCCAGCCCGTTGAATGGCCCCGACGTGGGCTTCGGCCGCTCCTCCGTCAGCTTCACCCCCGCCGCCTCCAGCTTCTGCACGATCAGCTGGTTGCGCGGCTCGTCGAGCCAGGCGTGCAGCGCGGCCGCCATGGTGTGGCCGATGGTGTGGACGGCCTCGATCTCCTCGGTCGACGCCTTCATCAGCGCGCTCATGCTGCCGAAGTGCCGCGCCAGCGTCTGCGCCGCGATCTCGCCCACGTGGCGCACGCCCAGGCCGAAGAGCACGCGCGCCAGCCCCTGCTGCTTGGAGGCCTCGATGCCGCTCAGCAGGTTCTGCGCGGACTTCTCCTTGAAGCCCTCCAGCGTCAGCAAGTCGTCGATGGTGAGACGATACAGGTCGCCGACGTCTTCGACCAGCTTCTTGAGCACCGGCCGTCCATCGGCGCCGTCCGCCGCTGTCTCATGCGCGACCGTCGCATCCGGTAATCCCTCGCCGGTAGACTCGTCCGCGAGCGAGCTCTCGTCCGGCGGAGATTCCTCGTCCGCGGCGTCCCAGGGCGGCGTGTATCCAACCGCCGCCGTGTCGTCCGCCACGGGCTGGCCCGCGTCATCCACCGGCCGCGCGCGCACCATCTGCAAAATCGTGCGCTCGCCCAGGCCGCGGATGTCCATGGCACTGCGCGAGGCGAAGTGCACGATCCCCCAGTAGATCCGCGCCGGGCAGGCCGAGTTGGGGCAGTAGACCATCGCCTCGCCCTCGGGCCGCTCCACGGGCGTGTGGCAGGCGGGACAATGGTCGGGGATGTGGAACTCCTCCGCGCGCTCCTGCCCTTCCTCCAGCACGGGCCCGACGACTTGGGGGATGACCTCACCGGCGCGCTTGACCAGGACCTTCTCACCCGCGCGGAGATCCTTGCGGCGGATGTCTTCCTCGTTGTGCAGCGTGGCCAGCTTCACGATCACGCCGCCCACCTCCACCGGCTCCAGCTCGGCGTAGGGATTCAGCGCCCCCGTGCGGCCCACGTTGATGCGGATCGCCTTGAGCGTCGTCACGACGAGCGCCGGCGCGTACTTGTAGGCCGTGGCCCAGCGCGGCTCGCGGCCACCCACGATGCCGAGCTCCGTGTGCAGCGCGACGGGGTTCACCTTCACCACCGCGCCGTCCACCTCGTAGTCGAGCGTGCCGCGCGTCTTCTCGAAGCCCATGACGAACTCGAGCACCTCGGCCAGCGACGCGCAGGGACGGGCGAGCGGGTTGACGGGAAATCCCCACGCCTTGAGCCCTTCCAGCAGCTCCCACTGCGAGGCGAACGGCCCCTCGTTGCCGCGCCCCGTCTCCACCGCGTAAGCGAAGAAGCGCAGCGGCCGCGTGGCGGTGATGGCGGGGTCGAGCTGGCGGAGCGCGCCGGCGGCGGCGTTCCGCGGGTTGGCGAACGTGGCGAGCCCTTCCGCCGCGCGCCCCTGGTTCATCCGCTCGAAGCCGGGCAGCGACATGTACACCTCGCCGCGCACCTCCATCAGCGCGGGCGGCGTGGGTCCGCCGGTCTTGAGACGGAGCGGGATCTGCCGAATGGTGCGCAGGTTCTGCGTCACGTCCTCGCCGATCGTCCCGTTCCCCCGCGTGGCGCCCTTGACGAACACGCCGTTCTCGTAGGTCAGCGCGATGGCGAGCCCGTCGATCTTGGGCTCCACCACGTAGCCGGCGGTGCGCACCTCATCGGCCATGCGGGCGTTGCGCGTCTCCCACGCCTCCAGCTCTTCCGGGCCGAAGGCGTTGTCGAGCGAGAGCATGGGCGCCAGGTGCTCCGTCTTCTCCAGCTTCGAAGCGGGCTCGGCGCCCACGCGCTGCGTGGGGGAATCGGGGGTGCGCAGCTCGGGGTGCGCTTCTTCCAGGCGCTTGAGCTCGTGGAACAGCCGGTCGTACTCGAGGTCCGACAGCGTCGGCGCGTCGAGCACGTAGTATTCGTGGCTGGCTTGTTCCAGGGTTTCCCGGAGCTCGGCCGCGCGCGCGGCGAGCTCGGGAGGTTGGGGCGAGGTCACCGTCAGCTCTTGGCCGGGGTCTTTTGCGTTGCGCGGATCACGCGGTTGCGGCCGGTCTCCTTGGCCTCGTAGAGCGCCTCGTCGGCCTCCTTGAGCAGCGCCTCGGGGCTGTCCACGTCGGTCATGGGGAACGAGGCCACGCCCGACGAGCAGGTCATGCGGATCTCGGTGGCCTCGTCGCGGTAGACGTGCGACTCCACCGCCTCGCGCACGCGCTCGGCGAAGCGGGCGGCCTCCTCCTCGCCGGTGTTGGGGAGGATGGCGATGAACTCCTCGCCGCCGTAGCGCCCCACCATGTCGATCTCGCGCGCGGTCTCGCGCAGGATGCGCGCGGTCTCGTAGAGGACCACGTCGCCGGTGGGGTGGCCGTAGGTGTCGTTGACCGACTTGAAGCGGTCGAGGTCGATCATGGTCACGCCCAGCGGCTCGCCGCTCCTGCGCGAGCGCTCGAACTCGTCGCGCAGCATCTCGTGCACGTGCCGGTGGTTGAACAGCTCCGTCAGCCCGTCGGTGATGGACAGCTTGCGCAGCCGCTTGTTGGCCACCTCGAGCTCGCGGTTTTTCTGGTCGAGCTCGTCCTGCAGGCGCTTGATGCGCAGCATGGCGCGCACCCGCGCCTCGAGCTCGTTGAAGTGGTACGGCTTGGCGATGTAGTCGTCGGCGCCGGTGTTGAGCCCCTGCACGATGTGCTCGGTCTCGCCCAGCGCGGTGACCAGGATGATGGGGATGAACGGCAGGGTGTCGTCCTGCTTGATGCGGCGCGACACCTCGTAGCCGTCGATCCCCGGCATCATCACGTCGCAGAGGATGAGCTGCGGCGGCTCGGAATGCACGGAGGCCAGCGCCTCTTCACCATTCGAGGCGGTGGCCACTAGGTACCCGCGCGACTCGAGCCGCGCGCGCAGGATCTCCACGTTGTCGGGAAGGTCGTCCACCACCAGCACGCGCACGCCGGCCGTCGTCGCGGCGGCGTTTCCCGCTCCACTCAAGCGCGCGCCTCCCGGCCGGCGCCGATGAAACGCTCCACCTCGGCCACCACGCGCCGCGGCTCGCAGGGCTTGGCCAGGTACCCGTCGCACCCGACCTCCTGGGCCTTGGCGCGGTCGGTGGCCAGCGCGTGCGCCGTCAGGGCGATGATGGGAATGTCGCTGGTGCCCGCGTCGCTCTTGAGGATGCGGGTGGCTTCCCACCCGTCGATCAGGGGGATGCTGATGTCCATGAGGATCAGGTCCGGATGGTCCTCGCGGGCCATGCGAACGCCGTCCTCTCCGTTGCGCGCCTCGGTCACCTTGTACCCGAAGTGCTCCAATATGGTACGATAGACGGTCCGGTTGTCCTCGTTGTCTTCAACGAGGAGGACCGTCTTGCTGGAGTCGGCCATGTTCCGCGATACCTCCGTTCCGGGTTCCACCGCGCTCCCCGTTGCAAGAAGCGGGGAATGTGGCGCGCGGCGGGTGCAGGCGATCATATATACCGCTGGCGGCAACCCACCCGCAAGCCGCGATGCGGGGTGCGGTGGGCCGCGCGCGGCACGCCCGTTGCCGTCCACCCGAGTACCCCGTACGACCTCCATCTGTTCACTGGAACGGCATGTACTACGACGATTCGACCCGGCGGCGCAACCTCCTGAGCGGCCTCGTGTTGGGCGCGGCGCTGGGCGCGGGCTTGGCGCTGCTCCTCCTCCCCGAGGAGCGCCTGCGCTCCGGCGGCCGCATCGTGGTGCGCGCCGCCCGCACGCTGGGCCGCGACATCGATGACGGCGACGCGCGCGGACGCGTCCGGGGCCCCGACCAGGACGGCGGCGAGGCCGGCCTGGAGGACGAGGACGACGGCGGTGACGACGGCGACGAGGTGGGCGCCCGCCGCCGCCAGACGGGCACGGCGACGCCGGCGCGGCAGAGGGCGGCGCGGCTGGCGCGGCGCAGGTTCGAGCTGTGACGGTGATGGCGGACGAGGTGCATTAGTCCCAAGTCGGCAAACGATGCGGGCGGCGGCCATCTGCACGGGCGGCTGAAGCCGCGGCAACGACTAAGGAAGCCTCACAAACTGCGTGAGGCTCCGAGGGCGGTCTTCCGTGCGATCGCCGTCAACCTCCCCCAGTCGGTTTTGGGGGAGGTCGAAAAACGCGGACAGCCGTACTGTCCGCGTCTTTCGGGTGGGGGCCGTCGGGCGGGGCCCTGGCGCTAGCGATGGGCAGAGGCACTGAAGCCCAAGCATCGGCGCGGCAGCGGCCATCTACACGGGCGGCTGAAGCCGCGGCAACAACTACGGGAAGCCTCACAAACTGCGTGAGGCTGCGGGGCGGCTGCGACGCTCGGGGGCGCCGGTCTACGCGGCGGCTGAAAGCGCACTCGCGCACCCGTTCGAACCGCCCTCGCGCACACGACGCGGGATCCTCTTTCGCACTCTCGACCTGGGCCGTGATGCCGATCCATCCCGACGAGCTGGGACCGCTGTTCAAACGCTATTTCGACGGGCGGCGCCTGGTGGTGGTGTCGAACCGCGAGCCGTACGAGCACCGCTGGAGCGACGAGGTGGGCGAGATGGACGTGCGCCGGCCCGCCGGCGGGCTGACGTCCGCACTCGACCCGCTGATGCAGGCGCTGGGCGGCACCTGGGTGGCGTGGGGGAGCGGCGAGGCAGACGCGGCCGCCGTGGACCACGAGAGCCGCGTGCGCGTGCCGCCCGACGAGCCGGCCTACACGCTGCGGCGGGTGTGGCTGAGCAACCATGACATCCACCGCTACTATCTGGGCTTCAGCAACCAGTTCCTGTGGCCGCTGTGCCACCTGCGGCCGGATCTGACGCGCATCCGCGGCCGCTACTGGGAGCGCTACCGGCGCGTGAACCGGCGCTTCGCCGAGGCCACGCTCGAGGAGGTGCGGGGGAAGGGGGCGGCGATCTGGTTCCAGGACTATCACCTGGCGCTGGCGCCGCTGTTCGTGCGCGCCCGCCGCCCCGACGTGGCGCTCGCGCACTTCTGGCACATCCCGTTTCCCCCGTTCGACGTCTTCCGCCTGTCTCCCCACGCCGGATACCTGCTGCGGGGGATGCTGGCCAACGACCTGATGGCGTTCCACCTGCCGCAGTTCGCCGACAACTTCCTGCGCTGCGCGGCGCGGCTGGCCGGCGCGCAGGTCGACTTCCGCGCGGGCACCGCCACGCTCGACGGCCACACCTGCCACGTGGGCGACTTTCCCATCTCCATCGACACCGGCCAGTTCCGCGAGGCGGCCACGGCCAGCGGGGCCGAGGGGCAGATGGAGCGGCTGCGCGCCCGCTACGCGCCGCGTGGCGGGGCCATCGGCGTGGGGGTGGACCGGCTGGACTACAGCAAGGGGCTCCCCGAGAAGTTCAAGGCGCTGGAGTTCCTGTGGGACCGCTTCCCCGAGTTCCGCGAGCGCTTCACCTTCATCCAGGTGGCCGTGCCCAGCCGCAGCGACATCGAGGCCTACGACGACCTGGCGCAGAAGGTGGACAAGCAGGTGCGCGAGATCAACGACCGCTTCGGCACGGCGGCGTGGAAGCCCATCCACCTGGTGAAGCAGTCGCTCCCCGCCGAGCGGCTGGCGGTGATCTACCGCATGGCCGACGTGTGCGTGGTCAGCTCGCTGCAGGACGGGATGAACCTGGTGGCCAAGGAGTTCGTGGCCAGCCAGGTGGACGGGCGCGGCGTGCTGGTGCTCAGCGAGTTCGCCGGCGCCGCCGAGGAGATGGCCGACGGGGCGATGCTGATCAACCCCTACGACCCCGAGGCCTGCGCGCTCACCCTGCGCGAGGCGCTGACGCTGCCCAGGGACGAGCGCGCCGCCAACATGCGCCGGCTGCAGGAGTCGATGCACACGATCTACGACTGGATGGGCGACACCTTCACCCGCTGGGGCGAGGTGACCGAGAACCGGTCCGACGACGTGCGGCCCCTCGAAACCGAGGGGGACGACTTCTTCGCCGTGGGCAGCGGCGCGGAGCGGGGCTACTCGGACGAGGTGTAGACGGAGAAGGGAACACCCTCGTCGGAGAGGGCCGTGCGGAGGCGGTCGAGATCCCCGGGAAGTGTCTCCAGCGCCAGGTTGCAGCGCGCGTGCGCCGCCGCCGGCGCGGGGATCACCTCCGCGGGGATCTCGCGTTCGCGCGCGACCTCCTCGGCCCAGAGCGCGTGGTGCGTGGTGTCGAAGGTGAGGATGGAGGGCATGGATCCGGGTCGGGTTTCGACGGGTTGGGCTGAACGGGGGCGCCAGTGCGCCTGGAGCGCTCGCCTTCATCGTAGACGCCGAAGCCCCGGCCGCAACAGGCGGCCGGGGCTTCGGGGGACGGGAATGTCGGCGATGGCCGGTGCTAGCGAAGCGCCTTGCCGGCCATCTTGATCAGGTCGTTCAGGGCGTTGCCGCCGCCGGACGCACCCGTCTGGCCGCCCGCGAGCCCGCCGAGCAGCCCGCCCAGCAGTCCGCCCAACCCGCCGCCGCCCTGCCCGGGCGACGCCGGCGAGGCCCCGGCATGCTGCTTCGCCAGGTAGCCGGTGACCAGCATCGCCAGCAGCGGCAGCATGCGCTTGAGCAGCTCGGGCGACAGCCCCGACCGTGCCGAGGCGTCCTGCGCGACGGTGCGGCTCACGTCCTTGGAGCCGAAGATCTGGCTCAGGACGTTGTTGCCCGGGGCGACCTCGGTGGGCCCCGGCCCCACCACGTTGTCGAGGAGGGCGCCGCCGCCCATCTGGGTGAGCAGGCCACCCAGCCCCGCCTCGCCGGCCGGGCTGGCCTGCGCCTGGTTCTGGAAGCCGCCCAGGATCGCCGGCAGCAGCGCGGCGGCACCGCTCGCCGCCTCGGCCTCGCTGATGCCCAGCTGCTGGGCGACGGCCTGGATGCCGCCCGCCTGCTCGAGAATGTCGGTAATGGGCATGTGCCTCGTCTCCCGTGTGGTTGGTGCTTTCCGTCAGTCCAGGAGATTCTGGGGCACGGTCCCGCCATTGGCTGCGATGCGGGCGAGAACGGTCTTGTGCAGCCACATGTTCATCTGCGCCGAGTCGTTCATGAGCTCCGGCGGGCAGCCCAGCTCCACCGCCAGCTCCTTGCGGGCGGCCAGGCTGTTGTCGATGCCCAGCAGCGAGAGCAGGTCCACGATGGACTCGCGCCAGTTGACCGGGTGCGAGACCTTGGCGGCCAGGCTCTGCATGTGGGCTTCTACGTCGACCACGCGCACGGCTGCCGGGGCCGCGGGTGCCGCGACGCCGCCGGCGGCGGGTGCATGCGCGACGGCGGGTGCACCCGCGGCGGCGGGCGCGCCCGCGGGCTGGTTTACCGGCTTATCGGAGCCGAGGCCGAGTGACGAGAGAATTTTGCCGAAGATGCTCATGGGGCACTGCCTTTCCCTTGATGGCAGCCCCCTGCGTCCCGGCAGATTGCCGGGTGTGCGTGGCGATGCCTGAAGACAAACCGCCAGCGGGGCTACCGCTGGCGGGTTGCGTTGCAGCCCCATCGCAAGTGCTGGACCTGTTTAATCTTAAGGCTGGCTCTCAGCCAGCGCCTCGCGTGCGTTCCCCCGTGGCTCGAATGGAGGATTCGCCACGGTTAGCCCGGCTGGCGGGGGCTCGGCCATACCCGTCCGGGCGCATTGATGCACACACGACCGGTTGACGTGATTGTCGGTATCGCATATGATACCACATGAGCGTTGAAATCGTGCTGGATACGAACGTTCTGGTGGCGGGGCTGCTCTCGAATCGCGGGGCAGCCTTCGAAGTTCTTGCGCTTGTCGGTACGGGCGCGTTCGGAATCAACGTTTCCGTTCCCCTGCTGCTGGAGTATGAGGATGTTCTCCTCAGGCCCCACCTGGCGATTCCGCTGCCGCCCGGCACGATCCACGATGTTCTGGACTATCACTGTACGGTCGCGCGCCATCACGAGATCTTTTTCTTGTGGCGGCCCTATCTGCCGGATCCTGGCGACGACATGGTGCTGGAGCTTGCGGTAAAGGCGAGGTGCGCCTTCGTCGTCACGTACAATCAGAAAGATTTCGCCGGGTGTGAGCGCTTCGGGGTAAAAGCGATCACGCCGGGAGCATTTCTTCGCTACCTGGAGCCACGATGAGCAGCTTGAGCCTCAGACTGCCCGATTCTCTTCACAAGGGCGTGCGGGATCTCGCGTCGCGCGAGGGGATCTCGATCAACCAGTTCATCGCCACGGCCGTTGCGGAGAAGATGGCCGCGTTGATGACCGAGGATTACCTCGGAGAGCGTGCGCGGCGAGGGAGCCGCGCAAAGTACGAGGCGGCGCTTGCCCAGGTCCCAGACGCGGAGCCGGCCGAGTACGACCGGCGCTGAGCACATGATCTCGCGCCTCGTCCTCACCCCACGTCCAGGCGATACACGGCGGCCGCATCCCGTGCGTCGGGGGTGAAGCCCATCTTGCGCAGGTACTTGGCGTGCTCGGGGTTGCCCGGCGCGGTGGCGATGGTGCGGATTCCGCGCTCGCGGAAGAATTCGGCACTTTCGCCGTAGACGTATCGCCCCACCTTGAAGTCGCGGAAGCTGGGGATCACGTAGTCGAGCCGCACCCAAAGACAGCCGTCGTCCCGCACCTGGCCGATGAAGAGGCCGGCGGGCATCAGGTCGCGCAGCACAAGGAAGGTGAGCTCGCCCGGCTGCGGCGGCCCGGTGAACTCGGGGACGAAGCGGCGGATGTCTTCGGCGTGGAAGCCCAGGAAGTATTGCACGTACTGCGAGCCCGGTTCCACCTCCAGGATGCGGAAGTACTCCTTCGCCCGCAGCATCCGCGACAGGTACCACACGTTGATCACGCAGATGAACGCGTTCACCGCCGCCACCGGATACGCGCCGATCAGCGCGCCGTAGATGGTGAACGCCAGTGAGCCGACGAGGTTGATCACCCGCAGGCGCAGGATCCGGCTCATCATCAGCGACACCGCCACCAGCACGCTCGCCAGGTAGCCCAGCAGCTCCAGCCACAGCTTGGAATCCATCAAGGTCCCTCGAGGAAGTATGTCGTATCGACGGTAAAGTCGGGGTGCGGTTCGACGGATCCCGCTTGGCCCCCTCCCCGCGCCTGAGAGCGCGTACCCTCCCCCGCTTCGCGGGAGAGGGTGGACGGTTCGTGTGCCGCGCGGGCGGCAGCGCGGTTTCCCGCCTCGCCGTGAGGCGTGGAGAGGGGCGAGCCGCGGGCGCGGAAGCAGTCTGCCGCCGCGTCCAGCACCCCGGCATGGCGCGCCGAAATCCGTGCACCCCGAATACCACCGCGGGCCTCGCGCTGCAAGGGCGAGGCGTGCGCATCTCCGGATGTGGCAAAGGCCTTGCGAGGGTGTCGGCCCGCGGACGTGTGCGCCGCGCAGGACCGAGCCGACAGCGGAGAAACGCCGATGCGCCTGAACACCGGGGAAAGCAGCAACGTCGAGGACCGCCGCGGGAGGGGCGGGATGGTGGCGGGAGGCGGGATAGGCGCGCTGGTGCTGGGGCTGCTCTACATGCTGCTGGGCGGCAACCCCGATCCCAATGGGGGCGGGGTGACCATCCCCGGGGCCAGCCCGCCGGCGCAGCAGGTGGACCCCGCCAACGACACCGAGGGGCACTTCGCCAAGCAGGTGCTGGCCAGCACCGAGCAGACGTGGATCGACGTCTTCCAGAAGATGGGCCAGCAGTATCAGCCGCCCACGCTGGTGCTGTTCGACGGGGTGACGGGCACGGCGTGCGGCACCGGCCAGTCGGCCATGGGCCCGTTCTACTGCCCCAACGATGCCAAGGTCTACATCGACCTGAGCTTCTACCGCGAGCTGGAGCAGCGCTTCAACGCGCCGGGTGACTTTGCCAAGAGCTACGTGCTGGCGCACGAGGTGGGGCACCACGTGCAGAACCTGCTGGGCGTGTCGGAGCAGGTGCAGCGCGCCGAGCAGGCCGCCAGCAGCAAGGAGGAGGCGAACTCGTACTCGGTGAAGCTGGAGCTGCAGGCCGACTGCCTGGCGGGCGTGTGGGCCAACCAGGCTCGCCAGCGCGGCGAGCTGGAGATCAACCAGGCAGACGTGCAGACCGCGCTCAACGCCGCCACCGCCATCGGCGACGACAAGCTGCAGCAGGAGGCGCAGGGGCGCGTGGTGCCCGAGAGCTTCACGCACGGCAGCTCGGCGCAGCGCGTGGAGTGGTTCAGCCGTGGCCTGCAGGGCGGCGACATCCGCCAGTGCGACACCTTCAATGGCCAGGCGCAGGGGCTGATGGGCGCTCGCTAGCCGGCGCGCCCCGCCGACGGCGCATCGCCCGCCTCCCGCAGCACGCGGGGGCGGGCGATCGTCGTTCAGGAGGCGGCGCGCAGGGGGGGCACGTAGAAGCTGAGGGTGTGCAGCGGCTCGCGGCCGGTGTTGCGCAGCTCGTGGGCCTCGCCGCGGTCGATGCGCAGCAGCGTGCCGGGCCGCAGCGCGTGCTCCGCACCCTCGATGACTGCGACCCCCTCGCCCGCGTGCACCAGCACCCACTGGTCGTTCGCGGGATGCCGGTTCTGCGGGCCGCCTTCGCTCTCCCCCGGCTCGAGTGTCATCGTTGCCGCGAGCGCGTGGTCGTTGGTCATCAGCGCCGTCCAGCCACCGCCAAACGCTATGTCATTCTTCTCCATTCTCGTGTCTCATATCACGTCATCTGTAGTCATAGTGAACTGCAACGGCCATGAACACGGAGCAGCGGAGAGAGCGGAGGAAACGGAGAACCGCACGCTGTTCTCCGCTCCCTCCGCTGTCCTCCGCTGCTCCGTGTTCATAAAGCGAGGCTGGACGTCAACGCATCGACGGGGACTCGCTCACAGGAACTCGGGCGCGGCCACCAGCTTGCCCTCCGCGAAACGCGACGGGCGGAGGACGTGCGTGTCCACGGTGTGCGCGCCGCCGTCGAGGATGATCTCGGCCAGGAGGTGGCCCAGCGCGGGGGAGTGCATCACCCCGTGGCCCGACGAGCCGTTGGCCAGGAACAGGTTCTCCACCCCCGGCGCGGCGCCCAGCAGCACGTGCTTGTCGGGGCTCATCTCGTACAGCCCGCACCAGCACGCGTCGCGGTCCACCGGCACGCCGCGCAGCGCGGGGATGCGGCGGTGCGCGCGGGCGGCCAACTCCGGCAGCCACGCGTCGTCGAACGCCATCACCTCGGGATCTCGGCACTCGTCGGGCCACAGCAGCAGCGCGCGGCCGTCGCGCACGCGGGTGTGGAAGCCGTCGCCCAGAAAGATGGTGAGCGGCATGGTCTCGGGGAGCACGTCGGTGGGCACCGTGGGCGCCACCTGCCGGCGCAGCGGGTGCACGGGGATGTGCACGCCCGCCATCCGCGCCACGGCGCCCGCCCACGCGCCGGCCGCGTTCACCACCACGTCCGCCGCCACGTCGCCCGTCCGCGTGCCCACGGCGGTGATGCGGCCGCGCTTCATGCGGAAGCCGCTCACGGGGCGGCCGTGGTCGAAGCGCACGCCCAGCCGCCGGGCCGCCTCGGTGTAGCCGCGCAGCATCTCCAGCGGGCGGATGAAGCCGTCCGTTGGGCAGAAGGTGCCGCCCACCAGACCATCGGCGCTGATCGCCGGATTGATCTCGAGCGCCTCCTCCACCGTGACGGGACGCGGATCGGTGGCGCCGGCGGCGTGCTGCATGGCCTGCGCGGCGAGCAGGCCGTCCATCGTCTCCGCGTCGTCGGCCAGGAAGAGGTAGCCGTGCGGGCGGTAGCCGGGGTCCACGCCCACCTCGTCCTCGAAACGCAGCAGCTTCTCGCGCGCGAGAAGCGACAGGCGCACGTTCACGTCCGACCCGAACTGCGCGCGGAAGCCGCCGGTGGCCTTGCCGGTGCTTCCGAGGCCGGGCTCGGCCTCGCGCTCCAGCACGCGCACGCCGGTGCACCCGCGCGCCGCGAGGTGATACGCGATGCTCGCGCCGATCACCCCGCCGCCGATGATGACGATGTCAGCCGATTCCATCAGCAGGAGCGGTGGAGTCCACGGGGAACGCCGCGGTCCTCTTCGACCGGGAAGTGCGGGCTTCCGTCTCGCGAGTGTGACGGAAGGTAGACGGGGGGCGTGTCATGGGCGGCGGCGGTTCACGGACGCGTGGAGCCGGTGGTGGACGAACATCTACAGTACGTCGGCGCCCGGGCGGCGCCAACAGCGGCGATTCACTCGCCCAGGAACTCGCCGAGCGCCACCAGGCCGGGAACGCGGTCGGCCAGCACCTTGATGGTGGCCACGATCGGGACGGCGAGGAATGCCCCGGCGATCCCCCACAGCCCGTACCAGATCATCACGCTCAGTAGCACCGCCACGGGGTTCAGCTTGAGACGGCGGCCATAGGCGAGCGGGCTCACCAGGTTGTTCTGGATGGTGGAGACCAGCAGGTACACGCCCGGGGTCACCAGTGCCTGCCCCGCCGAGTCGAAGGTCGCCAGCCCGATCAGGGTGAGCAGGATCATCATGAACGCGGCGCCCAGGTAGGGGATGAACTCCAGCAGCACCGTCATCATCCCCCAGAGCGCCGGCGTGGGCAGGCCCACCAGCCACGCCGTGAGCCCCACCGCGGTGCCCTGCACCAGGTACATCAGCAGCGACACCAGCATGTACCGCGACACCACCGACTCGGTTTCGTGCACCACGTCCACGGCACGCTTCTTCTCGGAGACCAGCGGCAGCACGTGCACCAGCTTGCGCACGAACAGGTCGCCCGAGGCCAGCAGGAACCATACGAGGAGCAGCACCTCCAGCAGCCCCGTGAGCAGCGTCGTGGTGATCCCGAAAACCTTCGCCGCCACGCCAGACGGTCCGCCGCCGCCCGACTGCGATCCGCCCTGCTTTCCACTCTCGTCGCCACCGGTCACCCCGCTCACCGCCTTGGTGACGGGGTCGACCGAGTGCACCAGCTTGCGCAGGCGCTGCTGGGCCTTCTGCAGCTCCTGCGGGGCCTGCTGCGCCCAGTTCTGCACCGGCGCGGTCACGGCCACGGCGGCGCCCGCCAGCAGGGCCATGGAGACCAGCACCACCAGCGTGGCGGCCAGCCCGGTGCGCAGGCCCCGCCGCTCGAGCCAGCGCACCACCGGCCGCAGCAGCGCCGTGAACACCAGCGACAGGCCCAGCGGGATGAAAACCTCGCTGCCGAAGTACAGCCCGGCGAAGGCGATGGCGACGGCGATCACCACCACGGCGGCGGTGCGCACGCGCTCGATGTGGCTGGGCCTGGGTGTGGGGGCGGGCGCCCCGGGCTGGCTGTCGGTCAAGCGCGCGTCTGGTGAAGGGCGGGGCACAGAACCGGCTGCACAAACGCAAGCTAGCGACCGGGCAGGCGCCTCACCATCGCAGCGGCACCAGGAAGACCGCCAGCGCCACCACCAGCCACGCGCACAGCCCCGCCAGCAGCGCCACGCGGAAGTCGGCGCGCGGCGCCAGCAGCCAGCACACCGCCAGGTAGGCGGCGTACGCGGGGATCGTCTTCGCCCCGGCCGCGCACGCCTGCCGCAGCCCCGCCGGGTCGCCGCGCGTGCCCACCAGCCACAGCGAGATCAGCCCCAGGCTGGGGAAGAGCGGGAGGATGCCGGGGAGCACGGTTCCGCGCTTGGCCGCCCATGCGATCAGTGCCGTCATCAGCCCGCCGGCGACTGCTTTCCAGAGGATGTCCATGAAACGGGAGTGCTGGGTGCTGGGTGCCGAGTGCCGAGGGACTGGAATCTACTCGTCTGCACCGCGCCGCGCGGGGGCCATCCTTCCCAACAGCATGAACACGGAGCAGCGGAGGGAACGGAGAACTGCATGCCGTTCCTCCGCTCCCTCCGTTTTTCTCCGCTGCTCCGTGTTCATATACTGCGTTGTCGGCGGAGAGGGAGCCGGATTCACTCGCGGACGTTCGCCACACGGCAGCGTGCGGGATGCCCGGCTCCCGGCCCGGGCACCTAGCTTCAATCCGCGCCGGAAGATAGCTTCCTCCATACAAGCACCCCCAGCCCAGGCCGCCCAGATTCCGCAGCCCGCGAGCACATGAGGTTCGAGCCCGACCCTCGCTTCACCTTCGACACGTTCGTGGCCGGCCCCGGCAACCAGATGGCCGCGGCCGCCGCACGCCGTGCAGCCGAGGCGCCGGGCACCAGCTACAACCCCCTCTTCGTGTATGGAGTGGCCGGGGTGGGCAAGACGCACCTGCTCCACGCCGTGGGCCAGCTGGCGCTCACCGTGCGCCCCGAGCTGCACGTGCTCTGCCGCACCGCGCAGGAGCTGGTGGACGACATCTCCTCGGCCGTGTCGGGGGGCACGCTCTCGGCATTCACCGACGAGGTGATGGAGAGCGACATCATCCTGATCGACGACGCGCACCTGCTGGCCGGCAAGAGCCGCACGCAGGAAGAGCTGCTGCGCGTGTGGGACGAGATCGTGTGGACCGGCACGCAGATCGTGGTGGCGTCGCAGCTGGCGCCGGCCGAGATGCAGGGGGTGGACGAGGAGTTCCGCGCCAAGCTGGCCGGCGGCCTGGTGGTGGACGTGACGCCGCCCGAGCCCGCCACCCGCGCCGAGATCGTGCGCCGCGGCGCCGAAGCGCGGGCGATCACGCTGGGGCACGGGGTGGAGGCCGCGCTGGCCGAGCTGCCGCTGGAGGGCGCTCGCGAGCTGCACGCCGGGCTCGACCGCATCGCCGAGGTGCAGCAGGGCGAGGGGAGGACCGTCCACGCCCACGAGCTCGCCGCCGTGGTGGGGCTGGCCGAGGCCGAGCCGCAGGACGAGTTCAGCGCCTTCCTCTTCGACATCGCCACCACCGTGGGCGCGCTGGTGGAGACCGAGCCCTGGCGCAAGCGCCTGGCGGAGGCGCTGCTGCGCTACGAGGGCGAGGGGATCCGCACGCGCCGCCTGGAGCAGGCGCTGGAGGCCGACTCGGCCCCCGACGTGGACGCGCTGCTGGCCGGCTTCGCGGCCGACCTGGAGAAGCTGAAGAAGGTCGCCGCCGAGCTGGGCGAGCTGGACGCCGAGGCCGCGAAGAGCGCCGTGCTGCACGACCCCGACCGCGTCGCCGAGGCCGAGGCGATGCTGGTGTCGGCGCGCGCGGCGGCCGAGAGGCAGCGCCCCGCGCCGGCGCCGGTGGACCGCTGGTACTTCAACAACCCCGAGAAGGTGGCGTGGGGGTGGATCGCACTGGAAGACCGCCTGATCGAGGAGCTGGCCTGACATGGCGATCAAGGGCAACCTGCGCGAGGCCGGCCTCCCCGACGTGCTCCAGCTGCTGGCCATGGGGCAGAAGACGGGGTGCCTGTCGCTGACCGACCGCTCCAACTTCGGCTACATCTACTTCGATCGCGGCCGCATCACCTACGCGTCGATCGTGAACCGGCGCGACCGGCTGGGCGACCTGCTGGTGAAGAACGGCCAGCTCAAGGCCGAGGACCTGTTCGCCGCCATCGACGAGCAGACCCGCACCCCCGGCGACCGGCTGGGCGAGATCCTGGTGCGCCGCGGCCACATCACCCGCGAGCAGCTGCAGAACCAGATCCGCATCCAGATCGAGGAGGCGGTCTACTTCCTCTTCACCTGGAACCAGGGAAGCTTCCAGTTCGAGCCCGACCAGCGCCCCGAGCAGGGGGCGATGCTGGTGTCGATCAACCCCGAGAACCTGCTGCTGGAGGGCGCCCGGCGGATCGACGAGTGGAGCCTGATCGAGAAGAAGATCCCCTCGCTCGAGCTGGTGTTCGACATGGGGCGCTCCAAGCCGATCGAGGGCTTCGAGCTGAGTGACGAGCAGCGCAAGATCCTGCCGCTGGTGGACGGCAAGCGCAGCGTGCAGGAGATCATCGACGACAGCGGGATGGTGGAGTTCGACGTGGGCAAGGCGCTGTTCGGCCTGATCCAGGCCGGATTCGCGCACCCCGTGGGGCGCCGCGCGGCCGAGGTGCAGCAGGTGCCGCGCGCCCGCATCGACGAGCACCGCAACCTGGGGATCGCCTTCTACAAGACGGGGATGTACGAGGAGAGCACGCGCGAGTTCCGGCGCGTGGCCGAGCTGCAGCCCACCAACCCCGACGCCCGCTTCCACCTGGCGCTGATCGGCCTGCGCAAGGGCGACGACCGCTTCGCGCTGCGCTACTTCCGCGAGGTGGTGGAGATCGGCGGAGTGCGGCCCAGCGCGCTGCACGACATGGCGCTGGCGCTGGAGCGCATCGGCCGCCTGCAGGACGCGCGCTTCGCCGTGGACGAGGCCGCGCGGCTGGCGCCCAACCGGCCGCCGGTGCTGCTCTCGCGCGCCATCCTCATCCTCAAGCAGGGCGACCCGCACGCGGCGGTGGAGGCGTTCGCCCGCTACCGCGAGGCGCTGGGCACGGGGAAGGCGCCCGCCGCCTACTTCGCCTTCGCGCTGCTGGCGCACGCCTCGGCGGGGCAGGTGGACGAGGCGCTGCGCCTGGGCGAGGAGGGCGTCGCCCTGCACCCGCACAGCCCGGCGGTGCACCTGCACTACGGCGCCGTGCGCGAGCGCCGGCTGGAGTGGGAGCAGGCCGAGGCGCTGTACCGCCGCGCCACCGAGGAGGACGGCGAGCTGCCGCAGGCGCACAAGGCGCTGGGCGACGCGCTGTACCGCCGCGGCGCCTACGACGAGGCGGCCGAGAGCTACCGCCGCGCCACCGAGCTGAAGCCCGACCTGGGCGACGACGTGTACTTCCGCCTGGGCAACATCCACTACAAGCGCATGGAGCGCCCCGAGGCGGTGCGGCTGTGGCGGCGCGCGCTGGAGATCAACCCCCAGAACGCCGTCGTGCGCACCAACCTCGAGCTGGTGGAGAACGTGCTGCGATGAGCGGCCTCACCCCCCCGCCGCCCTACGTCCCCTTCTCGCTGCCGCTGGAGGGCGACGAGGAGGAGCTGGAGAAGCTGAAGCGCAAGATCGAGCGCGACCGCGGCTTCAACTGCTCATTCTACAAGGACAAGTGCCTGCGCCGCCGCATCGCGGTGCGCATGCGGGCGCGCGGGCAGCGCACCTTCGCCGAGTACTCGGCGCTGCTCGACCGCGAGCCGGCCGAGTACGAGCCGCTGCTGGACACGCTCACCATCAACGTGACCAAGTTCTTCCGCAACCTGGAAACGTGGAGCGCGGTGGAGGCGCAGGTGCTGCCGCACCTCTTCGCGCTGAAGGGGCCGGTTAAGGTGTGGAGCGCGGGGAGCGCAAGCGGCGAGGAGGCCTACACCGTGTCCATCCTGCTGCACGAGTGGGCCGAGCGGAACGGCCGCCGCGCCGACCTCGACCGCTTCCGCATCGTGGGCACCGACATCGACCGGCGGAGCCTGGAGAACGCGCGGCTGGGGGTGTTCCCCGAGCTGTCGCTGTCGGAAACGCCGGCGCACCTGCGCGAGAAGTGGTTCTCGGACGCGGCGCCGCTGCTGCGCATCCGCGAGGAGGCGAAGCGCAACGTGAGCTTCGTGCGGCGCGACCTCATCAGCGAGGGCGCCGAGGGCGGGCAGCACCTGATCTTCTGCCGCAACGTGGTGATCTACTTCGACCGCGAGATCCAGGAGCGGCTGTTCAAGGACTTCCACGACGCGCTGGTGCCGGGCGGGTTCCTGGTGATGGGCAAGGTGGAAACGCTGGTGGGCGAGGCCCGCACGCTCTTCCGCTCGGTGAACAACCGCGAACGGATCTTCCAGAAGCCCGCATGAAGCCTCAGCCGACGTACGTGAAGGTGGCGCACCACGCCGTGGGCAAGCCGGGCGACCTGCTGGTGACGCTGGGGCTGGGCAGCTGCGTGGCCATCGTGCTGCACGACCGGCAGGCGCGCGTGGGGGGGATGGCGCACGTGCTCCTCCCCGAGCCCGGGCTGGCGCGCGACCAGGAGAACCGGGCCAAGTTCGCCGCCACCGCGGTGCCCATGCTGCTGGAGGAGCTGGGGGCCCTGGGCGGGCGCGGCACGCGGATGGAGGCGCGGCTGGTGGGCGGCGCCAGCATGTTCGCCACGCTGATGGTGCCGGGCTCGCTGAACATGGGCGAGCGCAACATCCGCGCGGCGCGCGAGGCGCTGCGCAAGGCGGGGATCCCCATCCTGGGCGAGCAGGTGGGCGGCGACTACGGCCGCTCCGTGCGTTTCAACGTGGCCGACGGCAGCACGGTGGTGAGCTCGGTG
>Ga0247773_1000145_pt1 | contig 34678 bp, 26 predicted proteins | sample UWRJL092311B6_FD_179934 | JGI IMG/M metagenome (GOLD analysis project Ga0247773, IMG submission 179934) | Plant litter microbial communities from Arlington Agricultural Research Station in Wisconsin, United States - UWRJ-L092-311B-6 | ecosystem: Environmental > Terrestrial > Plant litter >... | reverse complement strand
CCGCCCGCCCCGTCCGCCGCCCACAGGCTGGGGTTCACCCACCGCTCGTTCCGCTCGCCCCCGTCCGCATCCCTCCCGTCGCCGGAGGACACCGGTGACGAATCGGCTGGATCGGGCGGCCCGGCCGATTCGAGCCACTCGGACCGCTCGGGCGACTCGGACGAATCGGGGGGGCCGGCGGATTGCGGCTCGGGTGCGCCGTCGTCGTCGCCGACCCAATCGCCGCCCCCGCGCTCCACCGCGTCGGCGTCGTCGCTCCTCTCGATGCGTCCGCTCAGGCCCCCGTCGTACGAGCCACCACGACCGGGCCCAGAGTCGGACTCGCTCGCCACCTCTCCGGCGTCCATCTCCTGCCAGTCGTCCCTCGTCCCGCCGCCCGAATACCCGCTCGGCCGCGGCACACGAAAGGATCCGCCGCCTGACCCCGTGGAGCCGTAGCCGGCGATGCCCGTGCGGCGGATCACCGCCTCGATCCCGCCCAGCACCAGGTCGCGCATATGCGCCAGGTGGCTCGAGGAGGGGATCAGGCCGCCGCCCTCGTGCTGTTCGAAGGTGTAGGTCGGCCAATCGTCCCCCATCTTCTCCACCGCGCCGCTCAGCTCGTCGAGCCGGGCGCGCGAGCCGGCCGGGCCGGTGGCCTCGCGTTCCACCGCGAGGGATTCGGCCCGGGCCAGCGCCACGCCCAGCTCCGCGAGCACGGCCTGGGCCTCCTCGCCGCCGGCCTTCAACCGGTCGGCGATCTCGGCGATCCGGGCGCCGGGGCCCGACACGCGGATGGCCTCCTCACGCCCCGCCCCGGCGAACAGCGCCGCGCCGCCGTGGGGCCGCAGGTCGCGGGCGACCCAGTCGAGCGGCCGGTCGTGGATGAGCAGGTCGTACAGCGTAGTGAGCGCGTCGGGAGCAGGGGGGAGGATCAGCACCGCGGGCCCCCCGCGCTCCACCAGCCCCGCCGCCAGCCTCCGCAGCTCGCCGTCGCCCACGCCGGCGCCGCTCTCCAGCACCAGCAGCCGGGTCTGCGCCGCGTCGGTGAAGCGCGTGAGCCAGCCCAGCGTGCCCGGGCGGTCGGGATCCGCCACCGACAGCCGCACCTCGGGCTCCACCTCCGGGAGCGCGCCCACGTGGATCACCTCGGCGGTGGGCCACTCTTCATCCGGCCGCCACCCGGCCAGGTCGCCGGGGCCGATCTCGCGCACGCGCACGGCGTTCTCTGCCTGGCCGCCGTAGAACGCGCCGAACCGCTCGTCCACCGCGCGCCGGACGGCGGCGTCGCCCGCCGCGTCCACGTGCACGATGCGCAGCGGCAGCGTCCACGCGAGCGCCGCGTCGCGCGCGGGGACGAGGGACTGGCGGACGACGGCGTAATCCGGCGCATCCTCCAGCCCCATCATTCTGCCGACGAGCATTTCCCACGGCTGATGCTGCAGGGCGCGGCTCTCGATGCGCAGCACCACACGCGGCAGCACCGCGGCGTCACCGGCCTCGCTCTCCACCGCCCTGGCCCACGCGCGCGCGGCGTCGTGGACGGCGCCGCGCAGCTCGCCCGAGGTGACGGTGCGCCCCGGGTCGAATGCGGCGAAGCTGGCGAGATGGCTCACGTCGCCCGCCGCGGCGTCCACCTGCAGCCCGCCGTGCTCGCCATGACGAAGGGCGACGGTCAGATCGATGCGCCGGTAGGTGGTGTTCGGCATCAGGCTTGGCTTCCCCTGCCCAGCACCGAGTCGAGCACGCCCGAGGCGCGCAGGGTGCCGGTGCCGGCCTGGTGCAGGCCCAGCCCCCACAGCAGCGCCGCGAACATGTCGCCCGCCGAGCCCCAGGTGAGGTGCCCGGCCCACAGCAGCGACATTCCCAGGATGGCCGCCAGCACGCCCACGGCCAGGCTGAGCAGCAGGTCGCGCCAGCGCACGGCGTCGCCCAGTTGCCCGGCGGTGGCGCGGCGGATGGGCGGGGGCTCCACCAGCCGCGCCGTGCCGCCCGCCAGCGCGCCGGGGAGCCCGCCCACCGCCGTGGGGCCGCCGGCCGGCGGCGCGGCGGACGCGGTGGTGCCGCCCAGCTGCCCCGGCACCGCTGGGAGGGCGGCGACCGCGGCACGGTACGCGGTCTCGGCCGACGCGTACTCGGCGGCGGCGCCGTTCAGGTCGCGCCTCGCCACCATGCCCAGCACCTTGTTCGCCTGGTCGCCCACACCGGCCAGCGGCGCCTTCTGCTCGGCCGACAGGTCGGGCCGGGCGGCGGCCACGCGGGCGGCGGCCTTACCCAGCTCGGCGGCCAGGGTACGCAGGTAGAGGCCGTGCGCGCCCTCGAACGCGTTGATGCGCGCGTCGGGCGTGCGGGCGGAGGTCATCAGCGCGAGCGCGGCCTGCACCTCGGCCTTGATCTCGTTCCAGCGGGTGGCTGGAAGGAGCCAGGCGGGCGCGGGCTGACCCAGCCGGGTGTGGAGGCCGCCCGCGAGGAGGTCGGCATAGCTCACGCGCGCCCTGTCGTACTCGGCGGCGGCCTCGTCCAGCCTGGCCTCGCCCGCGAGCCGCGTGGCCCTGGCCAGGGCCTGCTCCACCTCGGTCTCCACCGACTTCAGGAAAGCGTCGTCGGCGGGATGGGCGGCGCGGGCGCCGGCCACCTGCGCGGCGAAGGCGGCGATCTGCTTCTCCAGCCGCTCCTTGAGCGCCGTCTGAATCGCGGCGGGGATGCCGCGCACGGTGGCGGCCGCCGCCTTCACCTCGTCGGCCGTGCCCGAGAGCAGCGCCTCGCGCACCGCGGCCAGCGCCTTCGCCTGGCCGGCGCGGATCCCGTCGTCGGGCGTGGTCAGGGGGATCGCGTCCACCTGGCGCCGCGCGTTGACCCAGTCGGGGAGCACCTCCAGGCGCGCGGCGACCAGCGCCAGCCGCGCGTCGTCGCCGGTGGGCGCGGCGGCCGCGTCCGGGGCGGGGGCTGCGGCATCGGGGGCGGGTGTCTTCTGGCCGTCGTAGATGCGCTCCAGCTCGGCCCGCTGCGCGGCGATCACGCGGGTCTCGTCGGGGGTGGCGCCGCCGGTGGAGGCAAGCTGCCGCTCGGTGGCGGCCAGCCACTCCAGCAGCTCGGCGGCGCGGCGCTGGCGCAGCAGCCGCGGGCGCAGCCCCAGCTGGTAGTGGCGGATCAGCATCGAGATCCCGATGCCGGCCGCGATCAGCAGCAGCGCCAGCCAGCCGCTGCGGCGCACGTACACGGTGACGGGGGCGACCACGGTGGCCGCGCCGCTGGCCAGGATGCGCACGGTGCCGTTGTAGCGCCCGGCATCGTGGATCCCCGAAACGCGCAGGCGGAGGTTGCGGACGTCGTCCTGGCGCAGCACGAAGCTGTCGGGGAGCGCCTTCCCGTCGGGCTGCAGCACCGTCACGCGGTGGAAGTCGACCGCCATGGCCGTGTCTCCGCCGGCGTGGCGCTGCAGCGTCTCCAGCCGAGGGGTCAGCACCGTGGTGCCGGCCACCGAGTCCACCACGGTGAGCGGGATCACCAGCCGGTCGCCCCACCCGATGGACGACAGCAGCCCCAGCGTGGACGCGGCCGCCCCGGCGCCGCGGACGGCCACCACCGGCGCCGGGCCGCCGGCCAGCGTCACGGTGAAGCGCTTCTCCGTGCGGGCGGTGCTGGTGATCAGCTCGTAGCGGCCGCGATATGCGCCGGGCGCGGGGAGGCGGGCGGCCAGGTGCAGAACGGCGGCGCCCCGCGCGGGAACGATGGTCGCCGTCTTCGTGGTGTCGTCGCCGAACCATGCCCTGAGCGGCACCACCTGCCCCTGCGGCCCGCGCAGCACCGGCGCGTCCACCCGCACCGAGTCGCCGTTCGCCGCCGCGGTGATGCGCACGTCCTGGCGGAAGTCGGCCGTGCGCGCCGTCCACAGGGTGTCGGCGGGGTCGCCCGCCACCAGGTCACCGGGCGTCGTTGCGCGCGCAGCGGGCGCGGACGGCGGCGCTGGCGGGGACGCCGGGGGCGCGGCCGGCGGAGGCGTGGTCTGCGCGGGCGCGCGGACGGCCAGCGGCGGTGCGGCCGGAACGAGGCAGGCCGCGGCGAGGACAAGGGTGCGGAGGTTCATTGTGAGGGTCGCGCGTGATGGGGGTACGCGAACGGTGCCGCGGGCCCGCGTGCGAAATGCCGCAGCGGTTCCGGGCAGAAAAAACTTACGACGGCAAGAGGTCTGGGGCGAGGACATCGTTTCGCCCGGATCCGGCGGCCTTTCCTGTTTGGATGGACGCGGGCGCCGGCGTTTCCGGGGGGCCCCCGTTTTTCACCGCGATAAGGCCGAACGACTTGCAATGCAGAGGTGCGGATGAACTGCGGTCTGTGCGGCCAGATGCTTGTCGCTCGGCAGGAGGAGAGATTGACGACGGCAGAGTACGCGGGGGAAAAGACACGACCGCCAGTCGTCGTCATGGCAAAATGACTGGCGGCCAACGTGAAGGCGTGCCTCGCCGGCCGCGGCGGTTCCGTCGCGTCAGGACGTCGCGACGGGTGGCGGCAGGCGGCGGCGTGCGGCTTCGATGTGGTGGTGGTCGTGGTAGAGGGTGAAGAACAGCATCTCGCGGGCGGTGAGCATGCCCAGGATCGGGTGCGGCAGCCGGATGCGTTCCAGGTCGGCCTCGCTCCAGCGCAACAGCCCGGCGCGCAGCCGCTGGTTTGCATCCGCCCAGCGCGCCAGGATCCTGCGGCGGTAGGCGTCGGCCTCGCCGGGCGGCGTGTCTTCGCGCTTGGGGACGTACTCGCCCGAGGCGCGGCCGCCCGCCGCCAGCAGCGCGCGATAATCGTCGCGGAGCCCGGCGAAGCGGCGTGACGGCCGCCGCGCGCGCCCGAACCGGAGCCGCAGCAGCCATCGGGGGACGCCGAACCCCTTCGCCACCGACGACACCGAGCGGTTCAGGTGGCGCAGGTGCTCGGCGGGGCTCCACGCCTCGCCCGGCGGCGCGACGAAGTCGGCCTCCGAGAGCCCGCCGAAGAAGGTGCTCACCTCACGCTCCGCCTCGGCCAGGGCGGCCATCAGCTCGGCGCGCGAATGCGGCTCTGTGTGCATCGGTGAAATCCGGGTCCGAGAGAGCGTCCGGGAAGATGATTCGACCGGCCGGGCGAAAGCGTCGTCGCGAGCCTACCCGACTTTCGTGGCGATCCACCAGGTGGTGCCGCCGGCGTCCTTCACGCCGCCGCGCTTGTCCTCATCGCCCTTCTGCACCGGCTCCTGCACGGGCGTGCCGCCCGCCTCCAGCGCGGCGCGCCAGGTGGCGTCCACGTCGGCCACGTACACGTGCACGTGGCCCGCGACCGGCGGCCATCCCTCCGCCCCGTCCGCCAGCATCACCACCGTGTCGTCGATGCGAACCTCGGCGTGCATCACCCCGCCGCCCGGCGACGGAAACCGGCGAAGCTCCACCGCGCCGAACACGCGCACCAGGAAGTCGATCGTCCCCGCCGCGCCGTCCACCACCAGGTACGGCGAGACGGTGGAGTAGCCCTGCGGTTTGTGTGTGTCACTCATCGTCGTCCCCCTAGATGGATTTCGATTCGAACCGCCGCTCACTGCGTTCACTTCGCGCTGCGGCGTGGGCCTGTCCAGCGGCTGACCGGCCGTTCGCGGCGGGTGTGATCCGCGTCCCGAGATCATGCTTGCGGACCGTGCACGTCGAGTATAATCTATCCGGCGTCAGTCCGAAAGAAACCCGAAGAAGCGAAGTGGCTCCGAGCGAACACTCACCTCCACCGCACAGAGGTCTGCCGTGTCCACCACCTCCATCGCTCCCGACGTGTTCATCACCCCCGCGGCCATGCTGGAGCACTGGCAGGGGCACCGCCGGCTCACCCGGCGCCTGATCGAAGCCTTCCCCGACGACCAGCTCTTCACCTTTTCGCTGGGCGGGATGCGCACCTTCGGCGAGATGGCGATGGAGATGCTGAGCATGGCCGTGCCGATGGCGCGTGGCGTGGTGAGCGGCGACTGGAGCACGTCGTTCGACCGCGAGGAGGTGTCCAGGGACGAGATCCTGCGGCGCTGGGACGAGGCCACGGAGCAGCTCAACACCTTGTGGGAGCAGATCCCGCCCGAGCGCTTCCACGAGAACCTCGTGGCGTTCGGCCAGTACCCCGGCCGCGCGCACGACCTGATCCTTTACGTGATCGACAACGAGATCCACCACCGCGGCCAGGGCTTCGTCTACCTTCGCGCCCTGGGCGTCGAGCCGCCCCCGTTCTACGAGCGCTAGACAGCGCTCAATCATCGGCAAACGCAAAGATCGCCCGGGGCGCATCGCTCCGGGCGGTCTGCGTTCGATTACTTCTTCGGAGGATTGTTGCCGCGTCCTCCGCCCGATTTTTTGCCGGTCGTGCTCGGCCCGTTCGGCGGGGGTGCGCTCTTCGTGGTCGCCATGATTGCCTCCGTGGGGTTCATCGACCGTCGTGGCTGATCCGCTCGTCACCACGATCCGAACGTCACGCCGGTTTCGCGCCACGACTACATCACCCGGGTGGTGGACGGAGATCTCCCCGCAATCGCGAACTCATGCCGCCGCGCTTGCACCGCCCAGCCCGTCGATCCACTCGCGCGTGGCGTCGCCCACCTCGTCCAGCACCTGGGCGTCGGTGCGGCCGGATTTCTTGAGGACGTGGAAGCTGTGGTCGGCGGCTTCCAGCCAGTGCATCCGCCAGTTGGGCCCCACCGTCTCCAGCGCGCGCTCCATCAGGTCGGGCCGGCACAGGTCGTCGCGGGTGCCGTTGAAGCAGAGCACGGGCACGTGGATGGCCGGCAGGTGCGCGTCGCGGAGCTTTTCGGGCTGCCCGGCCGGGTGCAGCGGATAGGCCATCAGCAGCAGCCCGTCGCACGCGAAGCCGTCGGCCGCCAGCATCGAGGCCGCGCGCCCGCCCATCGACCGGCCGCCGATGACCAGCACGCCGCGGTGCAGCTCGCCGCGCACGCGCTCCACCACGGCGGTCACGCACTCCATCAGCCGCGGCATGGGGTCGGGGCGGCCCGAGCCCTTCTCCTTGTAGATGAAGTTGAAGCGCACCACGCCGATGCCGCGCGCGAGCAGCGCATCGCGCAGCGCCAGCATACCGCGGTCGTCCCGGTTCCCGCCCGCCCCGTGCGCGCAGACGAAGACGATCTGCGGGCCGCTTCCCGGCGCCGCGTCGTACACGGCCACGGTCTCGTCGCCGCCCACCGCCACCCGCCACTCCACGCTCGCCGCGTCCGCCACCCTTCCTCCTCGCGAAAGACGTCACCACCGGCGTCCGGCGCGCGCCGGACCCCGCATCTTACCTCACCGCACCAGCACGCGGTAGCCGTGCGCGGGGATGTCGATGCTGCCGGCGGCCGCGAGCGAGACCGGCGCCTTGGCGAACCAGTCGGTGTAGGCGCCGGGGTGGGCGAGGGACGGGTAGGCCGCGCGGACCGGAACGTCGCTGAAGTTGACCGCCACCAGCACGGTGTTCGCGCCCAGCGTGCGCGTGAACGCGTAGACGCGGTCGCCGCCGCTGGTGCGCAGCGTGGCCTGCGGGGCGCCCCACGGGCCGTTGGCCAGCGCCGGCTGCGAGTGCTTGAGGGCGAACATGGCGGTGTAGAAATCGGCCAGCGACGGGCCGTTCCAGTCCACCGTGTCCTTCTCGAAGAAGCGCAGCCGCTTGTTGAGGCTCACCTCCTGGCCGGTGTACATCAGCGGGAAGGAGTTCTGCGCGGTGGCGCTCAGCACGAAGGCGGGTACGGCCTCGGCGCCCATGCGCTCGAACTCGGTGCCGTTCCAGCTGTTCTCGTCGTGGTTGCTGGTGAAGTACATCCGGTACGCGCCGCGGCCGTAGGTGCTGTCCTGCCGCGCGAAGTAGCCGTCCAACTCGCCGGTGCCCTTCTTCCGCTGCACGATCTCGTTGAGCAGGTGGTGCAGCTCCCAGCCGTACGTGGCGTCGAACGCCTGGTGCATCGCGGGCGACTCGGCCTCGGCCAACAGGAAGAGGTCGGGGCGCACGGCCTTGAGCGCGGTGCGCGCCTGCATCCAGAAGTCGGCCGGCACGCCGCCCGCCACGTCGCAGCGGAAGCCGTCGATGTTCATGGTGTCGAGCCACCAGCGCATCTCGCCGATCATCGCCTGGCGCAGGGCAGGGTTAGCGTAGTTCAGCTCGGCCACGTCGGTCCAGTCGGTCTCGCGCCCCTCGTTGTCGCGGGCGTTCATCACCGAGCCATCGGGGTGCCGGTCGTAGAAATCCGGGTGCGTGGTGATCCACTCGTGGTCGTGCGCGCTGTGGTTCGCCACCCAGTCCAGGATCACCCGCATCCCCTGCGCGTGCGCCGCGTCCACCAGGCGGCGGAAGTCGGCCTCGGTGCCGTGCTCGGGGTTGATGGCCGTGTAGTCGCGGATCGAGTAGTAGCTGCCCAGCGACCCCTTGCGGTTCTTCACCCCGATTGGCTGCACGGGCATCAGCCACAGGATGTCCACGCCCATCGCCTTGAGCCGCGGCAGGTGCCGCTGGAACGCGGCGAACGTCCCCTCGGGCGTGTACTGCCGCACGTTCACCTCGTAGATGGTGGCGCTCTTCGACCACGACGGGTGGAACGTGGTGTCGGCCGGCGGCAGCGCGCGGGCGGCCACGGGCGCGGGCGCCACGGAGCCGGTGCCGTACGAGGCGGGCGCCGGTGCGGCGCACGCCGCCAGCGCGAACGGAGCAACGAGGAGAAGCGAGCGTCGCATGGGGAACGGGGGATGCGGGGTTGATGCGCCGGACGTGCGCGAATCGGTCGGGAAGAGGGGCGGATCCTCGCGTGGAGCTGTTGTTCTGCGACGCGAAAACCGTCCGCCGGGCAATTTGTCACTTTGGCCAACAAATAGCGAGACCCATCGATCCGCGGCAAAATCGTCGGCTGGATCGACGGCGGAAGCGTCGCTCCAGCCGGGCGGCTGAAGCCGCGCCACCCGGCGGATGGAATCCGCAGCAACGACTATGGGAAGCGTCGCAGACTGTGCGAGGCTGTGAGGGCAGGTTTCTGCGCTAACCTTGAGAATTCGTGACGCCGCTTTCCACCCGGCGGATGGAATCCGCAGCAACGACCACGGGAAGCCTCGCAGACTGCGCGAGGCTCGACGGGCCGGTTATCCCGTCGGGCGGCGCCCTTGCTATCCGCACGATAATCGCGGGCAGTGCGGTGCGAAATTCAGCTTCGGAGTCGGAGTGACATTTTCGTGGGCGGTGCGGATTGCCCAAACGAAGGTTCGTGACCCGGTGTCAGCGCAGCGGGCGCCAGGGGTCGCCGGGGTTGAAGTGCTGGTACACGGCGCGCGAGACCGCCTGGATCAGGCGTGTGCCTTCGTTGTCGGGCGTGTAGCTGGTGTCGGTCTGGTTCCGCGTGATGATGGCCAGCACGTAGTCGCCGCCGGGCGCGTTCACCAGCAGCACCTCGCTGCGCGAGTGGTCCACGAACCCCTGCTTGGAGGCGGCCTGCACCGTGGGCGGGAGCTGCGAGAGCGCCGCGTTCTTCCAGTAGCTGTTGGTGAGCATGCGGTACATGGCCTGCGACGCGCGCGGGCTCACGGCCTGGCCCTCGCGGATCATCACCAGCGCGCGGGCGATCTCGCGCGGCGTGGTCTGCCCCCAGCCATAGGCCGAGCGCGCCTCCTCGCGTCCCGCCGTGCGCGAGTTGACGCGCGTGTGCTCGAAGCCGTGCGCCGCCAGCCACTCGTTCACCGTGGCCCCGCCGCCCACCAGCCCCTGGATCCACAGGCTGGCGAAGTTGTCGCTCACGGTGAGCATCAGGAACGCCAGCTCCGAGAGCGGAAGCGTGTCGCCCGCGGCCATGTAGCCCACCACGTCGGTGGCCTCGCCGTAGCGGTAGTGCAGCGTGTCGGGGTAGGCCACGCGCGCGTCCAGGTCCACCTTGCCGTGCTCGGCCTGGTCGTACAGCGTGAGCAGGATGGGCACCTTGATCATGCTGGCGGTGGGAAACACCTCGTCCGCGCGGATCTCGGCCCCGGCGCCGGTGCCCAGGTGGCGCACGTAGATGCCCACTTCGCCGCCGAACCCCCGCACCAGCCCCTCCAGCCGTGCCGCGAGCGCCGTATCCGTCCGCATCGCCGGCGTGGCGGGCGCCGCCCCCTGCGCGTGGAGCGGAGCAGCCGCCGCGAGAAGGAGCGGCAGGACGAGCCGGGGGATGCGGATCATGGGCGGCGGGTCGGAGGGAGAGGTGGGGAGCTGCGATTCTTGGCTCCGCCAATGTTCGAGCGCCGATCCGCCCACCGCAAGCCGCCCCTCCACCGATCCGCCTCGATCGCTGATGGGAAGCAGGCGCGTCATTCAGAGTCAGTAGTGATCCCACTTCGGCCAATTGACTGTGCATCCGACAGCACCTCGACTACAGAATGTCTCACAGAGGGCACAGAGGACACGGAGGAACTGCACCGGGTTTCCTTTCTGACCTCTGTGACCTCGGTGGGAGCCATTTCAGTTGCGGAACCGACGAATGCGCGCTCGAATGGGGAAATCGGTACGAGCAACCCTTGTTCTCTGGTTCCGAAATCTCTGCGTGCGGCTGTTGTTCGCCGGCGCCCCATCCTGACGCAGACGAACACGTAGTGGGAACGCCACCTCCGGAGACGCTCCGCCTGCTGTCCCCTGTCCCCTGTCCCCTGTCCCCTGTCCCCTGTTCGTCCAGTGAAACCAAACCGGGCGGTGCGGCGTACCCCGTTGCGCAGCCCGCCCAACCAAGGATCCCGAGCGTCGACGAGACGTTCCGCGCGTGGTGCCGCGGGTGCTCGCCGGGCGTTGCGCGGAGCTTCGGCGGCGCGGGTTTCATGGCGCGTGCTGTGAGAAGGGTTGCCAACCCTTCGCGGCGTGCTACTATCGAAGGCTTCACACGCAGATCACGACGCCGCGCGGCACGCCCCACGGCGCCCGGAAGACGATCGGAATGACTCGATCCTACACCCGCTCGCTCGCCGCGGCCCTGGTGGCCGCGGCCGTGGCGGCGTTCGGTGCCGCGCCGGCCGCGGCGCAGGCCGGCGGCCACACGCACTCGCACGCGCCGGCGAACCTGCCGCCCTCGGCCCAGGGCTACGCCTGGACGCCGGCCGACGCGCACTTCATGACGGCGATGATCGGCCACCACGCGCAGGCGATCACCATGTCGCGCCTGGCGCCAACGCACGGCGCCAGCCCGCAGGTGCGCACCCTGGCCGAGCGCATCATCAACGCCCAGCAGGACGAGATCGCCACCATGCAGCGCTGGCTGCGCGAGCGCGGCCAGCCCGTGCCCGAGCCGGGCGCGCCGATGGCCGCCATGCCCGGGATGCAGCACGACGCGCACATGCCCGGCATGCTGACCGCCGAGCAGATGGCGCAGCTCGAGGCCGCCCGCGACACCGAGTTCGACCGCCTCTTCCTGACCTACATGATCCAGCACCACAGCGGCGCCATGTCGATGGTGCAGCAGCTGTTCGGCTCGTGGGGCGCCGGCCAGGACGAGGCCGTGTTCAAGTTCGCGTCCGACGTGAACGTGGACCAGGCTACCGAGATCGCGCGGATGCAGCGGATGCTGGCCGGCGTGATCTTCGGCCCCGTATCGCCGTGACGGCCGTGTCGCGGTTCGTTTGCAGGTCACCCTCCACTCAGCAAAAGGAAGCAACCATGGCATCTGGATCCCCGGCACGCCGCTCGGGGGTGAGGTTCGCCGCCGCCCCCGTACTCAAGCTGTCCCTGGCGCTCGCGCTCTCGTCCACGGCCGCCGCCGCCCAGGGCACCGCCACGCCGCCCCGGCCCGATCCGCGCGTGGGCCTGCGCGCCGGGCTGATGGACGCCGCCGAGGCCACCTGGAACCTGCGCGTGCTCTCCAAGACGCCGCCGGCCGAGGGGTTCCTGGGCAAGACCAACTCCGACCTGGCCTTCACCGGCAACTACGCCATCCAGGGCAACTACAATGGCTGGCAGATCTGGGACATCAGCAACCCCAGCCACCCCACGCTGAAGACGGCGTACGTGTGCCCCGCGTCGCAGAGCGACGTGTCGGTGTACAAGAACCTCCTCTTCGTGTCGGGCGAGGGGCTCACCGGGCGCATCGACTGCGGCACGCAGGGCGTGCAGGCCCCCGTGAGCCGCGACCGGCTGCGCGGGCTGCGCATCTTCGACATCAGCGACATCGAGCACCCGCGCAACGTGGGCAACGTGCAGACCTGCCGCGGCTCGCACACGCACACCGTGCTCGCCGACCCGCGCGACCCCGAGAACGTGTACGTCTACATCTCGGGCTCGTCGGGCGTGCGCTCGGCCGAGGAGCTGCCGGGGTGCGTGAACGAGGCCCCCGACAAGAACCAGAACTCGGCGCTCTTCCGCATCGAGGTGATCAAGGTGCCGGTGGCGCACCCCGAGCAGGCGGCCATCGTCAGCTCGCCGCGCATCTTCAACAACCTGACGGCGCCCGCGCGCCACGGCGAGGCGCCCGAGGACGTGGCCGAGGCGGCCCGCGAGGCGGCCGCGGCGCGTGCCCGGGGCGAGTTCACGGTGACCGTGCAGGGGATGGAGCGGGTGGCGCCGCGGCAGTTCGTGCAGCCGCTGCTCGACAGCATCATGAAGGCGCGCGGCGGCACCGGCTCGCCCAACGGCGCCGACAGCGCTGCGCTGCGCTCGTCGTTCCAGGGGATCGTCGACCGCATGTTCGGCCAGGGGGCGCGCACCGGCCCCACGCAGTGCCACGACATCACCGTCTTTCCCGCCAAGGGGCTGGCCGGCGGCGCCTGCGAGGGCTACGGGATGCTGCTCGACATCCGCGACCCGGCGAACCCGGTGCGCATCGCGGCCGTGGCCGACTCGAACTTCTCGTACTGGCACTCGGCCACGTTCAACAACGACGGCACCAAGGTGCTGTTCAGTGACGAGTGGGGCGGCGGCGGGCAGGCCAAGTGCCGCGCCAGCGACAAGCCGCAGTGGGGCGCCGACGCGATCTTCACGATCAACAGCGCGCGGCAGATGCAGTTCCAGAGCTACTACAAGCTCCCGGCGCCGCAGACGGCGAACGAGAACTGCGTGGCCCACAACGGCTCGCTGATTCCGATCCCCGGGCGCGACGTGATGGTGCAGGCGTGGTACCAGGGCGGCATCTCGGTGTTCGACTGGACCGACGCCGCGCACCCCCGCGAGATCGCCTTCTTCGACCGCGGCCCCGCCGACTCCACGCACATGGCCGGCGGCGGCTCGTGGTCGGTGTACTGGTACAACGGCGCAATCGTCAGCTCCGAGATCTCGCGCGGGCTCGATATCTTCGAGCTGATCCCCAGCCCGCTGATCTCGCAGAACGAGATCGACGCGGCCAAGACGGTGCACCTCGACTACCTGAACACGCAGGGGCAGCCGCACTTCACCTGGCCGGCCAGCTTCGCGCTGGCGCGCGCCTACGTGGACCAGCTCGAGCGCTCCAACGGCCTCACCGCCGCGCGGATCGCCTCGGTGCGGCAGGCGCTGCAGCGCGCGGAAGGCGCCTCGGGCGCGGCCCGCCGCACCGCGCTCACCACCCTCGCCACGCAGGTGACCGGCTACGCCGCCGGCTCGTCCGACGCGGCGAAGGTGCGGATGCTGGGCGGCGCGGTTCGCGACCTCGCCGGCGCGCGTTAACCAGCGTTTTGGCTGGTAGATACGAAGCCGGCGCCCGTGTGCGGACCTCTCGCACACGGGCGCCGGCCTTTTTTCGTCAGGTTTCCCGCGTCTGACGCTCCGCTGCGGTGGCGGACCTCCGGCCGATCCGCCGAATCGTGCCATGAGTCGTTCGACTCACCGCCGATGCTTGCCTTGTGCGCCCCACCGCGCCGATGTCATCCTGAGCGGCGCCGCTGCACAGACCTTTCCATCGCACCAGTTCCTGGCGGCGCCCGAAGGATCCGTGGCCGCGGTCCGAGCGTCAGGCGGCCTGTCGCTCGGTGGCCGGTCGCGGCTCCAGCCCGGCGGCTAAAGCCGCAGCAACAACTACGAAAAGCCTTGCAAACTGCGCGAGGCTCCACGGCCGAAGCCTCCGTCTGCGCCGTCCTCTGATCCTCCGTGTCTTCCAACGCACCGTAGGAGGACTCAGCCTCCGGATGACATATTCGCCGCTGGCGCTGAATCGACGGTTTCCGTGAAGCTCAGATCATACGGCCAGCGGTCGTCGCCGGGCTTGGTGCAGGTCACGAAGCAGCGGTGCCGAAGCAGCTCCATGTGCTCCGCGGCGGTCAGATCCTCATCGCGTTGCCCGCCCGGGTGGGGCCGGGCGTCCACGTTGTAGTGCAGCACGCCATCCAGCGCGTAGTCGCGGCGGAACGACGTGCGCCACTGCGAGCTGCCGCCCCAGCCGTGGCTCTGGTCCGCCACCGGGCGGTGGTTGCGGGCATACGCCCAGTACAGCGTGGACCGCTCGGCCACCTCTTTCAGCAGGTGGGCACGCCCCGTCCGCACGCGGCAGCCCGCGCGCGAGATCAGCAGCGGGCCGAGCATGTAGCCGGGCCAGCAGACCTCGGCGACCTGGGCCGGCGCATCGTCGTCCCCCAGCTGATCCACCGTCACCACTTCGTGGAAGAACGGATGGAACCCGGAGCGCTCGATGGGCTCCATCCCCAGTGCCGTCATGAACTCCTCGAATTCCCCGCGGCTCACCCGCGCAAGGTCCCACGCGGCGCCCGGCGTAGCCGGCGCGAAGGAGAGCTGGAGGAGCTGGACGATTCGCGACAGCGCGTAGAGCCGCCACAGCTCCTCCGGCCGTAGCGCGGGAACCGGATGGCCCGGGCGCGCGCGCAGCTGGTCGAGCCAGCGCCGCTCGCCGTCGTTCGCCGCGAGCCAGGGGCGAAGCAGGTCGTGGGACAGGGCTTCGCCCTCGTAGCTCAGCACCGCGTCGTACAGGTCGCGGTACGGCTGCTGGTCGGTGTGCATGCTGGCGTGGGGGAATCGGTTCGCGGAGCTGGAAAGGCGGGGACGTGCTTTTCCGAGACGAGAAGATTGACGTCCCGGTCGATCGGTGGCAACGATCCGCTTGCCGGCGAGATCGAAAGCCTGTCATCTTCCCGCGGTGCGGACGTCGTGTCTCGCCTGTCTCCTCCTCTCCCACCGTCCCCATGCCCACACTCACGCCGCTGCTGGTCGATGCCGCGCACGCGCTGCGCTCGCTCTGGCGCGCCCGGCGCCACGCCGTGGCCGCGGTGCTCACGCTGGCCTTCGGCGGCGGGGTGTCGCTGGCGCTGGCGAGCGCGGCCTGGGCCGGGCTGGGCTGGCCCGCGCCGGCCAGCCCGCCGTCGTTCGGGCGGCTGCCGGACGGCGCGGCCGGCGGGTGGTCGGGCGACCTCCGCAGCGCCGCCGAGCTCCAGCGCGACGGCTACCACGCCGTCTTCGGGGTGCTGCTGGCGGCCGCGATCGCCGTGGCGCTGGTGACCGCCGTCAACGCCGCCGCGCACGTGGCCACCCGCGCCTCGGCCCGCCGCCACGAGCGCGCGATGCGCGCCGCGCTGGGGGCCACGCGCCCGCGCCTGGTGGTGCAGGCGCTGGCCGAGAGCGGCGTGCTGGCGCTGGCGGGCGCGCTGGGCGGGGCGGTCGTGGGCGCGGGCGCGTTGCGGCTGCTGCGCGCGTCGTGGCCGTCGGCGGGCGGGCAGATCGCGGGTGACCCCGGGTCGGCCGCCGGGCTGCTGGCGCTGGGGCTGCCGGCCGCGGCGGTGGTGCTGTTCGGCACCTTGCCGGCGCTGACGGCCGCGCGGGGCGACCTGCACGCCCAGCTCACCACCGGCAGCCGCTCCACCCCCGACCGTCACGAGGGGTGGGTGCGGCGCGCCATCACCGTGGCGCAGCTCGCCACCTCCATGGCGCTGCTGGTGGGCGCCGGCCTGCTGATCCGCGGCACGCTCCCCGGCACGGCGGCGGCGTCGCCCGGCCTTGACCCGCGCGACACGCTCACCCTGCGGCTCGACACCCCCGCCGCCCTCGCCGCCGACCCTGCGCGGCGGGCGGCCGCGCTCCACGCGGCGCTCCAGCGCGTGCGCGCGGTGCCGGGCGTGCGCGCGGCGGCGCTGGGCTCGCCCGACGCGTGGCTGGGGCTGGGCCCCAGCGACCGCGTGACCACCTTCTGCCGCGAGTGCAGCCTGGCCAACGTCTACACCCCCGTGCTGATCGGCCCGGCGCGCCACCTGGCGGTGAGCCCGGGGTGGTTCGGCGCGCTGGGCGTGCGCGTGCTGAAGGGGCGCGAGATGACGGAAGCCGACCGGGGCCGCCGCGTGGCGGTGATTAACCGGGCTTTCGCCGGCCGGCTCTACCCGCGCGGCGAGCCGCTGGGCAAGCCGCTGTCGCCCACCGGCTTCTTCGGCGAGACCTATACGGTGGTGGGCGTGGTGGACGACGTGGCGCCCTCGGGCCCCGGAACGCCGCAGGCCCGCGCTCCCGCGCTGTACCTGTCCAGCGAGATGCACCCGCCGGTCACGGCCGGCCTGGCCGTGCGCACCCGCGGCGACCCGATGCGCCTGGCACCGGCGGTGGAGGCCGCGCTGCGGGCCGCCATCCCCGGCGTCCATGTGGGCCGGGCGATGACCATGGAGGCGCGGCTGGAGCGCTACCGCGCGCCGCTGGGCTGGTTCGGGGGAGTGCTGGGAGCGGTTGCGGCGGCGGCGCTGCTGCTGTGCGCGGCCGCCGTCTACGCGGTGGTGGCCTATGGCGTGACCCGGCGCACGCGCGAGATCGGCGTGCGAATGGCGCTGGGCGCGCGCGAGGGGCAGGTGGTGCGGCACGTCCTGCTCGGCGGCGTGCGGCTGGCGCGCGCGGGGGCGATCTTCGGCGCGCTGCTGGCGGTGGGCACGGAGCAGACGGTGGCGCACTTCTTCCGCGGCGTGCCGGTGCTGGAGCCGGTGACGTACATCATGGTCGCCGCGGTGCTGGGCGGCGCGGCCATCGCGGCGAGCTGGCTCCCCGCCCGCCGCGCCGCCCGCCTGGACCCGCTCGACGCGCTCCGCGCCGAATAGCACGCACCCTCCGAGAGCGAACACGAAGCGCCCCTCCGGACCACCCGGTGGGGCGCTTCACATTCCCATCCACCTGCTTGGCCGTTGAAGTCCGCGAAAGCGGACTGCGTGCCGTTGTAGCCGCGAGTTTACTCGCAAATTTCTACACGACAGCCTTCACGCACCTGCTCGCCCGCTCCTCACCCTCCGCAGACTTTCTGCCGACCCACCCGGCGCGACCTCACCTCTCTACGCCCCTCACCCCGCCCGCGGCCCATCCTCCTCTTCCGCGGCGCGGTCGTGCGAGTGGAGCGCGGAAAGGTACGCCCACAACACGGTGAGCAGCCACACCGGGATCACCCCCATGCCCACGGTGAACAGCCCCAGCACCACCAGCAGGAACAGGCAGAACAGCGCGCCCCCGACCGACGTGTAGAACAGCCCCAGCGGCCCCAGGAACAGCGCCAGCAGAACGGCGGTTCGCACGTTGGTGGGGCTGCGCGGCGGCAGCGGATGATCGGTCGGAAAGTGCGGTGCGGTCATGCGAGTGCGTCCGGATCCGGTGTTCGGCAGATTTCGGTGGGGATGCTGCGGGTTCACCGGCGCGATTGCAAGTAGATGCTGGCTTCGGCTCCGTTGTCGTGCGACGGCATCACCCCTTCCGCACACAATCATTTCCGTATGTCGATGCAGCACGGTCGCGTGTATCTATATGTGAATCAGCCAGTTGCGAGTTTCGTGCGCTTCAGAATGGACGATATTGACAATCTGAACGCGCCCGCGCATACTCTGGCCTTCGAGGTGAACAAAGAAAACGACGCCCAAGGCGAGATGATGACGGCGGACGACGACACGAGCCTGCACGCACTGCGCGAGCGCGACCCGGCCGGCTTCGAGCGCGAGATCGAGTCGTACCGGGCGGCGGTGCGCGAGTACATGGATTTCGCAAGCCTGCGCCAGGCCGCCCGCGAAGTGGGGCTGAGCCCCACCGGCCTCTCCAACTTCATCAACGGAGCAGAGCCCTACGTGCCCACCATCCGCAAGCTGCGGGCATGGATGGCCTCGCGCGCGCGCCGCGGCGACGAGGACGACGGCTGAGCCCGCCGGGTACCGCAGCGACATGGCGGGGGCGAGGCATGCCTCGTCCGGCGGGGCCTGACGCCGCGCGAATGGCACGAGCATGTGCGGCGTCTGGCTGAGCCGGACTCGCATGCTCGCCCCTACGGAACCGGAACGAACACGCGGTGTTGGCGTCGTTGCCGGTCGAACGCGCAACGTGCTTCACATCGGCGAGCAATGCCGCGGGGCGGGGAGATCGAGACGAGACGGAGGGGAGAGACGCGCGAATCAGGCGGGCTCGCGTGAGGCTTCGAGCAGCGTGATGAGGGTGGTGAGGCGGTCTTCGCCCAGGTGGGCGAGCTGGCGCAGGTGCAGCTCCGCGATCGCGCTGTCGAGCGGGGCGATCGCGTTGTTGCCGGCCGGGGTGATGCGCGTCCACACCACGCGCCGGTCGTGCGTGCAGCGCCAGCGCGTGGCCAGGCCGCGCTTCTCCAGCCGGTCCAGCAGCCGGGTCACGTCGGGGTCGCGGGTGATCATGCGGTCGCCCACGTCGCCGGCGGTGAGCCCCGCTTCGCCCGCACCGCGGAGAATGCGGAGCACGTTGTACTGCGTGGGCGTCAGGTCGTGCGAGCGGAGGATCTCGGTGAGCCCCTGCAGCAGCACGTTGGCCGTGCGCTGCACGTTCAGGTACGCCTCTTCCTCGAGCGAGGGGATCGGCTTGTTCTGCTGGATCTCCTGCTGGATCTTGCCGGTCATAACCTCATTCTCGCACGCGGAAACGGGGGACACGGCGACGATATGTGGATGGCCGGGGGAAGTCAACGCAGGTGTGGGGATTCGGGACGGATGGCGTCGATTCCCGTAGCTCTCCCCTCCTCTGCGGAGCGCGGGGCCGCCTGTCGGAGGGGAAGGGGCGGCCTCGAGATGCCCCACGTTTTTGCCCGGCCGCCCACGCAGCCGACGCGCCGCATCCGGAACATTGCCGGCACGGGCGGTGTCTCTCTGCGCTCGCCCCCGATAGCTGTTCCAACGACAAATTGGCTTGGAGGAAACCCGCATGGCGGCAGGCACGTTCGCGTCGCTGCTCCTCGTTCCCGCGCTGCTGCTCGGCAGCGCCACCCGTCCCGCGCCTGCCGCGGCGCCCGCACCCGTGGCGCCGCCGGTCACCTGGCAGATCGACGTCACCCACTCGGAGCTCAGCTTCCGCATCCGCCACCTGGTGAGCCGCGTGAACGGCACCTTCGGGCAGTGGAAGGGGAGCATCGTGGCCGACCCGGCCAACCTGGCCGGCGGCTCGGTGAACGTGGAGATCCAGACCACCAGCATCGACACGCGCAACGAGCGCCGCGACACGCACCTGCGCTCGGCCGACTTCTTCGACGCGCCGAACCACCCCACCATCACTTTCCAGAGCACGCGCATCCAGGCGCAGCCGGGCGGCGCGCTCAAGATCCACGGCAACCTCACCATCCGCGGCGTGACCAAGCCGGTAGTGCTGGACGGGCGCATGCTGCAGGTGGCGGGCACGCCGGGCCGCCGCCGCATCGGCTTCGAGGCCAGCACGCGCATCAACCGCATGGACTACAACGTGACCTGGAACCGCGCGGCCGAAGGCGGCGGCGCCGTCCTCGGCGACGACGTGGACATCACCATCGCCGTGGAAGCCGTCGAGCAGCCCGCGGCCTGACGGCGGCCACCCCTGCCGCGCTTCTCCCCTTCTCCTGCCGTTCGGGAGAAAGGCCCGGGGAGGGGGGATGAAACGAAACGAGCCCCGCCGCCGGAATCCGGCAGCGGGGCTCGTCTCATTCAACTCGATCGACTTCCGTACTCTCGTACGGTTCTCAGCCGACCTTGAGCAGCTTCTCCAGCTCTTCCGGCGACAGCGCGCCGGTGGCGCGGGCGCCCAGGCGGCGTCCGCGGCTGGTGCGGTCGGCCTTCTGCTGCTGGATGGTGGGGGGAAGCTCCAGCACCGACTCCTGCTCCACGCCGTCCACGCTCTCGGTGGCGGTGGGCGCGTGGAAGCTGAAGCCGGGCACGTGCACGCGGGCCAGCCGGTAGCCCAGCAGGTGCTCCACCGCCGCCACGTCGCCGATCTCGCCGCCCGACATGAAGGTGATGGCCACGCCCTTCTCGCCGGCGCGCGCCGTGCGGCCCACGCGGTGCACGTAGCCCTCGGGATCCTTGGGCGCGTCGAAGTTGATCACGTGGCTGATCCCTTCCACGTCGATGCCGCGCTGGGCGACGTCGGTGGCGATCAGGATCTTCACGCTTCCCTCGCGGAACGACTCCAGCGCGCGCACGCGCTGCGTCATGTTCCGGTCGCTGTGCATCGTCTCCACCTTGAGCCCGGCGCGGGTCAGCTCGTTGGCCAGCCGGTCGGCCCCGAACTTGGTGCGCACGAACACCAGCGCGCTCTCCACCTCGTCCTGCTTGAGGATCTTGAGGAGGAGCTTGGGCTTCTCGCGGCCCTCCACCGGGTACACGAACTGCTCCACGCCCTCGGCGGTGGTGACCCTGGGCGCGGCTTCCACCGTCACCGCGTCCTGCAGCATCTCGTAGGCGAGGCTCTTCACCGAGTTGGGCATGGTGGCCGAGAAGAACAGCGTCTGCCGGGCCTTGGGCACCCGCCGCAGGATCTGGTCGATCTGCGGCTTGAAGCCCATGTCCAGCATGCGGTCGGCCTCGTCCAGCACCAGCACCTCGACCTCGCTGAGGTCGATGTTGGCCCGCTCCATGTGGTCGATCAGGCGGCCCGGCGTGGCGACCAGGACCTCCACGCCGGCACGCAGGTCGCGCAGCTCCTTGTCCAGCGGCACGCCGCCGTACACAACGCTCACGAACAGCTCGGTGTCCCTGGCGTAGTCGCGGGCGCTCTCGGCCACCTGGATGGCCAGCTCGCGCGTGGGGCAAACCACCAGCGCGCGCAGCCCTTCCTTGCCACGCAGGCGGTGCAGGGTGGGAAGCATGAAGGCCGCCGTCTTGCCGGTGCCCGTGGGCGCGCGGCCCAGCACGTCGCGCCCTTCGAGCGCCGCGGGGATGGCCTGCTGCTGGATTGGCGTGGGGATGACGTAACCGAGATTGGCTACGTTGCGCACCAGTTCAGGTGCGAGGTTTAGCTCGTCGAAGCGCATTCGTTTCCTGTTGTGGGGTGCCCGGGCTCGCACTTCCGGGTCCGTCGGTTTCGGCGCGCGGCGGCCTTGTCCGCCCTTTCGCGTTTTTCGCGCCGTACAGCTCGCGTTGTCTCTTCGGCTTTTCCGCAGTCGTCCGGCGCCGGTCGGCGCCCTCAGCAGCTTCTTCTCCGATACAACACTATAAGTTAACACACTTCCCCCATTCGCGCCACTCGCGCCACCAAACGTACGGCGGGTTGATCGTTGACGGGCTCTGGGGCGAGCCTCAGGGAAGCCCACGCGCCGCTCTCCGTTCGTGCGTGGTGAGTGGTGCCTGGCTGATGCGGCCGATTGAGAGATCCGGAGATCACGGAATCGGGAGGCGTCCGAAGGCGCCTGGGGGGGCGAGGCGAATGAATTCGCGGCAACAACGGCCCGAAGTCCGCTTCGCGGACTGCTGGACGGCACCGTCGCACGACCCGGGGCTTGGTGCCGCGGGGTCCTGTCCGCCGGTTGAAACCGGCGGCTGGAACTGCGGGAAGTCCGCCTTCGCGGACTGCTCGACGATATCGTTGCGCGACACGTGGTTCGGATTCGCGTGAACGTTGACGTCGCAGCCTCGCGCAGTTTGCGAGGCTTCCCGTAGTCGTTGCTGCGGATTCCATCCGCCGGTGCCAAGGGGCAGGTGCCGGAGGGCCTGCGCCGGAGGGCCTGTGCCGTCGGGCCTGTGCCGTCGGGCCTGTGCCGTTCGGCCTGTGCCGTCGGGCCGGTGCCGGAGAGCTGATGCCGTCGGCCTGGGCCGGAGAGCCGGACCAGAAGAGCCGGACCCAAAGGGACGTTCGAGATCTCGGCCGATCAGCCGTTTCTGGTGTATCAACCGTCGCCGAGCTGCCTCGCTCCGCGCGTGATCCTTGCGGCGAGCCGGATTGGTGGCCGCGGCACGGTGGCGGCGGGTGGAGGGGCGGATTAACTTACCGCGATTTGCCCGTTTTCCGGCACCGCACGGCGGCTGGGGCGGGCATCGAGGCGCAGCCCCGCCGGGGCGCGTCCACACGATTGGGGTGAACCAGGCCCATGGCAGACCTACGCGATTTCCACGGCCCCAACGCGGGCTACGTGCTGGAGCAATACGAGCAGTACCTGCGCGACCCCCAGTCGCTGGACGAGGGGTGGCGCGGCTTCTTCGCCGGCTTCGACCCGGCGCAGCTGCAGGCGGCCGCCGCGGGCGCCGCGCCCGCGCCGACGTCCACGGGCGCGCCGGGAGTGGACGTGCGCAAGCTGGTGGCGGCGCGCGAGATGTCGCGCACCATCCGCACGCGCGGGCTCACCGCCGCGCGGCTCGACCCGCTGGGGAGCGAGCCGCACGCCGACCCCGCGCTGGCGCTGGAGCGCTACGGGCTGACCGAGAGCGACCTGGAGCAGCTCCCGGCGGCGGTGGTGCTGGGCCACGACGCCCAGTCGGCCAACCTGGCCGCCGAGGTCACCCGCCTGCGCGGGATCTACTCGGGGACCACGGGCTACGACTACCACCACATTCCCAACGCCGAAGAGCGCGCCTGGCTGCGCGAGGCGATCGAGACGGCCCGCTACGCCCAGCCGCTCCCACCCGAGCGCAAGAAGGCGCTGCTGCGGCGGCTGAGCCAGGTGGACGGCTTCGAGCGCTTCCTGCACCGCACCTTCTTCGGCCAGAAGCGCTTCAGCATCGAGGGCACCGACGCCATGGTGCCCATGCTGGACGAGGTTGTGGCCGGCGCGGCCCAGGCCGGCGCGCATGACGTGCTGATCGGCATGGCGCACCGCGGGCGGCTGAACGTGCTCACCCACGTGCTGGGCAAGCCCTACCCGATGATGCTGGCCGGCTTCCAGAGCGCGCAGCTGGCCCCCGCCGCCGACCACGCGCAGAACACCGACGAGCCGTCGGGCGACGTGAAGTACCACATGGGGTGGGACGAGGAGAAGGAGATCGGCGGCCGCAGGGTGCGCGTCATCCTTTCTCCCAACCCCAGCCACCTCGAGTTCGTCAACCCGGTGGTGGTGGGGATGGCGCGCGCCTCGCAGGACGACACCCGCAGGGCTGGCGCGCCCACGCTGGACCCCGACGCGGCCGTGGCGGTGCTGATCCACGGCGACGCGGCGTTCCCCGGCCAGGGCGTGGTGGCCGAGACCATGAACATGAGCGGGCTGCGCGGCTACACCGTGGGCGGCTCGCTGCACCTGATCGCCAACAACCAGGTAGGCTTCACCACCGACCCCGAGGACGACCGCTCCACGCGCTACTCCAGCGACCTGGCCAAGGGCTTCGAGATCCCCATCGTGCACGTCAACGCCGACGACCCCGAGGCGTGCCTGGCGGCCACGCGGCTGGCGATGGCGTACCGGGAGAAGTTCCGGAAGGACTTCCTCCTGGACCTGGTGGGGTACCGGCGCTGGGGTCACAATGAGGGCGACGAGCCGCTGTTCACCCAGCCGGTGATGTACGAGGCGATCCGCACCCACCCCACCGCGCGCGAGGTGTACGCGCGGCAGCTGGTGGCCGAGGGAGTGGTGACGGCGGAGGAAGCCGAGGCGATGGCGAAGGAGGTGGCCGACGAGCTGGGCCGCGCGCTGGAGTCGCTGGGGGCCGACGCCGGCCACCACGCCCACGACGAGCCCGAGCGCGACGGCGCCCCCGTGGGCCCGGTGCCCACCGGCGTGCCCGCCGAGCGCCTGCGTGAGCTGAACGCGGCGCTGCTGAGCTTCCCCGAGGGCTTCGCCCCCAACCCGCGGCTCGACAAGAACGTGCTGCAGAAGCGGCGCGAGGCGCTCGACTCCACCGGGGCGACGATCGACTGGGGGCAGGGCGAGGCGCTGGCGTTCGCGAGCCTGCTGGCCGACGGCGTGCCCGTGCGGCTCACCGGGCAGGACGCCGAGCGCGGCACCTTCAGCCACCGACACGCGGTGCTGAGCCACGCGCAGACGGGCGAGAAGCTGAACGTGTTCCACCGCCTGCCGCAGGCGCGGGCCAGCTTCGAGGTGTACAACTCGCCGCTGTCGGAGATGGCGGTGGTGGGCTTCGAGTATGGTTACTCGGTGCGCGACCCGCAGGCGCTGGTGCTGTGGGAGGCGCAGTTCGGCGACTTCGCCAACGGCGCGCAGGTGATGATCGACCAGTACCTGGCCGCCAGCTACCAGAAGTGGGGACAGACCAGCGGCCTGGTCCTCCTCCTGCCGCACGGCTACGAGGGACAGGGCCCCGAGCACAGCAGCGCCCGCCTCGAGCGCTACCTTCAGCTCTGCGCGCAGGACAACCTGCGCGTGGCCTACTGCACCACCGCGGCGCAGTACTTCCACCTGCTGCGGCGGCAGGCGGTGTTCCTGGGCAGCGAGCCGCGCCCGCTGATCGTGATGACGCCCAAGAGCCTGCTGCGCCACCCGCACGCCGCGGCCACGCTGGAGCAGCTGACGGACGGGCGCTTCCACCCGGTGCTGGCCGATCAGCCCTTCGGCGGCAGCGCCGACGAGGTGACGCGCGTCCTCCTTTGCAGCGGCAAGGTGTTCGTGGACCTGGTGGGCACGGGCGACGAGCAGCGCGCCGAGCGGCTGTCGATCGAGGGGGTGGACCGGGTGGCGGTGCTGCGGGTGGAGGAGCTGTACCCCTTCCCCGCGGCCGAGCTGCGCGAGGCGCTGGCGCGCTTCCCCAACGCCCGCGAGGTGGTGTGGGTGCAGGAGGAGCCGCGCAACATGGGCGCCTGGACCTTCGCCGAGCCGCGCCTGCGGGGGCTCCTGGGCGAGCTGCCGCTGCGCTACGAGGGCCGCCCCGACCGCGCCAGCCCCGCCGAGGGCTACGCCCACCGCCACGCCGCCGAGCAGATGCGCATCGTGCGCGCGGCGCTGTCGGGGTCGCCGGCGCTGGAGCCGGTGCGGCAGCCGTAAGGCGTTCGGGGGACAGGGGATAGGGGACAGGGGAAAGCCTGCGACGGTGTCTCCGTCCCCCGCCCCTTCCCCCGATGGCTGGTGCCGCCGGAGGGCTGGCGATGTGTCGAGTGACGAGGTTGAGACGACTGACTGGATCGGGAGCACGGCCTGCGCGAACGCCGTTCGCCGGCTGTCCCCTGTCCCCTATCCCCTGTACCCTGGGTTCAAGAAGATGCCGGTCGAGATCCGCGTCCCCCCGCTGGGCGAGTCGGTCGTTGAGGCCACCGTGGGCCGGTGGAGCAAGAAGGAGGGCGACTCCGTCCGCAAGGACGAGGTGCTGGTGGAGCTGGAGACCGACAAGATCACCGTGGAGGTGGCCGCTCCCGCGGACGGCACCCTGGGCGCCGTGAAGAAGCAGGAAGGCGACACCGTGGGCGTCAACGAGCTGCTGGCCGAGCTGGAAGCCGGCGCCGCCGCCCCCGCGGCCGCGCAGGAAGGCCGCGCCGCCACCGCCCGCTACGAGGAGAAGGCCGGCGCCGCCGACGCGGGCTCGTCGCGGGCCGCGCCCGCCGCCGCCGCGACGGCCACGGCGCCCCCGGCCGGCTCGGCCGACGCGCCCACGTCGCCCGCGGCACGCGCGATCGCGGCCGAGCATGGGCTCGACCTGGCCACCGTGCAGGGGTCGGGGCCCAACGGGCGCGTGACCAAGGAAGACGTGCTGAAGCGCATCGAGGACGGCCGTGCCGCGGCCGGCACCCCGGCGCGCCAGCCCGAGGCGGCGCCCACCCAGCCGTCTGCCCCTGCGTCCGCGCCCGCCACGCAGCCGGCTGCCGCGAAGCCCGCCGCGGCGCCGAGCGGCGACCGGCCCGAGACGCGCCAGCGGATGTCGCGCCGCCGGCAGACCATCGCCAAGCGCCTGCTCGAGGCGCAGCACGGCACGGCCAGCCTCACCACCTTCAACGAGGTGGACCTGCACGCCGTGATGGAGCTGCGCAAGCGGCGGCAGGACGAGTTCGTGAAGAAGCACGGCATCAAGCTGGGCTTCATGTCGTTCTTCACGAAGGCGGTGATCGGCGCGCTCAAGGCGTTCCCGCGGCTCAACGCCGAGATCCAGGGCGACGAGATCGTCCTCAAGCAGTACTACGACATCGGCATCGCCGTGGGCGCGGAGGAGGGGCTGGTGGTGCCCGTCGTCCGCAACGCCGACCGGCAGACCTTCGCCGAGCTGGAGAAGAGCATCGCCGACCTGGGCAAGCGCGCGCGCGACGGCAAGCTCACGCTGGACGAGCTGCAGGGCGGCACCTTCACCATCACCAACGGCGGCACCTTCGGGTCGATGCTCTCCACGCCCATCCTCAACCCGCCGCAGGTGGGGATCCTGGGGATGCACAACATCGTGGAGCGCCCGGTGGTGGTGGACGGCCAGATCGTGATCCGCCCCATCATGTACGTGGCGCTCACCTACGATCACCGCATCGTGGACGGCAGCGAGGCCGTGCGCTTCCTGGTGACCGTGAAGCAGCTGCTGGAAGACCCGATGAGCATGCTGATCGAGGGGTAGCGCGGGCCGGCGGATGAATTACAGAAGTGCGGGAGTGCGGGTCGCGCGCCCGCACTTCCGCGCATGGACGGCGCACACGGAGTTGGTTCGATGCGGATGGCGGGGCACGATGAGACGGAGAACGCGCGCTCAACGGAGCTGACGGGCAACCGGCGGCCCTCCGTTCCCGACAGCGACCCGCCGATGCCGGCGCGGACGCTGAAGTGGAATCCGCCGCCGGCCACGGTGCTTTACACGGACGAGGCCGGGACGCTCTGGATGCGGGTGGTCGTCACCGTCATCGTGGCGCTGACGACCCTCGGCTATTTCGCGGCTGATTGGCTTCCGCGGTGGGTGCCGTGGGTGCTGTTCGTGGTGGCCTGGTCCCTTCCAGATCGTGCGCTGGGCCACCTGCTTCCGCATCGCGGGCTAAAGGCGGTGCGGCCCGATCAGGGGGATTCACTCACGCACGCGACCTCGGTTCGAGGAGAGGGAGAGCGGGCCGTTCGAGCGTCCACGCGCGAAGCCGGAGGCGAGCGGAGCACCGTTCGACTTCCGTTCCGGATCATCTCGGGGATGGTCGCGCTGCTGTTCATGCTGCTGGCCATGTTTGCGGACGGCGATGTGACGCTGCTGGAGCGGATCGTCAGCTTCGCGGGGGGCATCACCTTCGGCGGGATCGCGTTGCTCCCCGGTGGAGATCTGTCGCGGTTGATCCGCGCATCGCCACCGGCCGGCGGCTTTCCACGTTCGCGGGAGACCGGTGAGGGCGCGGGTGTACGTGTGACGGATCTACGGAACCTGAGATCGGGATTGAAGATAGATGGCTGACGAGAAGACGTTCGACCTGGTGGTGCTGGGCTCGGGGCCCGGGGGGTACGTGGCCGCGATCCGCGCCGCGCAGCTCGGGTTCAAGACCGCGTGCATCGAGAAGGAGCCGGCGCTGGGCGGCACCTGCCTGCGCATCGGCTGCATCCCCAGCAAGGCGCTGCTGGACAGCTCGGAGCTGTTCGAGCAGATCCGGCACAAGGCGAAGGACCACGGCATCACCGTGGCCGAGCCGGCCATCGACGTGCCCGCGCTGCACAAGCGCAAGGACGGGGTGGTGAAGGGGCTCACCGACGGCGTGGCCTACCTGTTCAAGAAGAACAAGATCGAGTGGATCCGCGGTTTCGGCCGGCTCACCTCGCCCGAGACGATCGAGGTGGAGGCGGCGGACGGGGCGAAGACGACCGTTCGCGCGAAGAACATCGTGCTGGCGCCGGGGTCGGTGCCGGTGGAGCTGCCGTTCCTCAAGTTCGACCACGAGCGCATCATCGACAGCACCGGCGCGCTGTCGATCCCCGCCGTGCCGGGACACCTCGTCGTCGTCGGCGGCGGCGTGATCGGCCTGGAGTTGGGGAGCGTGTGGCTGCGGCTGGGGGCGAAAGTCACCGTGCTCGAGGCGATGCCCACCATCCTCCCCGGGATGGACGGCGAGGTGATCAAGACCGCCGACCGCATCCTGCGCAAGCAGGGCTTCGACATCCGCACGGGCCAGCGGGTGTCGGGCGCCGAGCGGAAGGGCGACAAGGTGATCGTGTCGATCGAGGGCCAGGAGCCGATCGAGGCCGACTACCTCCTCGTCTCGGTGGGCCGGCGGGCGTATACGGAAGGAATGGGGTTCGAGGAGCAGGGGATCCGGCTGGAGCGCGGCGTGATCCAGGTGGACGAGCGCTACCACACCGGCGTGGGCAACGTCTACGCGATCGGCGACGCCATCGGCGGACGGATGCTGGCGCACAAGGCCGAGGACGAGGGCGTGGCCGCGGTGGAGTTCGCCGCCGGCAAGCACGGCCACGTCAACTACGACGCCGTGGCCAACGTGGTGTACACCTGGCCCGAGATCGCGTCGGTCGGAAGCACCGAGGAGGAGCTGAAGGCCGCCGGGCGCGAGTACAAGGTGGGCAAGTTCCCCTTCAGCGCCAACGGCCGCGCCAAGGCGATGGCCGAGCCCGACGGCTTCGTGAAGGTGCTGGCCGACGCGAAGACCGACCGCGTGCTGGGACTGCACATGCTGGGGCCGCGCGCGTCGGACATGATCGCCGAGGCGGCGCTGGCGATGGAGTTCCAGGGGAGCGCCGAGGACATCGCGCGCACCGTGCACGCGCACCCCACGCTTCCCGAAGCGGTGCGCGAGGCGGCGCTGGCGGTTGCAGGGCGGGCGATCCACATCTGACCCGTGCGGATGGGCCGGTCCTTGCGGAGATGCGGGGGCGGGAGCAGGGCTCGTGCGGCGGCCAGGGGGCGGCGCACGATCAACGTCCAACGAGAGATTCCAAGCGGACCATGAGCAACACGCTGCAGCTTGCGCAAGACGATGCCGCCCTGCTGGCGGACGTGATCCGGTCGTACCTGAACGGCCTGCACGACGAGATCACGCACACCGACAACTACGACCTGCGCGAGGCGCTGCATGCGAAGCAGCACCGGCTGAACGCGCTCCTGGAGCAGCTGGACGGTAAGGCGTCCTGAGCCGCGCCGTCACGGCCGACGAACGCCGCGTTCCTCCGAAGGGGCGCGGCGTTTTCATCTACCGGGCCCGCGGCGTAGATTGCGAGCGGACGTACCAGCCCTGAACGGAGCGCACCCCGTGGATCGAGTCGACAACCGCACCGGGATCTTCCACACCATCGACGGCGAAAGCCGCGAGATCGTAGTGGAACTGCCCGACCGGCGGCTGCTTGAGATCTACAGCCGCTGGACGCCAGCGCAGCGGCTGCAGGCGGCGGCCGATCAGACGCGGTACCTGCTCGAGGCACTGGCGGCACAGCTGCAGTCCCTTCACCCCGACTGGTCGCCGGAGCAGGTGCGGCGCGAGGTGGCGCGGAGGCAGCTTGAAGATCGCGTTTGACCTGCTGGAGCTGGTCGCGCGCAGCTGCGAGGAACTCGGAATCCCGTACGCCATCGGCGGCTCGATGGCGTCGATGACGTATGGCGAGCTTCGCACCACGCGCGACGTGGATGTGGTGGTGAGCCTGCGCGGAGTGGACGTCCCGAGGCTGCTCGCGCGCTTTCCACTCTCCGAGTTCTACCACGATGAAGCGGCCGCGCTCGAAGCGGTGCGGACGGGTGGAGAGTTCAACATCATCGACAACGAGCGCGGCCTGAAGATCGACCTGTTCGTGGCGGACGATGAGATTGCCGAGCGGCAGATCGCGCACGCGCGGCGGCTCGGGCTCCCTTCCGGCGGGACCGCGATGTTCTCGGCGCCGGAAGAGCTGATCCTGATGAAGATGAAGTTCTACTCGATGGGATGGACCGAGAAGCATCTGCGAGACATCGCAGGGATGCTGGACCGTCCCGGAGCGGAGATCGACGAAGCACGCATCGCCGCTCTCGCCGGTGACTACGGTCTCGCGCACGTGTGGCAGGCCGTCCAACTCCGCCGCGAGAAGGGCTGATCGTCGTCCAAATGCGAAATGGGGGCGTAACCCTGAGGCGATGAAACAAAGCACGGGTGTGCGGCCTATCTTTCACCCGGGTATTTCGTGGGCCCCATCAACCCTCCCTTCCCAATGACCAAGCTCCCACTGACCGCCGCGGTCTTCCTCGCGCTCGCCGCCGTACCCGCGGTGGCGCAGCCGTCCACGCAGGTGCAGGCGCCGAGTGCGCTGGTGCGCCAGCTCTGGGCCGACCTGGAGCCCGATCACCTGCTCCGGCGCGAAGGACGGGCCGAGCTGCCGAAGGCGATCACCACCGAGCGGCGCGACCTGAACGGCGACGGCCGGGCGGAGTGGTTCGTGGAAGGGTCGCGCGTGTGCGGCAACGCCAACTGCCCGCGCTGGATCTACCGCGAGCTGGCCGACGGTCGGTTCCAGCAGGTGTACGACGGGGCCGGCGCGCGGATCGACGTGCAGCCGCAGCGCTCGGTGGCGTGGCCGGCGCTGGTGTCGGTGGGGCACATGTCGTCGCGCGAGGCGGTCTTCCGCCGCTCGGTGTGGGACGGGCGCCGCTACCGGTGGAGCGACACCGAATACCGCGAAAGCACCGGCGCGGGTGCCTGGAAGACGATCTATCACCTGGCGATGTCGAGCCCCGACGCACGCGGGCGCAAGCGCCTGGTGCTGAGCCCGATGAACGCCGGCGGCGGGCTCTGGATCTCGGCCAGCCACCAGCTTTGCGCCGGCGGCGGCGCGGGCGCGTGCGGGGCGCCCGAGCTGGTGCTGCAGTCCGCGTCGCTCCCCGCCGGCCGCGCGTGCGTGCGCTTTCGCGTGGAAGCGGGCGACGCTCCCTTCGCCTCCACGCCCGCCGAGCGCTGGTGCGGCGTGACCACGTCCGCGGCGCTTCCGGGCGGCGGGGCGGGGCGCCGCCTGGTGCTGAGCCCCAACCGCCGCGAGTGGGCGCACCTGGGCGCCGCGTACGACCTGGCGTTCACCGGCCCCGGCCTGCCAGGGCGGGAGGAGGCCGACGCCGCCGGCGCGGTGATGTCGTTCGTGGGCGAGCTGCGCGGCGTCTACACCCTCCCCTGCGTTGCCGACGGCGACTGCCCGGCGCGGCGGTAAGGGCTGGATTGCGAGATCCAGCGGCTGCACATGCCGCCGCGGGGAGTCGGCACCTCCAGCCCGGCGGCTGAAGCCGCGGCAACAACTACGAAAAGCCTCGCAAACTGCGCGAGGCTTCACGGCTGAGTCCTCCGCCCGGCGGCGTCCTTTCGACCTCCCGTGGTCGCGGGCAGTGCGGAATGCACATCTCGCGATCGATAGCTAGGTAAAAGCAGCAGAGCCGCGGAGGAAGGTCTCTGCTGCTCTGCTGCTTTTGCGTCTTGCAGGCCCGTCTCAGGACGATCCGTATCAATCCCCCGCGAAGGCGCTGGCTACGAACGGTGTCTCCGTCATCACCGCGGGGCGGCGGCGGGAGAGGATGAGCACCCACTGCGTGATGGACGCCACGAGGACCATCACCACCACCGCCATGAACACCAGGGCGATCACGGCGTCGAGCCGGTCGTTGAACAGCATCCGCTGCGCGTCGGCGACCGTCTTCGCGCCGGCGGGGAGCGCGCCTGAGGCCAGCCGGTCGCTGATCATCCGCGCGTGGGCGAGGAAGCCCAGCTTGGGGTCGGCCGAGAACACCTTCTGCCAGCCGGCGGTGAACGTCACCGCGCCCAGCCAGGCCAGCGGCGCCAGCGTGGTCCACGCGTAGCGCGCCTTCCCCATCTTGATCAGCACCGTGGTGCCCACGCACAGGGCGATGGCCGCCAGCAGCTGGTTGCTGATGCCGAACAGCGGCCACAGCGAGTTGATGCCGCCCAGCGGGTCCACCACGCCCTGGTAAAGGAAGTAGCCCCAGAACGCCACCATCAGCCCGCTCGACAGCACCACCGACGGGTACCAGGAGGTGCGGCCCAGCGGCTTGTACACGTGGCCCAGCAGCTCCTGCAGCATGAAGCGGCCCACGCGCGTACCCGTGTCGATGGTGGTGAGGATGAACAGCGCCTCGAACATGATGGCGAAGTGGTACCACACCGCCAGCAGGCCCCCGCCGAACACGCCCGAGAAGATCTGCGCCATCCCCACGGCCAGCGAGGGCGCCCCGCCGGTGCGCGCCAGCAGCGTGGTCTCGCCCACCTGCTGCGCCAGCCGCGTCATGTCCTCGGGGCTCACCACGAAGCCCCAGGTGGCGATGGTGCGCGTGGCGTCGGCCAGCGACGCGCCCACGACGCCGGCCGGCGAGTTGATGGCGAAGTAGACGCCGGGCTGCAGGATCCCCGCGGCCACCATCGCCATCACCCCCACGAAGCTTTCCATCAGCATGGCGCCGTAGCCCACCATGCGCGCGTCGCCCTCGCGCGTGAGCATCTTGGGCGTGGTGCCCGACGCCACCAGCGCGTGGAAGCCGCTGATCGCGCCGCACGCCACGGTGATGAAGGCGAAGGGGAAGAGCTTGCCCGCGAACACCGGCCCAGTGCCGTCCACGAAGCGCGTGAGCGCCGGCATGTGGATGGTGGGGAGGGTGATCAGGATCCCCGCGGCGAGCGCCACGATCGTCCCGATCTTGAGAAAGGTGGACAGGTAGTCGCGCGGGCAGAGCAGCACCCACACGGGGAGGACGCTGGCGATGAAGCCGTAGCCCATCAGGAGCCACACCAGCGTGGTCCCCTCCACCGTGAACATCGCGGCGAGCGCGGGGTTCTCGGCCACCCACCGCCCGCCCACCGTGGCCAGGAGGACGAGGACCACGCCGATGGCCGAGGCCTGGCCCACGCGGCCGGGGCGGAACGAGTGCATCCACCACCCCATCAGCAGCGCGATGGGCACGGTGCAGGCGATGGTGAACAGCCCCCACGGCGAGTGCTTGAGCGCGTTCACCACGATCAGCGCCAGCACGGCCAGCAGGATGCCCATGATGGCCAGCACCGCCACCATGGCGGTGATGCCGGCCATGGTGTTGATCTCCTCGCGCGCCATCTGCCCCAGCGACTTGCCGTCGCGCCGCATGCTGGCGAAGAGGATGACGAAGTCCTGCACGGCCCCCGCCAGCACCACGCCCACGATCAGCCACAGCGTTCCCGGCAGGTACCCGAACTGCGCCGCGAGGACGGGCCCCACCAGCGGCCCCGCGCCGGCGATCGCCGCGAAGTGGTGGCCGAACAGCACGAAGCGGTTGGTGGGCACGAAGTCGACGCCGTTGTTCAGCCGCTCGGCGGGCGTTGCGCGGCGATCGTCGAGCGCGAAGACGCGCGTGGCCAGGAAGCGCGCGTAGAAGCGGTAGCCCACCGCGTAGGTGCACACCGCGGCGATCACCAGCCACGCGGCGTTGATGGTCTCGCCGCGGTGCAGCGCGATGATCGACAGCGCGACGGCGCCGAGCACGGCCACCGCGGCCCAGGCCAGGGGCGGGAGATACTTGCGCATGGAGCGGAGATGCGTGGAGTTGAGCGGCACTCAGGCTGGAAGGCCCTGACGATACAACGATATGGGCCGATGGGGAATACGGCGGCCTCTCATCCTCCGGCCCTTTTCCCGAACCGCAGGAGTAAGGGGGAAAGCAGCGGCGGGGGCGATCGGACGTAGGCGAATTCCCCACGACCGCGTGGGGCGGGGCGCGTGCCGGGTTCCGGGGATGCCCCATCGCGCGGGGTGAGGCGTGCTAACATATTGTGTGAGCGCGAGTTCCGTGTGCGCGTGCGGGGGCTCGCCGCCATTGTGAAGCGGGGCGATCCGGTGTATCTTTGTCGGTCGCTGCGTTCCACACGCCGTCAAATGCTCGCGGGGGTCACGCCCGCGGTTCTCTCCAAGAGTGAGGAGGCTTCCGATGCTCGGGCTTGGTCCTTTCGAGATGATCCTGGTGTTCGCCGTCCTGCTGCTCCTGTTCGGCGCCAAGCGCCTCCCGGAGCTGGCCAGCGGGATGGGCAAGGGCATCCGCGACTTCAAGCGCTCGCTGAACGGGCTGGACGAGCAGTCGATCCAGGCCAACCAGCAGCAGAACTACCTGCAGGCCAACGCCCCCGCCGCCCCCGCGGTGCTGCCGGAAGCCCCGGCCGGCGAGCCCAAGCGGCTCGGCTGAGCTTCGCCCGCAGGACGGAAAGAAGGCCCCCGGCGACATCGATCGCCGGGGGCCTTCGTGCATCTATCCTATGTCTCGCCGAACACCGGGGATCAGACAGGCAGGGTTCCCGGTAACGAGTTCCAGCCGACCGCCAATCTCACCAACTGCGTGAACGCGGAGCAGCGGAGAGCACGGAGGAAGCGGAGGACGGCAGTGCATTCCTCCGCTTCCTCCGCTTTCTCCGTTGCTCCGTGTTCACGCGGTTTGCGGATCGGGCGGCTTCCGGAAGAGCTGTTTGCGAATGCACATCCAGGCGGCCGCACTGGTCTGAGATGACACCCCGGGCAGCGGAGATCCCATGGTCTCCGCTGCCCCGGGTCGGCTCTGCGCGGGCTACGTCAGGGCTGCGCGGGGGCCGCGCCGGCCGCCGCCGGCTGGCCGGCGGGCGAGTCGGGGACGACCTTCGCGGTGCGGCTGCCCAGCCGGGCCTGGTTGAGCTTGGCGGCCTCGCGCTGGGGGTAGCTCACCACGTTGGGGTCGCCGTCGCTGATGTAGCGCTCGGCCGGGCTCTGGTCCCAGTGGGCGAGCTGCCGCTCGATGGCACCCGGCGCGGCGATGAAGCG
>Ga0247773_1000144_pt1 | contig 34690 bp, 25 predicted proteins | sample UWRJL092311B6_FD_179934 | JGI IMG/M metagenome (GOLD analysis project Ga0247773, IMG submission 179934) | Plant litter microbial communities from Arlington Agricultural Research Station in Wisconsin, United States - UWRJ-L092-311B-6 | ecosystem: Environmental > Terrestrial > Plant litter >... | reverse complement strand
CGAAGAAGCCCAGCACCCGGTCCAGGATGTGGGGGAGCGGCACGTGGTCGGCGTCGAGCTGCAGGATGAACTCGCCCGCGGTGTGCTGCAGGGCGTGGTTCAGGTTGCCGGCCTTGGCGTGCTCGTTGGTGGGCCGGCGCAGGTACTCGACTCCCAGCTCCGCGGCGAGCGCCTGCACCTCGTCGCGCTTGCCGTCGTCCAGGATCCAGGTGAGGTGCGGGTAGTGGATGGCGCGCGCGCCCACGGCGGTGCGCCGGATCACCTCCAGCGGCTCGTCGTAGCAGGTGATGAACACGTCCACGGCGAGCCCCGGCGGCGCCGGCAGCGGGGTGCGGTGGCGGATGCGCCACACGCTGTGCACCATGATGAAGCCGGAGACCAGCCCCCACGTCTCGGCGAGCGCCAGCGGCACGCTGAACCACCAGGCGTGCCAGTTGAGCGTGTACCCCCACCGCCAGACGATGTAGTACGTCCAGTAGGCCAGGGTGACCACGGCCAGGGCGCGGATCATCCGCTCCTGCCGCTCGGGAAGCTGGGGCACCGCGTTGGCGGGGCGGCGGCGCAGCGCCGGGACGGCGGGCGAGGTTCGGGGTACGGCGTGCTGCTCGTTCATGGACTCTCTTCACCTTCGGCGGCTGGGCCGACTCCGCTTCAGCGGCGGAGACCCCTGGCTCTGCGGCCCCGCCTCGCGGCGGGTGTGCTCTTTTCGGGTTCCCTCTGGCAAATCCCCAGATGGCGCCGGCTCCGGAACAGCCGGGGGTGGCCGCCATCACCTGCTACGGTTTGCCGCACCAGGTTGGTGCGCGGGCATACGCCAGTTCCATGCCGTCATGGAAACCCATGTATTGCATGCAAATGCGGCTGTTGTATTGATTTATGCAACAGACGGTTGAACGCGGATTGGACGAATCGCTCCCTCCCGCCCCGGATCGTTCGAGCGGTATCCGGTTGAATCTCCTGCAAGTACGCCGATTTCGGCCCCTGAACGTCCGGCGCCGTCCACGAGGACGAGCGCCTGCGTCTCTCGCCGGCGAGCACCGTGAAGGGAGCGAGGATGGGACGGAGAGAAACGAGAAAGCCCCCGCGTCGTCCGCGGAGGCTTCCTGTCGACGTGGGGCCGGAGCGGGCGCCCGGCCGCGATCAGTTCGAGGCGAGCTGCCCGTCGCCGGCGAGGCGGGTGCCGCTGGGGGCCACCGGGGCGAAGGCGACCTGCACCCCCGGCTGCGCCATCGCCGCGCGAAAGGCCTGGAGCGACGACGAGGATGATTCCACCCGCCAGTCGGCCTCCTTGTCGGCGTTGAACCACACGGCGCCGACCACGCGCGGGTTCGCGCGCATCCGGGCGTAGGCGTCGGTGATCCACGCGGCCTTCTGCCCGGCCGTGCCCTCCTGCGTGGCGAACTCGCCCACGATGATCGGCTTGGCCGGATAGCGGGCCGCCAGGTCCGAGAGCATGCGGTCGGCGGCGGTGCCGTCGGTCATGGTGCCGAAGTCCTGCCAGCTGGTGTTCCACACGGCGGGCCCGTTGAAGCCGTGCGCGCCCACGTAGTCGACGTACGCGTCGCCCGGGTAGTAGTTGGCGTACCAGTTCCAGTGCGACGCGCCGCTGGCGGTGTGGGTCATCGCGTTCCCCACGTTGGGGTTGAACACCCAGCGCACGTTGCTGGCGCCCTGCGCGCGGAAGATCCCCACGATGTGGCGCCAGGCGGCGGCGTACTTCGCCGGGGCGTTGGCGTCGCTCCCGTTCGCCACGCCCTGCCAGGCGTAGCTCCAGTTGCCGTTCATCTCCCACCCCGGCTCCAGCAGCACCAGCGAGCCGACCGAGCGGATCCCCTGCGCCACGGCGGCGATGCGCGCGTCGGCCTGCCCGGCGTTGATCGCGTCGAGGAGGCCGGCCGCCGGCGCGCCGGTCCACTTCAGGTCGAGCGCCACGTAGTTGGTGGCCCCGGTCGAGGCGGCCTGCCGTAGCACCTGTCCGCACCACCCGGCGGCCGTGAAGTCGCAGTTCATCGAATGAAAGGTCTTCACCAGCGACGGCTGCTTCCCGGTGCTCTGGCCGAACTCGCGGATGGCGGCGGCGATGCGCTCGGGGGTGCTGTTGGCGTCGCCCAGGTACGCGCCCTGGTAGAAGGAGCGCGCGGTGGAGGTGTCCGGCGCCGGCGCGGTGGGCTTCGGCGCCTTCCTGGCGTCGAGCTCGTCGGTGGTGCTGGTGGGCGAGGTGGCCATGTCGGAGCAGGCGGCGAGCGCGGCCAGCAGGGCGCAGGCGAGCGCACCGGCCAGGGTACGGCGGTTGGGCTGCATGAAGGAAAGCACCTTTTCGGCGGCCCGGCCGGCGTGGCGGCGCTCCGGTGGATGGAGCGCTCGCGGTAGCCCCGTGGCTTTGCGCCCCCGGCTTTCGCGCGGGTTTGCGTTTTTCGGGGTGCCCGTGGGCAGGGGATGCCTCGGGCAGGAAAACGTGCGCGGGCCGGCGGCCGTCGTCCCACCGGCACCAGCCCGCGCACCGCTCCCCCCATTGGCAGGATGCATTCCTCTCGCGCTATCTCTGCTAAGTCATTGTAATAAGCTAGTTTAGAAGGATCGATCGACCGGCTCTCCATCCACTCCGCCATGCGATTTGCCGAGATCCGGCAGATTGCATGGAAAGCATGTTCTCGCCGTCGTGTCTATCTCGTTGTCCTGCAATATGATGGATCCTGACGGGCCGCGAATCCCGCGGATCGTCCGTTCCGTCCGCCGGCAGGTTCACGCGAAAGGACAGGAATTCCGAAGATCCCCCCTCCACCCCTCCCCGAACCCGCCGGTTCTCCGCCCCTTCCGCTAAAACCCCGCCGTTCTGGTGAGCATTGAAATACAACAGATTTCGTGGATTTCCATGGATTGCTGTCCGGGAAGGCATGTGGCCTGTGGCTTGCGCATCGCGCCCCCCTGCCGTGTGGCTGCCACGCCACACGGAAGCAGTTTCCCGGAATGGTTCGCTTCGCATTCGCCACCTCGCCGTGGCGGTGAACCCTGGTTCGATGACACTCCCGATGATGGCCCGGATCGCCCCCGTGCTCACGTTCGCGGTGACGCTCGCCGCTCCGGCGCTCTGCCAGGACGCCCGCCCGCGCCAGGGCCAGTCCGCGCCGCCGCGCCAGGCCGCCGCCGCGCCGGCGGCCCCCGCGCGGGGGCAGTGGAGCGCCGTGGGCGACCGCGAGATCTTCATGAACGCGGCGCGCACCGCCTGGGCGTACGTGGATGGCCAGTACAATCCCCAGACGGGGCTGGTGAACTCCGTCATCAACTACAAGTACGCCACCGTGTGGGACATCGGCAGCACGCTGCTGGCGCTGTACTCGGCCAACCAGCTGGGGCTGCTCCCCGACGCGGACTACGACGCGCGGATGCGCCGCGCGCTGCAGACGCTCACCGAGACGCGGCTGTTCGACAACGGCGCCTTCAACAAGAACTACCACACCCAGAGCGGCCGCATCGCCGGCCGGCCGGGGCAGGAGTCGGCCACGGCGGACGGCTACGGGTGGTCGGCCATCGACCTGGGACGGTTGCTGCTGGCGCTGAAGGTGGTCGCCACCAACCAGCCGCAGTACGCCGCGCAGGCGCAGGCCATCGCCCAGCGGGTGGATTTCAGCCGCACCGTGCGCGACGGCTACCTGCGCGGCGAGGACCTGAGCCCCGTGCGCAACCGCCAGCGCGCGTACCAGGAGGGGCGCATCGGATACGAGCAGTACGCCGCCCTGGGGTACGCCGCCTGGGGCCACCCGGCCGAGAAGGCGCTCGACGTGCGCGCCAACGCGCGCCCGGTGACCGTGCTCGGCATCCCCGTCTACGCCGACAACCGCGGCGACGACCTGCTGACCAGCGAGCCGTTCGTGATGTACGGCCTGGAGGTGGGGTGGACGGCCGACGTGCGCGACCTCGCCTGGCGCGTGCTGGCCGCGCAGGAGGCACGCTACCGCCAGACCGGCGCCATCACGATCGTGAACGAAGACGCGCTGAATGGCCCGCCGTACTTCCTGTACTACTCGGTGCTCGGCAACGGCAAGGAGTTCCCCGTGAGCCCGCCGGACGGCGCGCCGCCCGGGCCCACCCCGCGCACCGTGAGCACCAAGGGCGCCTACGGGTGGCACGCGCTCCTCCCCAGCGCCTACACCTGGGCGGCGGTGCAGAAGGTGGAGGGCGCCCGCACCCGCAACGGCTGGGGTGCCGGCGTCTTCGAGGAGAGCGGGCGCCTCAGCGGCGGCGAGAACGTGAACACCGCGGCGGTGATCCTGGAAGCGGCCCTCTACGCGAAGCGCGGCTGCCCGCTGATCCTGCAGTGCACGCCCGCCTTCGCGCAGCCGGCCGGGCGCTGACCGCGCCCGGCGACCGAGGAGGACGCCGGGGAGTACGTGGACGCGCGCGCTCGCCCGGCCCGGAGCAGCGCCGAAGGGGAAGGACGCGACGGAGCAGCTTCGGGCGATGCGAAGCATCCTCCGAGCCTCCTCGGAGTGGGAGCGGCAGCGGGTCGGAGATGACGTCGGAGCGGTGAAAAAGCGGGTTTCGGGGGATGCTTGGACAAGGATGCGACGGACGCTCCTGCCACCGCCGGGGGTAGCAGAGTGGCCCCTGGCTTGCATTCCCGCCGGAACGTCTGGAGCGTACGGAGTACCTGTTTCCGTGCGCGAACACCTGGTGGCACGAGGATCTACGACAATGGTTTCCACGGGGATCGAGGCGCTCGACGAACGGCTGGGCGGGCTGGTGCCCGGCCGCTACTACATCGTCTCGGGGGCGCCGGGAACGGGGAAGACGTCCGCGGCCATCCAGTTCCTGGCCGCCGGGCTGGACGCCGGAGAGCGCTGCGCGGTGCTCACGCAGGACGACCCGGACGACCTGGTTGCCCAGGCCGACTACCTGGGGTGCGACTTCCGGGGGGCGGCCGAGCGGGACCAGCTCTCGGTGCTGCAGTACCGGCTCGACTTCGCGCACAACTACGCGCGGGTGGCCGACCCCGGCCGCCTGGTCGACGAGCTGCACGGGCTGCTGGCCGAAGAGCCCCAGCAGCGCTTCGTGATCGACTCGGCGCTCCCCTTCCTGGACGCGGAGACCGCGTCGGCCGACCCCGCGGGAACGCTGGCGGGGCTGCTGGAGCGGATCGGCGCCACCACCTACGTGACCCTGCCGGGCGACGTGGACCAGCCGCAGTACTGGCGCATCTACGACCGCATCGTGACCGGGGCCGCGGGGATCTTCCACCTGGACCGGGTGGAGGGGCAGGTGCGCGAGCTGTCGATCCGCAAGCTGCGGCAGACGGCGGTGAGCACCGAGCCCTTCCGCTTCACCGTGATGCCGGGCGCCGGGCTGGTGGAGCACACGCCGCCCCGGGCGCGCCACCAGGTACCCGACGAGGCGCGCAACCGGGTGGTGGTGCTGAACCTGGAGCACCGCCTTCCCGACGACTTCATGGCCGGCGCGACGCGCGCCTGGGAGGTGCGTACCTTCGACGCCGTGGCCGCCGCCTTCACCGAGCTGGCCCGCGGGCACTTCGGCGCGCTGGTGATCGCCGTCGACCCGCGCACCCCCGACGCCGCGTTCGACCTGGTGCGCCAGCTGCGCGAGCTGGGGATCTCGTCGGCGATCGTGATGGTGTCGCCCGCGCGCGAGCTGCGGGCGGCGGCGCGGGCGCGCGGCTTCCGCGCGGGGGCCGACGAGTTCCTGACCGAGAACCTGTCGCCGGGCGAGTTTCTGGCGCGGGTGGAAGCGCTGCGCCGCCGCGGCCACGCCCTGGCCGAGGACGGCAGCCCGGTGGAAAGCATGATCCTGCAGCCGGTGGGCGACGACGGCCAGCCGCTCCCCATCGACGACGCCGAGCTGCGCCGCGCGGTGGAGAACCAGCTGGCGTCGAGCCACCCGTTCTTCGCCCTCGCCACCTTTCACCCCGGCCCCGCCGGCCCCGAGGCGACCTGGCAGGCGCTGAGCCAGCACCTGCGCGTGCGCGAGGGCGACCTGGTGGCGCGGAGCGAAGACGGGTTGATCACCGCCTACCTGCACGACATCAACCGCCGCCACGTGACCGAGCTGCTGGCGCGGATCCGCAAGGCGCACCCCCGGCTCCGCGCCGTGGACGAGGTGGAGGTGCTCACCTACCCCGGCGACCGCGCCGAGGTGGAGGCCTGGCTGCAGCAGCACGCCGCGGTGGCGGCGTGAGGAGCGCGAGATGAGCAACGTTCCGCGCGCCGGGTACGGCGCATCGCTGCTGGCCATCACCGGCGGGATCGTGGTGGCCGCCGGGGTGGCGGTGGTCACCCTCCTGCGCGCCGAGCCGGTGCTGCAGGTGAACGTGTTCGGCATCGCCGGCGAGGCCGGGCGGGCGCGTGGCGCCGCCGCCGAGATCCGCCCGCGCGGGCCGGCCATCGCCCTGGGCCGCTTTCCGGGCGACCTGGGGATCCCGCTGGCGTTCCGCGCGCCGGTGGGCCCCGCCGGCCCCGCGGTCGCGTACGCGGGGTGGACCACGCTGGGGCTGGACCCGCTGGAGAGCACGCAGCTGGACCGGGCGCGGCGCCTGGCGCAGGCCCAGCCGCAGGCGGCCGTGGCGCTGTACGACTCGATCCTGGCCGCGCAGCCGGGGAACGACGCGGTGGCGGTGGAACGCGCGCGCGTCCTTTCGTGGAGCGGCAACACGCTGGCCGCGGGCGAGGCGCTGGCCGCCGTGGCCGAGCGCCGCGGCGACCCCGCGCTGCGGGTGGAAGCCGCGCGCAACCTGTACTGGGCCGCGCGCTACGAGCGCGCCGACGAGCTGCTCGACGCCGCGCCCGTCCCGGCCGCGCTGGCGCTGCGCGACACCGTGCGCGCGGCCGACGCGCCGAGCGCCGAGCGCGCGCGGCGCTGGGTGAGCCAGCGTGGCGGGGCGATGGAGAACACCGCGCTGGCCCGCGCCCTGGTACGCGAGCGCCACCCGGCCGCCTCGCTCGCGGCGTATCGCACGGCGCTGCGGCTGGGCGCGCGCGACTCGCTGCGGCTGGAGATGGCCTCGGCCGCGCTGGAGGCAGACTCGCCCTCGGTGGCGGCCGTGGCGCTGGGAGGGTGGCTGGAGCGCCACCCGGCCGACCGCGCCACGCGGCTGCAGCGAGCCCGGGCGCTGGCGTGGGCGAAGGACTACCCCGCCGCCTCGGCCGAGTACGCGCGGGTGCTGGAGGGGCGCGACGACGCGGCCGTGCGCTACGAGCTGGCCGAGGCGCAGACCTGGGCGGGCGACTCGCTGGGCGCCCGCGCCTCGCTGGAGCGGGTGCTGGGCGCCGAGCCGCGGAACGCGCGCGCCTGGCGGCTGCTGGGCGACCTGGACCGCTGGGCCGGGCGCTGGTCCGCCTCGCTCGCCAGCTACGAACGCGCCCAGGCGATCGACCCGTCGCTGGAGGGGATCGGCGAGGCGGTGGCGGAAGACCGCGCCGGGGTGCTGCGGCTTCGGCAGGCGCGCGTCGCCGGGATCCCCGCCGCCACCGCGCGGGCCGAGGGGATGGGCGACAGCGAGGGCTTCCGCTACAGCGCCCTCGAGGGCGTACGCGCCTGGGTGCGCGAGGAAGACCTGGCCACCCTCGCCGTCCGCGCCCGCGTGGAGCGGGTTGCCGGCGCCGGGCCCGCCAACCAGGGGGGCGAGGGCGTGGCCGTGGGGGTCGACGCGTCGCGGCCGGTCTCCCGCACCCTGCGCGCCTCCGCCTCGGCGGGCGCCGAGGCGATCGAGGGCGACGTGCGCCCGGCGCTCGCCGCGCAGCTGGCGTGGAGCGGCCAGGGTGGCGCCGCCGCCGCGCTCCGCGTGGTGACGGAGCCCGCCGTGCGGCGCACGGCGACGGCCGCGGCGGTGGAGGCGGGGGTGGTCTCCAGCCGCGTGGAGGCATCGGGCGCGGCACGGGTGGGCGGGGTGACGGTGGATGGCGCCGCCACGGCCGAGCGGCTGGGCGCCCGCGCGGGGAGCACGGAGCGGGTGGACGCCTCGGTGGCCGCCACGCGCGCGCTCACCCCGGCCCTCCGCGTCTCCCTCTCCGCGTCGGGGCTGACCACGCGCGGCGCGTCGCCGGTGGTGGAGGGGCGCACGCTGTACTGGAGCCCGCGCGCCTACCTGCAGGCGCAGGCGGGCGCCGCGCTGCGCCACCGCGTGAGCCAGGCGCTGGAGCTGGAGGTGCGCGCCGCGCCCGGCGTGGCCTGGGTCGACGAGCGGGCCGCCGCCCAGCGCTTCGGTGGCGGCGGCCTTCTCCCCGCGCTCAGCGCGGGGGGCGAGGCACGCTACGGCACCGGCGCGTGGGGGGTGGTGGGCGCGGTGGACTGGAGCGGGGTGGGGGTCGACGGCTACCGCTCGACCACCGTGCGCCTGGGCGCCACCCGCGCCGTGAAGGTGCGGTGAGCGGCGGGCGGCACGCGGCCGCGGTGGCCGGGATCGCGGTGGCGCTGGCGGGGCTCGCCCTGCTGGTGCTGGCCGTGGGCGCCTCGCTGCGCCTCCCCGAGCACGCGCAGGCCGGGCTGGTGCGGGGGACGGTCGTCCTCTTCTTCGCCTTCATGTTCCTGCTGGTGCTGCGCTACCTGTCGCTCCTCTGGCTGGGGTACCTGCACTTCGTGCACGACGGCGTTCCCGAGGGGCACGAGGACGGCGACTACACCCCGCCGGTCAGCATCATCGTTCCCGCGTACAACGAGGGGCGGATCGTGGCCGCGTCGATCCGCTCGCTGCTGGGGCAGCGCTACCCGCGCTTCGAGGTGCTGGTGGTGGACGACGGGAGCACCGACGACACCTACGCGCAGGCCTCGGCGTTCGCCGGACGGCAGGGCGGGGTGACGGTGCGGGTGGTGAGCAAGGCCAACTCGGGGAAGGCCGGCGCGCTCAACACCGGGATCTCGCTGGCCCGCTACCCGTTCGTGCTCTGCGTGGACGGCGACTCGCGGCTCTCCGAGAACACGCTCCGGCGGATGGCGCGCCACTTCCGCGATCCCGACGTGGCGGCCGTCGCGGGGAACGTGAAGGTGGTGAACCGCATCGGCTTCTGGGCGCGGCTGCAGGCGCTGGAGTACATCGAGGGGCACAACATGGCGCGGCGCGCGCAGGGCTTCATGCGCGCGGTGAACATCATCCCCGGGCCGGTGGGGATGTTCCGCCGCGACACGGTGCAGCGGCTGGGCGGCTACGACACCGACACCTTCGCCGAGGACGCCGACCTGACGCTGAAGATCCTGGCGGCCGGGTGGCGGGTGGAGTACGACGACGCGGCGCTGGCCTGGACCGAGGCGCCCGAGACGCTGGACGCGCTGATCAAGCAGCGCTACCGCTGGACGCGCGGGATCCTGCAGGCGCTGCGCAAGCAGAAGCGGGTGCTCACGTCGCCCCAGAGCTTCAGCACCTGGCTGTCGGTGGTGATGATGATCTTCGAGGCGCTGCTCTGGCCGGCCATGAACGTGGCGGGGAGCATCTTCTTCGTCACCATCGCGGTGGCGTTCGGCGCCAGCGCGCACCTGCTGGCGTGGTGGGGGCTGCTCACCCTGCTCGACCTGTCGGCCGCGCTCTACACCGTGGCGGTGGAGCGCGAGGACCTGCGGCTGGTGCCGCTCGCGGTGGCCTACCGCTTCGTGTTCGTGCTGCTGATCGACGTGGCCAAGCTGTTCGCCACCGTCGAGGAGTTCATGCACGTGGAGATGAGCTGGGGAAAGCTCGAACGACTGGGGAGAATCTGAGATGGACATCGTACAGCTGGTGGTGGTGGCGATGGTGCTCACGATCCTGGCCACGCTGGTGCTGGCCACGGTGAGCTACGGCGCCTTCAAGGTGCGGCAGCGCCGCGTTCCCGGCGACGCGCGCGGCACGGCCGACGCCGCGCCGCTCTTCTTCGAGCGCGTGCGCTTCGTGGCGCGCGACGGCGCCGCCAAGTAGCCCATGCGCCTTTCCCCGCGCGCCACCGTGGCGGCGTTCTCCCTGGCGGTGATCGCCGGGGTGGCCGGGCTGAGCGCGGCCGTGTGGCGCTCGCTGGCCGATACCGCGCAGGAGATGGCGGGCGCCGAGAACAGCAGCGACTACGTGGCGCCGGGCGAGATCCCCACCGTGCTGGCGCCGCCCTCGCTGGCCGGGGTGCGCGCCTCCGTCTGGGCCGACCCGCGCAACGCGCCGCAGCGCGCCCCCGGCGGCTACGATGCCGAGGTGGCCCGCTGGCGCGCATGGCTGGCCGACGCCGGGGCCACGGTGGTGGACCCGCGCCAGGCCGAGGTGCTGGTGATGCCGTACGCCTCGTGCCTGGGCCTGGCCGAGCGCGAGCGGATCGCCGCGCACCTGCGCGCCGGGCGGGGGGTGGTGACGGTGGGGATGCTGGGCGCGCGCAACGAGAACTGCCACCCGCTCCCCGACACGCTGCTGTACGCGCTGGCGGGGCGGGGGCGCAACGCGGTGGCCCCGGTCCCCCGCGCGCCGAAGACTTCGTACTACGGCGTGATCCTGGGCGAGACGGCGCTCAGCGCCGGGCTCCCTCCCGGCTCGCGCTTCGAGGTGCGCGCGGCCGACCAGGTCACCTTCCGCGACCCCGGCCGCGCGGTGTTCTGGACGAACTACTATCGCGAGCCGGTGCGGACGGGGGGGAAGGACCACTTCGACGCGGCGGTGGTGCGCTCGCGCGTGGGCGCCGGGCGGGTGGTGGCCTTCGGCTTCGGGATGGCGCACGTGGTGCCCGGGTGGAGCGAGGAGGTGGCGCGGCGCCTGGCGATGAACGCGGTGCGCTGGGCGGCGGGGAAGCCGGCGGTGCAGCTGGCGGCGTGGCCGGGGGGGAAGCTGGCCGCCGCCGTGGTCGCCCAGGACGTGGAGGCCGACTACCGCAACGCCGCCGGCGCGGTGGACGTGCTGCGCGCCGAGAAGATCCCGGCGACGTTCTTCGTGGTCGGCCGCCTGGCCGGCCGCGACCGGCGCACCACGGCGCGGCTGCGTGACTACGGCGAGATCGGCACCCACACCTTCGATCACGTGGCGCTGGACGCGCGCACCGGCGGCGCGCTGCTGGGCAGCCTGCGCCGCTCGCGCGACGACGCGGCGTCGCTGGCCGGGCGCCCCGTGCGCGGGCTGCGCCCGCCGGCCGAGCGCTTCAACCTGGAAACGCTGCGGGCATGGGCGAGCGTGGGGGGCGACTACGTGTTCGCCGCCAACAACGTGCGTGCCGCCGGGCCGGAGCTGGTGCCGCTGGGCCGCGACACGCTGGTGCTCCTGGCGCGGGTGGTGGACGACGATTTCGCGGTGCTGGAGCGCGCCGGCGTTCGCGACCGGGGCACCATGTCGCGCAACCTGCTGCGCGAGCTCGACGAGGTGATCGCCGAGCGCGGGCTGTACATGTTCAGCTACCACTCGCACCTCTTCGCGCGCCCGGACCTGCGCCCCGTGCTGCGGTCGCTGGCCGAGGCGCTGCGGGCCACGCCGCAGGTGTGGGTGGCGCAGGCGGGTGACGTGGCCACGTGGTGGCGCGCCCGCGCCGCCGTGCGCCTGACCCCCTCGGCCGATGGGCGGAGCGTGGCGGTGATGAACGGCGGCCGCGCGGCGTTCACCGGCGGCGTGCTGGTGGTCGACCTTCCCTCGGGCGATCAGAAGCGGCTCACCCTGCCGTCGCTCGCCCCCGGCACCACGGTGAACGTCGCGATCCCGGCACGCTGAGCCGGCTCCCACACACGGCAGTCCGACGAGGCCGCGGAGCGAATCCGCGGCCTCTTCTCGTATGCTCTCGGCTGGATGATCGTCGCGGCCTTCTTCGTATCAGCGTCCCATCGCGCGTGGACGATCGTCCGGAGAGCACCGCAAGGCCGCGCCCGGTGGAGTGCATCGAAACGTTCGAAAGTGGACACCTGCGTATCTCTTCATCATCCGGATGCTGAATTTGCGTCGAGCGCGAGTCCAAACCTCATGAAAACCGTTCCTCGATGACGCAGTCGTGGTCGACGATGCCAGTGAGGGGAAGAAGTCCCTCCCGCGAACCACTGCGTCATCAGGGGATGGGATGATCGGTTCGGCGCACGGGTGGGAATCCGGGACGACCGGACACATATCGCCGCAACGGTTCGTTGTCGCCCTGCGATGCGATGTCGTCGGCGGACGAGATTGGTGGAGGAGATCGAGTCTCCCCCACGACGAACCCCCGCCGAGCGCGACCTTCCGGTTGGATTGGGGGGACGAGGAGCGGGGCGCCGGGGGAGTGTGCGTCGAGCGGCGAGGTGCGGGCGCGGATTCAGCGCGTGCGGCGGCGCTGCAAGAGGACGGTGTAGTGGCGGATGCGCTCCACGTAGTCGCGCGTCTCGGGGGAGAGGTGGCTCTTCCAGTCGCCGCCGTGCCTGCTCACCAGCGCCCAGACCTCGGGATAACCGGCGTTGTAGCTGGCGACCACCACGTCCAGCAGCTGCTGCTCGGTCAGCGGGGCGCCGTGATTCAGCTTCTGGCGCGCGGAATCGGCGTACATCCCCGGCCACTCCGGGGCCGTCCACGTGGCCTCCAGCAGCCTCAGCCAGATCGCCGCCGCCCGTGCCGCCACCCGCGGATCGAGCAGGTACTCGGTCGCGGGGCGCAGCTCGCCGCGCGCCACCCAGGCCCGCACCGAGTCGGCCGGCGCGGGCGCGGCGTGGAAGCGGGCGTCGCGGCGCCATCCACGCACCTCGGGGCACATCCACCCCGTCAGCGAGTCGGCGCGGGTGATCACCCGCATGTCGCTGTCGGCGTGGAAGGTGATCTGCGCGTAGCCCAGCGCGGCCTGGCTGCTCACCGCGCGCGGATCGAGCCCGCTCTCCTTCACCAGCAGCGCCGCGACCAACGCCGGGTTGATGCCCAGCCGCGGCTCGGCCCCCCAGCGCTCCAGCAGCGGCATCACCCGCCGCCGGAACGCCCGGTACGCCGCCGTGTCGACCGCCGCGGTCCCCGGGCGCACCACGCGCGGCGAGGCCACGTCGTCGGCGTTGCGGAAGGCATCGGGGCCGGGGTCGGCCAGCGCCAGCGACCCCGCCGCGTGGAACCAGGGAAGCGCCGGATCGGCTTCGCCCAGCGCCGCCGTGGGGACGGCGGCCGGGTAGCGCGCGTACGGGCAGTCGTCCGTGCGCGGCGCCGCCCCCGGCTGCGCGCACGCGGCCGTGGCGAGCGCCAGCGCGCACGCCACCGCCGCCACGCAAGCGAGCACCGGCCGGGCCACGGGGCCCGGCCGGTGCGCGATCGTGCGCGGGGACGATCCCCCGGTCACCGGTACTTCGCCATGTGCGCCTTCACCACCGCGCCCTGCGCCGAGGGCGTGCCGCTCCAGTCGGTGATCAGCGCGGCGAACGAGCAGAGCAGGTCCGCCCGGTCGGCCGGCGGGGCGTACCACGCCCAGCTGATCCAGTGGATGTTCTTCTGGTCGGCATAGTTCATCACCCACTCGTAGTACTGCGCGCCGCAGTTGTTGGTGCCGAACTCGCCGATCATCACCGGCACCTTCGCCGTCAGGTAGCCGAAGTCGCGGTCCCACGCGGCGGGCTGCTTCTCGGGCCAGTCGTACACGTGCGTGCCGTAGATCACGTTGTACCCGTTCAGCAGGTGCGTGCCGGCCTGGCTCATGTCGTACCCCCAGTTCAGGCCGTTCACGATCACCAGGTTCTGCGCCCCGGTGGAGCGCACCGCGTCGTACAGCTGCTGGTAGCCGGCGGTCATGTAGCCGTCGCCGCTGGGCCCGCCGTTCAGCCAGGTGTCCCAGCTGATGTCGTGCGGCTCGTTGTACAGCTCGAAGAGCACGCGCCCGTCGCCCTTGTAGCGCGCCGCCACTTCCTTCCAGAACTGGATTCCGTGGTTGGCGTCGGCCATCCGCTCCAGCCGGTACGCCTTGTTGGTGGGGTCGCCCCGATCGCTGAAGTGCATGTCGATCACCACGTCGAGCCCCTGGCTGTGGGCGCGCGCGATCGCCGAATCGACCTGCGTGGGGTAGCCGGGATCGTAGTGCGAGGCCGTCTTCACCCAGTACGCCGGGTTGAGCGGAATACGCACGATGTTGGAGCCCCACGAGCGGATGTTGGCGAAGTCCTGCCGGGCCATCGTCGGGTCGAACAGCCGGTCGTCACCGGTGGGCCAGCTCTCCAGCCCCGAGCGCGCCAGCCCCACGAAGCGGTGCGGCGCGCAGGTGCGCGTGTCTACGATCGTGGGCCCCGCGGCAGCGAGCCCGCCCGGCGCCGCCGTCACCGCCGAGGCCGTGAGCGACACGCTGCTGGGCGTGCGGCTGTGCAGCGACGCCTGCAGCGCGTGGCTCCCGGCGCCCGCCAGCGTCCACTGCTGCTGCACCCGCGCCATCCCCTGTGCGTCGGCCTGGATCCGCGCCGGTGTCTTGCCGCCGCCGGCGGTCACGTTCAGGTACACCCAGGCGTTGGGCACCGCGTTCCCCGACGCGTCGGTCACCTTCAGCTGGATCGGCGCCAGCAGCCCGCACCCGGCGGCGGTGGCCTGCGCGTTCCCGCCCACCAGCGCCAGCGCCGCCTCGCTCCCCCAGGCCCCCGTGGCCGCGAAGGAGACCGGGGCGGCGCTCGTGCCGGCCAGGGTGGCGCGGACGGCGTTGGTCCCCTCCTGGCCGCCCAGCGTCCAGTGGGTCCACGCCACGCCGTTGGCGTCGGTCGTCGCCTGCGCGGGCGCCACCGAGCCGTTGCCGCCGGTGACCTCGAAGGTCACCGCGGTGTTGGCCATCGCGGCCCCGGCGGCGGTGGTCACGCGCACGCCCACCGAGTCGTCCAGCGCGTACCCCGGCGCCCCGCTGAACTGCGTGGGGCTCGCCGGCGCCAGCACCGGCGTGGTGCCCGGGCCCACCGGGCCGCCGGTCCCGCCGCCCCCGCCACCATCTCCACCGCACGCCGCGAGGCTCATCGCCACCACGGCGATCGTCGCGCGCCCGGCAAGGCGGGGCGGGGCAATCCTCAGCTTCATGATCCGTTTTCGTTGGGGGGCGCCGACAGCTCCGCGCCCGGTTCCCGAATCCACTCCGATCGAGCGGCCAAGGGAAGGCAACTACTGTACCAGGAAACGGTTGCAGTTCATCGGAGGAACAGTTGTCTGCAGCCCGGGTCAGCCTTCGCGCGCATGGGCCGCGTCGCCGGTCGGGTCCGGGGACCCGCACGCGCGGCGCAAGGGACGGGTGGCGGATCCCACCGGCGTCAACACGATCCCGCCTGGTTCAGCGGGGGGATCACCGGTTCCTCCCGCGGGAGTGCCACCGGCTCTTTCAAGGCCGACGTGACAGGAGACACGGGGTGTGTGTCATGGGAGATGGACATCGGCGCGGCCGCGCGGCCGCGCGCTCCGATCGCCGGCATCCGGTCGCCGGTCGCCGGCGCGGCCGGCCATGGGACACGAGGTGACGCGGGGTGGCGCCCGGTCGTCCCCCCCGTACACCGACAAAACGGGGCGGGGATGAGCGAGGCGGGATCGCGATACGTCCTTCTGGTGGACGGGCTGGACGAGCAGCGGGAGATCTATCGCACCATCCTGCTGCACGCCGGGTTCAAGGTGCTGGAGGCGGGGGATGGCGAGACGGCGGTGGACCTGGCCCGCACCCACCTCCCCGACGTGGTTCTGCTCGACATCTTGCTCCCGCGGCTGGACGGCTTCGGCGTGATCCGGCAGATGCGTTCGGATCCGCGCACCCGCCGCATCCCCATCCTCCTTCTCACCGCCACCCTCCTCCCGGACGACGACGGCGGGGGATACGACGAGTTCCTGGCCAAGCCCGTGAAGCCGCGCGACGCGCTCGCGGCGGTCCATCGCCATCTCGCCGTGGCGGGGCGGTAGACGGGCGGGCACCCTCGGATGGATGCCCGCCCGCTCTCGTTCGCCTCCATCCGTCCAACACCCTCGCGTCCCGCTGGCGCCTGTCATCTCCCGGATCACGCGGTGCGTGGGGAGATTCCGGAGAGGGGGGATGAACAGCCGCCCGGCGCCCCGTCAAGCCGTTGACCGGCACCCCCGCCGACCCCATTCTTAAACGCGGGATTCACCAGCATTTCCAGCAGTGTGCCAGGAGACACCCGTGCAGGCGATAGAGATGGAAACGGACACCGCGGCGCGGCTCGGGGAGATCGCCGCCACGGTGGAGGCGGGGGGGCGCATCACGGCCGCCGACGCGGCGGTGCTCTGGCACCACGCGAGCGACGACGAGATGAAGCGCCTGGCGCAGCTCGTCCGCGGGCGCTACCACCAGCCGGACCGCGCCACCTACATGGTGATGCGCATCATCAACTACACCAACGTGTGCGTGGCGCAGTGCGACTACTGCGCCTTCTACGTCCTTCCCAACCAGGAAGGCGGCTACGTGCTCACGCGTGACGACGTGTTCGCCAAGATCGACGACCTGCTGCGCGCGGGGGGCGACCTGGTGGGCTTCAACGGCGGCTTCAACCCCAGGCTGCCGCTGCACTACTATGCCGACCTGTTCGCCGCCGTGCGCGAGCGCTACGGCGACAACGTGGAGTTCTACGCGCTGACCATCGCCGAGTTCATGTACCTGGCCGACCGGGCCGACCTGAGCTACCTGGACGCCGCGCTGCGGCTGAAGGAGGCTGGGGTGCACTGGATCACCGGTGGTGGCAGCGAGATCCTGACCGAGGACTTCCGGAAGCGCCACGCCAAGTTCAAGTACACCGTCGCCCAGTACTTCCAGGCGCAGCGCGCCATCGTGGACGCGGGGATGCGCACCACCGCGACCATGGTGATCGGCTTCGACGAGACGCTGGACGAGCGGCTGGAGCACCTGCAGCGCACCCGCGACTTCCAGGACGGCTGCATCGCCGACGGGCACACGGGGCTCTTCTCCTTCCTCTGCTGGACGTACAAGCCGTACGGCACGCCGCTGGGGGGGATGGAGATCACGCCGCGCGCGTACTGGAGGCACATGGCGCTCAGCCGCATCTTCCTGGACAACGTGAAGCACTTCCGCACCAGCGTGCTCACGCAGAACGAGGAGGCGTTCCGCGCGCTGGAGTACGGCGCCGACGATTTCGACCTGCCGATCGAAGACGAGGTGACGCAGAAGGCCGGCGCGCGCGTGGACACGGACCTGGACCGGCTGCTGGCCGTTCCGCGCGCGCTGGGGTATACGGTGGAGTACCGCCACGCCGAGCGCCCGCCCGCGCTCGCCGCGGCCTGACCGCACCCGCAGGCGATCATTCGCGGTTCGAACACGTGAGCCTGAAGGACATCATCCTGGACCTGTTCGGCCCCGCTCCGGAGCCGGACAGGCCCGATCCCCGCCCGGCGCCGCGCCCCCGCAAGCCCCAGCCCGTGGGAACGCCGCTGCGCCCGGTTCCGGCGGTGGACGTGGTGGACGCGGCCCCTCCCGCTCCCGCCGGCCGCGGCGAGCACGAGCTGCTGGCGCTGCTCCGCAAGCATGGCGCGCCCTACCGCCGGGTGGCGTTCACCAACAACCGCCGCACCATGATCAGCGTGGGCCGCGATCCCACGCTGATCCGCATGAACCACTCGTTCGCCACCGCCGACGAGGGGATCCTGGCCGAGGTGGCCGTGCTCTACACCCCCGGCGTGAAGCCGCGGCGCAAGGCACAGGCGAAAGCGGTGGTGCAGGCGTTCATCAACGCGCTTCCGCTAGAGAGCGCGCCGCCGCCTCGCGCGCGCGCCCGCCGCGCGCACCCGGGCGACCGCGTTCACGTGGAGCGGATGCAGGCCGAGTTCGACCGGATCAACCGGGAGCGGTTCGGCGGGCGGCTGCCACGTGTGCCCATCCACCTGAGCCGGGTGATGCGGCGCCGCAACGGCCACTTCAGCAGCCACCCGCTGGAGATCGTGATCAGCTGGAAGCTGTGCGTGCACGGCGAGGAGGGGCAGGCCGAGGAGACCATGCGCCACGAGATGATCCACCTGTGGCAGTACATCGAGGGCGCGCCGGTGGACCACGGCCCCGCCTTCCGCCGCATGGCGCACCGGCTGGACGTGCACCCCCGCGCCACCCGCCCCGTGAAGTGGAAGCGGACACGCCCCACCTGACGCTCGGCCCGCCGCCGCGCGCATCCCGCGCATCGGCCTCATCCCCATCTCCATGGCGCCGCCGATGCCCCATCGCCGGTCCGCCCGCCCGATCGACCGCACGACGCTACCGCCGCGCCGGCTCCTGGCCGCCGCGGCGTTCGCGCTGCTCGCCGGCTGCGGCGAGGCCGTGGCCGTGGTCAAGCCGCCGCCGGACGTGACGCTCACCGCGCTCCCGCTGGGGACGCCGTTCACCCCCGCCGCGGCGTACGCGCGCAACGTGTGGGACATGCAGCGCTTCGGCGGGGTGATCTTCCTGGGCCACGGCGACAGCATCGACAACTGGGGGCCGATCCCCATCTGGTCGCTCGACCCGGCCACGGGCGCGCTGGCGAGCGTGTTCACCACCAGCGAGGAGCAGGTGGATGCCTTCCGCGTGATCGGCGGCACGCTCTACGTTCCCGGCCACGATCCGCGCGACGATTTCAGCTTCGGCAACTTCTACCGGCTGGACGCGGGCGGCTGGGTGAAGCGGCGCGCCATCCCCTTCGGCCTGCACACCTTCGACCTGCGCGCGCACGACGGCCTCCTCTTCGCCGCGCTCGGCGCCGACAGCGTTCCCGGCCACGTGACGCTGCGCGTCTCCGCCGACGGCGGAGCCACCTGGAGCCCCGCGGCGGACGACGTGCTGGGGCGCGTGTACGACCTGTTCGAGCTGAACGGCACGCTGTACGGGGCGCCCGCGCTCTGGCCCGGCAACCCCGCCGAGGAGCACCGCATTCTCCGCTGGAACGGCACGCGCTTCGTGCGGACGGACGCCGAGCTCGATGCGGTCTACCTGGGGATCCACGGCCCGCGCCAGACGCGGATGGTGCGGCCCACGGAGTTCGGCGGCGCGCTGGTGTACGGCGTCGCCCTGGGCAGCTTCGACTGGAGCCCCGTGGCGCTGGCGATCTCGCGTGACGGGCGCGCCGCCACGCGCGTCACCCTTCCGGACGCCGCGGCCCTGCCGTACGACCTGCTGGTGCGCGGCGGCACGCTGTACGTGCTCACCGGCACCCGGCAGGCGGACGGAAGCTCGACGGTCCGCGTCTATCAGACGGCGGACCTGGCCCGGTGGACCGAGCTCTTCCACCTGGCCGCCCCCACCTTCGCGCGTTCGTTCGAGGAGAACGGCGGCGACTTCTTCCTGGGGCTGGGGTGCGATCACGACCGGCCCGTGCCCGCCTCCGGCACGCTGCTGCGCGTCTCCCGCGCGAGCTACGCCCACTGACGCGGCACCATCCAACGACCCTGCTGGAAGCGATGATTCGACCGATCGGCCTCTCCCGTCGCACGATGCACCTCGCCGCCGCCGCGCTGGCGCTCGCCCTGGGCGCCTGCTCGGGCGATGGCACGGGCGGCGTGCGGCCGGACCCCGGCTACCGCACCGCGCAGCCTGCCCTGGCCGTGGGGCTGAATGGCGCCACCGCGTCCGCCATCCTGAGCGTGGGCGACACGCTCCCCGGCGGCTTCGTGTTCCCGCCGGTGCCGGATGGGCTGGGCGGGTACACCGAGGGCGCCAACGTGGTGCTGTTCAGCAGCCACGAGCTGGGCGTGAACGGCGTCCCCGCGACGGCGGGCGGCACCCTGTTCGGCGGCGCGCGCGTGAGCCGGCTGGTGCTGGACCGGCAGAGCGTGACGGTGCTCGGCGGCGCGTACGCGGTCGACGCGGCGGCGGGCTACCGCAACCTCTGCTCGGCCACCTGGGCCGATGCGCCGGTAGGGCTACCGGGCGGCTGGTTCCTGGCGGGCGAAGAAGCGACCGGGGCGGGGAAGGACGGGATGCAGATCGCCGTCGGCAGGGCCGGGCAGGTGGTGGAGATGCCGTGGATCGGGCGCTTCGGGCACGAGAACCTGGTGGCGATCCCGGGGTTCGCGGGAAAGGTGGTGCTGGCGGGGATGGACGACACGCGGGGCCGGAGCGAGCTCTACCTCTACGTGGCCGCCAACGAGACGGGGGTGATCACGGGGCAGGGAACGCTCTACGTCTTCGCGTCCGCGCAGGCGGCGAACGTGGGCGAGCTGTCGGCGGGGGAGGCGATCGACGGCCGGTTCGTGGCCATCCCCAACGCGGCGGCGCTCTCGTCGGCGCAGCTGCAGGCGGCGGCGGACGCGGCGGGCGCGCTGCACTTCGTGGGGGTGGAGGACGGCGACTACAATCGGCGTCCGGGGAGCTCGCCGGCGCTGTACTTCGTCGACACGGGATCGGCGACGGTCCCCACGTCCGGCGCGCCGTGGGATCCGTACGGCTCCATCTACCGGATGGAGCTCCAGGCGGCGGACCCCACCAGCGCGCGGCTCACGCTGCTGGCGCGCTCGGCGGGCCCCGCGAGCGGCTGGGCATCGCCCGACAACGTGGGGACCAGCGCGCGCTCGCTGATGGTGCAGGAAGACCCCGCGCACCCGGCCTGGGCGCGCGCCCCGCGGATCTACCGGTTTCCGCTCTTCTCGGCGACGAATCTGGGCGCGCCGCTGGCCGTGGCCGAGGTGCAGAGCAGCTGCATCTACCCCAACGGCTGCTGGGAGAGCAGCGGGATCGTGGATGCGTCGAGCTGGTTCGGCGAGGGGATGTGGCTCTTCGACGTGCAGGCCCACACGCGGCCCGAGCCGCGCCTGGGCATCGCCGGCGAGAGCGGGCAGCTGCTGGCGCTGCGGGTGCCGGGGAGCTGAGCGGAGTCGCGGGAGAGGTTGCCCCGGCGAGCACGGCTGGCCCGGGCGGATGAATCCGCGGCAACGACTACACGAAGTCCGCCTTCGCGCCGCCTTCGCGGACCGCTGGCGATGGCGCGTCCGCGGCTCGGCGGCGCGGCTGGAGATCCGTGTTCGGGAGGGCCGGGGGTGAATCCGCGGCAACGACACGCGAGGTCCGGCTTCGCGGACGACTGGCGATGGCGCGTCCGCGGCGAAGCGGCGCGCCATCGTCTTTTCGGCGGGTGAAGAAAGGGGCGGCGCGTTCCCGTCACCGGGCGCCGAAGCCGACGGGGCGGTTGGGAGTGCCGCCGCTCAGGCGATGGAGGATCGGCGGGATCTCGGCCGGGAGCTCGCGGGCCAGGTAGCCGATGCGGCCGCTGGCGGCGGCGAGGGCGTTGCCTGCCTCGCCGTGCAGGTACACGGCCCACGCGGCGGCGCACAGCGGGTCAGCGCCGCGCGCGAGGAGGCCGCCCACGATCCCCGCCAGCACGTCGCCCGATCCGGAGGTCGCCAGCCCCACGCCGCCGCCGGTGTAGACGTACGCCTCGCCCTCGGGCCCGGCGATGAAGGTCTCCGGCCCCTTGAGCGCCACCACGCACCCCAGCTCGTCCGCCGCGTGGCGGGCGATGGCGAGCGGATCGCGCTCCACCTCGTCCTTCTCCACCCCCAGGATCGTCGCCATCTCGCCGGCGTGCGGGGTGATCACCGCGCGTCCCTCGAACCGCAGCAGCGCGTCCGGGTTCTCGGCCAGGTACGGGAACGCGCCCGCGTCCAGCGCCACCGCGCAGCCATCCACCGCCGCGAGCAGGGCGCGCGTCACGGCGGTGGCGCTCGCCTCGTCGATCATCCCCGGCCCCAGCACCAGCGCGTCCAGCCGCGCCGCCAGCTTCGCCACCTCGTCGCCCGCGGACGGGTCGATCGCGCCCGAGCCGCTCTCGCGGATGCCGAACACGCGCGCCTCGGGGATGGCGATGCCGATCGCGACGGCGACGGATTCGACCGTGGCGAGCCGCAGCTTTCCGGCGCCGGCGCGGAGGGCGGCGGTGGCGGCCAGCAGCACCCCACCCGGGTTCTCGCGCTCGCCGCCGACGATCAGGATGCGGCCGCGCTCCTCCTTGCTCCCGCTCTCGTCCGGCTCCGGCAGCGGGATCTGCCGCAGCGTGGCGGGCGTCAGCTCCACGGCGTCCGCGGCGCTCATGCGGCGCCTCCCGCGTGGATGGCCGAGGCCTGTGCGGCGTCGGACGGCCGCCCTCCCCCGGCCCCTCCCCCCGCTGCGCGGAGGGCGGGTAGAACCGCAACGGACGCGCGCACGACGACTTTCCCGCGCTCCAGAAGGAAGTGCTCCCCCTCCCCCGCGGAGCGCGGCGAGGGGGCCGTGGGGAGGGGGCCGCCCGCCGCGCGCGCCGCCGCCCGCCGTCCGCCACAGATCGTCATCATCCGCATCATCGCGCTCACTTGGCCCCCACGGGTACGTCCTGCGCGGCGGTGACCTCGGCGCCGGATTCCACCAGCGGCGCCACGAAGTTGAACAGCTGCAGCTCCATCTTCCCCCATCGCCCCGCCCGCGGGTTGAACTCGTACGAGGTGACGCCGCAGTTGGGCACGGCGTGCACGCGGTCGATCTCCAGCACCTGCTCCTCGGTCATGCACTCCAGCAGGTAGCGTAGGCAGAGCACCACCACCTCGTGGCAGACGATGAGCACGCGCTCGCGGCTGTAGTGCAGGTTGATGGTGTCGAGCATGCTGCGCAGCCGCAGGATCACGTCGGCCCAGCTCTCGCCGCCGGGTGGGCGATGGTAGAACTTGCCCAGGAGCCGTCGCTGCTCGAACTGCTCGGGATAGCGCTGCTGCACGCCCAGCGCGGTGAGCCGGTCCAGGATCCCGAACTCGCGCTCGCGCAGCCGCTCGTCGATCACCAGCGCCTCGTCCGGATCGTCCGAGCCGCCGTGGCGGCAGATGATCTCGGCCGTGCGCTGCGCCCGCACGTACGGCGAGGTGAGCACCACCGTGGGCCGCTCCTCGTCCGGGAGCGACGCGAACCAGCGGCCGAGCGCCGTCGCCTGCTCCTCGCCGACCGCGCTCAGCGGCACGTCCACGTCGCGCGTGGCGATCCCCACGGTGGGGAGCCCCGCCTGCCGCGCCTCCGCCGCCGCCACGTTCCCCGCGCTCTCGCCGTGCCGCACGATCCACAGCACGTCCGGCCACCGCTGCCGCTGCTCCGCCATCCGCGTCCCCTCCTCCCGGGCTGTTGCGTGTCGGGCGAGCGTGGGGTCAAGAGGCGTACCAGAGGCGGCGAAGACGGCGGTCGGGGCGATGAGGCAGGCATTGTCGAATGCCTCGGGGGGCTCCCCCGGCATGCGCCGACGCGTGATCCGCCGCATCGAACCGCCCGGCGAATCACCCATCCTCTTCCCTGCTGCACGATACCTCCGCAATCCTCACCGCTTGTCCCGCGCGCCGGATCTTCGTATTCCCCCTGTGTGCCGCGCGGGGCGACCGACGCGGGGGGACGACATCGATCGGGGAGAATTGCCGTGGATCTGGAGCTGAGGGGGAAGCGCGCGCTGGTGACGGGGTCCACCGGCGGGATCGGGTACGCGGCGGCGCGGGCGCTGGCGGCCGAAGGCGCGGCCGTGATCGTGAACGGGCGCACGCAGGAGCGGGTGGACCAGGCGGTGAGCCGCATCCGCGAGTCGGTGCCGGATGCCGGGGTGCGCGGCGTGGCGGCGGACCTGGGCTCGCTCGCCGGGTGCGACGCGCTGGCCGACGCCGCGGGCGAGGTCGACATCCTGGTCAACAACGTCGGCATCTTCCAGCCGCTGCCGTTCGACCAGATCCCCGACGGGGACTGGCTCCGCTTCTACGAGACCAACGTGCTGAGCGGCGTCCGCCTGTCGCGCCGCGTCCTTCCGGGGATGCGCGAGCGCGACTGGGGGCGCATCGTCTTCGTCAGCAGCGAATCGGCCGTGCAGATCCCCAGCGAGATGATCCACTACGGCGTGACCAAGACGGCGCAGCTCGCCGTGGCGCGCGGGCTGGCCGAGACCACCGCCGGCACCGGGATCACCGTCAACTCCGTGCTCCCGGGGCCCACCGCCAGCGAGGGCGTGGGCACCTTCGTGCGCGAGATGGCGGAGGCGCGGGGCATGACCTTCGAGGCGATGGAGGCCGAGTTCTTCCAGCACGCGCGCCCGTCGTCGCTCCTCCGCCGCTTCGCCACGCCCGACGAGGTGGCGGCGATGATCGCGTACGTGTGCAGCGGCCGCGCGTCGGCCACCAACGGGGCGGCGCTGCGGGTGGATGGCGGCGTGGTGCGGAGCATCCTGTGAGCGCGGCCATCCCGGTGCCCCCGCTCTGGCGCGCGCTCACGCAGGCCGAGCGGCTGGCCGAGCTCTCGGGCGACGACGCGTCGCGGAAGGAGGCGCCGCTGCGGCGCGACGTGCGCTCGCTCGGCATCCTGCTGGGGCGCGTGGTGCGCGAGCAGGAGGGCGACGACCTCTACGCCGCCGTCGAGGAGCTGCGCCAGCTGCTGATCCGCAGCCGCGGCGGCGACGCGGCCGACGACGCATCCCCATCCACCGAACCGGCTTCGGGAGACGAGGGGACCGCGCGCGCCGCCCGCATCGTGGAGCGGTTGGGGGTGGAGCAGGCGTACGGGCTGACCAAGGCGTTCTCCATCTACTTCGAGCTCACCAACCTGGCCGAGACCGCGCACCGCGGCCGCCGCCGCCGCGCCGCCGCGCTCCATCCGGACCAGCCGCCGCAGCCCGGCACCTTCCACGGCACCCTCCTCCGCCTCCGCGACGCCGGCCTGGGCGCGGGCGAGGTGGTGCGCCGGCTGGGGGAGATCGGCATCGTCCCCGTGTTCACCGCGCACCCGACGGAGGTGGCGCGGCGCACGGTGCTCTTCAAGCGCGCCCGCATCGCCCGCGCGCTGGAGCGGCTCGACCGGCTCCCGCTGACCGACGCCGAGGCCGCGCGCCAGGAAGCCGCCATCGCCGCCGAGATCACCGCGCTCTGGCAGACCGACGAGGTGCGCCGCAGCCGCCCGTCGGTGCGCGACGAGATCCAGATGGGGCTCGACTACTACCGCCGCGTGCTGATCGAGACGGTGCCCGGCCTCTACGGCGAGCTGGCCGAGGGCGTGCGGCAGGCCTATGGCGAAGAGGTGCCGGCGGGCGCGTTGCCGCGGGTGGTGCGCTTCGGCAGCTGGATCGGCGGCGACCGCGACGGCAACCCGTACGTGACGCCCGACGTGACCCGCGACGCGCTGCAGCTGGCGCGCGAGACCATCCTGGACCGCTACGTGGCCGCGCTGGAGCAGGTGGTGGAGCGGCTGAGCACCTCCACGCTGCAGACACCGGCGAGCGACGCGCTTCGCGCCGCGCTGGAGCGGTACGCGGCGACGGGATCGACGCTGGACCCCTTCCCCGAGCGCCGCGCGCAGACCGAGCTGTACCGCCGCTTCCTGGGCTACGTGGGCGCGCGCCTGCGCCTGGGGCGCGACGACGCGCGTCACCCCGACGCGTACCCGCACGCGCGTGACTTCGCGGCGGACCTCCGCCTGGTCCGCGACAGCCTGGGCGAGAACCGCGGCGAGCGGCTGGCGGCGATGCTGATCGACCCGCTGCTGCGGCAGGTGGAGACCTTCGGCTTCCACCTCCACACGCTGGACGTGCGCCAGCACGCGCGCCTCCACGCCGCCGCGCGCGCCGAGCTGCTCGGCCCCTCGTCCGCCGACGGGTCGGCGCTCCCGGCGCCGCCCAGCGACGAGACGCGGATGGTGCTCGACACGCTGCGCGCCGTGGCGGAGCTCAAGCTCGCCTATCCCCCCGAGGCGATCCAGACGTACGTGATCAGCGGCGCCACCGGCGTGGACGACGTGCTCACCGTGGTTCGCCTGGCGGAGGCGTGTGGCGTGCGCGTGGCGGCCGAGGGCGACGATCCGGGGCTGATGCCGGTGCCGCTCTTCGAATCGATCGAGGACCTGCGCGCCTGCCCCGAGATCTGCCGCGAGCTGTGGACGCGCGAGGATTACCGGCGGCTGCTGGACAGCTGGGGGCGTCGGCAGGAGGTGATGCTGGGGTATTCCGACAGCAACAAGGACGGCGGAATGCTCACCAGCACCTGGGAGATCTACAAGGCCCACCGCGCGCTGCACCAGGTCGCGCGCGAGACCGGCGTCACCCTGCGCCTCTTCCACGGCCGCGGCGGCACCGTGGGCCGGGGCGGCGGGCCCACGCACCGGGCCATCACCAGCCAGCCGCCCGGCGCCTTCACCGGCCAGCTGCGCCTGACCGAGCAGGGCGAGGTGCTGAACTGGAAGTACAGCGACACCGTGCTCGCCGAGCGCAACCTGGAGCTGATGGTGGCCGCCGCGCTCCACGCGCTCGCCGAGCCCGCGGCCGCCGACCCCGCGCGCGCGGCGGTGTGGGACGAGGCGATGGAGGCGATGAGCGCCGACGCGTTCGCCTTCTACCGCGAGAAGGTGGCCGAGAACCCGGACATCCTCCCCTACTTCGAGGAGGGGACGCCGGTGGCCGAGCTGGAGCACGCGCGCATCGGCTCGCGCCCCAGCAAGCGCGGCAAGAGCACGGGACTGGGCGACCTCCGCGCGATCCCCTGGGTGTTCGGGTGGATGCAGAGCCGGCACGTGCTCCCCGCCTGGTTCGGCGTGGGCCACGCGCTGGAGCGCTTCGCCGCCCGCGGCGCCGCCGAGGCCGCGCTGCTCGGGGAGATGACGCGCACCTTTCCGCTCTTCAACGACCTGGTGCGCAACGTGGAAGTCGGCCTGGCCAAGGCCGATCTCTCCATCGCCCGCCGCTACGCCGGGCTGGTGGAGGACGAGGCGCTGCGCGAGCGCGTGTTCGGGATGATCGAGGAAGAGTTCGCGCGGACGCGCGACGCCGTGCTGCGCATCACCGGGCAGACGCGGCTGCTGGAGGAGAACCCGGTGCTGGCGCGCTCCATCCGCCTCCGCAACCCGTACGTCGACCCGATGAGCCTGATCCAGGTCGACCTCCTGCGCCGCAAGCGCGCCGGCGAGGAGAGCGACGCGCTCAACTACGCCCTCGCCGCCACCATCAACGGGATCTCCGCGGGGCTCCGCAACACGGGGTGAGGTCCTCCCGTCGTCTCGCTGGCGGCGGGAGGAGGCGAGACGATGCCTCGAACGACGAACGGCTCCCTCCGCGATCCCGCGGAGGGAGCCGTTCGCGCTTCACGATCACGTCAGAAGCCCGGTGCCGGGGTGCCGGTGGTCGGCGCCACGTCGGCGCTGCCGCCGCCGTTGCCGTCGCCCGGGCGCGTTCCCGGCCGCGTTCCCGGCACGAAGAAGCGGTAGGGGAGCGTCTTGGTGACGGAGCCGGCCGTCACGATCAGCGTGGGCTCGCCGGCGCCGAGCGCCTTGATGTAGACGGTGGCGTGCAGCGCGTCGCGCGAGCTGACCGAGGTGATCTCCAGCAGGTCCGGCCGGTCGGTGGTGAACGAGAGCGAGGAGCCGTTGGTCACCGGCTGCCCGTTCACCCCGTTGGCCGAGGCGTAGAGCTGCGTCGTCTCGCCGATGTCGAGCCAGGTGCGGCCCACGCTGAAGTTGATCGACTGCACGTCGCCCCCGGAGATGGCGACCGCCGTGAACGTCACGCTCGCGCCGCCGCCCGTGACGGTGAGCGTCTGCGTTCCCACGGTGGGACCCAGCACCCACGAGGCCACGGCGTAGCCGGGGCCGTCGGTGACCGAGCGCGGCGCCGAGACCGTTCCGCCGTTCGAGGCGGTGAAGGTCAGGGGAACGTCGGCGACGCCGTTGCCATTGGAGTCGACCGCGCGGATGGAGATTCCCAGCGGCACGTTGTGCCCCGGGAGCGCGACCTGGTTGTCACCGCTGTTCTTCTGCAGTGTGATCACCGGCAGCGGCTTGGTGGCGGTGGCGAAGAACCCCACCGTCGGGCCGCCCGGCACCGTGGCCGTGACCGCCTGCGTCCCCACCACGTTCCCCAGCGTCCACTGCGTGGAGGCGACGCCGTTGGCGTTGGTGACCACCAGCTCGGGGTTCACGGTGCCGCTGCCGGAGGAGGGGATGAACTTGACGCCGACGCCCGGCACGGGCGCGCCGGCGTTGTTGGTGACCCGCACCACCAGCGGCTGCGGGAGCGTGGTCCCCACCGTGGCCGTCTGGCCGCTCCCCGTGGGGCCCAGCACCATGAGCATGGCCGCGGCGGTGAACGACACCGGGGCGGTTCCCGGCCCCGCCGCCGTCACGGTCTGCGTGCCGGTGCCGGTGCCCAGCGTCCAGTGGGCGGCCACGGTGCCGTCGGCGCCGGTCACGCCGGCCATCGGCGTCACGCTCCCGCCGCCGGTGGACACCGCCCAGGAGACCGGCACCCCGGCGAGCGGCGCGCCGGTGCTGCTGGTGGCCTTCAGCACCAGCGGCGCGGCGAGCGGCTGTCCCGGCGGCGCCGCCTGCGCGGTGCCGCCCGTCGCGGCCAGCACCGGCGCCGGGCCGGTGACGCTGACGTTCACCACGGTGGTGATGGCGCGCGAGGCGATGGTGATGCTCGCCGGGCCGCCGTAGGAGCCCATCGTCCAGATGGCGCGGGCGGTCCCGTCGGCGCGGGTGTTCGCCTCCACCGCCGAGAGGGTGCCGCCGCCGCTGGTGATCGTCCACTTCAACGGCACGCCCGCGGCGGGGCGGCCGCGCGTGTCCAGCGCCTGCACCACCACGGGCGAGCGCAGGGGCGTGTCCGCCAATCCCTTCTGCCCCGTGCCGACCAGCACGTTCAGTGCGGCGGCGCTGGGCGCCGTGATCCCCGGCGAGGCCCCGGCGGGTGTGCGGCGGTCCATCTGGGTGGGAACGTCGCGGCCGCACGCGGCCAGCAGGGGAAGCACCAACACCGGCAGCAGCAGCCGCCAGAACCGAGGAGCAGCCATTCGAAGCCTCGCGCACCAGGAGCGTGGACGGAACCGGCGGAAACGCCGGAACATCCGCGGCTCCCCGCAACCGCCGGACCAGGAGAGGTGCGGCATTCAGGGGGCGGTCCGAGGGTGGCAAAACGAGCCGGCGGCTGGCTCGCCGGGCCGGAGACCGGCGGCCGCGGCGGGCGCGCGCGGAGGCGCGGAGCGACGGAGGAGAACGGCAGGGAGTGTGGATGACGCCGTCGGCCTCGCGGGCCTGTCATCCCGGGGAGCCGCCGCACCTAACCCTGCTCCGCGCAGGCGCTTGGCGGCGGCGAAGGATCCAGGGCGTACGCGCGAGCGACGGGGCGTCCGCCGCTCGCGCGCCGGTCGCGGATCGTGCGGCGCCGGCCGCGGAGTGGCCGGCTTGGGGACGGGATCGTGGGGATCTGTGGAAGATCAGTAATCCAGTACGCGACCATTACCCGCGGCGCGGAGGGTGATCTCCCTGGCGGCCCCGCGCGCCTCGGCGGCGCGGATGTCCAGGCGCAGCTGGCGCGCCTGCGACTCGAGCCGCTTGAGCTCGTCGGCATCGTGGGTGGGCTGGATGAGGAGCCGCGCGATCTGCTTCGCCACCGCCGCGAGCTCCTCGTGTAGCTTCGAAATCTCCGGATCGCCCGCTGCCATCCACCCCTCCGTGCAGGAAACCTGTGCGCGCCGCTCGCCGATCCGCCGGGCCGGCAGATCTCGCGGGGACGTAAGGTTCTGCTCCCGACACGATTTTGGAAAGGGTTGCGCCTCTCGAAAGACGTCGTGCGACGGTTTCCAGCGTTTCAGCGCCGATTTCGGGAGCTTCGGTCCGGCGCCTCCCGAGCATTCCGCCCACCCGCCACAACCTGCTGCCACCGATGCGATTGGAGCAGTTCTCCCCTCCCCCCGCGGAGCGCGGGAGAGGGAGCCGGGGAGGGGGGCGCCTCCGCATGCGCCAGCGTACATCCCTCGTCCTCCACCCCGATCCACCTGTCCGCTTTCCCGCGCGTCCTACCGTACGCGCAGGCCGATCCCCGCGCCCAGCAGCGTGATCGCGTCGCCGCGAAAGCTGGGGAGGAGCGAGGCGCGCAGCGAGAAGACCGGCGTCACCCGCCGCGCGGCGGCGACGGCGAGATCGAGCCGGCTGGTGAGCCCCGCCACGGTGCCGTCGTCGTCGGGCGCGAACACGGCGGGGCCGGCCAGGATCCGCACGCCCGCATCCGCCGACTCCCAGCCGGCCAGCACGGCGGCGGAGCTGAAGAGCGGGAAGTCCGCCCGGCACCCGCCGCCGTCGGGCGTGATCACGCACAGGTCGTCGGTGCGGACGACCGCGCCCTGCACCGTGCCCGACACCCCGGCAATGAAGCCGCCGGCGGAGGCGGAGTGGAGGCTCACGGCCGCGAGCGCATCGGCCAGCGGCCCCGAGCGGGACCCGGCCTGGGGGCCGCCGCGCCCCGTGCCGACGCCGAGGGTAGCCTGGAGCGAGACTCCGCCCTGCGCGCGGACGGGAGCGCTGGCGAGTGCCAGCGCGCTCGCGAGGAGCGTGGCGGCGACGATCCGCTGCGGATTGATCATCATCGGGAGAGGGTGGGAGCATCGTTGTACACCGGCCGGAAAAGCGTTCGGCCGCCGTCGAACGTCAACGATCGAAGCGGCCGCTCACGGACAGCCCTCCATCTCCCGAAAACGACGAAGGAGGCGGCGGAGCATGAAGTCCGCGCCTCCTTCCATCGTTCGCCGGGCGATCCGCGGATGCGCGTCAGTCCGGCCGCACCACGGCGAGCGCAACCTTCAGCAGCGCCGACGTCACCACGCCGGTCGCCAGGCCGGTCGCGGCCTTGCTGCTGGTGAAGCCGGGCTGGTGCCAGAGGAGCGGCGCGAAGCTGCTGGCCGCGCGCGCCGTGATGCGGGGGATGGACGGATGCACGCTGCCGCCGCAGCCCCGGTCGGCGATCGGCTCCAGCGCGGCCTCCACCAGGCGCGCGCCGCCGGTGGCGGTGGCGCAGCGCACCGGGTGCGCCGACACGCCCAGCAGCGCCGCCACGCCATGCCGCACGGTCAGCGAGATCGCGGCCTTCCCCTCGCTCGCGGCGAACCGGCGGCCCATCCCGTCGCTGTCCTCGTTCCACCCCTCGGGCTTGTCGCGCAGCTGGGCGTAGACGGCGGTGGCCGCGTGCTCGCCCCACCCGTACGGCCTGGCGGCGTCGTGCAGGAAGTCGTCGAAGCGGCCGCGCTGGACCGGCGCCGTCGAGGGGACCTCGCTCACCTGCTGCGCGGCGAGCGGATGTACGTATGCGAATGCGGCCACCGCGAGCGCGGCGCCTGCCAGGGCGAAAGGTTTCATGGGAGCGCTGGACCGTCCGAGAGTGTGGGAACCCGGTGCGCACCGGGCGGGACAAAGAAACTTCGCGAGGCGTACGGGCGAGCCACACGGTTGGATTCACCGCCGCGGTGGGCGATGAGCGGAGCATGGGGCGCGGCGCGCCTCGCGCGGAGGCGCGCGCCACGTCCACATTCTGCGAGAAATCGAGCCCGGACGCAAGCATCTCATCGCACGCGCCAGCCGATCGTGGCCACCGGTGTTCCAGGACACGAACACGGAAGCACGGAGGAGCACGGAGCCACGGTTCAACTCCGCGGTTCTCCGGGGCTCCGTGCTCCGCCGTGACTCCCTGTTCATTTCTTCGTTGCCGCCGGTCACCCGCTCAGCCGCCGAGCCACTCCGCGATCTCCTCGACCCGCGTGAACACCTCGTCCGGCGCCTGCGCCCGCAGCGCCTGAGCGGTGGTGTACCCCCACGTCACCGCGCCGAACGGGATCGCCTCGGCGCGCGCGGCGTGCAGGTCGCGGATCTCGTCGCCGATGCAGAGCGCGTCGGCGGGGCGGGCGCCGGCGGCGCGCAGCACCTTGCGCAGCCTGGGCCGCTTGCCGAACAGCCCGGCGCCGCACTCCAGGTGGCGAATGCGCCCGAAGCTGCGCTCGCCCAGCACGCGGCGAACGTTCTCGGCCGAGTTGGAGGTGACCAGCGCGATCGACACGCCCGCGTCGTCGAGCCGCGCCAGCATCTCGTGCACGCCGGGGAAGACGGCGATCGCACCGATCTCGCGGTTCATCCGCGCGCGGAAGTCGCGGGCGATCAGCGGCATCTTCCAGAACGGCACGCCCAGGTGGCGGATGATGTGGCGCGCGTCGTGGCCGCGCAGCATCTCCAGCTCCTCCGGCCCGAGCTGCCGGAAGCGGAACCGCTCGGCCACCTGGTTGAACACGCCCATGAACCACCCCAGCGAGTCCGCCAGCGTGCCGTCGAAATCGAAGATCGCCACCCTGTACGGCATCCCGCCTCGTTGGATGAAACGCGAACGTCCCGGACCGCCGATCGGCCCGCGAGCGAGGCCGGAGGATCCATCCCGCGCGTGAATCTACCGCCCGCCGCAACACCGCGTCTCCCGCGCGCGGACGGACCGTACGATGCGGCAAGGTGGAGGAACGCCGCGGCGTCTGCTACATGATAGCGTACCTGTTTTCACCTGCTAACATCAAGCGGGAACCATACTTGCGCCGGGGGGTGAAAACATCAGTGGGCTGGCCGCCGCACCTGCTGGAGCAGACCGGCGCGCCATGTTATCGTTCCTGGCTGGAGAGAAGAATCGTGCAGAAGACCACCCGCATCGCCCTGCTGGCCGCCGCCGCGCTGGCGCTCCCCGCCGCCGCGTCGGCGCAGCAGACCACCCCGGCCCCGGCGCAGCCCGCCGCCCCGGCGCAGGCCGCCCCCGCCAACGAGGCCGCGCAGCTCCAGCAGAAGCTGGGCGCGCTGCAGCAGCGGGCGATGCAGGACCCGTCGCTCAAGGCCGCCACCGACAGCTTCAACGCCGTGGTGCAGGCCGGGATGGCCAAGCTCGACCCGCAGGCCCCCACCAAGGTGGCGCGCGCCGCGGCCATCGCCAACGACGTGGCCGCCGCCCGCGCCGCCAACGACAACGCGCGGCTCAACGCGCTCGCCACCGAGGCCAACGGCCTGCAGAGCTACTTCGCCAGCCTCCGCCAGCGCGCCATCGCGCTCCCCGAGGTGGCCACCGCGCGGCAGGCCTACGTCGCGCGCCTGTTCGAGAAGATGAAGGAGTACGATCCGCAGGCCCAGACCTACGTCGACCGCCTGACCCAGCTCAGCTCCGGCGGCTGATCGCGATCGATCGGCCGATGTGAAACGAAGCGCGGCGCCGGAAACCCCGGCGCCGCGCTTTGCCCGTTCAGCAGGTGCCGGGCCCTGGATCTGCCGGCCTTCAGTGCTTCTTGCATTTATCGCTGCAATGCTCGCTACACGCTTCGCTGCCGCAAGGCTCCGAACAGGCGTCCGAACCTCCCAATGCATGACGTCGTTTCACATCCATCCCAAATGTTTGCGCAACGGAAAACGTTTCGACTTGAAGCGCACCGACATCCAACGCGAGCTTCTGCATTTCTACCTCCCGAATGGGCGGCTGAGTTGGGACGTGGCTGACCCCGGCCTTTCCTCAGTAAGCGCTGACGTTTAGACAAAGTCAAGCGACTTGCATCCGCGCGACCAGGGTGCCCGGCACGTCGAGTGAGGCCCGACTCTCCAGCCTTGCGGCTACGATGTCGGATTTCGCCCCGCCCTCACACCATCACGTCGTCCACGTAGCAGTAGCTCCAGTTCTCCCCCGGCTCGGCGGAGCGGACGATGGGGTGTTCGGTGGCGTGGAAGTGCTTGGTGGCGTGCTTGTTGGGCGACGAGTCGCAGCAGCCGACGTGGCCGCAGGTGCGGCACATCCGCAGGTGGACCCACCAGCTTCCGCTCTTGAGGCACTCCTCGCACCCGTCGGTGTTCGGCTTCACGTCGTGGATCTGGTCGGTATGCGTGCACGCACGGCTCATCTGCTCTCCTCGTGGTCCCCGTTGGATTGGAATCCCGCCCCTCACGATGCACCCGCCGCCGCCCCGCGGCAATCCCCGTCTCACCCCAGTCGGAAGCGGAACGGACGAAGCGAGGCGATACCCCCTCCGCGCCCGTTCCTCCGCTCCTCCGTGTGAGCCCGCGGTTGCGGTCGAACTATGCCGCCGCCATCGCCGGCTCCTGCGCCGCCTCCGATGCCGGGCACGGCGCCAGCGCGTACCGCGGCAGCTTCATCACCAGCGTCTGCAGCCCCTCCGCGAACGTGGGGTGGATGAACTCGGTGTCCACGATCGTCCGCGCCGTCGCGCCCGCCTGCATCAGCACGGAAAAGACGTGCACCAGCTCCCCCGCCTGCGCCCCCACGATCGACACGCCCACGAAACGCTCCGTCTTTCGGTCCACCATCACCCGCAGCACGCCCGCCGGCACGTCGGCCTCCACCGCGCGGGCGATCCACTCGAACGGCATCTCCGCCACGTCGAAGTCGATTCCCTGCTCGCGCGCCTCCGCCTCGGTCAATCCCACGCGGCCGACCTGCGGATCGGTGAACATGGCGTAGGGAACGAGCCGTCCGCCGTGCCCGCCTTTCCGCCGCCCCACCAGGAGGTCGAAGAGGATGCGCCCGTCGTCCCACGCGCGATGGGTGAACTGCGGCCCGCCCGTGCAGTCGCCGATCGCGAACACCCCATCGGCCGAGGTGCGGAACCCCTCGTCCACGGTGATGAAGCCGCGGTCGTTCAGCTCCACCCCCGCCGCCTCGCACCCCAGGTCCGCCGTGTTGGGGATGCGCCCGGTGGCGACCAGCAGGTGCGAGCCCGCGACCTCCGACCCGTCCTCCAGCACCACGGCAATCCCTTCGCCGCGCCGCTCCACGCGCGCCGGCTTGCTCCCGGTGCGCACCTCGATCCCGTCCGCGCGGAACGCCTTCTCCATCGCGGCAGAGACGGCCGGGTCCTCGCGCCCCAGCAGCCGGGCGCCGGGGTCGATGATCGCCACCTCGCTCCCCAGCCGCCGGAACGCCTGCCCCAGCTCGCACCCGATGTATCCCCCGCCGATGCACACCAGCCGCGCCGGCAGCTCGCGAAGGGCGAAGACGGAGCCGTTCGTCAGATACGGCACCCCCTCCAGCCCGTCGATCCTGGGAACGGCGTGGCGCGTTCCAGGATCGACGG
>Ga0247773_1000143_pt1 | contig 34717 bp, 27 predicted proteins | sample UWRJL092311B6_FD_179934 | JGI IMG/M metagenome (GOLD analysis project Ga0247773, IMG submission 179934) | Plant litter microbial communities from Arlington Agricultural Research Station in Wisconsin, United States - UWRJ-L092-311B-6 | ecosystem: Environmental > Terrestrial > Plant litter >... | reverse complement strand
AGTTGCTGTTCTCCCCTTTCTCCCGCGCCCAGCGGGGGAGAGGGGCCGGGGGAGAGGGGCCCGCCCGGCGCTCGGATGATCTCCGCCGCCCCGCGCCGGCTCCCGGATCTCCCGCCGCCGGCCGCACCGTGTGGAGGCGGCCCCGCCACGACGATCCCCCCGCCCGAGCGGTCCCACGCCCACGCCGTCTCTCGCCTCCGCCGCCCGAAAGCCGTATCATCAGCCTTCCGGCCCCGTGCCCCGGCCGGCGCCGCGGCACCGTCCTCCACGGCCTCCGCAACCCCACCGTCACCCGAGATCCATGGGCCTGCTCGACGCTCTGCAGCGCGTATCCCAGTCGCCCACCAACCCGCAGGCCCCCGCCGCGCCGCGCACCTTCGACGTGGCCGACCTGTACCGCGGGCCGCTGGAAGCCGCGGCCGACGGGACCGCCCCCGGCGGGCCGCCGCTCGACGAGAAGCTGCGCCAGGCCTACTTCTGGATCGTCAACACGGCGATCATCAGCCCACACTACGACGTGGAGTTCAACGACGGGCCGCCGCAGTCGTTCGTGCTGGGCGACAGCCGCAGCCGGCTCACGCTCCCCTCGGCGCAGAGCTACTCCAGCTTCGTGCTGCTGCCGCTGCTCACCTTCGCCACGCGGCGCAAGTGCCTGTTCGTGGGCGGCCCCGGGCGCGGCAAGACCGCCAGCGCGCTGCTGATGGGCGTGATCGCCGGCTACCCCGTGCGCGAGGTGCGGCGCGCCATGCTGCACGGCCACCCGCAGATGACCGTGGCCGACCTGCTGGGCAACCCGCTCCCCGCCGACCTGGTGGCCGCGCAGCGCATCGAGGACATCCGCATCTCGTGGCGGACGTGGCTGGGGATGCGGGTCAAGATCATCGACGAGTACAACCGCATCCCCACCCGCACGCAGAGCGCCCTGCTCACCGTGATGGGCGACAACTACGCCGAGATCCTGAACCACGTGTACGAGTGCCCCGACGCCGCCTGGTACCTCACCGCCAACGACGAGCAGGGCGGCGGCACCTACCCGGTGATCGAGGCGCTGCGCGACCGCATCGACGTGATCGTGCAGGCGCTCGCCTTCAACCCGCGCTTCATGGCCGACCTGCTCGCGCGCATCGAGGAGAACGTGCGCCCCGAAGAGGTGGTGCCGCGGCAGATCGTGTTCACCGAGGCCGAGGTCGACCGGCTGCAGGACGAGATCCGCGCGGTGCCGGTGCCGGCCGAGGTGGGGCGGCGGCTGGAGTTCTTCACCAGCCAGTTCGAGTTCTGCGAGGTGGCCGCCGAGCAGTTCGAATACAAGACCAAGGACACCGCCCGCCTGGCCGGCGCCGAGTGGCACGCCGTCACCGCGCTGGAGACCGGCCGCGACCGCCTCAAGGACGTGGGCTGCCAGACGCGCAACGGCCTCTCCGTGCGCGTGCTCACCACGCTCTTCGTCTACGCCAAGGCGCTGGCCTACTTCCGCGGCAACCGCGTGGTGGAGCTGGAAGACCTGCGGCAGGTGCTCCCCTTCGTGCTGCACGACAAGCTCACCCCCGACCTGGACGCCCCTTTCTTCGCCGTGGCGGGGAACGAGATGTTCCGCACCGACCGGGTGGGGTGGCTGCGCCGCGTGTTCGACCTGTCGTGCGCCGACTACGACCGCCTCGACCTCGACCGCGACGACCCGGTCGCCCGCATGGCCGCCGAGTTCCGCCGCGGCCTCTCGGGCGTGACCGAGGCCGAGACGCGCGCCCGGCTGGCGGCGGTGGAGCGGCTGATCGGCGAGTGGGCCCGGGGACGCAAGCTCTACGGCCACCTCTACGACGACCTGCTGGTGCTCAAGTACCTGCACCAGCGCTACACCAACTACCTGCGCTGGCTGAAGACGCAGTAGATGGAGCCCACCCTCTCCCCCGCCTTCGCCGCCATCCTCCGCTCCGCGCGGGCCGAGCTCAACGCGCGCTTCGCCGAGGCGCGCCGCCAGCGCCCCGACCTGAGCGGCGCCGCCTTCGCCGCGTTCCTGCGCCACGCGGTGGACCCGCTCGTGGCCGCGGTCGAGCGCGTGCACCCCGACCGGGTGGCCGAGGTGGCGCTGGCCGCGTACGGGCTGGGGCTGGAGCTGGTGGGGCAGGGGCTGGCGGGGCCCAACGCACGCGACGCGTCGATCGACGAGGGGTGGCGGGCGGTGGCGCCCGCCGCCGCCGCGCTGGTCGCCGCCGCGCCCGAGCGGGTGCTGGCGGCGCTCGGCAACGCCCTGCACCAGCTCGCCGCCACCCCCGGCGCGCGGCCGGCGGAGTGGACCGCGGCGATGGCGGCGCTCGGCCCCCGCTGCGGCGATGCGGACACCTTCCTGCGCCTGGGACAGGTGGCCGCGTGGCGCGCGGGGATGGCGCACTTCCGCGCCGGCGCCCTGGCCGCGGCCGATGCGCTCCCCGTGCCGCTGGCGCTCGCCGCGCTGGGTGCCGGGCCCGCGCCCTGGGCCGAGGTGCGCGCGCGTCTGGCGGCGGACCCCTGGTTCGACCCCGCGCGCCCGTCGCCCGCGCCGGGGCCGCGGGTGGTGGCGCGCGCGGGCGCCTTCCGCGGCTTCGGCGGGCTGTTCACCGAGCCGCCCCTGGTGGCGGCCGAGGGCGAGCACTTCCTGGCCCGCAGCGGCGGCGAGGCGTGGCTGCTCACGGCCGACGCGTTCGGCGCCACCCTCCACCGCGCCACCCCCGGGGAGGGCGGCCTCGCGCCCCGGGCCTCGCTGCCGCCCGGTGTGCGGGTGCAGGGCACCACCGTGGCCGCCGGCGGCGCGCGGTGCGACGTGGCCGACCTGGGTACGGTGACCAGCGTGGCGGCGAACGACACGACGGTGGCGCTCACCTCGCCGTTCACCCACGCGGTGGTGCTGGTTGCCCTCGCCTGACGCGGTGACGGCGCCGGCGTCCACCACGCGCTTGCGCGAGCGGTGGGAGGCGGCGTGGCCCGAGGCGCTGGCCGCGTGGAGCCGCTTCACCCGGCTGCGCCCGCCCACGCTCTGCCTCTCGGCCGATGACGCCAGGCGCGAGGGGCTGACCGGCAGCTTCGCCATGATCCGCCTGCGGGACCAGGCGGTGGTGGTGAGCCTCCCCCAGGTGGCGGCCAGCGGGGTGGAGGCGTATGCGGTGGAGGTGCTGGCCCACGAGATCGGGCACCACGTGCTGGCGCCGGCCACCCTCACCGACCACGTGTGCATGATCGCGCGGATGCGCCGCGGGCTCCCCACGCTGGAGCGGCACGCGCCGACGGTGGCCAACCTCTACACCGACCTGCTGATCAACGACCGCCTGCAGCGCGGCGCCGGCCTGCGCATGGCCGGCGTCTACCACGCGCTGGCGGCCAGCCACCCGGGCGCGGGCGGCGCGGTGTGGGCGCTGTACATGCGCATCTACGAGCTGCTGTGGAGCCTGGAGCGCGGGTCGCTGGGCGGCGGGCCGACCGACGACCGGCTGGAGGGCGACGCGTGGCTGGGCGCGCGGCTGGTGCGCAGCTACGCCCGCGACTGGCTGGACGGCTCGGGGCGCTTCGCCTCCCTCCTCCTCCCCCACCTGCTCGAGGACGAGACGTCGGCCGCGATCATCGAGACGCTGCTGGACACGCGCGCCGCGGCGGCCGGCTCCAACCCGCCGGGGGTGGTGGACGAGGACCCCGGCGAGGCTGGGGGCGCCGTGCACCCCGCCGCCGACGCCGAGCTGGCCGGCCTCCCCGGCGACGACGGCGGGGCCCCGGCGGCGCCGCCGCTCGAGGCCGAGCGCAACCTCCCCGGCCGCGGCCAGGCACGCGAGCCCTTCCAGTACGGCGAGATCCTGCGCGGCGCCGGGCTCGACATCACCGACCACGAGGCGGCGGTGCGCTACTACCGCGAGCGCGCGCTGCCGCACCTGGTGCCCTTTCCCGGCCGGCCGGCGCCGCGGGCGGGCGACCCGCTTCCCGAGGGGCTGGAGCCGTGGGAGCTGGGCGACCCCCTCGACGCGGCCGACTGGCTGCAGTCGGTGCTGCTGAGCCCGCACGTGATCCCCGGGATGACCACGGTGCAGCGCGTGTGGGGGAGCACCGAGGCGCAGGAGCCCGCCCGCGTGCCGCTGGACCTCGACCTGTACGTGGACAGCTCGGGGTCGATGCCCAACCCGCAGCACTTCACCTCGTATCCGGCGCTGGCCGGCGCCATCCTCTGCCTGTCGGCGCTGCGGGCGGGGGCGCGGGTGCAGGCCACGCTGTGGAGCGGCGCGCGGCAGTTCACCACCACGCGCGGCTTCGTGCGCGACGAGCACGAGATCCTGGGCGTGCTCACCGGCTACTTCGGCGGCGGCACGGCGTTCCCCATCCACCTGCTGCGCGACACCTACCAGTCCAGGCGCGCGGACGCGCGGCCCGCCCACGTGCTGGTGATCTCGGACGACGGCGTCTCCACGATGTTCGACACGGACGAGCGCGGCGACGACGGCTGGGCGGTCGCGGCGGCGGCGCTGGCGCGCGCGGGCGGCGGGGGGAGCTTCGTGCTCAACCTCTCCGACGGGTGGGAGAGCTCTCCGCACGGGCCTTTCGCGGCCATCCGCCGCGCGCGCGACGAGCAGGGGTGGGCGGTGCACCGCGTCGCCTCGCTCGAAGAGCTGGTGGCGTTCGCCCGGTGGTTCAGCCGCCTGCGGTACGGCGGGGCCGATGCGGGGGGGCGCGCGTGATCGTCGTGTGGCGCGTGAGCGAGCGCTGCAACCTGGCCTGCCCGTTCTGCGCCTGCGACCGCCGCCTGCGCCGGCCGCGCGCCACGGCGGGTGCCGCGCAGGTGGCGGCGTTCGGCGCGGTGCTGGCCGAGTACCAGCGGCTCACGGGCGACGCCGTGCTGGTGAGCTGGCTGGGCGGCGAGCCGCTGCTGTGGCCGCCGCTGCGCGCGCTCACCGAACGCTTCGCCGGCGCGCTGGGGCTGCGCGTGAGCACCACCACCAACGGGACGCCGCTCGCCTCGGCCGCGGTGCGCGCGCACCTGCTGGAGCACTACCACGAGCTGACGGTGAGCGTGGACGGCATCGGCGCCGTGCACGACCGCCTGCGCGGCTGGCCGGGGGGCTTCGAGGTGCTGCGCGGGTCGGTGGCGGCGCTGGCGGGTGAGTGCCGGGCGTCGGGGCGCGGGCCCCGGCTGCGCGCCAACGTGGTGCTCACGCGCCACACGCTGGCCGGCTTCGAACGGCTTTGCCACGAGCTGGCGGGGTGGGGGATCGAGGAGATCACCTTCAACCAGCTCGGCGGCAACGACCGCCCCGAGTTCTTCGCGGCCAACCGGCTGCTCCCGGCGGATGCCGAGTGGCTGGGCGAGCACCTCCCCCGGCTCCGCGCGGAGCTGGCCGGGCGCGGCGTGCGGCTGGCCGGCGGCGCGGGCTACCTGCGCCGCATCCACGCCAGCACGCTCGACCGGCGCATCGCGGTGGACGATTGCCTCCCCGGCCAGCGGTTCCTCTTCATCGACGAGCGCGGCATGGCGTCGCCGTGCAGCTTCACGGCCGGCGTCTACGGCGTGCCGCTGGGCGAGATCGGCTCGGGCGAAGCGCTGCGGGAGCTGCCGGGCCGCTTCGCCAGCCTGCGGAGCCTGCACCGCTCGCCCGCGTGCGGCGACTGCCACGGCACCCACGTCTTCGAGAAGTTCTCGCCGGTGGCGCTGCAGTACGGCGGTGCCGCCCGGCAGGGAGCCGACGTGTTTCCGCCGCCTCTCCCGCGAGAGGAGCGCCACCCCGAAGGCGCCGGGGCACCCATCCCTGCCGTCGCGCTGATCCCGACCGCCGCTTGACGGCGGATCGGTCGCCGCGGGTGTGGGCGCAAGGCGGCCTGCCGCGCGCGGGTGTCGCGGGCGATGCACTGCGGCCGCCGGCAGCGACGGTGCTGCCGTCGATCGTCGATCTACGCGACGCCGCACGGTGTGTCGTCGCAGGCGCGAGCCCGCTCGCACCGTCCTCCGGAGGGGGACGCCGGAAGAAACCGAATTCGCAGTGGAGCGTCGATGGACCTCGAAGGCCCGATGCTGGAAACGCTGGTGCGGCGGCTGGCGGAAACGCCCGAAGACTTCCTGGCCGAGCCGCGCATAGGCACGGCGGGGCGGGTGCACACCGCGGCCGTGGTGGGCGACCTGCTGCGCGCGCTGGGCGGCCCGGCGCCCGGCGCGGAGCTGTCCCGCTTCGGCGGCGCCGACGCGAAGCTCGACCGCAACCGCCTTTCCGTCACCCTGGTGCTGTGCTGGCTGCTGGCCGACCAATGGTTCGTGCGCGCCGCGTTGCCGCTCGACCGGGTGCTGGCGCTGCTCGACGAGGCGCGGGAGCTGGCCGCGCACACCGCCGCCGCGAAGTTCGTGGCCGACGCCGACCGCCGCGAGGAGATGGCGCGGCTGGCACTGGCGCGGCTGGGCCGCCGCCCGGCGGGGGAGACGGTGGCGCAGGCGCAGGACCGGCTCACCACCCTGAGCGCCGCCGAGCGCAACCGCGTGCTGCGCGCCTCGCGCGCCGCCGAAGAGCGCGCCCGCGCCATCCGCGAGGCGCTGGTCCGCAAGGCCGCCGACGAGTCGGCCGACAAGTGGGGCCGCGAGTGAGCCCGGGCGCGGAGCCCTCCGTCGCCGACCAGTTCGCGTCCGCGGGCACGAGCGCGGATCCGCCCATGGGCGGCGCGGACGTGGATCCGTCCCCGGGCCATGCGGACGAATCCACCGGCGGCGGGGAGGGCGGGACCACCGACGCCGACCGGTACCCGACGCTGAGCGAGGAAGGGCGGCGGATGCTCCGGTTCCTCCGCGAGCACCCGCACGCCCCCATCTACCGCAACCAGAGCGGCAACCGCCTCACCGCCGCCGACGTCGAGCACGTGCGCGCCTTCGAGCGCGAGGTCGCGGAGGCCGAGGTGGGGTGGAGGCCGGGGGAGGCGCCGCCCTGGCTGGACGCGTTCGTGGAGCGCTGCTTCGCCGACACGCCGTTCTACCGCGCCTACGGCTCGCGTCCGCGCCACTTCCACGACGTTCCCACCGTCTCGCGCGCCGACCTGGAGCGCGACGTGGCCCGCTTCGTTCCCGACGGCGTGCCGCCCGGCCGGCTGATCAACTTCCGCACGAGCGGAACCACCGGGCACCCGCTGCTGCTGGCGTCGGTGCCCGTGGTGGCGGCCAGCTACCTCGCGTTCCTGAAGCGTGCGCTGCGGCGCTGGAAGGTGGAGCTCACCCACGGGCGCGGGGAGGTGGGCGTGGTGCTGGTGGGGTTCCAGCGGACGTGCTTCACCTACGTGTCGGTCACGCCGCACATGGACGAGTCGGGGCTGGCCAAGATCAACCTGCACCCCGGCGACTGGCGCGATCCCGACGACCGCGCGCGCTACCTGGACGCGCTGGCGCCCGAGGTGCTCGCCGGCGACCCGCTCTCCTTCTCCGCGCTCGCGGCGCTCCCGGTCACCGCGCGGCCGCGCGCCCTGATCTCCACCTCCATGGCGCTCCGGCCCGCGCTCCGCGGCCAGCTGGAGGAGCGCTTCGGCTGCCCCGTGCTCGACCTGTACTCCATGAACGAGGCCGGGCCCGTGGCCGTGTACGACGAGGCCGAGGGCGGCCACGTGCTCGTGCAGCACCGGCTGTACCTGGAGATTCTGGACGGGGACGGGCGGCCGGTGGCGCCGGGCGAGCGCGGTGAGGTGACGCTGACGGGCGGGTTCAACCCCTGCCTGCCGCTGCTGCGCTACCGCACCGGCGACCATGCGTCGCTGCGGCTGGCACCCGGGCGCGAGCCGGTGCTGGTGGGGCTGGAGGGCCGCCCGCCGGTGCGCTTCCGCACCTCGGCCGGCGAGTGGCTGAACAACATCGAGGTCACCCACGCGCTGAAGTCCTTCCCGCTCGCGCAGTTCACCCTGCACCAGCGCGCGGACGGCGGCCTGCGCTTCCGCTTCGGCGGCGGCGGCGACACGGGCGCGATCCGCGAGGCGCTCGTCGCGCTCTTCGGCGCGGGGCAGGGGATCGAGGTGGAAGCCGGCGGGCTGGACGACGGCAAGGTGGTGCAGTACACGTCCGACCTTCCCGGGGCGCGGCCATGAACCGGGTGGAGATCGCGGCGAACGTGTTCAGCGCCGCCTCGGTGCTGCTGGCGGGGCTCAACCGCATCCACAACTGGTGGCTGGGGATCGTGGCGTGCGTGCTGTTCGGCTGGGTCTTCTTCCAGGCCCGCCTCTATGCCGACGTCACCCTGCAGCTCTTCTTCATCGCCACCAACCTCGTCGGCTGGTGGAGCTGGGCGCGCGGCGGGAGCCAGGCGGCGGAGCTGCCCGTGCGGCGCACGCCCGCCGCCTCCCTCGTGGCGATGCTCGCGGCGGGCGCCGCGGTGACGGCGGGCTATGGCTGGTTGCTGCACCGCTTCACCAACGCCTATGCGCCGTTCGTCGACTCCACCGTGCTCGCCTTCAGCATCCTCGCGCAGCTCCTGCTGATGCGCCGCAAGCTGGAGACGTGGTGGTTCTGGCTGCTGGTCAACACCATCTCGGTGCCGCTCTACCTGTCGCGCGGGCTGACGCTCACGGCCGTGCTCTTCGCGGCCTTCTGGGTGAACGCGGCGGTGGCGCTGGTGCGCTGGCGGCGGCTGGTGCAGCCCGCGTGAGCAAGCGGTTCCGCCGCGGGCTTGTCGTCGGCAAGTTCGCGCCGCTGCACCGCGGCCACGAGCTGCTGATCAACCGTGCGATCGACGAGTGCCACGAGGTGGTGATCATCAGCTACCAGCGCCCCGAGCTGCCCGGCTACCCGGCCGAGTTGCGCGAACGCTGGCTCGAAGCGCTCTTTCCTCAAGCGACGCGGCTGGTGCTCACGAACGAGCGGCTTCGTCGACTCGTTCCCCCGGGCGCCGGCCCGGCCGAGGTGCCCGCCAACGACGCGCCCGCCACGGCCGACCGGCGGTTCTGCGGCTTCCTCTGCCAGCAGGTGCTGGGCGTGACCGTGGATGCCGTCTTCTCCAGCGAAGACTACGGCGAGGGCTTCGCCGAGGAGCTGACTCGCTACTTCCGCGAGCGCGATCCGTCCGCGTCCCCGGTCCAGCACGTGATGGTCGACCGTGCGCGGCTGCGGGTGCCCGTCTCCGGCACGCTGCTGCGCGCGGACGTGCACGCACACCGCGAGCTGCTGTCGCCCGCCGTCTACGCGTCGTTCGTGCGCCGCGTCTGCTTGCTGGGTGGCGAATCGACGGGGAAGACCACGCTGGCCGAGGCGCTGGCGCGGGAGCTGGGCACGCTCACCGTGCCCGAGTACGGGCGACAGGTGTGGACGGAGAAGGCCGGCGTGCTGGAGTTCGGCGACCTGGAGCACATCGGCCGCGTGCAGGTGCAGCGCGAGGAGGAAGCCGCGGGGCACGCGAACCGCTTCCTCTTCTGCGACACGTCGCCGCTGACCACGCTGTTCTTCAGCCGTCTGCTCTTCGGCCGCGCGGCGGCGGAGCTGGAGCGCTTGGCCGGGCGGCGCTACGACCTGACCCTGCTCTGCGCGCCCGACTTCGGCTTCGTGCAGGACGACATCCGCCACGGCGGCTCGTTCCGCCACGAGCAGCACGCGTGGTACCTCCGCGAGCTGGAGGGGCGGGGCATCCCCTACCTGCTCGTCACGGGATCGATCGAGGAGCGCGTGGCCCGCATCCGCCGGGCGCTGGATGCGGTGGATTGCGCGGAGCCGCGGGTGGAGTGAGGGGCGTTCCAGAGATGGAACGGGCGAGGACGAACAGAGTGCGCGTGAATGCCAAAGTCCCCTGCGTCGATGGTGATGCGGGGGCTTCCTTGTTCATGCCATTCCTGCGATCGACGTACCACCGCCCCGGAGCGGTCATCCTGGAAACGCCATTGCGCCGGGACCCTCCGTCTGGACCTGAGCTGAGCGGCGCCCGGAGAATCGGCACGGGTACGAAGGAACCACGGCCTGTCGTGTCGATGCGGAGCAGCGATCCAGCAAGTCGCCACGACCGATATTCTCGCTGTTTGTAGATTTTGGTGCGCGTCTTTAATGCCGTTTGTAATTGACCTGGGTGCTCCGATCATGTACACTGCGTATAAGTCTCGCACCCCGCTCGACGTCGACTCCCAGGGCCAACATTGCCGAGCGCATGACAATCCCCACCGAACCTCGTTTCCGGTCCGGCAAGTCGCCCCTTGCGGGGCGGCTGCTCTCCACGCCGCTCGTCCGGGGGCTCGCGGTGGGGCTCGTCGCGACCGGCGCCACGGTCCTGCTGCGGATGACGCTCGACCGCTGGCTGGGTTTCCAGGAGCCCCTGCTCTGGTTCATCGTCCCGGTCATGCTCGCGGCGTGGACCGGCGGCCGGCGGGCCGGGGTTGCCACCACGCTCCTGGCGGGGTGGGCCGGAACCCTGCTCTTCATCCATCCCCGCGGCCAGTTTCCCGTCACCGATCCGGGATCGATGTTCTGGTTCGGCACCTTCGTGTCCATCGGCGCGATGATCAGCGTGATCTGCGGGTCGATGCGCGACGCGCTGGCACAGTCGCGCGGCAGCCTGCAGGCTGCGAAAGAATCGGCCATGGCGCTGGAGCGGGAGATGGAAGCCCGCCGGCAGTCGGAAAGCTACTGGATGCAGATGGTGCGGCTGAACCTGATCGCCACGGGTGTGAGCGGGGTGGACGGCACCTTCCACGACGCGAACGACGCCCTGCTGGAACTGCTGGGCTACACGCGCGAAGAGCTCGCCGCCGGGCTGGTGCGCGGGAGCGACGTCACGCCGCCGGAGTACCTTTCGCTCGACCAGGACGCGGTCGCGCAGTGTCGCGAGGCGGGGGTGTGCCGGCCGTACGAGAAAGAGTACGTGGCGCGCGACGGCACGCGCGTGCCCGTGCTCATGCGGCTGGCGATGGTGCCCGCCTCGAACGACCGCGTGGTCCTGTACGCGGTGAACATGGCGCGCCAGAAGCAGGTGGAGGGCGACCTGCGCGCCAACGAGATGCGGCTGCGCCTGATCCTGGACACGGTGGCCGACCACGCGATCTACTCCGTGGACGCGGCGGGCATCATCACGTCGTGGAACAGCGGCGCGCAACGCGTCACCGGGTACGCCTCCGAAGAAGCGGTCGGGTCGCCGGTGGCCATGCTGTATCCGCCCGGCGACGGCGGAAGCGAGCGCGTGGCGGCGCACCTGGAGGCGGCGCGTGTTGGCGGCCGGGCGGAAGACGAAGGCTGGCGGGTGCGCCGCGACGGGACCCGGTTCTGGGCCAACGTGGTGACGGCCCCGCTCCACGACACCGACGGCGCGGTCACCGGCTTCGTCAAGATCACGCGCGACCTGACCGAGCGCCGCCGCGCCGGGGTGCTGATGCAGTCGCTGCTCGACAACGTGGCCGACGGCATCGTCCTGCTCGACGAGTGGGGCGTGATCGTGTCGTTCAGCCAGGGCGCCCAGCGGATGTTCGGCTACACGGAGGCCCGGGTGAAGGGCAAGACGATGGAGATGCTCCTGGCCGGGCGCGACCGGGAGGTCTACGCGGAATCACTGCGCGAATACCTGGAGACGGGCACGACCCGGCCGCTGGGCGTGCCGCGCGGCGTCAGCGGCGCGCGCAGCGACGGCCGCGCTTTCCCCGCCGAGCTGGTGGCAGGCGAGTTCTACCTCGACGGCAGGCGGCACTTCACCTGTATCATCCGCGACGTGACCGACCGCGACAAGCTGGAGGCGCAGCTTCGCCAGTCACAGAAGATGGAGGCGGTGGGCCGGCTGGCCGGCGGCGTCGCGCACGACTTCAACAACCTGCTCACCGTCATCAACGGCTACAGCGAGATGCTGCTGCTGGAGATGCCCCGGCCCAGCGAGGCCGCCGAGATGGTCCTCTCGATCGGCGAGGCCGGCGAGCAGGCCGCCGGCCTCACCCGGCAGCTGCTGGCGTTCAGCCGCCGTGCGGTGCTGGAGCCCCGCGTGCTGCACCTGAACGACGTGGTGCGCGACACCGAGCGCATGCTCGGCCGCGTCATCGGCGAGAACGTGATCCTGACCACGGTGCTGGCTCCCGACCTGTGGCACGTGCGCGTGGACGCGGGGCAGACCGCGCAGGTGCTGATGAACCTGGCCATCAACGCGCGCGATGCGATGGCGCTGGGCGGCAGCCTCACGCTGCAGACTTCGAACACCGTGCTCGACACCCGGCTCGCCGGCCAGAAGGTGGACGTGCCCGAGGGGCGCTACGTGCTGCTCACCGTGCACGACACGGGGCAGGGGATGACCGCCGAGGTCCAGTCGCACCTGTTCGAGCCGTTCTTCACCACCAAGGCGCCGGGCGAGGGCACGGGGCTGGGCCTCGCCACCGTGTACGGGATCGTCCGCCAGAGCGGCGGTCACATCGACGTCTACTCCGAGACGGGGGTCGGCACCACGTTCAAGATCTATCTCCCCGCCATTTTCGACGAAGCGGTGCAGACGCGCGTGGCGGCCGACGCGGCCCCCTCCGGCGGCACGGAGACCATCCTGCTGGTGGAAGACGAAGACCGGGTGCGCGAGGTGGCGCGCACGGCGCTCACCTCCTACGGGTACACGGTGCTGGCGGTGTCGGGTGGGCAGGCGGCGCTCGACATGCTGGCCGACTCGGCGCTGCACGTGGACCTGGTGGTCACCGACGTGATCATGCCCGGGCTGAGCGGCCCCGAGATGGCGCAGCGGGCGACGGAGCTGCGCCCGGACCTGCGCAGCCTGTTCGTGAGCGGCTACACCGACGACACCGTGGTGCGCCACGGTATTCTCACCGCCGAGATGGAGTTCCTGCAGAAGCCGTACACCCCGCGCTCCCTGGCCCGCAAGGTGCGCGAGGTGCTGGACGACCGACGCATCCGCACAACGCCGCGCTGACCGGCCCGACGAGGCCGCACGCAGGTCGATGAAGCCCGCGGCTCCGATACCACGTTGCTGGGAAGAGTTCTGGAATCGAGGCAATCTTCTCGTTGGTTTCTCCGGCGGGAGTTCGATTTCCAATCCAGAACTCCAGAACTCGAGAACTACGTTTCACACAGGGCCAACAGGAACAGCTGCAGTTCCCTGCTAGCCCTGTCGGCCCTGTGTGATCCCAGGTGGAGTTTGTGATCTCATAATCATCCAGAACTACGTTCGGTGATACCGGATGCCGCGATCGACTGTGCATCTGGAAGGGCCGCTACGGACGAATGTCACACGGAGCAGCGGAGGAAACGGAGGAAAGACAAGCAGTTCTCCGTTCCCTCCGTTCCCTCCGTTCCCTCCGTTCCCTCCGTTGCTCCGTGTGAGTTCGTCTTTGGAAGAATGCACAATCATTCCGCCAAATCGGTATGAGATGGTATGACGCATGGCCGGAAGACCAGAAGCCGCAAGCGGCGGGGCGCATCGGGCGCCCCGCCGCTTGCGGCTTTTCCTTGCCCAGAAGGCAGGTCTTGCTAGCGGTTGTCCAGCGCGATGCTGGAGAGCGCGTTCTGCACGGCGCGCGACTCGGTGAGGGCGTGCTCCAGGGCGTCGTACACGTCCTTCCAGCGCAGCACGAACATCGCGTCGGGCGCGCCGGAGAAGAGGGCGCTCGAGGCACGGTCGTAGATGGCGATCCCCTCCTCCGACATCCGCTCCATGGCCACGCGCTGCTCCACCACCACCTCGGGGTGCCCGAGCTGCGCCACCGACTGCTCGATGCACGCGGTGGCACGCATCAGCAGCTCCGAGAGCGCCAGCGTGGCCTCGCGGGTGTGGGTCAGGTGCACGTCCTGCACGCCGCGGGCGGTGTCGTGCAGCAGGCTCACCAGCCCGCCCAGCCGCGACGCCACCTGGTGCACGTCCTTGCGGTCGATGGGGGTGACCGTGGCCACGTCGATCTCGGCCACCAGCTCCTGCCGCGCCTCGGCCGACGCGTGCTCCACCTCGGTCATCTCGGCGAGCAGCTCGGTGTATGGATACGGCGCGGAGAAGATGCGGTGCAGGATGCCGGCGGCCCGCGACGCGGCGCCGGCCAGGTCGGCGAAGACCTCGTAGAAGTGCCGCGGACGGATGTGGGCCACGGAGGTACCGGATGCAGGGGGAGCGGCGGTGGGGCGGATCGCACCGCGGCGGGATGCTTCGATCGGGGCATCCACGCGCCGCGGACGAAAGGTAGATCGCACGGATGCACACGCCGCGCAATCCCCTCCCGCCGCCGCGCCGGGGAGAGGACGCGGAACGGTGCCGCGTCTCTCCCCTCCACGATGCCGCCCGGCCGCCCGGTGCCGTCCCAATGGGGCACGGGGCGCCGCCTAGCGGATCCTGGGCCCGGGCATCGTGCGGCCGTTCTGGATGAGCTGGAGGCGCGTGACCTTGCCGGCGGCGTCGCGCTCGAACTCGATGGTGGCGTCCACCTGCTGCACGGCGAAGCGCGTCTCGGTCTGCGGCACCAGCGTGAGCTCGTTCTGCCCCGTGGCGCGGGCGAGCAGCGTGGTGCCCTCGCGGCGGACGGTGATGATGAAGGTGGGCGCCAGCTCGTACTCGCCCACGAACGCGTCCAGCGCCTCGGGCGTCACCGCGACGCGGGCCGCGGGCGCGGCGGTGGCGGACTCGGGCGTCTCCGCCGTGCGCGGCACCACCTCCCCGGGGCCCAGGCGCGGCCGCATGCGCAGCCCCGTCACGCGGCCGCCGGCGCGCACGAACGTGAGCTGCGTGCCGCTGGCGAACGCGAACTCGTCGTTGCCCAGCGCGCGCAGCTCCTGCCGCGGCGCGCGCCCGCGCTGCGCGAAGAGGCGGGTGCCCTCGCGCGTGACCACGCGGGGCTCGCCCTGGTTGCGATACACGCCCACGTACTCGCTCAGCACGGCCTCGGGGACCGCCACCGCAGCGGCGGTCGCGGCCGGATCCACGCCCAGCACCCGCTCTGCGATGCGGGCCGACATCCTCGCGGGGTCGGCGAAGCTGCGCTCCACGTTGCTCAGCACGAACACCTGGAGCTTCGCCGAGGGGATCCACACCCCGTCGCTGCTGAAGCCGTCGATGTCGCCGCCGTGCTCCAGCGTAGGCTGCCCCGCCAGCCGGCTCACGAACCAGCCGTAGCCGTACCCCGCGCCGCGGCCGTCGGCCAGCCGGTAGGGCGTGAAGGCGCGGCGCCACGTCCCGGGCTTGAGCATCTGCCCCGCCGCCACGGCCTGCCCCCAGCGGAACAGGTCGTCCACGGTGGACACCAGCGCGCCCGCCGCGTAGGGGTGCGTCATGCTGATGTAGTCGGCGTTGGTGATCGCCCGTCCCGCGCCCATCGCGTAGCCGTGCGCGCGGCGGGGGATCAGCGCCGCATGCGTCTCCACCCGCGTGTCGCGCATCCCCAGCGGCTCGAAGATGCGGGTGCGCAGGTAGTCGGCGTAGGGCTGCCCGCTGACCTTTTCGATGATCGCGCCCAGCAGCGCGTAGCCGGAGTTGTTGTAGCGCCAGTCCTCGCCCGGCGCGAAATCCATCGGCTGGTCGCGGAAGACGGCGACGAGCTGCGCGGGCGTCACGTCGCTGCGCTGCAACGGCTGCCACGCGGGGATCGACGTGTAGCTGCGGATCCCCGAGGTGTGGGTGAGCAGGTGCTCCACGGTGATGTGGCGGCCGTGGGTGGGATAGTCGGGGAAGAACCTGGTGATCTCGTCGCCCAGCGACAGCTTTCCTTCGTCCACCAGCATCAGCACGCCCACGGCCGTGAACTGCTTGGTGATGGAGCCCAGCCGCAGCACGTTTTCCGGGCGCATGGGCACGCCCAGCTCCACGTCGGCCATGCCGTAGGCCTTGCGCATCAGCACGCGGCCGTCGCGCGCCACCAGCACCACGGCGCCCGGGCCGGCCGCCGGGTACGTGGCCGCGAACAGCGAGTCGACGGAGGCCAGCGACGGATCGACCGCCTGCGCCGCCGTCTGCGCCGCGGCGGGCGCGGCCGCCACGGTCTGCGCGGGGAGCGGCGGCGCGAGCGAGAGCAGCGCCGGCAGTAGAAGCATGCCGCGCATGCGAGTGGGGATCTGGATCATGACGATTTCTGTGAGGAAGGGTCTCAGCCGGTTGCCGCCTCTACGGCCGTGCGGCGGGCCGGGTTTCGGTGCGGTGGCGGATGATTCGGCATCGCTGCAGCCCACGCTCGCCGCGACCCCGAAGTGCCGCCGAGATACCGTGCACGCCGGGATTGCCTCGGGTCGCGATGCACGAAAGGTCTCACGCCAAGACTCCACCCCGCGTCCGACCCAGCCGGCGCGAAGCGCCCCAGGTCCCTCTCCCAGGTTGTTTGGGAGAGGGACAGCGCGAAGCGCAGGGTGAGGGCCCGCGGGGCCGGCAGCCCTCGCCGCCGTCGACGTAAGATACAATCCCGTCTTTCTGTCGTCTCCCCTGCTCCCAATCTGTTCCCCGTCCCGCCCGCCGCGTAAGATCCATCCCATGCCCAGCACCACCATCCTGGTGATCGACGACGAGCCGCAGATCCGCCGCGTGGTGCGCAACGCGCTGGAGAGCGACATCGTGCGCGTGATCGAGGCGGCCACGGGGCGCGAGGGGATCGACCTCGCCGCCGCCGAGCGCCCCGACCTGATCGTGCTGGACCTGGGCCTTCCCGACGTGGCCGGCGCCAGCGTGTGCGCCGAGCTGCGGCGCTGGTCGTCGGCGCCAATCGTGGTGCTCTCGGCCCGCCACTCCGAGCACGAGAAGGTGGCGCTGCTCGACGCCGGCGTGGACGACTACGTGACCAAGCCCTTCGGCACCGCCGAGCTGAAGGCCCGCGTGCGCGCCCAGCTGCGCCGGTCGCGCGCCGCCCCACCACCGGCCGACGAGGGGGCGGTGCGGGTGGGCGCGCTGGAGATCGACCTGGCGCGGCGAGTCCTTTCGCGCGACGGAACGGAAGTCCATCTCACGCCCACCGAGTGGGACCTGCTGCGCGCGTTCGTGGCCGGGGCGGGGCGCACCCTCACGCACGACCAGATCTTCCGCGCGGTGTGGGGGCGCGCCGGCGGGGGCGACCCGCAGGCGTACCTGCGCGTGCACGTGGCCAACCTGCGCCGGAAGCTGGAGGCCGACCCGGTGCGCCCCACGCTCATCGTCACCGAGCCCGGCGTGGGCTACCGCTTCCGCGCGCCGGGGTGAGGGCCGGCGCCGGGCGCGGCCGCGCCGTGCTGGGGTGGGCCGCCTGGGTGGCGGCGCTGGCCGCGCTCACCGCGGCCATGCTCGCCGTGCGCGGCCACCTCGACAAGGCGCACGTGGCGCTGGGCTACCTGCTGCTGGTGCTGGCCGCCAGCACGCGCGGCACCCGGGCGCGCGGGCTGGCGGTCGCGCTGCTGGCCTTCCTCTGCTTCAACTTCTTCTTCGTCCCCCCCTTCGGCACGCTCGCCATCCGCCACCTGCTGGACGGGCTGGTGCTGGTCACCTTCCTGGTGGTGGCCGCCGTGGCCACGCAGCTCCTCTTCCGCGCGCGCACCGAGGCCGCCGAGGCGCGCAGCCGGGCGGAGGAGATCGAGCGGCTGTCCACGCTGGGCGCCGAGACGCTGAACGCCGGCCGCGCCGAGGATGCGCTGAACGCCGTGGCCGAGGTGATCCGCGCCACGCTGGGGATCGACGCGTGCGAGATCTGGCTGCCGCGGCCGGGCGACCCGCCGCTGGCGCTGGGCGCGCGTGCCACGGCCGGCGACGCGCCTCCATCCGCGCGCGACGGGCTGGCGATGGCGCGGCTGGCGGCCGAGCGCGGCGACGTGGTGACCGAGCAGGCGAACGGCACCACGCACGTGGCGCCGGGCGGCGGCGCGCGCGGCGAGGTGGACCTGCCCGGCGGCGCCGGCGCGGTGGGGGTGTCGCTGCCGCTGCGGGTGCGCGGCCGCACCGTGGGCGTGCTGCGGATCGCGCGGGCGGGGGGGATCACGCTGACGGCGGCGCAGCGGCGGTTCTTCTCGGTGCTGGCCTACTACGCCGCGCTGGGCGCCGAGCGCGTGCGCCTTTCGGCCGAGGAGCAGCGTGCCGAGGCGCTGCACGAGGCCGACCGGCTCAAGGACGCGCTGATCGCGTCGGTCTCGCACGACCTGCGCACGCCGCTCACCACCATCAAGGCGCTGGCGCACGAGCTGGGCGAGGGCGGCGACGACCGCGCGGTGACCATCGAGGAGGAGGCCGACCGGCTGAACCGCTTCGTGGCCGACCTGCTCGACCTGTCGCGGCTGAACGCGGGGGAGCTTCGCGTTGCCCCCGAGATCGTGGCGGCCGAGGATCTGCTGGGCGCCGCGCTGCAGCGCGTATCGGGCTCGGTGCGCGACCGCGAGATCCGCGTGGAGATGCACCCGCACGAGCCGCTGCTGCTGGGGCGGATGGACTTCGTGCAGTCGCTGCGGGTGGTGGTGAACCTGCTGGAGAACGCCGGAAAGTACGCCCCGCCGGGAACGCCGGTGGACCTGTCGGCCGCGCGCGAGGGCGACCGGCTCGTCTTCCGCGTGGCCGACCGCGGCCCGGGCATTCCCGAGGACGAGCGCGAGCGCATCTTCCAGCCCTTCTACCGCCGCCCGCACGTGGAGCCCGACGTAGGCGGCACGGGGCTGGGCCTGTCCATCTCGCGCCGCCTGGCCCAGGCGCAGGGCGGCACCCTCGCGTTCGAGCCGCGCCCGGGCGGCGGCAGCGTGTTCGTCTTCACGCTCCCGGCGGCGGAGCTGGAGGACGGGGCGGGGCTGGGCTGAGGCCGCGCGCCGCCCCGGCCTCTCCGCCCTCGTCGGAGTACGGCAACGGCGTGAACACGGAGTAGCGGAGAGAGCGGGGGGAACGGAGAACGGCGGAGAGAGCGGGGAGGCGGATTGGGATCAGGGACCAGGGATCGGCATTGGGATCGAGGGGTGAGGATCCGGCCAGACGTCGATGGGGAGCCGCGGCGGTGGTGTGTAGAATTTGCGAGTGAACTCGCCGCTAAGACGGCACACAGTCTCCCTTCGCGCCGCCGTCGCGGACTTCAACGAGAGCGCCCGCCTGCAGAGTCGCAGGTGGGCGATTTTTTCGCCGTGGGGCGATGGCTGTGCCGTTGCGTGATACGGCTCACACCACTCATCCGGAGTTGGCCGCGAGGCGGAATTCGGCGCGCACACGGCGCCGGTGACGATGCGGCGACGCCGCGCGGGTATACCCATTGTGCTTGCGGATTTCCGCTGGCGCGGGCGCTTCCGTGAAACCGCGCAGGCGGACTGCGTGCCCTTGTAGCGGCGAGTTCACTCGCAAATTCCCACGCGAAATCCCGCCTCCCCCACCCTGATGCATCCGTTGGCCGTCCACCGATCCTTCCCGGTGAACGCTCCGTCACTCCGCCACGTCCCCATCGCTCCCGCCCGTCTTCTCTTCACACCTTCTTAACGGCCCTACCGTCCGTCTTTGTGCGTGCTTAACGGGGTTCACGCCATCGTTCCTCCATGAACCACGGGAGGGAACCATGACCATCCGAATCAACCGGCTTCTGCTCGCCGCGGCGCTCTTCGGGGCGGCGGGGTGCGCGGAGCCGCCGTACGACGGACCGCTGCGCGGCACGTGGGACCTGTCGATGACGCTGGAGGCGCCGCTGCCCGATCACGCGGCCCGGCCGGGCGCGGTCGTGTCCGGCTCGGTGGTCATCCCCGCTCCCGCTCCCGCGCTTCCCCACGCGTTCCCATCGGCCACGCCCGCCGACGTGCACGTCGACCTGCGCCCGTTCGGCGTGTGGGTCCGTGCGGCGTCGCAGCCGGTGGTGAGGAACGTGGGGCGCGACACCGTGCGCCTGGACCTGGGCTCGCCTCCCCAGGAGCTGGTGCTGACGGGGCGGGCCGGCCGCGACTCGGTCACGGGCTACTGGATCCACGAGATCCGCTCCGCCACCGTGCGCGGCCGTTTCGTGATGCGGAGGAAGCGGTGAGCCGGGGCCGGGTATCCGGGGCGGGAGGGCGTCGCGGATGCGGTCGGCCGGTCGACTGTGGCTGCCCGATCAGCGCAGCAGGGGATAGACGACCACGCGCTCCACGTCCATCTCGTCCCTGGTCACGCCCACCACCGCGTCGCGGGAGATGCTCATGACTGTCACGCCGGCCGGTGTTTGCACCTGCCCCAGCCACCGGCCGTCGTGGTCGAACACCGACCAGGTGCCCGCCGCGTCGGGGTCGATGCGGAACTCCTCCATCCACACGTTCCCGGCGCCATCCACCAGCGCACGCGTGAAGGCCGGGAGCGTGTCGCGGTGGGGCAGGCGCGCGTAGAAGTCCCGCTCCAGCACGGCCCACCGTGGATTGTTGAACTGGGGGACGGTCCCCGTCCGTTCCTCCTGTCCCCGAGCTGCGTCCCATTCGGTCTTGCTGGATCGCTGCGGCCGCCAGGGACGGCCAAACGATCGCACGGGCTTTCCGTCGATCCCCTGCAGCGTCAGCCTGAACGGGGCCGTCGCACCGATCAGCAAGCCTTGGGGCGCGGCGACAACGACCCCCCGTTTACCGAAGGTCACCCAGCCGGTGAGCGTGTTCCTGCCGTCGCTGGCCGTGAACCGTTCACCCAGCAGCACTGGTCCCAGCCGGCCCAGAACCGCTCCGTCTGCCGTCGACACGCGTACATACGTGATCGAATCGACGTGCTCGCCGTTGGGAGCGGGCTTTTCGTCGGGCTCGCGCAGGAGGAGCGACCCGTCGCCAAGGATTCCGGCACACAGGTAAAGCCGGCCGTCGGGCTCGGCGAAGCGGACGGCTCGTGCGAGCGATCCATCGGGTTTCAGCACGGTGAGCCGGGCGGCGAACACATCCCACACCACCACCGAGTCGCCGTGTGCTCCAATCCACCCGATGCTCCGGAACTCGCCCGGCCCGTTGCCATTGCGACCCACCGTCCGCAGGTGCGTGCCGCGCCGTGAGAAGTAGCGGATCTGCCCGGCCCCGCGGTCGCCAATCACGATGAGGGTATCGGAAACCACCAGTGCCCCGGTCACGTGGTCGAGTTGATATTCGGCCCCGCCTTCCGATTCCCCAATCGTAACCGAAGGAGCCGGACCCAACCTCCAGCCCCGGCCGTCCTCCCACGCCGGGGTAGCGTTCGCGACGACCCGTGGTTCACCGGAACCCACGTGCGGGGTGTCGCGATCACATGCAAAAAGGAGTGGGAGCAGAAGAAAGGCTGCCAGACGAGGATGGATCATCCACTGCTTGATTTCCGAGTCGAAAGAACGCTGGTGAGCAGATATGCGCACCAGCAGGAAGCGCAAACCTAGGACGGTCGAACCGATAAACAAGCCGCCTAGATCGGCCTGCACGACATGCTGACACCCCATGTTTCCGAGGTGAAGTTGCAGATTTTCGTGTCACTCCAGCACACCGCTCTTCCGCCGACATCGGGCCACGGACCGTAGTATGTGCATCCCGCCGAGTCGTAGTTCGTTAGAGGGTCGGCGGAGACTCGGTTGCTCGCAAGTGCCAGGAGGGCCAGGAGGGACATGGCGACGAAGCAGGCCTTGGCGATGCTGCGGATCATAGGGTGTACTCCATTTATCGGGGTGTAAATTTAACGGCGTATTATGGTATTTGAAGAGCAAGTGATTGGCAATGCTGACGAGACATGTCGTAAGAGTTCGGTTCGTTCCGGAAGCCCCCGGCGCGCAATCGCTCAGCACATCCCCGAGTTTCGCTCAAGCCTCCGTCATCGACCCCGCCAAGGCGTCACCTCAATCCAGCGCGCGGAAGCGGTAGCCGACGCCGGGCTCGGTGACGATCAGCCGCGGGCGGATCGCGTCCACCTCGATCTTGCGGCGCAGGTTGGCCACGTGCACGCGCAGGTACGCCTGCGGGTCGCCGCCCGAGCGGCCCCACACGGCGCGAAAGAGCTGCTCGTGCGTCATGGTGCCGCCCTCGTGGGCCATGAAGGCGCGCAGCAGGTCCCACTCCGTGGGCGTCAGGTGGATCTCCTCGCCGCCGCGCGTGAGCACGCGGCGCGCGAGGTCCACCGTGAGCCCCTCCACCTCCAGCGGCCCCGCGCCGCCCGGCCGCGGGATGCTGCGCGCGCGGCGTAGCTGCGCGCGGACGCGCGCCTGGAGCTCGGCGGGCCCGAACGGCTTGGTCACGTAGTCGTCGGCGCCGGCGTCCAGCAGCCGCACCTTCTCGTGCTCGCCGTGGCGGGCCGAGAGCACCACGATGGGCGCCGACGTCCACTTCCGCAGCTCGGCGCACACGTTGATTCCCGGCACGTCGGGAAGCCCCAGGTCCAGCACGATCAGGTCGGGGCGCTCGGCGGCCGCGCGGTCGATCCCCTCGCGCCCGGTGGCCGCCTCGATCACCCGCACCGACTCGTCGGCCAGCGCGTTGCGCACCACCGCGCGGATCAGCGGCTCGTCGTCGATCACCAGGATCGTGGATTCGTTCATGAGAACCATGCGAGTGAACTCGCCGCTGCAACGGTCGCGGACTTCACCGGGAGGTCGTCAATCGTCGCAGATCCCACATCCCGACGACCTCCAACCATCCGCCCGCCCAGGATTTTGCAGGCCGCGAAGACCGCCCCTCTCCCGGGCCGTTTCGGGGGAGGGGCAGCGCGGGCGAAGCCTCGCGCGGGGTGGGGGCCTCGCCGGCGCCGCGGAAACGCACCGAAATCGATCGCGATCGAGTCAACCCGCCGCCGACCGACCCACGGGTCATCCCGCGACCCTCCCACGGTCCCACCCCGCCCCTACAGCTCGATCTGCGCGCCCAGCTCCACCACGCGGTTGGGCGGGAGCCAGAAGAACGACGTGGCCGTGCGCGCGTTGCGGCTCATGATGGCGAACAGGCGCTCGCGCCACACCGCCATCCCCGGCTTCTTCGAGGGAATCAGCGTCTCGCGCCCCAGGAAGTAGGTGGTGCGGCCGGGGCGCAGGTCCAGCCCGTTGGCGGGTACGGTGGCCAGCGCCTCGGGCACGTTGGGCTCCTCCATGAAGCCGTAGGCCATCACCAGGCGGTAGAAGCCGTGGCCCAGCTCCTCCACCGTCACCCGCTGGCCCTCCACGTACGGCACCTCCTGCGTTTCCACGCTCAGCAGCACCACCTGCTGGTGCAGCACGTGGTAGTGCTTCACCGAGTGCAGCAGGGCGGGAGGCGTGCCGCTGCGGTTGCCATACATGAACACCGCCGTCCCCGGCACGCGGTGCACCTCGCGCCGCGCCACGTCCTCCAGGAACAGGTCGATGGGCAGCGTGCCCTCCTGCAGCCGCGCCCCCAATATCCCGCGGCCCTTCTTCCAGGTGGCCATCAGCGTGAACACCACCGCGCCGATCACCAGCGGGAACCAGCCGCCGTGCGGGATCTTGACGATGTTGGCGCCCCAGAACGCCAGGTCCACCGCCAGGAAGAAGCCGGTGAACAGCAGCGTGGCCGCCAGCGGCCACTTCCACCGCTCGCGCTCCACGGTGAAGAGGAGGAGCGTGGTCACCACCATCGTGGTGGTCACCGCCACGCCGTAGGCCGCGGCCACGTTGGTGGAGCGCTGGAAGCCCAGCGTCAGCCCGATGCAGGCCAGCATCAGGATCCAGTTGACGCTGGGGATGTAGATCTGCCCGCGCTCGCGCCCCGAGGTGTGGCGGATCTCCACCCGCGGGATGTAGCCCAGCTGCACCGCCTGCATGGTGAGCGAGAACGCCCCCGTGATCAGCGCCTGCGAGGCGATCACCGCCGCCATGGTGCCCACCACCACCACGGGGTACATCGCCCACCCCGGCACCATCTGGAAGAACGGGTTCTCCACCGCCTCGGGGTGGCGGATCAGCAGCGCGCCCTGGCCGAAGTAGTTCAGCAGCAGGGCGGGGAGCACCACGAAGTACCACGCCGCGCGGATCGGCTTCTTCCCGAAGTGCCCCATGTCGGCGTACAGCGCCTCGCCGCCGGTCACCACCAGGAACACCGACCCCAGCACCAGGAAGCCGCTGTAGCCGTTGCGGATGAAGAAGCGCGCGGCGTGCAGCGGGTTGACCGCCGCGAACACCTGCGGCGCCCGCAAGATGTGGATCAGCCCCAGCGCGGCGATGGTGAAGAACCAGAGCAGCGTGACGGGGCCGAAGAGCCGCCCCACGCGCGCGGTGCCGCTGGGCTGGATCAGGAAGAGCCCCACCAGTACCGCGATGGTGATGGGCACGATGTAGGGCTTGAAGACGGGCGTGGCCACCTCCAGCCCCTCCACCGCCGAGAGGACGGAGATCACGGGCGTGATCATCCCGTCGCCGTAGAGGAGCGCGGTGCCGAAGAGCCCCAGCATGATCAGCACCCAGCGGGGGCTGCGCCGCGCGGTGGACACCGGCGTGACCAGCGAGGTGAGCGCCAGGATGCCGCCCTCGCCGCGGTTGTCGGCGCGCAGCACGAACAGCGCGTACTTCACCGAGATCACCAGCACCAGCGCCCACACGATCAGCGACAGCACGCCCAGCACGTTGGCCGGCGTGGGCTGGATCCCGTGGGAGTGGTGGAACGACTCGCGGACGGCGTAGAGCGGGCTGGTGCCGATGTCGCCATAGACGACGCCCAGCGCAGAGAGCGAAAGCAGCGCCAGGTAGCGCCCCCGCGGCTCTCCGCCCGTATGTGGTTGTTCCGACACGTTCTCTATATCCTCGGGCCGGTGATCCGCGTCGCTGCGTCCAGCCAATGCCGTCCCGATTCCCCGGGACGAGCCGCCGCGCCGAGACCCCGGCTCCACGATTCAGATGTTTCGCGTACCCCTGCCGGGCGAGCGGCCAAACCTCGCGTCCGCCCCGCATCGTACGTGGAGTATCGCATGAGGGATGCGACGATGCCCCATTTTCCGCGCCCCCGTCCTAATCTCTTTGTGGTTTGTTAATGCCCCGGGGGCCGGACGGAAGGCCGCGGCTGCACGCGCAAACGCGAGCGGGGGACGGCCCTGTCGCCATCCCCCGCTCGCGTCGTCGTCGTCATGTCGGAGTCCTGGGCCTAGCGGAACTTCCCGTCGGGCCAGCCGCGGTAGACCATGCAGCTCTTCTGCGCCCCCTCGTCGGCCGACACGCGCGCGCACCGTTCCTTGTCGGCCTCGTAGCGCTTGCGGGCCTCGGGGTTGCCGCCGGCGGCGTTGCAGGCGATCAGCGGGAACGCCAGGAGAAGGATCGCCACCCAGCGCTCGCGCAGCGCCGGCACCTGGCGGAGCATCATGCGGATCGGGCGGCGCCGTGACGAGCCTACGCTTCCACTTGGGGCCATCGATGGGTTCTCACGGCAGGGTGAATCGATGTACGGCACCGCTCGAACCTAATGGCAGCCGCCTGGAGCCGACAGCCCGGGGCGCGCCGGCGACTTCCCGGCTGCGTTTCGCGCGGCCGGGCGCACGCGCCGTTGCCGCTCGCGCCGGGCCTCGTGGCGCGGGTCGCCGGAGGCCTCCGCCGATGTGAACGGACCGCGTAAACGTATGGGCTACCATGGCTTGGGGATTGCCCGAGGCCCCGCCCGCCAGTTTGGCCAGGGACAGGAACAGACAAGTGGAGGACGAGGAATGCGCTCACTCACCAGGCGCGCCTTTGCCGGCGCGTTCATGCTGCTGACCGCGCTCGCACTGGGCGCCTGCTCCGATGATGGAACGGGGTCGGACGACCCGCGGGGCGACCCCCGGTTCTCGGAACCGATGCCGCCCGCGGCCGGCGTGGGCGTGCCCCGCACCGGCATCCTGCCACAGGCCAACGTCTTCATGGGCCAGGTGAGCCTGGTGAACCTGGACGACGGCTTCGCGCGGGTTCCGCTCTACCGGGGCACCTTCAACGGCCAGCGCGTGTGGTACGTGCTGATGGACGCGTCGGACTCGGCGACGGCGGCGGCGCGCGGGCTCAACTTCGCCCCGCGGCTGAACAATGCCGACCGCACCTGCCCGGCGTGCGTGCAGGACGTGACGGTGACCGGCGGCGCCATCCCCGGCCCCGGCACCAGCGTGGCCTTCCAGGGCACGCTCGACTTCAGCCCGCAGCGGATGCTGGTGCCCGGCCCCGAGGGCTTCCCGCCGCTGGCGGCGCAGCCCGGCGGCATGGCGGTGGGGCTGTACAGCGATTTGATCCGCGTGGGCAACGTGGTGTTCAACGCGCCGATCGTGGCCACCGGCAACGGGCCGTTCGACGTGGTGACGCACAGCAACACGCACGACCGCGTGCTGCGGATGGACACGGTGGCGGGCACGGTGGACCTGCTGATGGTGCGCGCGTTCGCCGGCGGGCGCGACATCATGTACTTCACCTTCGGCTCGAGCGACGCCACGGCCGCCACCATCGAGCGCGCCGCGTTCGTGCCGGTGATGGCGCAGATCCCCTTCGCCAACGACGACCAGAACCCCGAGGGGGCGCGGGTGGCGCTCTGGACGTTCGTCAACGGCAAGGCCGGCAGCGGCCAGCCGGTGGAGCAGCGGCAGGGGCTCAACCACGTGATCATCGACGGGGGCAACCGGCACGACGCGTCGCTGACCAACCGCATCGCGCTCGACTCGCTGCGCAACGGCGGCGACGCGCGCAACGTGCTGGGCACCTTCCCCACCTTCGACGACCCGGCGCTGCGCCGCCTCTACGTGCCCATCTGGGACGTGTTCGTGACCATGTGGCGCCCCGAGCTGGTGGCGCAGGGGAAGAACTTCGCGCAGACCGACGGCAACGTCATCCGTCAGCTGGCCGTGTTCGACCGCCTCACCAACCCCGGCGGACGGATGTTGAACTCGGCCGGCTTCGTGGTGAACTGCCCGCCCTTCGCCTTCACCTACACCCGCCCCACCGGCCCCGTGGCGCCGCGCCCGCCCGGGCAGCCGTGAGCCACGCGGACGGAGTGGGAGGGACGTAGAATCGGCTGACGCGGATCGAAGGGATGACGGGGGGGGACGCTCGCAGGCTGCGGGGGTCCCCCTCGTCTTCTGGATTCTGGACCGGGGGGATTCGAGGCGATTGAAATCGCTGCAACAACGGCCCAAAGTCCGCTTCGCGGACTCCCACGCGGGCATCACTGCAAAGGAATGGCGCCCCGTTTTCGATGCTGCGTCAGTGTGGTCTGGATGAGGAGCCCTGACGTGTTCGCGTCCTCCGGACCAGCAACGGCGGTGAACACGGAGCAGCGGAGAGAGCGGAGGAAGCGGAGAACTGCGTTGCGGAAGGATTTTCGCTTGAAGCGACTGCCATCGATCTCGATACCCGATCAGCCCGCCAGTTCGGCGTAGAGCGCCAGGATCTCGCGGGCGGTGAAGTCCGCATCCTCCGTGAGCGCCTTTTCCTGCGCGAGGGCGGCCATCCGCAGGCGCGCGTCCTCTTCGCCCAGCAGGCGCGCGACCTCGCGGGCGAGGGCGGCGTGGTCGCCCACGGGCACGGCGGCGGCCGCGTGGGGGGCCCAGTCGGCGATGTGGCCCACGGCGGTGCCGGCTGTGGGCACGCCCGCGACCGCCGCCTCCAGCAGCACCAGCGGCCCCGCCTCGTGGCGCGAGGTCATCACCAGCAGGTGGGCATCGTCCACCCACCGCCGCAGCTCGTCGTGCGGGAGGAAGCCCGCGAAGCGCACGTGGTCGCCCAGCCCCAGCTCCGCCGCGCGCTGCTGCACGGTGCCTCCCAGCGTGTCGGCGCCGATCACGTCCAGCCGGAAGCGCACGCCCGCCGCGCGCAGGTCGGCGGCCGTGCGCAGCAGCGTCTCGTGATCCTTGACCCGGTTGATGCTGCCCACGTGCAGCAGGCGGGCGATCTCCGCGCCGTCGCGCCGCCGCGGCGGGCGGGGCGGCCAGCGGTCCAGCGCCACGCCGAACGGCACGCGCCGGGCCTCCATCCCCAGCGCGCGCGCCTGCTCCACCACGTACCTGCTGGGCGCCACCACGCGCGCCGCGCCGGCCGCGGCCACCTGCACCCAAAGGCGACCTCGGCGGCTGTTGCGCGCGCCGTAGCCGATCTCGGGGAGGCGCGTCAGGTCACCGCCGGGAAGGTGGAGGAGCACGGGAACGCGCAGCACGCGCCCGGCCGCCGCCGCCACCACGCCGCAGTGCGCCGCCCAGAACGCGTGCAGCACGTCGAACCCCCCGCGCCGGTGCTCGGCCATCACCTGCGCCAGCATGCGGGCCCGGCGCGGGTGGCTCCCCGCGTTGTGCACCTGCGCGCCCAGCAGCGGCCAGCGCCCGGGCACCGGCTCCTGCGCGAGCGCGAACACGTGCACCTCCACCCCGGCCGCCACCAGCCGCTCGATCAGCCACAGGATGCAGGGGATCACGCGGTGCGTGCCCGTACGGTCCACCCCGCCGGGCACCAGCAGCGCCACCTTCACGGCATCCCCCGCGTCGCCGATCGCCGCCCGTCCGCGACGATGGACGCGTAGGCCTCCATCAGCCGCGCGCCCACCACCTCGAACGACAGCTCCGCGCGGAAGTGTGCCAGCGTGCGGGCGCGCAGCACGTCGCGGGGCTGGGCCGCGAGCGCCACCAGCGCGGCGGAAAAGGCGGTCGCGTCGCCCACCGGCGCCAGCGCGCCGACCGCCCCGCCCCCGGTGATCGCGCGGAACGGCGGGATGTCGCTGACCACCGGCGTGGCGCCGCAGGCCATCGCCTCGAGCACCGCATAGCCCGAGCCCTCGTGGTGGCTGCCGAGGACGAAGAAGTCGGCGGCGCGGCACAGACGCTCGACCTGGCCATGCGGAACGGCGCCCAGCAGGTGCACGCGCTCGGCCAGCGCGGGCTGGGCGGCCAGGCGCGCACGGACGGCGTCCAGCAGCGGCGCCTCGTGGAAGCAGCACCAGAGCCGCGCGCCGGGGAGCCGCGGCAGGGCCAGGGCCAGCGCGTCCAGGATGGTGAGCGGGTCCTTGTTGTCGTTCAGGCGGCCCACCCACAGCAGCGCCGGGTCGCCGTGCATCCCCGTTGCCGCGCGCGCCGCCGCCGCGTCGCCCGCGGTGAAGCGCGTGGACGACTCGGGGATGGCGAAGACGGGAACGCCGGCGCGTAGCACGCCCGCGCGGACGAACGGCTGGGCCTGCTCGCGCGCGGTGAACGCCACGCCGCCCACGCGCGCCAGCCCCCAGCGGTGCAGCCAGGCAGCGCTGCGCGGCGGCGCGCTCGCGTGGTCCTGCGCCAGCACCGGCGCGCCCACGCCGCACAGGGCGCGGGCGTGCAGCGGGAACTCCAGCCCGTTCAGGTGGATCGCATCGGGCCGCAGCGCCGCCGCCGCGCGGGCCAGCCGCCACGGCATGGCCCCCGTCAGCCGGCGCGGGCCGGGGAGCCGGGGCTCGGCCACGAAGCGGTACGCCACGCCGTCTCGCTCGCACTCCTCGTCCGCATGCGCGGCCTGCAGCACGGTGACCCGGGCGCCCGTGCCGCGCACCGCCGCCGCCACGTGGCCCAGCGTGGGCCACGCGTCCAGCAGCTCGGCGCCGATCCGGCCGAGGGGATCGCGCACGCAGTTCACGTGCACCACTCGCATCGCGCTCAGCGCTCCGTGGGTCGCGAGGCTGCCCGTGCGGAGCCGTGGGGATGAGGATGCAATTCCGGTTTCGCCCGGGGTGGGATGACGAAGGTCCATCATCGCTCGGCGCGCTGTTCACAAACGGCAACGACGGGGTCACACGGAGGAACGGAGGGAACGGAGGACTACCCTGCTTTTCCTCCGTTCCCTCCGTTCCTCCGTGTGACATGCAGTTCCGTGGATACGGGGGACGAAGGGTCGCCCGCGAATCACACGGTACATCGTTCCGGCGGCACCGCGCCAGAACCTTGGCGCGATCGGCGCGATCACGATCCTTGGTTTGAGCTTGCAGCGAGCGTACTGTGCTTTGTTGCTTCGACCAGCATCGGGCTCGCTCATTGCCACCTCATTCATAGCCGAAACGCCCCCGCCCACGTTCGCCGATCCATGGAGGCCGGGCCGTAACCCCTGATCAAGGCGAGACTTCGCGTCCCCACGGCCATTTCAAGCCAACACGTCGTTCGAGGCTGAGGGGCACGATTCCCTGCGTGATTTCGCGACAACGTGTAACGCCGTGGCACACACGCGTGGGTCGCGACACCGGCCGCGGCGGGCGTCAGGGCTCCGCGCGCGCTCCCAGGGCGTCGCGCAGCAGCCGGATCGCTTGGGCCGGGTCGGCCGAGAGGGTGAGGCGCCACGCACCCCCGGCGGCGAGCGCGCGGACGGCGGCGGGAACCTCGTCGCGGAAGTGGTCGAAGCCGGGCTCCAGCAGCGCCGTCATCCGCTCCACCGCCTCTGCGGCGGTGATGGGGTGCAGGGCGACGCGGTCGCCGCGCTCCAGCAGGAAGAGCGCGGCGCGCTCGGCCACCGGCGGGGCAGCGTGCGGGAGGTGGACGGCCGCCTTCCAGCGCCCGGAGCGCAGCCGCAGGCCCTCCGCCCCGGCCGGCGCTTCATCGGGAAAGACGTGGATGGGGCGGGGAAAGCCCCACACGCGCAGGCGCGGCCGCAGCTGCACGTAGACGGTGTCGTCCGACAGCACGGGGAGGCCCGCGCCCAGCGCGGCGAGCGCCAGCGTGCTCTTTCCCGAGCCGCTGCGCCCGGCCAGCACCGCCGCGGTGCCGCCGACAACCACCCCCGAGGCGTGCAGCGGAATGCGGCCGGCGCGGGTGAGCAGGAAGAGCAGCAGCGTGTCGAGCACGTCCGCCGCCAGCCGCCGCGGGTTGGCCGCCAGCGCGGCCGGCACGGTGCACCATCCCTCGCCCCGCGCCGCGTCGGCCCCGCCGTCCACGCCGGGCCCGGCGACCGCGAGCCGCGCGCCCTCCACGCGCACGGCGACGGCGTCCTCATCCCCCGTCGTTGCGGTGGCGGCGGGCGCGAGCTGGAGACGGATGCGGAGCGGGGGGGACGGGTCTTCCGCCGCGGGGGGCCAAGCGGCGTACGCGCTCAGGGCGGCGTGGAGAAGGGTGAAGTCGTCGGCTTCGAACAGGACGGGGATGCCCATCGGGGCCAGGCTGCCGGTCACGCGCTGCATGCGGTCGACGGAACAATGGGAAGGACGAGTAGCGGGCGAGGGCGAAAGGTAGGCCGCGGACACACCCAGCGAAACGAGATCGGATGATCCTGCTCGCGCATTCGTACTACCTGGCCCACGACGCCAAGCAGCAGGCGCGGATGAAGCCCTATCCGCCGCTGGCCACGCTGCTGGCCGCCGCGCTGCTGCGCGAGCACGGGCACCCGGTGGCGCTCTTCGATGCGATGCTGGCGCCGGGGGTGGATGCGTTCGAGGCCATGCTCGACCGCGAGCGGCCCGCCATCGTGGGGATCCTGGAAGACAACTTCAACTACCTCACCAAGATGTGCACGGTGCGCAACCGCGAGGCCACGGTGCGGATGATCGACGCGGCCCGCGAGCGCGGCTGCCGCGTGGCCGTCAACGGCAGTGACGCCACCGACCGCCCCGCGCTCTACCTGGCGGCCGGCGCCGACGCGGTGATCCTGGGTGAGGGCGAGAACGGCTTCCTGGAGCTGGCCGAGCTGTGGAGCGCCGACCCCGACGCGCCGCCCGACGACGTGACCGGCCTGGCGCTGGCGGGCGAGCGCGGCGGCGTGCGGCGCACAGGCCCGCGCCACGCCGTGCGCGACATGGACGGCCTCCCGTTCCCCGCGTGGGACATGGTGGACGCGGAGGCGTACCGCGCCGCGTGGACCGGGGCGCACGGCCGCTTCTCGTGGAACATGGTCACCTCGCGCGGCTGCCCCTACGGCTGCAACTGGTGCGCGAAGCCGATCTTCGGGCGCCGCTACGACCAGCGCTCGCCGGCCGCCGTGGCCGAGGAGATGCGGCGGCTGAAGGCGGAGGTGGGCCCCGGCCACGTGTGGTTCGCCGACGACATCTTCGGCCTCACCCCCGAGTGGATCCGCCGGTTCGCCGACGAGGTGCGCGCACGCGACGCGCGCACCCCGTTCATGATGCAGAGCCGCGTGAACCTGATGCGCCCCGACGTGGCCCTCGCGCTGGCCCAGGCCGGCGCGGAAGAGGTGTGGCTGGGGGTGGAGTCGGGGTCGCAGGATGTGCTGGACGCGATGGACAAGGGGAGCCGCGTGGACGCCGCGCGCACCGCCACCCGGGCGCTGCGCGCGCAGGGGATCCGCGCCTGCTGGTTCATCCAGCTGGGCTACCCGGGAGAGACGTGGGACGACGTGCTGATGACGCGCGACCTGATCCGCGACGAGCGGCCCGACGAGATCGGCGTTTCCGTGGCCTACCCGCTCCCGGGCACGGGCTTCTACGAGAAGGTGCGCGCGCAGCTGGGCCCCCGGCAGAACTGGGAGGACAGCGACGACCTGGCCGTGCTGTTCAGCGGCCGATACGACACCGGGCTGTACCGCCGCGTGCGCGACGCGCTGCACCACGAGGTGACCACGGGGGAGACCGACGACGCGCGCTGGCCGCCCTGGGGCGCGAGGCCGCCGCGCATCCAGTGCCCGAGCCCGCCACGCTGGCGCTGGTGGAGGCCTGAGCGCCATGCCCGCCGCCACCCTCCCCCCGTCGCATCCGCCGGCGATGCCGCCGTCGTCCGACGTCCTGCCCGCAGATCCGCCGGCGACGAGCCTGCCCGCGGCCGCGCTGGCGTTCGACGCCGTGGCCGAGCGCTTCGACGAGCGCTTCGGCGCGTGGCTGAGCGTGGCGGCGCAGCGCCGCGCCGTCCGCGCCGCGCTCGCCGCTGCCTTCCCCGCCGGCGCGCGCGTGCTGGAGGTGGGCGGCGGCACGGGCGAGGACGCGCTGTGGCTGGCGCGCCAGGGATACGACGTGCTGCTGACCGACGCGTCGCCGGCGATGGTGCGCGTGGCGGGCGCCAAGCTCGCCGGGGAGCCGCGTGCCCGCGCGGAGGTCAGTCCGGCGGAGGAGCTCGTCCACCTGGCCGGCCGGCTGCGCGCGCAGGGTGTGGAGCCGTTCGACGGCGCGTTTTCCAACTTCGCGGGGCTGAACTGCGTGGCCGACCTGTCGCCCGTGGCGCGCGGGCTCGCGCGGCTCGTGCGCCCGGGCGGCGCGGCGCTGCTGGTGCTGTTCGGCCCCTTTCCGCCGGGCGAGGTCGTGGTGGAGACGCTGCGCGGCCGCTTCCGCTCCGCCTTCCGCCGGCTCGCGCGCGGCGAGGTGCCGGCGCGGCTGGGCGGCCGCGACTTCGTGGTGCGCTATTACCGCCCGGCCGAGGTCGATCGGGCGATGGGACCCTGGTTCCGCCCCGTGGCCCGCTGCGGCATCGGCGTCTTCGTCCCCCCCAGCGCCGCGGAGCCGTGGATCTCCCGTCATCCCGCGTTCGTCCGCACGCTGGAGGCGATGGACCGCGCCGCGTCGCGCCCCCTGGCGCTGCTGGGCGACCATCTGCTCTTCCACTTCGAGCGGACCGGCCATCCCGCGCCGGAGGCGGCAGAGTGACGCCGGGCACGATGTCGGACCGCGCGCCGGCCGAGAGCACGTCGATCGAGAATACGTCGGCCGCGAGCACATCGGTCCCGAGCACGTCGGTCGAGCGTTCGATGTCCTCGAATACGACGTCCGGAAGCGCGTCGGCAGACAGCACGTCGGCAGACAGCACGTCGGCGGACAGTGCGTCGGTGGACAACGCGTCGACGGACAGCGCGTCGACCGATAACTCGGTGTCCGTGGCGGCGCGGTTCCGGGCGGAGTACGGGGCGCACCGGGCGGCGGAGGGGCGAGGGCACGCGGGCGCCGAGCTGCTGGCGCTGCCGTACCTGCGCAACGGTCCGCTGGCGAAGCAGTGGGCCGTGCGCGCGCGGACGTTCGACGCGTTCGTCGCGCACGTCCTGCGTCCCCTCACGATCGAGATGGGGCGGCCGCTGGCGGTGCTGGACCTGGGCGCGGGGAACGGCTGGCTCAGCCGCCGCGCCGCGCTGGACGGCCACGACGCGCTGGCGATGGACGTGCGCGACGACGACGTGGACGGGCTGGGCGCGGCGCGCGGCTACCCGGCTTCCGGCGAGGACGCGCGTTTCCACCTGGCCGCCGCATCGTTCGAGGCGCTGCCGCTGCGCGCACGCAGCTTCGACGTGGCGGTGTTCAACGCATCGCTCCACTACGCGACGGACCTGGCGGCGGTGATCGCCGAAGCGGCGCGCGTGGTGCGCGGCGGGGGGTGCATCGCCATCCTCGATTCGCCCTTCTACCGCTCCGACGCGGCGGGGGAGGCGATGGTGGCTGAGAAGCGCGCGCAGGCCGCCCAGCGCTTCGGCGGCCGTGCCGGGGCGCTGCTGGCGCTGCCGTTTGTCGAATACCTCACCGCGGCGCGGCTGGCGGAGGCATCGGCCGGGCCGGGGCTGGCCTGGCGCCGGCGCCGCGTGCGCTACCCGGCGTGGTACGAGGCCCGTCCGCTGCTGGCGCGCATCCGCGGCCAGCGCATCCCCTCCCGCTTCGACCTCTGGACGGCACGAGTCCCATGATCCTCTTCGTGAACCCCCACGTCACCCGCCCGCGCAACCGCCGCTTCCCCCTCAGCGTGATGTCGGTGGGTGCCGCGCTCCCCGAGGGAACCGCGTGGGAGATCGTGGACGGCAACCGGCCCGACGTGGACGTGCTGGGCCACATCGTGGCGCACGTGGAGGCGCGCGCCGGCGGGCGCGACCCGGTGCAGGCCGTGGCGATGACGGTGATGCCCGGGCCGCAGCTGGTGAGCGCGGTGCCGCTGGCCCGGGCGCTCAAGACGCGCTACCCCGACCTGCCCATCGTGTGGGGCGGCAACTTCGGCAGCCTGTACCCCGAGCCGGTGGTGCGCTCGCCCTGGGTGGACTGGGTGGTGCGTGGGCAGGGCGAGCACACCTTCGCCGAGCTACTGGAGGTGCTGGACGGCAGGCGCGACCCGAAGACGGTGGCCGGTTTGGTCTTCCCCAACGCCGACGGCACGCCGTG